>Ga0209278_1000188_pt1 | contig 66879 bp, 60 predicted proteins | sample JI81BgreenDNA_FD_187504 | JGI IMG/M metagenome (GOLD analysis project Ga0209278, IMG submission 187504) | Wastewater effluent complex algal communities from Wisconsin, to seasonally profile nutrient transformation and Carbon sequestration -... | ecosystem: Engineered > WWTP > Effluent > Algae... | reverse complement strand
CAAAACGTAAAATGGTTGGGTCAAGGAACGATTTATCCCGATGTAATTGAATCGGTTTCGGTGAACGGACCCTCTCAGACCATAAAATCACATCACAACGTGGGTGGATTGCCTGAGAATATGAAATTAAAAGTTGTTGAACCACTAAATACCCTATTCAAAGATGAAGTGCGCGAAGTGGGAAAGGCACTAGGCATTCCACACGACATCCTGGGTAGGCATCCATTCCCTGGCCCGGGATTGGGTATTCGTATTTTGGGCGACATTACGCCAGAAAAAGTGCGTATACTGCAAGAAGCAGACGACATCTACATTGAAAATTTAAAAGCATTTGGTCTATACGACAAAGTTTGGCAGGCAGGAGCTATCTTTTTGCCCATTAAGTCGGTTGGTGTAATGGGCGATGAAAGAACCTATGAGCATGTTATTGCCCTTCGTGCTGTTGAAAGCCTCGATGGTATGACCGCCGACTGGTGCCATTTGCCTTTTGAATTTTTGGCTAAAGTATCCAATGAAATCATCAACAAGGTGAAGGGTGTTAACCGGGTAGTTTACGATATCAGCTCAAAACCTCCTGCTACCATCGAGTGGGAATAAAATCCAAAAATTATGCATCCTGAAATCCGTATGAACCAGGCACTAGCCGCCATAAAAGCTTTCAGGAGTGGGCAACTAGCAGCTTTTTTACCTGGGCACTTCAAGAATTTCCCTAAAATGGGCTCACGCGACCGTAAAGAGGTCGGGAATTTAGTCTTCGATTATTTTCGAGTGGCTCGTTTGTTTCCCAATCAAACTAAAGAAATGCAAGTTCTGTTGGGGAGATACTTGTGTACAGAGGTACAGGATGATTTTTTCGTTCAGTTTTGGAGTGAACGATTATCGGGTAAAACTTGGCCTTGTGACCAGAAAAACCGATGGGAACAGCTGAACATAGTTGCCGATTGGCAAGCTGCATTTCCTGTGTCGGATAAAATTAGTCCATTGCTCGACCATAATGCCTTGCAATTTAGTTTACTCCGGCAGCCAGCATTATGGATTAGGGTTAAAAAGGGAAAGGAAGCACAATTCATTAAAGCTTTAGAGGCTGCAGGAATAGCCTACGGTTGGCATCCGAATCTGGAACAGGCGTTCTCAGTGGCTGCGGGAACTCGTTTAGAAGCTCTTCCAATTTGGCAACAAGGTCACATTGAAATTCAAGACGTAGCTTCGCAACGAACGTTAGAACTGATGCAGCCGAAAGCAAGTGAAAGATGGCTAGATGCATGTGCAGGTGCAGGTGGGAAGTCGCTTTTGTTGCACGATGCCGAACCAGCTATTAGCCTTTTCGTTACCGATGTTCGTGACGCCATCCTCAAAAACCTCCATGAAAGGTTTAAACGTGCCGGAATTCGAAGCTACAGTCAAGCCGTGGTAGATCATACGGTTATGGGGGCTCTCGCACAACAGAAGTCCTTTCCAAAGCAGTTCGATGTCATACTCGCGGATGTGCCTTGCTCTGGCTCTGGTACGTGGTCGGCAACTCCTGAAGCTGCCTCGCAATTTAACCCGACCAGCCTGAACGAATTTGCTGACAAACAGTACCGAATTGCACGTCAATTGGCCTATGCCCTGAAAGGTGGAGGGAAATTAATCTACCTGACCTGTTCGGTTTACACAACCGAAAACGAAGATGTGGTGAAAAAACTAGCTGAGCTACCTGAATTAACCTTGGTGGAACAGCGCTATTTCCAAGAGTCGGCTAACGGAGGCGATGTTCTATTTGGGGCTGTTTTTCGCAAACGCTAACGTTTGCTCAGGGCCTGCTCCAAATCGAGTTGTAAGTCTTCAAGTTTCTCTATACCCACCGAAAAACGTATCATGGAGTCGCCTATGCCGTACTTATCGCGGTCGGCTTGGCTAAGTGGCATATGGCTGGTTGTAGCTGGGTGGGTACATAAACTTTCAGTTCCGCCTAAGCTTACCGCAAGTCTAATCACTTTCAAGGCATCTAAAAACCGGAACGCTTCCTTCTCACCCCCATGAAGATCGAATGCTATCATGGCTCCACTTGAAGTACATTGTTTGGACCATATTTGATTGTTTAAGTCCTTTTCGTTTTCAAGGCCGGGGTAATATACTTTTTTAACGGCAGGATGATCATTCAAAAACCGCGCAAGGGCATGGGCATTACTCGACGATTTTTCCATGCGCAAGGATAGCGTTTCGAGACTACGTAAGAGAAGAAAACAGGTAAATGGTGATGCAGTGCTGCCGAGTTGTGTTCTCCAACTCCTGACGGTTTTTATGAATTTATCATAACCTGCTACCACGCCTGCTACCACGTCGCTGTGACCGCCTATGTATTTGGTGGCAGAGTACACAACTAAATCGGCACCGTGTTTTATGGGCTGCTGAAAAACCGGTCCAAAGTAGGTGTTGTCAACTGTAAGAATCACTTCATTTTCGGAGTTTGATAAACTCGTTTTCAGTGCTTTAGCAACACTTATATCAATCATTAAATTATGTGGATTACAAGGAGTTTCTACATGAATCAATTTTACTCTCTCCTTTAGTCCAGCAAGTTCCAATCTGTTGAGAATCGACTCAGAAGTATCGTTTTGGTCGAATGGAAAAGAATCGATACCCATGGCCTTCAATTGCTGATGAATGAACGCATCGCTTCCCCCGTACAGCGGATTACTGTAAACGATCACATCTCCAGGACGCAGAAATGAAAACCAGCAAGCGCTTATCGCAGCCATACCCGACTCAAAAGCCAAGGCCGATTCTGCTTCATCCCAAACACACAATCTTTCTTCCAATGTAATCAGCGAGGGGTGATTCCATCGGCCATATGCCATGGGTTCACGCTCTCCTTCTTCGAGTGGTGCTTTGCCGTTTTTGTAAGCAAATAGGCGCTTCATTGAAGCGGCATCCTGAAAAACGTAGGTTGAGGAATAAAAAATGGGTGGTTTAACAGCTCCTTGATTACCAAGAGCGTCATGACCTAAACCAAGTAGAAGCGTATCGGGGTGTAGCTTTGGGTTTTCCATAATCGATGAATACCCAAAAGAACGAAATTATGCGTTCCGGAGTTTGTCGAGCAGCAAATTCAACGTTTTCGCTTCTTCCACGCTTAAATTATTCATGGTTTCGTCCATTTGTGCCTCGAGTACATCCATTTCTGTAAGCAATTTTAAGCCTGTTTCGCTAATGGTAACGTCTACCAATCGTTTATCACTGCCACAAACTCTTTTGGTGACGAGGTTTTTAAGAATTAGCCGATCCACGATGCGACTCACGTCCGACATTTTGTCGAGCATTCTTTTCCGTATTTCTTGCGTGCTGATGGGGTCGGGATAACTTCCTCGTAAAATTCGAAGCACGTTGTACTGTTGCAAAGTAATGTCAAAAGACTCTACAGCATCACGCATACGCTCTTGAATCCAACCTTGTGTAAACATTAGGTTTACGGCAGCTTTGTGATATTCGTTTCGGAAAGCTCTTTTTTGCTTTATGTCTTCCTGAATTCCCATACGATAAAAAAAATGCCCCTGACTGTTAGGTCAGGGGCTAAGATACGTTTTATCAGCCTTTTTTAACCAGCTGAATATTCAAATTGATGTCTACATCGTCGCCTACAACTGCTCCGCCAGCTTCGGTAACTGCGCTCCACATTAGGCCAAAGCTCTTACGGTTAATGGTCGATTTGGCTTTGAAACCTGCTTTGATGTTTCCATAAGGATCTTTAACAGCACCACCGTAGGTAACTTCGAATTTAACTGCTTTGGTTACATCGCGGATGGTCATATCGCCATTAAGCTCGTATTTGTTACCACTAATCTTTTTGAATGACTTCCCAACGAATACCATTTTAGGGTATTTGCCAGCGTTAAAGAAATCGTCTGATTTGAGGTGATTGTCACGCATTTCGTTGTCGGTGTTGATGCTGTTTACGTCAACCGAAAATTCAATTTTCGCATCCGAAAAATCAGCTTTGGTGTTGGTCATTTTACCATCAAACAGTTTGAAATGACCGTCTACCTCAGAGATAACGAGGTGAGAAACCGTGAATTTGACGTTTGAATGCACGGCATCAACCGACCAATTACCAGCTGTATTCACAGCATCTGCAGGTGCAACTTTGTTGTTAGCAGGCGTAAATGACATAACTACTGCACTTACGGCAATGGTTAATAAGGTGAAGAGTTTTTTCATGTTGTTAGAATTTATGCAACAAATATAACGTGACAACATCAAAGTTGCAACATCGAAGTATTAAATTCTTGTAAATTAAAAATTAGCACTGTGTCCCTTGAAGTTTCTCAAGTACACCAAAAGTCTTGCTTCTGCACAAACAAGCCCATTTTCATCAATGGCTTGCGCGTACATCCACTGCTGAAATTTTCCCGACTCGGCTAGCGCTTTTTCTGCACTAACTAGGTCAGCTTCCTTTATTTCAAAGCGAATTTTTAAGTCAGTAGTCGCTGGTTTTTTATAATCTATCTCTGCGCTCTTCAACCAGGCTTCTAGTTTTTGTCCCTTGTGGGCGAAAATCTGCCAGAATAAAATAGCATGAAAAGGATCAAATGCACTGAAAATTGTACCGCCAAAAACGGACTTCTGTAGATTTCGATTTAATAAACTAGGCCGAATACGCACTTCCAGAGAACGAAAATCATTACTGACGCTTAGCACTTTAACCCTAGAAAATAAAAGTGGAGGAAAAATAGACAACATCCATTTTACCTGCCATGGACTCAACTTCATCCTAAGCTATTTTACAAGGAAGGAATCTCGTAACGGAATAGTTCAACTCCTGAATTGTTGTAAAAGACCACATTTAACCGCCTTGCTTTTCTTTCACCTGAAAACTCGAGCATGGCGAAACTTCTTTCGAGGAATAAGCTACCGGGAATTCGGTTTTTATTGATTTCATTTTCACGGCTTCTTCCAACACTAGAAGTTAGGGGCGATGAGGTGATATCGTGAATCACCATCCCTTTGTGTGTAACGCGACTAATTTCACTGTGATGCCTGTCGCCGCTCACAAAAATTACATTTTTAATTCCTTCGGCGGCAATTCTATCGAGTAATCGTTCCCGTTCACAAGGATATTGGGCGTAATTCTCATAAAGCGCTTCTGTGTTCAAAATCTGACTACCATTAGCCACAATTTTATAGGGGGCATTGCTGTATTTCAGTGCATCAATAAGCCACTCAATTTGGTCGTGGCCAAGCATTTCTCTGGAGCAGCTGTCAACAAGCCTTTCTGAAGTTCGGTACCAACGATCGTCAAGCAAGAAAAAATCGATATCGTTATGACGAAAGGCAGTAGTTATTCCGGTTAGCTCAGGGGTGCCATAGGTAGGGTTGGCCCAAAATTGCGTAAATGCGAGCTTTGAACTTGATTTATGAATCCAACTTTTAGTTGCATCGTTGGGGCCATAGTCGTGGTCATCCCAAGTAGCGTAATGCGAGCAATAACGCAACAGCTGTTGAAGTTCGGGTATCATCCGTGCATGTGAATATCTATGCTGAATACCCGAAAGGCTACTCCAGTCAGGCTCCCTCAGGTAGATGTTATCGCCCAACCACAACATAAGGTCGGGTTGCTTCAATACTATTGAATTGAAAATCTGATATTCACCTCCATACGGTTTGCCAGGTCTATCAAAACGTTCTTCATTTACATAGGTGCAACTTCCAATGGCCACTTTAAATGCCGGAGGATCGGTACGGTGTTGCCATAAACTTTGTGTTGAAAAATACAAAGTATCGGTTCCTAATACAGGTTTTCCATTAAAAAGTAAGCGATATTGGTATTTGGTGCCTGGATTCAAGTTGCCAAGGGTGAATGCAGCTGTGCGAGCCGACTCTTCTTTTGTGGTTACGGCTGAACCATCTAACCAAGTAGTTGAGTTGGAAGCTCGGTATTGAAGTTGTAGAACTCCGGTTTGGGCAGATTGTGCCCAAATTTTCGCCTCTCTTAAATCAATATGGCCGAGCATAGGGCCAGACTGTAGTTGTGCTACGGCGCAATTGGTTGCCAAAACCAGTAGGATAAGTATTTGCTTCATGAAGTGAATATAAGGCGCATATGTTATCTGTGTATTGCCCGGTGAAAAGCTAAATTTGTGTCAGCAAATCCAATCTATGCAACGACTTATTGAATGCGTACCCAATTTTAGTGAGGGGCGCGACATGAACATTATTAGGCAAATAACCGAGCAAATCGAGAGTGTTGAAGGGGTAAAATTATTGGATGTAGACCCTGGTAAGGCTACAAACAGAACCGTTGTAACTTTTGTAGGCTCGCCCGAGCAAGTTGTAGAAGCGGCATTCAGGGCGATTAAAAAAGCCGCTGAAGTAATCGATATGCGAAAGCACAGCGGGGAACATGCCAGAATGGGGGCAACCGATGTTTGTCCTTTAATTCCGATTAGTGGTGTAAGCATGGAAGAAGCCGCTGACTTTGCTCGAAAATTGGGCAAAAGGGTAGGAGAAGAACTGGATATCCCGGTTTATCTCTACGAAAAAGCTGCCTCACGACCTGAAAGAACGAATTTAGCCACAATTCGGGCCGGCGAATACGAAGGACTTCAAGCTAAGCTACAGCAACCAGAGTGGAAACCTGATTTTGGAAAGGCTGAATTTAACCCCCGAGCAGGCGCAACGGTCATTGGAGCCCGAGAATTTTTAATTGCCTACAATATCAATTTAAATACTACCTCAACGCGAATTGCCAATGCCATTGCTTTTGATGTTCGAGAGGCAGGAAGGATTAAACGAGAAGGGCACCCGGTTCTTGGAGAAGTAGTAACCGACGAAAACGGAGAACCAGTTCGGATTCCGGGAACTTTGAAGTCGGTGAAGGCAGTAGGATGGTTTATTGAAGAGTACGGTTTTGCACAGATTTCCATGAATTTAACCGATATCAGCATTACATCGGTACACAAAGCCTTCGATGAGGTAGTACGTGCAGCTCACGAAAGAGGAGTACGTGTAACAGGCTCTGAATTGGTAGGTCTCATACCGCTTGGTGCGATGCTCGATGCAGGCCGGCATTATCTTGAAAAAATGGGCCGATCGGCTGGCGTTTCGGACGAGGAATTGATTCAAACGGCCATACGCAGCATGGGATTATCAGAAATTGCAGACTTTGATCCTAAGAAGAAAATCATTGAATATGTAATTGCCGAGAAAAATGCTGACCGTTTGGTGCAAATGACGCTTAGGGGATTCGCCAACGAAACGGCATCTGAATCTCCAGCACCAGGGGGAGGGTCAATTTCGGCGTACGTTGGAACGCTCGGAGCTTCACTTGCCGCTATGGTGGCCAATTTGTCGGCAGCCAAAAGGGGCTGGGAAGACCAAACCCCGTTTTTCAGTAAAGCAGGCATAGATGCGCAAGAAATAAAGGAAAAATTACTACGCTTAGTTGACGAGGATACTCGGGCATTTGATGGGATTATGCAAGCTTTTGCATTACCAAAGTCAACCAAAGAGGAAAAAGAAGCCCGCACAATGGCAATTCAGAGCGCTACTAAAGTAGCTATTGAAACCCCATTACAGGTGATGCGCCTTGCTTTAGCTTCTTTCAAGACTATTCGGGAAATGATTGAACATGGTAACCCTAATTCAGTTACGGATGCAGGGGTTGGAGCACTATGTGCAAGAACTGCTGTGTACGGTGCTTATTTAAATGTTAAAGTGAATATTTCGGGACTAAAAGACAAAAGTTACTCTGAGAGCGTTATGCTCGAAGCAGAAACTATTTTAAAGGAAGCACTTAATCTTGAAGCTGAATTGTTGGAGCAGGTTCAGCGCCGCTTGGGGTAATTTTTAAATACGAATACCAACCTTGATCGGGACTACAAATACTGGCCTCCTCCATTCTGGAGCTGGCCAGTTTGTATTTTTCTCCTTCCCACCTAAATCCCTTTAATCGGAATTCAAAGGGATTTACTTTGTCGATAGGATGAAGTACCGCTACCGGTTTTACATAAAAGCGTATATCCACAGGGCGATTGTCTTCCATGAAAATCGTGATATCGGATGACTCTATCTTGTTAGCGCCCATCAAACTACCATCTTCTCTTTCAACGTAGTAGATGCTTTCTCCATTTCCTTTTATATCAATTCTCGACATTTGGCGGTCTTTAAACCGCGCCACCATGTCTTTGCCTTTCACCTGACTAAAACGTATGGAGTCTTCCTGCTTGAGCATAAAACCATCTTCATACATTTCTAGACGATCAAATTCACTTCCTATCGTGAATAGCTCCATATACTTGGAGGTGATTTGAAAATCGGCAGACCAAATCACAGGCAATCGAAAAAATTGAAATACAGAATCTGCCTGAATGTAGCTCATTGAATCACAGATGAGCAGTAAATCTTTGTTTTTAATCACTGGCATCGGCCAGGCGCGTAATAAATTTGAACTGTCTTTTGCCTTTGATTGAAAAAGAGTGTCAGCCGTTAAATACAAGGTATCTGGCTCGGCAAAGTTGAGCATGAGCGGGAAGTCGTAGGCGAGCGTAGTGCCCTTTTTGCGGTCGAAACGAACAAAACCGCCTCTAATTTCACTTTTTTCGGTGGTATCTATGATCTGTACTCGCCCTTTACAATAACCGCGTTCCTCCTTATCGTGAAAATAGAGGGTATCTGCACGAATGAACTGCACACTGTCAATGGTAACTCTTCCATTTTTCGTCAAGAATGATTCTCTAGTCTGAGTTTTGAACCAGCCTCCTTCGGTATACGTATAACTTCTGTCTGTACGTATGTGCGTTGGGCCAAAAAAATCGGCCTTTTTTTGAACAGTTTGATAATGAAGCGTATCACCCTCTAGATCAAAATCAGGATGGGTGAGTACAACGTTTTCACGAAAGAAGAACTGCTTCAAATTACTATCATACCTTCCTTTTTTGCTCTTTAGCTTGGCTTCTGCATTGGTAATGGTAGCAGGTCCGGGATAAAATGCTTGCTTACTTGAGGTATTATAAAATACGACATCTGTTTGCAAGGTCATTTCCCCGTCGGTAATGAAAACCTTATCGCGTAAGAAGGCGTCTTTGGTATTCCCATCGTACTCCAAATAGCGCGAGGTTGCATCCATTTTCCCAGGTTGCAAAATGCGAACGAAGCCCATCGCAGTGGCCTTATTCTGATCTACGTACAAATAAGCGCTATCACAGAAGAGTTGAATGTCGTTTTGGCGCAAAATAACCGATCCTATGAGCTTACGAACCTTTAAACCGCTGGTTTCATCATAACTTCCTTCGTTAGAGCGCTCAATAGTTATGAGGTTTTTGGATTGACCATACGAAAGCTCAGCAAGCAATACGAAGCAAACGAAAAAGAAGTAGAATGCTGCTTTCAGTGTCATGGTGAAGCTCAAAATTAGCTTAATTCGCGTAGTTTTAACGTGTATCTTTCCAAATTCGCTTGATCCCTCAGAATGAATTTATTGTTTCTGGCTTCTTGGTATCCCGATAACGTTTCCTCCCGAAATGGACTCTTTATATGGAATCATGCGCAAGCTGCTGCGGCAATACCGAATACACACGTGATATTGGCTGCCGTTATACCAAGTAACGAGAAGGAGAATATTGAATTAAAGGAGTTTTCGATCGACGGGCTTACCCATTGGGTGGTGACTTACCCTGTCGGAAATGGTAACACCTTCATTAAAGCGATCCGTTATTTAAGGGCTTGGCAACGAGTTGAAAAACTGTATTTAAGTCGAATTGGCGTGCCAGACCTAGTAGTGGTGAATGTGTTGTGGAGGGCTGGTTTGGCTGCTTTAATTTGGAAGTTAAAGTATGCATGGCGTTATATCATTATTGAACATTGGTCTGGTTATTTGTCTGATGGTGAAGGATATAATGGTTTTTGGTTAAAGTTATTTTGTAGATTAATTTCCCAACGAGCGGATTTGGTTTGCGGGGTTTCTCCAACTTTGGTCAAAGCCATGAACAAACATGGTTTGGGTAAAAAATTTAAGGTACTACCGAACGTAGTAAATACAACTGTTTATTCTCCCGATACAAATGTGCCTAGAACAACTAACCTGCTCCATGTGTCTAATTTGGCTCCAGAGAAAAATTTCCCGCATGTTCTGGAAGTTTGGCGGGCTTGGAACAAAATCAATCCAGACTCAAAACTTTGGGTTGCAGGTGCCTTTGATATCCATCAAACAAAGCAGAAGTATGGTCACATAGAAGGTGTTGAATTTCTCGGTTTTCTTGAACCAGAAAGGCTTGTGACTTATTATCGGAAAGCGATGTGTTTGCTTTTGCCAAGTATGTTCGAAACGTTTTCGTTGGTCACTGCCGAAGCTTTGGCTTGTGGTACTCCAGTACTCAGTTCAAAACTCTCGGCTTTGTCCAACTTTGATACTCGCGCTATTGTGGCTTTACCCGAGTTGAATGCTGATACATGGGTTGAAGCATTAAAGAAGTTACCAATATACGATGAGCATGAACTGCATCATAAAATGAATCAGGAATACTCAATCAAAAAAGTATCATTACTAATGCAAAGTATCTTTAATAAATAAATAAATTGTTCAAACTGGTTTTTCATACGTTCGCTTCTAAAATACTTAACGCATTTTTGAATTTTGCGTTGGTGTGGTTTACAGCACGCTGGATGGGTGCGGAAGTGCGGGGTGAAATAAGTTTGTTTGTAGCAAGTCTTTATGTTTTTGTATTGATAAGTGGCTTTTTTGGTGGGGGAACATTAATTTACTTAGCACCTCGTTTTCCCACAAAAGCTCTACTTTTAATCTCCTATGCGTGGGCACTACTGGTTAGTTTAATTTTTGTTCCATTCCTTTTTATTTGGCCAGGTTTACCGGAACCTCAGTTAATTTTTTGGATTGTTTCTAGCCTCCTTTTCAACCTTACAGCAGTGAATCGATATCTGATGATTGGTTTAAAAAGGATTAAGGATGACAACCTACTCGGAATAGGTGTAAACCTATTTCAATTATTATTTTTGTTATCATTTGTTTTTTGGGGAAAGCAACAGGATCTGCAGGTATTTGTGAATGCTTTCATTTTGGCTTGGATCTTAATTTTTTTACTTTCCTTTTGGCCGTTACGTGAAAGCCTTAAAGCTAAACCTTCCATCGTTCCTTGGGGTGACCTTGTTGTTTCGATGTTCTCTTTGGGATTTGTTGCACAGATAACCAATCTCGCTCAATTTATCGGCTACAGGATACAATACTACATGATAGATGTACAATTGAACAAACAAGCGGTAGGTGTTTTTAGCACAGCGGTTTCTTTAACAGAGGCCATTTGGATGATAAGTCAAAGCATCTCCTTAGTGCAGCTTTCTCACATCGCAAATCTTCAAGATACTACTGAGGCATCATCTCTTTCACTTCGCTGGATGAAAGTAAGTCTGATTTTGAGCCTCCTTGCCATTTTAGCTCTACTTACTTTGCCGGGTACGTTATACAAACAACTATTTGGTATTGAGTTCGGAGACTTGTATAGCATCATTTTAAGACTTTCTCCAGGAATATTGATGCTCGCAGGCTCGAACATTTTAGCCCATTATTTTGCCGGTAAAGGACAATTGAGAGATAATTTAATTGCTTCTTGCATAACCTTGGTGCTTGTTACGCTATCAAGTTATTTTCTGTTATCGAGAGAGGGTCTAAATGGAGCCGCCTGGTCGTCGTCGATTGCTTATACTGGAGCCGCTATTTGGTTGGTTTGGCGTTTTCAAAGTGGCGAACAAAAGCCCCTTAAAGAATGGCTGCCTTCTGTGAACGACTACAAAGAAATACGGACAAAGCTTAAAGCCTATGTGCGGGATTAGTGGTTTCATTTCAATAAAAAACCAAGCTAGTGCTGGGGAATGGTTAAAAAAAATGAACACCACTCTGGCGCATCGTGGCCCTGACGATTCGGGCTATTGGTTGACCGACGGAAGTAGGATGGAAGCCTATGCCGATGCAAGCACAAACGACTACTGGCAAAGCCGTTTAGCAAATGTCGAATCAGCTATTCCTGCAAAAGTTGGATTTGCACATCGCCGGTTGGCCATCATTGACTTGAGTGCCGATGGGCATCAACCGATGCAACTGAATCAAGAATTAATCCTTTCCTACAACGGAGAGATTTACAACTATTTAGAACTCAGAGAAGAATTATTGAGTCAGGGAGCCACATTCGAAACGAACACAGATGTAGAAGTCTTGCTTAAAATGTGGCATAAATACGGCCCAGACTGCCTTTCTCGCCTTGAAGGGATGTGGGCATTTTCGCTATATGATTGCAGTAGCGATACGGTATGGCTGGTTCGGGATCGAATAGGTGTGAAACCGTTGTATTATACCAAGAGTAATGAGTCTCTTTTTTTTGCTTCTGAGCCTAAAGCACTTCTAGCAGTAGGAAGTTGCTCGACAAAACTAAATGATAAAGCAGTTTATAGTTTTTTGCTGCACGGGAGCCTAGAGGAAGAAAATGGCGCCCTTTTGGCCGATTTGAAAGAGGTTGAGCCAGGGCATCTTTTACAATGGACAAAAGGAAAGCTTACCACTCAGCGTTACTACCATCCCGAATTTAGCGATTCGTGGGCACCAGATTCACGGGCTCCTGATAAGGTGGTAGGAGAAATCGCTCAAAGCATCGAAAGAAGCATACGACTACGATTGCGCTCAGACGTTAAAGTTGGAGCATCGCTTTCTGGCGGACTTGATAGCAGTGTAATATCCGTTGTAGCTGCTGAAAAACCCGGATTTCCTTTGTTTTCGGCGGTATATCCTTCATTGCCGGGTGATGAAAGTCATTATGCTAAGCTTGTAGCGAATTCCGTTAGTGCATCCTGGTTCAAAGTAGAATTAAATGCTCGGTCTATTTCTTCAGAAATAGAAGCTATGGTGGCTATCATGGATAGTCCATTACTAACATTTAGCACTTTTGCACAACGCGAGATATATCGTCATGCGAAAAGTGAAGGAATTACGATACTATTGGATGGTCAAGGCGGGGATGAACTCTTTACGGGCTACGACCGATATTGGTTTTCTTATCATATACAAACTATTCAAAGAGCTGGATTTAATCAGTTTTTCAATGACGTTCAAGTGCCGAATTACTTTTCAAGCTTCTGTAAAAGTTTGATGAAATACTTTGCAACTCCATTGTTGGTCCATCCGTTAGCCGATCGTTTATTGGCCACTCAACTCCACAATTCCAAATTGGAGTATCGTTTTTTGCGACCTGAGGTGAGACGCGATTTTGGAAGAGTTTCGGCCCAAAGAATTGGAAGACTTCCACAAACTGGTGTGAATGCACAGCTTGCTCACGAACGTTATGGATTTGATTTGAAAAACTTGCTGCGCTGGGGCGATCGAAATAGTATGGCTTTTGGGATGGAAAATCGGGTACCTTTAGCTGACGATCCTAATTTAGATGTAATGCTGTTAAAACTTCCGGCAAATTGGAAGATGAACCCTAAGTATGGCAGTAAAGAGTTGTTAAGAAGAGCAATGTCTGGCAAATTGCCGTTTGAGATTTTACAGCGTAAAGATAAAATGGGCTTTAGCGTACCGATAGTTGATTGGATGAATCAGCTTTGGCCACAATGGAGTCAATATCTGGTCTATACCAAAGAATGGTTAGAGGTTGACTTAATTTTCCAGAATGCTCCTGAACTTTTGAGAAGTGAAAATGGATGCCTCGCATTAATACGTTTTATTTCGTTCGGAGCGTGGTTGAAAAATTTACAAATACACGCGAAAAGCTTGTAGAAAAGCACAAGAAGCCTCTATATTTGCACTCCCTTAAGGCGCAAAGCCAACAAAGGAAACATGGTGGATGTAGCTCAGTAGGTTAGAGCACCAGATTGTGGTTCTGGGGGTCGTGGGTTCGAGCCCCATCTTCCACCCCAAATCCCGCCCAAGTGGCGGGATTTTTATTTTCTGTCCTTCTTAACGAGAATCACATATTCTTGTTCTAAAGGAGCATAACCATATTCAAAGCAAAAGAAGTAGGTATTTCCTGCTGGAGTTTTTTGCACGTGTGTATGGTACTGAAAATTAAATCCCATTTCGTATAGCCGCATGCGGTGAACCTTACTTTTAACAAGTTGATTGTCGACCAATTCCTGAAGCACTTTGCGGTTGTGTCTAAGTATATTTTGAATTCGTCTTACCCAGGGATTGTTGCTAGCCGACTTTCGGTTATTGAAGAGATTTCTGCATGAATCGTCGCAGAATTTTTTATCCCTTCTGCCTCTTATTTGGGTTCCACATTCTAGGCATTGATGCTGTTCCATAGTTTGCAGTTTAAGTTTATGAAGATCTATCCGTTGCAAGCGTTTATAAACGTTTCTAAACGTTTAATATCCGACTACTTTTTTTTTGGTATTCACCTTTGTTTTTAGGGATTTGACCCGATTTAAACCAATTGTTCCATTTTTTTAACCAAACGTCATGAGCAACATGAAAAACCAAGTGAGACTCATCGGAAATCTCGGTATGGATCCGGAAATCCGTGAGATTAGCGGTAACAGAAAACTAGCCAAGTTTAGTTTGGCTACGAACGAAACCTATCGCAACGAAAAAGGTGAACGCGTAACAGAAACCCAATGGCATAATCTCGTGGGATGGGGGAAAATAGCCACCATTACAGAGAAATACTTGCATAAAGGCTCTGAAATCGCGGTAGAAGGAAAGCTAAACAACCGCTCATACACCGACAAAGAGGGCAATAAGCGGTATGTGAGCGAAGTTGTAGTAAGCGATTTAGTTTTGCTCGGGCGAAACAAAAACGGTGGCCCAATTGCCTAAAATTAAACAGGGCAAGGAAAGCTCCTTGCCCTGTTTCTACATGGGAATGGCTATCGAATGATAGCGAATTTACCCGTTTGTACGTCGTTCGTCTTGAGGTCTTTCACACTAAACAAGTACAATCCACTGGTTATAGTTTGTTTGTCGTCGGATAGAACGTCCCAACCATGTTCACCACCTGCAAGTACGGCCTTAGCGGGATCGCCTCCAAAACTAGTGTACCAAGCACTATTTGAACCGTTAAACGGCTCGGATGAATCGTGATTAAGGGTAGCCACAATATCCCCAGCCAAGGTATAAATTCTAATTTCTGCCCTTTCTGGTAGGTTGTAAAACATTATTTTTCGGCTTCTCGATGTGGTTCCGTCCCAAGCCGCACTAAGTCTGTAAGGGTTCGGATAAACACCTACTTTCCTTGTTTTTCCAATTTCGCCAGCTTCGGTACCTGGAAAAACACGAAATGCGTTTTGGATTCTCGATGACTCTAAAGATTGTAGGCCGATATCGGGATCTCCTTCATCAAAACTTGTAATGATGTAGAGGTACTGCCAACCGTTTAAAAGATTTTCTACTTCATACTTATACCAATAGGAGGTAGTATCACCTTCGAATAATTTTGGGCTATTTAATCTTACAGCATCAAATCCGTTATTAAATCCAACACTATTTCCGGCTTTATCCCACTGACCCAGCAATACAGCACGCTGCAGAAAATCTGTTTTCAAGTCATCGCCTGCATTGGTGCGGTAAACGCGATAGCCTTCAAAATCCCTGCGCTTTGTAATCGGGTCTACAGATAGTGCCGCAGTACTATCCCAATAAATAATGGCTTTATTCGCTGCAGTTTCAATTCTCACTTTGGGTGGCAACGTTGGCTCTGGCAGAATATATCTATCGAGACGGCCGTTGAAATTTAAATCTTCGCCCGCATCTAATCTTCCGTTTTCATTGGCATCTTCACCCACATACGTTCTTTTGGCCCAGCCAAGGTGTTCCCGTAATTGTGTACGAGCAAAATAAGTGTCTTTAGGTGTGTCGTCGAGTTGGCGTGCACAAACTACCGCAATAACAAAAGAAACTGTTTCGCCGGGCTCTACACGAACGATTGGTCCTATACAAAATAACTGAACTCTATTCGCTGGAGCGTTTAATCCCGCAGCCGGACTGAAATCGCCACGGTTGCGCATGCGGTCGTAACGTTGTTGATCATTCGTAGGTGCTGCCACATTATATAACCAATAATTTGGGTTCGCACGAGGTGCCGGTAAGCCTTGGTTCGTGAAGGTTGATGCATTATTGGGGTGGAAATATTGACCGCGCCAATCGATTCCTAAAAACTGTATGGCACCATAACTATTCGTAAAACCTGGGTCTCCAGTTACATCATAGGCATATAAAGCCGTGAGTGTATCTTCGTAGCCTATACTTCCTTTGTTGAAAAAAGCACTTCCTCTGTCGGTAGTCACATTTACATTTCTGACTACTAAATCACTCCAAGTTCCCAAATACACCGAATCCCAAGGTGCATTTGAATTATTGGTGATTTGATAATTCATCAAGACAAAGTAGTCGGCAAAAGTAAAATTCCAGGCATAGGTCTCTAGTTTTACCCGAGCATTAAGTGGGTTTAAGTGATCGCTAATAGGCTGGTTGGTACCAGGAACAACGGTGAACTCATCGGTGAATTGAAGAATATTGTCTTCGTGACTAATCGCTTGTGTACTAAACACTTCGCTTCCAGGTAAACTCGAACGTCTTACAATTGGGTTGCCCGGAATAGCCGAGTATTCGAATCCTGCTTTTCCGATGGCATAACCAGAAGCGTCATCAACTGAACCCGTAGAAACACGAATCTGACCATTTTGGTACGCTCCAATCCATAAACCAGCTTCAAAAAGGTGTTCTACGCCAGAGTTGAGTGGGTATTCCATGGATGGAGGGCCTTGCGGATCGTTTCTGACATTGGGCCTGCCGATGGTACCCACATTCGTTACATTCAAACCAATATTTCCGATTTGAATGGTTCTTTGATCAAATTGAGAATAGCCGTTTATCCAAACCAGAAGAAGGGCTAAAGTATAGATGTATCTCATATCCAAACGCGAAGATAAGCCTCAAAATGTTTCGTTAGCGTTAAGCTCTGTAAGCTGTTTTAAATACGCCGTTGATTCTGGCCCTAAATGAAACAAAAGATCGATAATACTACAATTTGAAATAAACCCATTTCGTTCTTGAAAGCTTTGATAGTAAGGTTTATTGATGGTATGGTAGAGTTTTGAGTGGTTATCCCTTCCATCTACCCAATCTTCTGGCAGTCTTTTTTGGTACTCATTGGTTAATGGGTGATCCATTTTAATACTCAGAAGTCGAAGAATCAAACCATGAAGCTCTAAATTAAATTGCCAGATGGTTGTTGCATTTCTACTGTAAATCGACTCGAACCAAGGTGAATAATCTTCAAAATAAGGTGCTTTGCCATAAGCAGTTTGAATGGCATGCCAGTGCTGCCGTAACCAATTTTTACTATGATCGGGCACCATCTCACCTACTATGGCACGATGATTTCTGCCACCAGCAACGGGAATCGTTAGCAGCTGCCTGCCTTGTGCCGTGCTTATGTGGGTACGGTTAAATCCTCCAGATTTGACAAAATGCTCACAATTCTCGAGTACTACCGTGGGGTATTTAATTAAATTTGTGTACCACCCAATGCTGGGTAGGTAATGTAACGAAAGGACTATGGTGCGTTTATCGTTCATGATTTCAAGTAGCAAAGGTATTATACTGCTTTTGTTTTCTCTTCTTGGTCAAAATGCTGCTGCAATCGATGCTCAGTTTAGATATTGTACATTTCAACAACCTGGTAAAAGCCCCTATATCGAAACCTATCTATCGATCAACAGCAGGTCGCTTGCCTTTGTGAAAGTAGGTCCGAATAGTTTTCAGGGAGCTATAGAAGTGACCATCGACTTCAGTAGAAACGATACCATCGTGGCTTACGATAAATACACGCTTCGAAGTCCCGTAATCGACAGTACTACCAATAATAATTTTGCCTTTCTGGACCTACAACGATTTAGGTTGCCAGCAGGAACTTATAAAATGCAATTACATATTGTAGATAAGGCCGATACGAGTAATCATGCTACTGCAAAGGAAGATATTGTTGTGGAACAAAAAGGAGGTTTTTCTTTTTCCGATATCATGTTGGTGAATAAGATTAATCCCGCATCCAAGTCGTCGCCTCTTACACGAGGAGGTCTTGATTTAGAACCAAGGCCATCAGCCTTTTTTGGCAATGGACAGGATACTTTGAGCTATTATTTCGAGTTGTACGGGTCAAATCAACTAGCTCCCGATTCCTTAGTGGTTGTAAGAAGTTGGGTTGAAAAAGTGGATGGAGATATCGTACCAAATACAAGCCGGTTTTATAAAAGAACGCCAAAAGATATAATTGCCATCGCGGATGCATTTCTAATTGATGAAGTGCCAAGTGGAAATTACAAAATTCAACTAGAGGCTCGAAATAGAGAAAACGAGCTGATTGCATCGAAGAGTTTTTTGATTCAACGTATGAATACGCAAATCAAATTTGATGAGTCTAAAGTGTTAGCTGCGCAGTTAGGCGGGTCATTTGTAGATAAATTTACGCGAGCCGAACTCGTAAATAATATCCGGTCAATGCGGCCAATTTCACAGTTCATGGAACGTGAGTATGCCGACAACTTATTGAATAATAAAGACGTAGATGATGAGTTGTTGAAAAGATATATGCTGACTTTTTGGGAGAAGCGCGATGCAAATTCTCCTCGTGGAGCTTGGGAACTCTACAACCAACAAGTCAATAATGCGAATCAGCTATTTAGCTCAAAAATCACGAAAGGCTACGAAACCGACAGGGGAAGGGTTTATCTGCAGTATGGGGCACCCAACAGCCGAACGGTAGTAGATAACGAACCCTCCGCGTATCCGTATGAAATTTGGTGGTATTACGAATATCAAGGACAAAGAAACATTCGCTTCGTCTTTTATAACCCTGATATGGTTACCAACGATTATCAGTTGCTTCATTCTGAGGCGCTTGGGGAAACCTTCGATCCTCAATGGCGACTTATCATTTTCAGTCGCACAACGGCATTTCAGAACTTAGACGACACTCAAAACAGAGACCATTTTGGAACTCGTCTCGAAGAGAATTTTCGGAATCAATAGTCGATGCTGAACGAAATTTCTTATCGAATTCAATTTGGTATTATATCGACCATAGCGCGTTTACCACTTTGGATATTGTATCTGGCTAGCGATGTATTATTTTTTTTGAATTATTACCTCATTCGCTATCGTTATGCTGTGGTTGTTGAGAATTTGCGAAAGAGTTTTCCCAACAGAGACGAAGCTGAAGTAAAGAGAATAACCAAAGCCTTTTACCATTATCTCAGCGATCAATTGGTTGAAACTTTCAAGACTTTAGTCATAACTGAAGAAGAACTTGATCGGAGGGTCGTTGTTTTAAATCCTGAGGTGATGGATACGCTTTATGAGCAAGGAAGAAGTGTTGTACACTTGCTCGGGCATCATGCGAATTGGGAGTGGTATGCCAAACAACTACATCGTAAGACAAAGCATCAGCTTTTTTTTGTGTACAAACCCTTAAGTAATAAGGGCATGGACAAGGTGATGTTTAAGCTTCGCTCCCGATTTGGGGTGATGCCAGTTGCTATGAAAGATGTATTTCGGACCATTGAAAGTTGGAAGGTTGAGCCTCATGCCAGTTTTTTTGGAGGGGATCAATCGCCCATGCGGCACAATAAATACATTTGGACAACCTTTCTTCATCAAGAAACCGCTGTTTATACGGGTGCTGAAGACATAGCAAAAAAATACGATGAAGCAGTGGTTTTCGGTAAAATGAGACGAATAAAACGCGGATATTACACCATCGAATTAGCGTTAATCACCGATTCACCTAAGCAAACGGAACCTGCCGAGATTACTAAAGCACACACGAAAGTATTAGAAGATTTCTTGGAGGAACAACCCGAATATTGGCTTTGGTCGCATAAAAGATGGAAATTAAGTAGAGTTGAAGCTGAAGCATGAACGATTATCCTGAAGTAGCAGTAGTTATCCTTAATTGGAATGGGCGCCGACACCTAGAAACTTATCTTCCAAGTGTATTCGCAACGATCCATAATTCGTGGCGATTGGTAGTGATTGACAATGCATCAACCGATGATTCTGTCGAATTTATGCGACAGAAATATGCCGATAAACTTGAAATAGTAGTTCTAAAAGAGAATTATGGTTATGCTGGAGGGTATAATCAAGGATTAAAACAAATTCCGGCAAAGTTTTACGTATTGCTGAATAGCGATATTGAAGTGACGCCGAATTGGCTTGACCGACCGGTTGAACTTATGAAAATCAAGAATATAGCAGCTGTTCAACCCAAAATACGTTCTTGGAAAGAGCGAGAAAAGTTCGAGTATGCTGGTGCTGCCGGGGGGTATATTGATCGATGGGGATATCCATTTTGTGCTGGACGTCTTTTTCAGGACTTGGAAACCGATTTAGGTCAATACGACTATGAGAAAGATGTTTTTTGGGTTTCGGGGGCTTGCATGTTTGTACGAGCCGATGTCTTTTGGAAGGTAAGCGGACTTGATGAGGACTATTTCGCACATATGGAGGAAATTGATTTGTGCTGGAGATTGCAAAATGCTGGATTTCGTTTAATTCAAACGCATTTAAGCACTGTTTACCATTTAGGAGGCGGATCTTTGGCTTACGGTAACCCGCGTAAAACCTTTCTGAACTTTCGAAATAGCCTAATTACTGTTCAAAAGAACCTGCCGGTGCTTTCTGCTACTATTGTGATTTTGGTTCGCTTGATTTTGGATTTACCTGCAGCCTTGCTTTTTTTGGCCAGGGGCTCTTCAGCAGATTTTAAAGCGGTTGCTGATGCTCATTTCGCTTTTTATAAAATGCAAAAAGACATTCGTTCAAAACGAAAGCTCATTGGAGCAAAAAAGGGGCGACATCACTATAAAACAATATACGCGGGTAGCGTTGTTCTCGACTACTTTTTGAAGGGAAAGAAAAGATTGCCTGGGTTTGTATCAACGAATCACGCGCGCGATTTGAGCTGAATGCCCTCTAAAGCAAGTTCGTAGCTGGATAATCCAAAACCACTGATCACACCATGAGCTACACCGCTGATCAGGGAAATATGTCTAAATTCTTCTCTAGTTGATGGATTAGTGATGTGAATTTCTATCACTGGCGTTGAAATAGCGGCAATGGCATCCCTAAGTGCTACACTTGTATGCGTATATCCTCCTGCATTAAGTAGTACATAGGCGTATGAGAATCCTACTTCATGTAATTTGTCAATTAAATCACCTTCGTGATTTGACTGGAAATATTGGATATCGAACGTTGTATATTTCGTTTTTAGTTGCGCTAAAAATGCCTCGAAAGTAGTGTTTCCGTATACTTCAGGTTCACGAATACCTGTTAGATTCAGGTTAGGACCATTCAAAATTAGGATTCGTTGTGGTGTATGCATCTAAGTACGATCTTGTGGTAAATCAAAAGAGTTGTAGGTGAACTGGGAAGCTGAAATTAAAGGATTTAAAGCCTATTTGCAATTAGAACGATCACTATCGTTGAATACAGTTGAGGCATATGTCAATGATGTTCATAAATTAGCTCAATATGCTTCTACCTTACCCAATCAGCCTCCTTTTAAGCACTTGAAACTGCAAGATTTGCAACGATTTCTTGCTTGGATTGCTCCCTTAGGACTCACAGAAAGCTCGCAGGCTAGAATTATATCAGGCATAAAAGCCTTTTATAAATATGCTGTTCTGGAGGGCATTACAGAAGAAAACCCTGCCGAATTGCTTGAAATGCCTCGAATGAAGCGGAAATTGCCCGAAGTGTTGTCTTTGCCAGAAATAAATGCAATGCTTTCGGTCATTGATTTAAGTAAACCAGAAGGCCATAGAAACAAAGCCGTGTTGGAAACCCTGTATGGCTGTGGATTGCGTGTTAGTGAACTTGTAGATCTAAGAATCTCAAACTTATTTTTTCAGTCAGGCTTCATTCGGGTTATCGGAAAAGGAAATAAAGAACGAATAGTGCCGATAGGAGAAGAAGCCCAAAAAGCCATTGATCAATATGTAACAGGTTATAGAAGCATGCTCAAGCACGTGAAGGGCCATGAGGATTTTCTTTTTTTGAGCCGAAATGGTAGACAGTTGACACGGGTAATGGTATTTTTCATCATCAAAGAACTAGCCGCACTTGCGCAGATTACAAAAACTATCTCGCCACATACTTTTCGTCATTCTTTTGCTACACATTTAGTTGAAGCAGGAGCAGACCTACGCGCGGTTCAAGATATGCTGGGGCATGAAAGTATCACTACAACCGAAATATACACACATATTAGTCGTGATTATTTGCGCGAAGTGGTTATGAAATATCATCCAAGGGCATGAAAACAAGTGTTTTACAAAGACGGTCTCATTATGCCGTAGTAACAGGAGCAAGCTCAGGTTTGGGATATGCCTTTGCGTTTCAACTTGCTCAAATTAAAAAACCTTTGATTTTGGTGGCCTTGAAAGGAGAGTCGCTTCAGGAAAAGGCAAGTCTACTCAAAACGAAATTTGGAGTAGACATAAGCACAATAGAAGGAGATTTGACTGACCCTTTAGTTAAATCGGAGTTGCAAGCATTGGTAGCAGAAAAACCAACCGACTTGCTCATACTTAATGCAGGAATAGGAGGAAGCAAGCCGATTGAAGATGCATCAGAACCCTGGTTAGGAAAGATCATTGATTTGAATGTAAAGGCAAATGCTCTCATTACCTTCGCGCTATTGGAAAATCTCAAAAAAGCACCCGATGCTGTTATCTTGACTGTTTCAAGCATGGCAGCTTTAACGCCTATGCCGTTTAAAGCTGTTTATCCTGCATCTAAAGCTTTCCAGTCATCTTGGGCGATGGGATTGGATGCCGAACTTTCCGACCATACACGAGTTCGTTCACTAGTCTTGTATCCGGGCGGCATGTTAACAAACGAAGACGTGCAAGAACGGTTAAAACGACAAAGCTGGTTGGGTAGAAAAACGATTTTACCGGTAGAACTGGTCGCTCAAAAAGCGCTCAAAGGAATTGAAGAGGGTAGAAGTAGGATAATTCCCGGTTGGGCGAATCAGCTTAACTACGTATTGTTCAAATTTATTCCGTGGAAATTTCGATCTAAAGCACTGGTTCGCTTCATGAAGACCGAATTAGACATGCACTAATGCATGAGTATTTCGCAATCAGATATAGCTACCAGGCCACCAATGCGTACAAGTAGTTCACGCAAAGGTTCTTGCATTTTAAGCCAGATTTCGTTGTCGCAATAAATAAGCACTAGGCTGTTTTTGAAGGCTTCTGTTAGGCCATCCGCATCGCGATAACCGCGTTCACCATTTCCTTTTAGATCAGGTATGATGGTGTAGCCTGTAATGCCTGCAGCTTCAGCAATGGCAATTGCTCGGTGTAAATCGTAATTGCCAACTATAATTTCAACTCTTTTTAGTTTTTCCATAATCAACTGCTTAAAACCATTGAACAAACTGATAGTAAAGGGGTAATCCTATCAGAATATTGAATGGAAAGGTTATTGCCAAGGCCATGGGCACATATAAGCCAGGGTTCGCCTCAGGAACCGACATTCGCATGGCAGCAGGTACGGCGATATACGATGCCGAAGCGGCCAACACACAGAGTAAAAACGCATTTCCATCCTCTACCTGCAATAATCCAGCAGCTATTGCCGCTATAAATGCGTTGATTAAAGGAATTAAAATCCCGAACAACACTGGGAACCAACCTCTTTTCCCTAAGGTCGACAAGCGTTTGCCAGCAATTAAACCCATATCTAACAGAAAGAATGATAAGAAGCCCTTGAAAATATCTTCGGTAAACGGTTTCAAGCCTTCTATTCCCTTGTCGGGGCTCAAAATGCCAATCATTAAACTTCCAAGAATCAAGATAACGGAGCCATTGCTCAACGCTTCATGCCAAATGGTTCGCATACTCTGCGAGCCCGTTTTATCCTTTAGGTGTAGACCAATTAACAATACCCCTATGATGATAGCAGGCGACTCCATGAGCGCCAGCATGGCAATCATATAGCCATCGTAATGTACGCCTAATTCAGAAGCGTAATTGGTAGCGGTGATAAAGGTCACTGCACTCACGGAGCCATAGGTTGCAGCCACAGCGCCGGCGTCGTGAATAGAATATTTTTGTTTGAGTATAAAAAAGGTGTAGGCTGGTACTAATAAGGCCATTCCAATAGCGATAATCAAGCTATACCAAAGCTGATTTCCAGCCCCACTATGCCCTAACTCGGCTCCTCCTTTTAAACCAATAGCAAAAAGCAAGTAGAGCGATAAAAATTTACTGATTGGTTGTGGGATATCGAGATCAGAACGAATTGCGACTGCCAACAGACCCAAAAAGAAAAATAGAACAGGAGGGTTTAAAAGGTTCTGCAAGAGCAACTCAACTGACATATTCGCAAGTAATCAAGCTTAATAATGAAAGGTCAAAAACAAACATAACTACTTTGAAACAAAAAATCCTGCGGAAGCAGGATTTGAATTCGTTAATCAAGCTTTATTCGCTTTGGCATGATCAGCCAAAAACTGAGCAAGACCTTTATCGGTGAGCGGATGGTTAAGTAAACCTGTAATCGCGCTTAAGGGACAGGTAACTACATCGGCACCCACTTCGGCACACTTTACGATATGTAGGCTATTTCTAACTGAAGCAGCGAGTACTTGTGTATCGAATCCATTGATGCTGTATATTCTCACGATTTGTTCGATGAGTTGAATGCCATCAAATGAAATATCATCTAAACGGCCCATAAATGGAGAAACGTAGGTGGCACCTGCTTTAGCGGCGAGAATTGCTTGTCCTGCGCTGAAAACCAAGGTGCAGTTGGTTTTAATGCCTTTACTGCTAAAGTACTTAATGGCTTTCACGCCATCTGCAATCATGGGTACTTTCACGACGATTTTCTCGTCTAAAGCCGCAAGTTTTTCACCTTCGGCAATCATACCTTCAAAGTCAGTACTTATTACTTCAGCACTTACATCTCCATCAACGATTTGACAAATATCCTTATAGTGTTGAAGCACTTTGGCTTCACCAGCAATACCTTCCTTGGCCATCAGTGAAGGGTTGGTAGTTACACCATCTAATACGCCCAAGGAGTGAGCTTCTTTAATTTGATTGAGGTTTGCGGTGTCGATGAAAAATTTCATAAGTGTGATTTATTCTTGTTCAAATTCACTGGTACTGAAACGCAAATGCCCTGAATGTTCATTGTAATCTGAACTTTCGTTTTGTTCGTAACCTTCTGCCCGTGCATTTCGCGCACGACGAATATAGGCAATGTATGCGTTTAACAGGCGAACACATTCGGCCCATTGCTCACGAAAATCATTCATAACTAAGTCATTTACATAACCTTCGTCATGTGCAATCAACATATGATCGAGTGTTTCAAAAAGTGACCCACGAGCTTGCTTACATGCATTAATGTTTTCTTGGTACTGTAATTTGCCGTACCCTTCGGCAATGTGATTGCCTACTTGGCGCGATGTGCGCTTAAGCTGGCTAATCAATTCAAATCTTTCGTGCGTCGGAAATTCTTTAACGATAACACTTATCCGGTTCCTAAGCTCTTTGGCCGATTTCCAAGCATCTACATCTTCGAATGTGCGCATATAAAAACGTAGCTGAGACAGTATTTAATAAAAAATGGGGTAAGCTACTTGCATCGCACCGCTCAACCGCCTACCCTTGCTGTATTCCTACCCTGGGGGATTCAGCAGGAGCTGGTCGTACAAGACTTACCCCAGCGCAAAGGTAAGGATTCTGACCTTTTTTTATACCGTTACGGTTGAAATACGTTGTTTTTCACCGTCGGTTTGAAATTTCTGGTAAAAATGTAAACTTTGCTTTACAATATGTAAAGTAAACTTAACGTTTTGCACTAAACCTTTCGATTATGAAAACATATCTCATCAAAAACAGTTGGCGGCCACTTGGCTGGTTTTTAGTCCTTCCTTCTTTGGCATTGGGAATTGCCGTGATGTATTTCGATTATGAAATATCCGCATTGAAGTTTGAAGATTCTTTGCTGAGCACTTTTTACGAGGGTGATTTTTTATCTGGCAACATGAACATGACCGACGAATTGGCTGCTCTAGGAACAATAGTAGGGCTTTTTTTGCTCGTATTTAGTGCTGAAAAGTTGGAAGATGAGGGTATAACCCAACTTCGTTGGAGGGCGTTGTCTTGGGCGGTATGGCTGCATTATATGATTTTAATAGTGGCGATATTTTTCGTTCATGGCACCGACTTTTTTTCAGTATTAGTGTATAATATGTTTACACTTCTCGTGTTGTTTGGCCTCCGGTTTCGTTGGTTAATGTGGATAGAAACTAAAAGGGGAAGAGAACATGATTAATCATGTAAAAAAGTATCGCATGCTTCGAAGTATGACGCAAACGGAATTGGCCGAACAACTGCAGGTTTCTCGGCAAACGATACATTCAATTGAAACCATGCGTTACGTACCATCAACTATTTTAGCACTCAAACTTGCTCAATTGTTCGCATGTCAAGTCGAAGATTTGTTCGTGCTCGACGAATTAGATTGATAATTAAGCCTGCGTTATGCCAAATCCAGCCCTTATTTTTGACGTTCAAATCTGAAACATGAATCTTGAGTTCAACCGCAACGAAGACGAATACAAACAGCTTTTATTCAAGTACAAGCACCGTTTCGAACAAATTAAAAAAGGTGGAGGGGAAAAGGCGATTGAAAAACTTCATGAGAAAGGTAAACTTTCTGCTCGTGAAAGAATAGCCTTGTTGGTCGATGCAGGTACTGAGCCATTAGAAATAGGTGGATTTGCAGGAGAAGGCATGTATCAAGAGCATGGAGGATGCCCCTCTGGAGGAGTAGTGGTTGTACTTGGGTATGTGAGCAAACGTTTATGTGTCATTGTTGCGAATGATGCCACTGTTAAGGCTGGTGCGTGGTTCCCCATCACAGGAAAAAAGAATCTTCGTGCCCAAGAAATTGCCATCGAAAATAAAATACCGATTATTTATCTAGTCGATAGTGCTGGTGTTTATCTACCCATGCAAGATGAAATATTTCCAGATAAAGAGCATTTCGGCCGAATTTTCAGGAATAATGCAATCATGTCTTCTGAAGGCATTGTACAAATTGCCGCGGTTATGGGCTCTTGCGTTGCTGGGGGCGCTTACCTTCCGATTATGTCGGATGAAGCACTCATAGTGGATAAAACAGGCAGCATTTTCTTGGCAGGTTCCTACCTCGTGAAGGCCGCAATAGGAGAAGATATCGATAATGAAACGCTGGGAGGCGCTACCACGCATTGTGAAATCAGTGGAGTGACAGATTATAAAATGCCCGATGATAAAACCTGTCTAGAAACCATTCGGAAGTTAATTGGGAAAATAGGAAAGCCAGAATTAACTGGCTTCGACCGTATAAAAGCCGCTCTTCCACTGAAAGATCAGAAAGAAATTTATGGGATTTTCCCGGTTTCAGGAAAACCATACGACACACTGGAAATTATTGAGCGCATTGTCGATAATTCTGAATTCATCTCTTACAAAGACGGTTATGGGAAGTCTATCATTTGCGGATATGCTCGAGTAGATGGTTGGGCGGTCGGTATCGTAGCCAATCAGCGAAAGGTTGTCAAAAGCAAAAAAGGAGAAATGCAATTTGGAGGAGTGATTTATTCGGATTCTGCCGATAAAGCCACAAGGTTTATTGCAAATTGCAATCAAAAACGTATACCACTAGTCTTTCTTCAAGATGTTACAGGATTTATGGTAGGGAGCCGTTCGGAACATGGAGGCATCATTAAAGATGGCGCAAAAATGGTGAATGCTGTTGCGAATTCGGTTGTACCAAAGATCACCATTGTAACAGGAAATTCATACGGTGCCGGTAATTATGCCATGTGTGGAAAAGCATATGACCCAAGATTGATTTATGCTTGGCCAACTGCTAAGATGGCCGTAATGGGGGGCGATCAGGCCGCCAAAGTGCTGCTTCAAATTCAATTGAGTGCTGCCAAATCAAAAGGTGAAAGTATCAGTGCGGAAACAGAAGCCTCTTTACTCAAAGAAATATCCGATAAGTACTCAAGCCAAACTACACCTGAATATGCTGCCGCTCGCTTGTGGGTCGATGGCATCATTGATCCTTTAGAAACAAGGAAGGTTATAAGTATGGCCATTGAAGCAGCTAACCATGCACCTATTACCAAGAAGTTTAATATGGGTGTACTACAGGTTTGAAGCCTTTTTACAGATGAAGCTTTATGCCGTAACGTAATCTTCTAAGTAGCTGAATTTTGCCGTTAGCTCGCCATCCCTACAGATACTAGCTCTGCGTATCATTTCATCTTCAGGATTCCGAATTAGCTTATCCATAACGTATTGTAACAAGTTATAAGAAAATTCTCTCGAAGCATCTCTCGGCAATTCGCAGGGCAAATTGTCAACCGCCATTACATCTATGCTCTCTGGGATGAAAGGTTTGGTTTCGGTCTCAGAGAACGGATTAAAGCCATAAAACGGATTCGCAATGCTGCTTGCTCGGATTGTAGAAGGTATTGAGCCGTCAATATCGCAGGTGATATCTGCTATGGTTTTTACTTTAAAGTTGGCCTCACGCATGTCGGCTTTGGTAAAGAAAATGGGTGCTTTGGGATCCCAATAAATCGTGTTTACCAATAGGTCGGTTACCGATAGAAACGGTTTAAAAATAGAAACGTATTCCTCTGGAAATTCATGAAAGTGAGCACTTTCGAATGGCCGTTGATTTTTATGTCGATATAAATCTTTTGAACGCAACTCAACATAAACGGGCGAATCGAATTCCTGGAATAGATACTCATCAATACTTACCGATTTAACGCCTGCCACATGAAGCATCTCAAGAGCCCCTGAACCTACGCGCCCGGTACCCGTAACCGCAATCTTGATAGGAGGTAAGTTTAAACCAGTATACAGGGATCTTAGTTCTGCATAATCGTGGCATTGATGAGCAGGCTTCAACTGGAATTGACCGCTGCGTATACCGTAGGCTCTAAGTCCGTTGTGTGTTCCAACCACGCCGGCGTAATGACCAAATGCCACGGCTCTTTTCCCTGTTTCAAAGGTTATCACTTCGTAATCTACCATTCTGATCTTGAGCTTCAATAACTGCTGCAGTAAATGGCGATTATAACTTTGTTTTTTAATGGTATGCGAGAAAAATAAATAGGTTTTGTTCTCAATTAGCTCATTAACAGGAACTTCCTTTACTCCCATGAGAATATCGCAATCGGAAAGGTCTTCGTTTATTTCACACCCAGCAGCCGCATAATCACTTTCTGGATAACACCGAATGGGGGAAGGCTGAACTTTAATTTTTAGTTCGGGGTAATTTAGCAGTAGCTGTTCACAATGTTCGGGAATTAAGGGCACGCGGTGATCATGTGGCACTTTACCTTCTCTTACTATTCCGATGCTAATCAAGTTCATGACGCAAAAGTCGTCATTTATGGGTGAAAGGGCAAATTGAGCCAGTTATTTAATTCTTCTACTACGCTTTTTCAGTACCTTTGTGTATCATTTGGGGCTGACCGGAATCGACAGCTTGTATGAAAACGCAGGTAAGCATGCGGAGCCTTGTACGGGTGCTCCTTAATCTGAACGTTCAAGCCATAAACGGCGAAAATAACTACGCACTCGCTGCTTAATCCTAGGGATTAAGTTGAGTTGTTCCTTTTATACCGGGTCTCTGGGGTGTAATATAAGGAACATCATTTACCAGAGAATAGCCAACGTTTCGCTCCTAAACAGCGGTGATATTTTTAAGAGCTAAGGATTACATTGGCAAGCCATCCGGCCTGTGAAATCACGAAAACCAACGGAAGGATAAGCATGTAGAAAGCTTTCGGTTCGCTTGACTGGACCAGGGTTCGACTCCCTGCAGCTCCACCTTAAACCTGTCTTTGAATTTCAAGGACAGGTTTTTTATTTCAATTGTATTTTGTTAGCTTAGGTTTTGAACATTTCAAGTTGATCCTGATGCGTATTTCACTTATAATATGTTTATCTATTTTCTGGATAACGGCTCAATCACAAGTTTTGAAAAACGCATCCAACCAACCTGTAACAAGACAAACCTTGATTAAATTGGATTTATTCAGCCCAGTTTACGACATGCTCAACATTGAAGTTGAAAGAAAACTTTCAGAAGAGAGTAGTTGGACAGCTGAATTGCTCATCCAAAGGGAAATTGAACCTCGTACTCGCTTTATTAAAACAGGAGGAAGGTTATTTTACCGCTATTATTTAAACAGTACACCTGCCCCAGTTGGTCTGTATGTAGCGGGCGGAATTGGTGTTTTCGACGTCAAACAAACGGATAGTGTATTTTCTTTCGTAGCTGGTTCTGCAGGGAATAGAGTGGAAACTGTAAATGTTGCTAGAGCTACCGAAGCAGCATTATTCGTTTTTCTCGGAAAACAAGCGGTCTTTAAAAACCGTATTTCACTCGACTTAGGGATAGGAGCGGGATATACTCTTAATCCAATAAATTCTTTTTCAAAAGTTAGCTTGGTCTTTGACAACTACGGACTGTACGGAAATTTGAAAATTGGGTTACTCATTGGCAAACCTTAAACCCTTTCAATTTACGTACTTTGTAGTATGGCAAAAGTGATTGGTTATTTTCTGACTCCATTTTATCTCCTTTCTTTTGGAATTACTTTGGTGATTTTTGATGTTATGCAGCGTTTGGCCTGGTCGCTTGGTGGGTATACAGCGCAACAAAATGCGGTTTATTGGTTAAATGGCACTTTGATGCGCCTTATTCATATCCTAGGTGGAAGGATTTCTTTTGATTTTTCACCAGCGAACTTGCCTACAGGGAAAAAGCTCATATTCGTGGCTAATCATCAAAGCATGAACGATATACCTCCCATGATTTGGCATTTCAGAAAATATGCTCCCATTTTTATAGCCAAAAAAGAACTTGAAAAGGGTGTGCCGAGTATTTCGTACAATTATAAAAGGCGGGGAGTAATAGCTATCGATAGGAAAGATGGAGGTCAGGCTAGGGCTGCAATAATGGCTTTAGGTGAACGACTGAAAAACGAAAACATATCGGTATGTATATTTCCCGAAGGCACCCGAGCACGCGATGGTAAGCTCAAACCTTTTCAATCGGGTGGAATAAAAACGTTGTTAACTCAGGTCCCTGACGCCGTATTGGTGCCGGTTGTCGTTGCGAATAGCTGGAAAATGGTACAATACGGTTTTTGGCCAATTCCTGCCGGAATTCATTTGCGTTTTAAGGTTTTGGAACCATTACACGTACAAGGTATATCTGCCGATGCAGCGCTTGAAACGGTCCGGTATCGGATCGAAGAGCAACTTGAAAAGTACAATTAACAATAAGGAATTATGAAACATATCAATAAGCTTATTTTAACCCTGGGCATAGCTTTCAGTGGTTCGGTACTCGCAGGTCCAGAAGAGGGTATGTACCCCATGAGCGATTTGTCGAAATTGGACCTTAAAAAGGCTGGTTTTGGTTTAACTGCCGAAGAATTGTTTAGCAGCAGAGGAGATGCATTAATGAACGCTTTGGTGCGAGTTGGAGGCTGTACCGGATCTTTCGTTTCGCCCGAGGGCTTGATTATCACGAATCATCATTGTGCATTTGGGGCTGTAGCAGCCGCTAGTTCGGTAGAAAACGACTATATCAGCAATGGCTACTTGGCCAGAGAAAAACAAGTCGAAAAAATTGCACAAGGATTAACTGTACGTATTACGGTTGGTTACGAAGATGTTTCTGCATTCGTGATAGGTGCTGCCGGTAATGAAACTGATCCAGTAAAACGTTTGGCTGCCATGCGTGAAAAGATGCGATTAATTGAGGCTGATGCTAAAAAGAAGTACCCAAAACAATCGCATGAAGTTTCAGAAATGTTTTTGGGTAAATCTTATGTGTTGTTTCATTATGAAACTATTCAGGATATTCGGATGGTATACGTTCCACCAAGGAATATTGGTGAATTTGGTGGTGAAAGTGATAACTGGGTTTGGCCAAGGCATAATGGCGACTTTGCCTTTGTACGAGCCTATGTAGCTCCAGATGGTAGCCCTGCCGCATACAGTGAAAAAAATATCCCATTTGTGCCAAAGCGGCACTTAAAAGTGAATCCTAATGGGGTAAAGGAAGAGGACATGGTTTTTATCATGGGTTATCCCGGCCGTACTTTTCGACATTATCCCGCTGCCTACATTGAATATCAAAACGACTATCTGCTACCCTATACGTCACAAACATACGATTGGCAAATTGATTATATGAAGCGTTTAGGTGAGGCTAGTCCAGAGAAAGAAATAGCATTTGCCAGCAAAATGAAAGGATTGGCCAATGTTACCAAAAACTACAAAGGCAAAATTCAAGGAATTCGAAGGATTGATTTGATAAACGCCAAACTCCTTGAGGAACAAAAATTGAAAAAAATAGTAACCGACGATCCTGAGCTGTCTAAAGTCTATGGTAATTTATTCGAAGAGCTCAATAGTGTATACGGAGCAATCAAAGCCGATGCTACGCAAAACCTATGGCTAAATCAGTTTTTTAGTGGAAGCGCTGCTCTTTCAATCGCTGGTCGAATTGCAACCATTCGTATTGCACTTGATACTGTTTCGAAAGCGAACAGAGAGCAATTCATAAAAAAACAAGCCGATGATCTAATAAAAGTGAGTGGTCGATGGTACTCACCTTACGATGCTTCGTTAGATCGTGACTTTATTGCAATGATGGTTCGTCAAAGTTTGGGCTGGCCAAGAGATAAACAACTTCTTACACTGAGTAGTCGGTTCGGCAAAGATGAATCAGGCGATAAACTCGAGAAGATGTTGAATAGGCTAACCACTAAGACCCCTTTGTTAAACTATGAGAACCTTGTGGAACTGCTCAAAACCAAACCGGAGAAGGTGTTTTACCTCAAGCATGATCTCATCGAGATTGCTTTTGAAATGATACAACTTCAGGCTTCACTACGTGAACGTTCGATACAAAACGAAGCCAAGCTGGCTGGCTTATTGCCAAAATACGCTGATCTGAAAATGGTTGCAGGTATGCAGTTTGTACCTGACGCCAATAGTACGTTGAGACTCACCTTCGGTAAAGTAAAAGGGTACGAACCAGAAGATGGGATAGTGCAGGCGCCGTTTACCACCATCAGCGGATTATTGGCGAAAGGTGATTCAGTGGGTGATTACGAAATCAATAAGTCCTTAGTTCAAGCTTATAAAAATGGCGAGCATACTAAATATCAGCATCCCGATCTAAAAGATGTGCCTGTTGGGTTGCTATATAATTTAGACACTACTGGAGGGAACTCTGGGAGCCCGGTAATGAATAATAAAGGAGAATTGATAGGCGTAAACTTCGACCGAGCTTATACTGCCACCATCAATGATTTCGCATGGAATGAGGCTTACAGTAGGTCAATCGGTGTAGACATCCGCTTTATACTTTGGACGTTAGATAACGTAGCGGATGCAGATTTTTTGATTAAAGAAATGGGCTTAAAATAATAAGCACCAAGGAAAATCGAGCCAATGGCGTATATAATCAGCCATGCCATTGGCTTTTTTTCATCGCGTACGATTGATTTTCCAAAGGCTCACATTTTGGGCAGCATTCGATTCTGATGCCTCTGGCGATAAATTCGCTTTTTCGCTATATACGAATGCTGCTAAAGCGGCTACTGAGGAGCTTTCCTCATTTTCGGAGGATAGGAATTCCGGTTTATAATAGCGTTCAATGAACTTAGTGTCGAAATCTCCGCTTCTGAATGCCTCGTGGTTAACTGCAAAACTGCCAAACGATAAAGTTGTTGCAAAACCACGAATTTCATATTCTGAAATTGCCCGAAGCATTCTTGCAATTGCTTTATCACGAGTATCGGCGTGTACTACCAACTTCGCAATCATGGAGTCGTACATCATGGGTACATCCATTCCTTGTTCAAATCCATCGTCAACGCGTACTCCAGGACCTTTAGGAGTTAAATAACGCTCGAGTTTTCCAACGTTGGGTAAAAAGTTGTTCAATGGATCTTCGGCACAAACGCGAAGTTCAATGGCATGTCCGTCAATTTTTATGTCTTCCTGCGAAAAAGGTAGTTTTTCGCCTTGAGCGACTCTAATCTGCAATTCCACAAGGTCAAGGCCAGTTATCATTTCTGTTACTGGGTGCTCTACTTGCAAGCGGGTATTCATCTCAAGGAAGTAGAAGTTCAATTGCTCATCGACTAAAAATTCTACGGTACCAGCACCCGAATAGTTACACGCCTTTGCCACGCGCACCGCAGCTTCTCCCATGGCCATCCTAACAGCAGGAGTGAGGCAACTTGATGGGGCTTCTTCAATAAGTTTCTGATGCCTACGTTGGATGCTGCATTCGCGTTCGAATAAATAAACCACGTTTCCATGGTTATCTCCGATAATTTGAATCTCAATATGTCGAGGTGAGCCAATATATTTTTCAATAAAAACCGAATCATCGCCAAAAGCAGAACGGGCTTCATTTTGCGCCAAATGGCACTGTTCCTCGAAGGTTTTACTGTCTTCAACCACCCGCATTCCCTTACCTCCACCACCCGCTGCTGCTTTTATTAGTACGGGATATCCAATCGCTTCTGCAACATTTTTGGCTTCATTTACGTCTTTGATAGCGCCTTCAGTGCCAGGAACCATAGGGATGTTAAAATCTTTTACAGCATGTTTGGCCGATAATTTATTACCCATCGTTTCCATGCTGTAAGCGCTTGGACCGACTAATATGAGGCCAGCATCTTCCACGGATTTAGCGAAATGTGCATTTTCAGATAAAAAACCGTAACCTGGGTGAATGGCATCAATTCCATTTTTGAGGCATACATCAATGATTGCGCTACCTCTTAAATACGACTGTGCACTAGGTGCTGGGCCTAATAAAAAGGCTTCATCTGCAAATCGAACGTGAGGACTAAGCCGGTCAGCTTCAGAATATACAGCTACTGTTTTTATGCCCATTTCACGAGCAGTTCGCATTACCCGGAGAGCAATTTCACCTCTATTTGCAACAAGTAGTTTCTTTATTTTACGCATTCCGCTCTATTATGGCAGCTAAGTTAATGGCTTGCATGAAATATTCCTTTGAACAGTGGTGGGAAGAGCTAATTTTGTGTGAAATACCCTGTTTGTGCAGCATTTTTTGATACTATTAAAGCACGAATTCACACAAGAATGGCGGCAACGAAATGCGCTTGGGGGGGTACTTTTGTATGTTATTTCTACAGTTTTTGTGGCCTATCTTACTTTTAAGCGAGTAGAACCACTTACTTGGATTGCACTTTACTGGGTCATTTTACTATTTGCCTCAGTAAATGCTGTTGCAAAAAGTTTTATTCAGCAAAGTCCGGGTAAAATGTTGTACTACTACACGGTAGCGAATCCACTACTCCTGTTATGCGCCAAATTGACTTATTATATTCTACTGCTTTGGTCAATTCAGCTTATTGCATTCTTAGTGCTAGCAGTATTAGTAGGACAGCCAATTCAAGATGTGTTCTTGTTTTTTCTGGGATCATTTTTAGCGGCTTTTGGTTTCGCAGCCTCGGGTACTTTAGTTTCCTCAATTAGCCATAAGGCCACCAATCAAAGCACGCTTATGGCTATATTAAGTTTTCCGATTTTGCTCCCTGTACTAACCTTAGTGGTGAAAATATCGAAAAACGCCCTCGATGGATTGGATAGAAGTGTTTCGATTGACGAAATAGTAAGTTTAATTGCTGTTGACACCATCGTGATCGGCGTAGCACTTCTGTTATTTCCTTACCTTTGGAGAGAATGATTTTAGGACTGCACTGGTATAAAATTGCGGCCATGGTATTGGTGTTTGCTGCAAGTTTGTTCGGCTTAATTGCCGACGTACCTCGATTAGTTGTTTTGAATGAAAGTATTAGGAATCTCTATTTTCACGTACCCATGTGGTTTGGCATGGTGGTTATTTTGGGTACGTCAGCCATACACAGCATACGCTACTTAAATCAACCTAATCCGTTGCACGATTTAAAAGCAGAGTCTACAGCCAAAGTAGGTTTGTTGTATGGAATTTTGGGTTTGTTAACGGGAGCCATTTGGGCACAATACACTTGGGGAGAATGGTGGAGCAGCGATCCAAAACAAAATACTTCGGCCATAGCCCTTTTAATTTATCTCGCTTATTTAGTATTGAGAGGGTCGTTTCAAGAAGACCAGCAACGGGCCAGAGTTAGTGCTGTGTATAATATTTTTGCTTTTGCGAGCTTAATTCCACTGCTCTTTATTCTTCCAAGATTAGCAGATGATTCTCTTCATCCGGGTAATGGGGGTAATCCAGGATTCGGCGGATACGATTTGGATGCCAAAATGCGGTTAGTTTTTTACCCAGCTGTTGTAGGATGGATACTTCTCGGATTTTGGATCTCAGAACTTGCAGTGCGAGTGCAGAAATTAGCCAATAGATAAGATGAAAATGAAATTGACGAAATTACTTTTGTTGGTAGGTTTGTTTTTTAGCTTTTTACAAGACGCTGCTGCTCAGGTGGAAATGGCAGACGTGATGCGTTCCAACGGGAAAATCTATGTAGTGGTTGCCGTAATTCTGGTTATCCTGTTAACTTTATTTATATACATGATTCGTCTTGATCTAAAGCTCAAAAAAATCGAAGAGCAATCCACTAATAACTAATCAAACCCAAAAATATGGCTACAAATCATCAAGAGGAGCACAGCTTTTTCGGCGACGTGCTACAGTATTTCGAAAAAGCAGCTACTTTTTTACCTTACAATGCAGGTTTACTCGATCAGATTAAATACTGCAACAGCGTTTATCGCATGCGATTCCCAGTAAAAGTAGGCGAGAACATAGAAGTTATCGAGGCCTATCGCGTAGAACATAGTCATCATAGAATGCCAACTAAAGGAGGTATCCGTTATGCTATGAATGTGAACCAAGACGAGGTAATGGCTTTGGCTGCACTTATGACCTACAAATGTGCCATTGTGGATGTTCCATTCGGTGGCGCCAAGGGTGGAGTTAAGATCGATCCAAAAAAATATACTGAAGATCAGTTAGAAAGAATTACCCGCAGGTATACTTCAGAATTAATCAAGAAGAATTTCATTGGCCCTGGTATTGATGTACCAGCACCAGATTATGGTACTGGCGAACGGGAAATGGCCTGGATAGTAGATACATATAGCACATTTTTCCCCGGACAGACAGATGCAATAGGTTGTGTAACTGGTAAACCAGTTTCTCAAGGGGGTATTAACGGACGCAGAGAAGCCACGGGCCTTGGTGTTTATTTCGGGATCCGAGAGGCAGTTAGTTTTGAAGATGACATGAAAAAACTTGGCCTTACAACCGGATTACAAGGAAAAACGGTTGTTGTTCAGGGACTAGGAAACGTTGGTTATCATTGTGCGAAATACTTCCATGAAGGAGGTGCTAAAATTATTGCTCTTGCTGAATACGAAGGTGCCATTTATAATGAAGCTGGTTTAGACTATGAGGCCGTTGTAGCGCATCGTAAAAAAACTGGAAGCATCTTGAATTTTGCAGGTGCCAAAAATTTGAATGCTAGTTCCGATGCCCTTGAGTTAGCGTGTGACATTCTAATTCCGGCTGCCTTAGAAAACCAAATTCATGAAGGCAACGCCAATAACATAAAAGCTAAAATCATTGGAGAAGCAGCAAACGGTCCTGTTACCGCTGAGGCTGAAGCCATCTTAAACAAGAAGGGCGTAATGGTTATACCTGATATCTATCTGAATGCGGGTGGTGTAACGGTTTCTTATTTCGAATGGTTAAAAAATCTATCTCATGTTCGTTTTGGCCGTTTGGGTAAGCGTTTTGATGAAAACTTAAATAACAGTATTATCAATGCTGTGGAAGAGATGACTGGAAGAAGCTTACCAGAATTGCATAAGCGCCAGATTGGTAGGGGAGCCGATGAGGTAGATTTGGTACACTCAGGACTTGAAGAAACAATGATTGAAGCATATCGCCAGATTCGTGAGGTTAAGCTTGAAATTCCGGCAATCCCAGATTACCGCACCGCTGCTTTTGTGGTAGCTATCCGCAAAATAGCACGTTCTTATGAATCATTGGGCGTATTCCCATAGTTCAAACTAGCTATCAATAAAAAAGGCCGCAATTTTTGCGGCCTTTTTTATTGAATAGCATCAAGTATCGCTTGGTAAGTCCTTTCTAAGTTTTCTGTTTTGGTAAAACCGTTTGACAGCAAATAGTACTGATTATTCGAGTGATAAATTAAAGTAGGGTATCCGCTCACTCCGAACTTTTTAACATGTGAGAACTCGTCTTGTACACCTAATGAAAAGGAATGATTGGAGAAATATTCGTCAAAGAGATCTGGCGTAATCCCTATTTTTTTTGCCAGCAGGTGGTAAGAACTGCTAACATTGGGGTCTTTTCCTTCTTTGTAGATGATTTCTTGAATAGTATGGGCAATTTCTAATTCTTGATGCTCACTAAACTCCTTAAATATGAGCCCAGCTCTGCTTGGGGGTTCGGAGTCAAAAATCATTTCGCTGCCGTTATTCAAATTAGCCATAAAATGCTCACCGAACTTTACACCACTCAAAGATTCAACCCGCTTCAATGCATCTTTAATGTATTGAGCCATTTGACTTAAAGGTCCTACACGACTGCCAACTACCATGCCTCCGCTCAATACTTCTATAGGAACTTGCTGATGCGCCTTATGAAATTTCTGGAGATGCGAACTAAAACCGTAGCACCATCCACATAGGGGGTCGTATAGGTAGATAAATTTACTGTCCATATCTCTACCAACAGCTTCCCCGAAAGTAAGTTCAAGTTTATTCGTCAGGGGTTTCTACTTCAACTTCTTTTCGAATTAATCTTAAAATAACCACTATATGTGCGATGAATACCATAGGAACCACTACTACAGGTAAAAGTTGATAAGGAAATGCCAATACAGCTGTGTTAGGCATATTGGCGTTTATCACATTCATAGCACCAGGAAGTGAAAGAACGGCATGAATTACCACATTGAGGAGGGATAATATTCCGATAATGTTCCAGCCAATTATAATATTTCTAGTCAGTATTTTTTGAGTATACCCCATATGAGCAACTAATGGGGCCGTCATACCAATAACGATATCGTAATTTCTCCCCTCAAAAGTTAAGTCTGCAGGTAAGTATTGTGCTTTGTGCAGCCAAAGTAACACAAACTCAACGAGTATCCTTAATCCATGCATATAATGCAGATAGCCGTCGTCAATCGTATGTACAAAATCTTTTCCTCGCTGAGTGAATAAGTACACTGCGGGTAGAAGTATAGAAGGAGCGATAAAGAAAAACAGACGATTAGGAACTGCCGCAACATCTTGGAACCAGCCTTGATAGGCTAAATACGAACTTACAATCCCAAGTATAAGCCACAGGAGTAAAAAGAGCTTGTCTTTACCGGTTGAAATGAACCAAAAAACAAAGCCGATGAACACGGCAATTCCAAATGTAATAGGTACGTACGAAGCTACATTTTCCATCTTGGACGGTTTTAGGTTCGTCTAAAATATGCAGCACTTTTGAACTGAAGATGAATTGCTCGCCGACTTTCTCCACAGCAAAAACTCGAAGGTGTGGATACCTTTGTTTGATGTTTTCACATTGATATATATTTACTCATTTTTCGCAACCATTTGATTTATAATCGAAAGATTAGCTCAAAAATGGGTCAGAAAATGGTAAAAATGGTTCAGATTAAATTTCTATAAAAAATACCAAAAGGTATTTTATTTCTTCTTGTTTAATCCCAAAAGACCCACCATCCAATCTGGGAGCTGTTTCGTTTTTCTATTTTTTAGATGTAAAAACAAACCAAGTTTTTTGAAAACAGGGACTTTGTGGGTTTCAACCAATTCTATTAACGCGCCATCCGGATCTTCTACATAGGCAAATCTTCCTCCACTTTCACCCATATCGAACGTATCACCACTGTCAACAGTAAATGGATGACCTAACCTGTTTGCTCGCGATTTGAGCTCATCCATGTTAATGGTGTCAAAACATAAATGAATATACCCACAATCACCCCAGCAGCGGCCTTCGAAAATCACTCGTCCCTTTTCCTCGATAAGTTGAAATAATTCAACTTCAACGCTGCCAAGCAATTTGCTGAATGCCCCAAATGGCGTATACCTTTTTCGTAATAGAACCCTTCTAAATTGATTGCCGGAAGGTAAATCATCAAAATGGCCGGTTTGGTCGTATACAATTTCGTTAAGACCCATTACTTGCTGGTAAAAGTTTATCGAACCTTCCATGTTACTAACACCAATACATGCACCAGTAACTCCTCCTGAATCTTTCTTGTCAGCTTTGAACCATTCTAATCCTTCTACAACTTGGAAAGGATAACCATGAAGATCATTTATCCAGAAAGTTGGATGTCCAGCAGGATCAACACTTAGCTTGCCTGGGTTGTGACCTGAATTCTTTAAGCGCTCATGTAGTTCAGCGACCTTTGGACTCTTCATTTTAGCTGAATAGATACCTAAGTCGCCTAGTTTAATTTCGAATGAAGCTGGTACAGGTACTTTACTGGTGTATTGCCAAATTTCAAATCCTCCTCCGCCCGACATATTCAATGCCAATGCGGCTCTTCGCCTTTCAACCTTTTGATTCGTGTACTTAATCATCAAAGCGGCTTCGGCAGCATCATCGAACACATTCACATTCATCCCAAATACTTCGATATACCATTTCCATGCTTTATCTAAATCTGGAGTACCTATACCTATTTGTTGAATTCCGGTGATTAAGGGCATTTCATTCATACTGGGCTAATTTTCCGACTTATAAGTCGATATAGAGGAGGTGCAAATTTAGAAAACCAGTACAACAATCGCTCACCCCGCGCAATGAGTACAAGCTGTTTTTTTGCGCTATACGCTTGAAGCATTTTTTGAGCACATACATCGGCAGGTATACCATTGGCTTGCCCCGGATCCATTTTGCCATGTGCTTCTCCCGAAGCCTCAACTGCTGAAAAAGAAATTGGGGTATTAATTCTTCCAGGACATACAATGGTTACGTTGATTTTTCCGAATTCTTCTATTGCTAGCGTATTGAAATACCCATGAAGTGCGTGTTTAGAGGCCGAGTATGTAGAACGTGTTGGGAAACCGAACAAGCCTACCACAGAACTGGTCACAATAATGCCAGCATTTTCAGAATTAAAACATGGCAAGAGTAACTTCGTGAATAAAACAGGGCCTAAGAAATTAACCTGCATTATCCTTTTTTCTGTTTCAAACGTAGTTACACGCGCAAATCCTCTCTGGCTGATTCCGGCATTATTGATGAGTAAATCGATAACCGGCATTACATCCACCACGGCTTTGCCAGCTTGAAGTATTTGTTCTTCCGATCCCAAATCAAGCGCAATACATTCGCAGAAGCTGGTATAGCGTAAGCATTTTGCTTTAACCCGCTCTAATTCATCCATACGACGCGCAAGAATAACTAATCGAGCTTCTCTTTTTGCCAATTCGATGGCTAGTGCCTCGCCGATTCCTGAACTTGCGCCGGTAACGACAACATTTAAATCTTTGAAATTAAGCATGATCGAAACTACATGATTATCCTAGAACTTGAATCAATAGTCTGCCATATTGCCCAATATCCACCATTGCTCCAGAACGTTTTTTTGACGTTTCATCTGCATTTCCAACAGCTTAAGTCGTGTATTCACAACTGCAACCTCTCGTTGATTTAAAATAAATATGGAGCTCTCTCCGGTACTAAACCTTGTTTTTTCTGCATCTAGCAACAATAACGTTTGTCCTACTAAGCCAATTTGGGTACGAGCTAGTTCATCCAACTGCTCTTTTTGCATGGCAATCCTCAGCTGTTTTTGCTTGAGTTCGTTGGCTTTTAGATCTTGTTCCCAAGAAGTGGAAGCAGTACTTAATCGGATGATGTTCAATTGACCTCTCTCACTTCGTAGGAATAGTGGAAATCGCACACTGATGCCAGTTTGCTGTCCCTGGAATGGAGTTAACTCGGGCCGAGTAGTTTGATTTAATGCGTAGTATTTGAGGTCGATTTTAGGTTTAAGATATTCTAATGCCAATCTCCGTTCAATATTCAACTGTTGTAGCTTAAAATCATATAAACGGTATTCAGGATGATTATTAATAAAATCAGTATTAAAGGTGGGTAAGCGCAGTTGAGCGCTTAAACTATCTGGAGTCACTTCAGGCTTAAGCTCTAAGGGCAAGCCATCTTCAGTCCACAGAAACACAGATAATGCATAGCCACTTTCGAAATATTTCATTTGACCTTCACGGAGACGTTGTGCCCAATTGTCTCGTTGTATGAGGGCTTCTAATGTATCCACTGCGGCTCTATCCCCATATCTCGCTGCGAGTATCACACCTTTTAAGACTTCATTGGATATGTCGTAGGCTTGCTGACTGATAAACTTGAAGTTCGGCATATGCCTGAGCCCATTCCCAATAGGCTTTACCTGCCTCATACATTAAATCGTTAAGCATGGCTTGCCGCTCTACTAGGGCAGCATCCCTGTAAATTTGGCCTTTACGGAGCTCAGCGCGTCTCTTATCGATAAATAGACCAGCACCTACTGGCATACTTAATCCAGCCCGATACAATCCATCGGCAGGAGTGGAGCGCATAGGGTCAAGAAATACTCCTTGACCTCGGTCGTATTCGCCCAAAACTTCAATACCAAACCAAGTCGGTACTCTTAGCCCGTATTGTTCATGAACGTAATAGTTCTTCCCATCAAAGTCTTTTTTGGCTGTTTGTCCTTCCAAGATAGGGTCGAACCCTCCGCGAGCTTGTTGTAACCGTGCCTTTCCTTGCTTGACAACGAGCTCGGCTTGTTTTGAAACTGGATGATATGCTTTTATCCAACTTAGATACGTTTCAAAAGAGAGTTGGGAGGTTGACTGTGCTATTACCGCTATGGGCGGGAAACACAGCAACAACAATACTAAGAGTCTCATCATGGTTGAGTATAGTAATCGGCCGGAAATCCATTGAGTTGACGCCAGAGTTCATACCACACTGGAACATCGCGTAATAGTGCAATTCCGTTCGCTCCAGAACCAACACGTAAAGCCGTAGGCCATTGTGTGTCATTAGGATCGGGTGTTATCAATATGCGGTATAAACCATTTTTCGATGCAAAATTGTCAATGGCTACCACTCGGCCACCAAAAGTGCCGAACGATACATTTGGCCAACCACTGAATACTACTGCGGGCCAGCCATCAAAAAGGAAACGTACAGGTTGTCCGAGGTGCATTAACGGTAAATCAAGCGGCTTAACATACATTTCCACTGCCATTTCAAAACCCACAGGAGCAATAGAAACGATTTCTTCACCTTCCTTGATTAATTCACCAATACCTGTTTTGGTAGCTTTCGTGATTACACCGTCTTGAGGTGCCAATACCCAATACAATCCGCTTCTTTGGGTATAGTTAGCCAGTTGATTTTGAAGCTTTTGCAAAGCTCCTTCAGCCTCATAGAGTGCTGATTCAGAGGTGTATAAGTCGCTTCTGGCTTTAGCCATTTTTTCTTGATATTCATTTTCAAGCGTAACTAGTTCAATTTCTGCGTTTTGAACTATGTTCCTGCTCGTGAGAAGACGGTTTTCGAAGCTTGTTTTCCGAGCTAAAGCATCTTGTACACGTTGTTTTCGGGCTTCATATTCATTTAATGGTTGTAAGCCTTGTGAAAACAAGGTCTCAGCGCGCTCAAATTGCAATTGGTTTATCTGCAATTGAGTCCTTGCTGCTTCTAAATCTGCGCTATCGGCAATTACCTTCAATCTGGCTTGAATGAGGTAGTTTCTAGCCTGGTTAATTTTGTTTTTTCTAGTTTCATCGAGTGCATCTACCTGTTGAATCAAGGCATCTATCTTGCCTTTGTAAGCAACAATTGCCATTTCTTTTGCTTCAACTTGTTTTGCTGTCCTTGGCACAAGCAAAGCATCAAAATACTCCTCTTTAACTTCGGAAATATGAAGAATGGTATCTCCTTTTTTTACTTTGGTGCCTTCAGATACATACCATTTTTCGATTCGGCCAGCAATAACCGATTGTAAAGTCTGAGGTCTTTGGTCTGGCCTCAAGGCTGTTAAATAACCCTTGGCTCGGATATTCTGTGTCCAAGGCACGAACATTACTACAAATAAAACGGCCAGTACCGAAAGTAAAAACCGGCGTATTTGAATGGAAGGAAGACGGTCCTTTAAGCGGTCAAACGCCTTAGAATTCCCCGTTTCTATCTCTTTTTTCATTGAGTTTTCTGATAGGTTTAACATACGTGAGAATTTATATGGTTTGAATTTTTCCTTCTTTCAACAAGTATTTTTGCTTGCATCTATCAGTAAACATGGCATCGTTGGTAACAGCAATGAGTGTCCAGGGCCCGTTGAGAAGCAAATCGTATAATGGCTTCTTTTCGTCTTGTGTCAATTCGGAAAAAATATCCTCATAAACAACCAGTCCTGGATTTCCAGCAATACAACGTGCGAGCAAAATTCTTTGTGTAGCCTGTCGAGATAAAGGAGCACCTTCGCTGTAAAGGACAGTTTCGAGTCCAAACTTTTGCTTTTCAAGAAATGGCATAAGGCCTACCGCTAGAGCTACTTCTTGTAATTTCTTCAAGGGAATGTTTCTACCCAGATCGATATTTTCAAGAACTGTCCCCTGAAAGATGGTTTCAGCATGTAAGCATTGTCCAATCCAACTATGTAAAGTATGTGAATCAATACTGCGCATGGCTAAACCGTTTAAGGTTATAGCACCATGGTCTGTTTGATAAATACCTGAGAGCAGACGTAGCAATGTTGATTTACCGCTACCAGTTGTGCCTGAAATCGAGATTTTTTCACCAGCATTTACGACCAGGTGAATATTTTCAAGCACCATCTCATTACGCTGTTCATATTTAAAGCCAACTCCTTCCAAATGCACGTTTACCGGTTCGCCATGTCCAGTAGATGGAACAAGTTTTCCATCTTCGCTTTCCAATTCTAACTCAGAGATATAGCCAACTTTTTCAATACTGGTCAATAAATCGTAAATGGTATCCATGTTTAATAGAATCTTCTCTACGGCATTGATTACTAATACGATGATGATTTCAGCAGCGACGAATTGACCCAGATTTAGTTGTTCTTGTGTAACTAAAAAGCTTCCCAAAACCAACATGCTCAGCGCAATGATAACTTTTAGAGCTACCATCGACCAGTATTGCGTTTTAAGAAGCTTGAAGTGTTTCATCCTAGCTTCCAAGTAATGATCTACCTCGTAATCCATCCGTTCATATGGCAAGTTGCTTGAGCTTGCAAGTTTGAAGGTGGTTTTAGAGTTAGCCATCTCTTCAAGCCATTGAGCTACGCGATACTTGTATTTCGATTCCAATAGGCTTGTTTTCATGCCCAATGGACTTGTGGTCCTGAAGAGGATGTAAAGAAGTGCAACAAGTAATAAACTGAACGCGATGAAAAAAGGGTGATAGATACTTAAAAGTATCAGCCCCAATACTACTTGTAATGATGCTGCAGTAAAGTCGATGAGTACTTTAGAAAGTCCTTTTTGGATGCCAACTACGTCAAAGAAGCGATTCATCAATTCAGGTAGATGCTGACCTGCAAGTTTTTCTAGGCGTATTCTGGGAATTCTATGCGTTATGTCGAATGCGCCTCTTGCGAAGAGTTGTTGCTGAATATGTTCTGAAACCGTGAGTTGTAGAATTTGCATCCAACCGCTTATCAATAGGCCAACAACGACCATCATGACAAGAATTACTATTGAGGTCGAAATTTGGCCAGCCATCAAGAATTGGATAATCGCTTGCATCCCTAGGGGGAGAGTAAGTCCAACTAACCCATTTAAAACTGCATAAAAATAGAGCTGTCCAATCTCAGCTTTAAATGACTGTGAAAGTCGATAAAATCGTTTCAAAGGATTCATCGAGTATAGGGCTTTAAAGTTTGAAAAATAATTTGCTTTATGAATTCGAACATCGAATTGGTATCGTCGTTTATTTCGGTTAATGAAGCTAAATGGTGACGATAATACACTTGAACCTGAATATTCTCCATACAACACGACACTAAAGCTTTTGGATACGGGTAGGAGGGAGCATATTCGGTGATGAGGTGTACAATTCTATTGTGCAAACGCTTGTAGTCAGAAAAAAAGCCGGCTTTATTTTCTTCATCTACATCATCTGAATAATAGGTGCGTATAGAAGTGTCGATCATAATCTTGTACATCTCGGCCCTATTTAAGTGGTCAAAGGGCCAATTCAACTGATGCACGCTGCACAATGTGTCAATGGCCCTGTTGAGTCTGTCTTCTACTGATTCAATGTTCTGGAGTCTAAAAATCAGATGATATTCTTGCCACAACCAATAATGTGAGACCAGGTAAATCAAAAAACGATGCTTATTGTCGAAATAGCGATATACTGAGCTTTCAGTCGTATGAAGCCTTTCAGCAAGTTTTTTAAATGTGAATTTGTCGAAACCTGATTCGCTAATCAGACTAAGTCCTTCAATGACAATTCGAGTTCCAAGTTCACTACTCGCAGGATCTTTTTTGTAAAGTCCCGGGTTTAACTTGGTTTGCCATACCTGCATGAGTGATTGCATATTGATGGTTTTACAAACAAATATAATAGTAATACTACTATCATAAAGCAGTAGAACCACTTTGATGCCGAGAAAGTTTCAAATTCTAAAACAAAAATTGACCAACTCACTTTCTTTAAGACATTCAGTATTTTCGCATCACAATAAATCAGCTATGAAAAATATTTCGGTAATCGGTTCTGGAACCATGGGTAATGGCATCGCCCATGTATTTGCTATGAAGGGCTACTCAGTAAGTTTGGTGGACATAAGCCAGGCTTCTCTCGATAAAGGAATTGCAACTATTGCAAAAAATCTTGACCGTCAAGTGGCTAAAGGACAGATTACAGAGTTAGAGAAGGAAGCCGCGCTTCAAAATATCTCTTCCTTTACTGATTTAGCGGAAGGCGTAAAATTGGCTGATTTGGTAGTAGAAGCGGCAACAGAAAATGTCGATTTAAAATTAAAATTGTTCAAAGACCTAGATAAATTAACGCCTTCTACCTGTTTACTTGCCACAAACACGTCCTCAATATCAATTACTCAAATTGCAGCAGTAACCAACAGGCCATCACAGGTCATAGGTATGCATTTTATGAATCCAGTACCTGTAATGAAACTCGTAGAGGTAATCAGGGGATATTCGACTTCTGATGCGGTAACTACTCAGGTAATGGAATTGTCGCAAGCTTTAGGGAAAATACCCGTAGAGGTTAACGATTATCCCGGTTTTGTGGCTAATCGGATACTTATGCCCATGATTAATGAAGCAATTTATACACTTTTTGAAGGTGTTGCCGGAGTTGCTGAAATCGATACGGTTATGAAATTGGGAATGGCTCACCCTATGGGCCCACTCCAGTTGGCTGATTTTATCGGCTTAGACGTTTGTTTGGCCATTCTGAAAGTTCTACACGATGGGTTCGGCAATCCCAAATATGCACCTTGTCCACTACTTGTAAACATGGTAACCGCAGGACACTTAGGGGTGAAATCGGGTAGGGGCTTTTACGATTATAGTTCAGGCACCAAAGATTTGATTGTTGCAGCAACTTTTCAGAAATGAGCTGCTAAAGCATCAGGGATAGCTCTTATGATATCACGGGCCAAGACTGACTCTTGGCCTTTTTTCTGCGTAGCAATTTCTCCGGCTTTTCCGTGGTACCAAACTCCTTGTAACGTTGCTTCCAAGGGCGAAAGTCCTTTTGCTAATAATCCGCCAATCATACCAGTTAGTACATCGCCACTGCCAGCTTTTGCCATGCCAGGGCATCCAGTACCATTGACGTACGTAGTGCCATCTGGACAACATATGAATGTGTAGGCATTCTTTAAGACAACGAACACACGATAGTCTTTTGCGAATACTTTTGCTCGGTCAAGTCGGCTTAAAAAAGTAGCGTGTTTCGTTGTCAATCGATCAAATTCTAATGCATGCGGGGTTAAGATACTATTGGCTGGAAGCATCTTTAAAAGCGTTTTATTCCTAGCCAGTAAATTCAAGGCATCCGCATCGAGGAGCAGTGAATTCGTTTGTTGCGCAAGCAAAGTTTCAAGGGCTTGTAAGCTTTCATTTTCATTGCCTAAGCCAGGTCCACAGGCCATTGTTACATTGCTCAGGTTACTCGTTTCACTCCAATAATTGAGATTCGAGTCGGCCTCAACCATGGCTTCTGGAATGCAGATTTGAATAGGAAGAACACAATTGAAGGGAGTGTGAACCGTAACTTTTCCACAACCAATACTTAAGGCTGCATCTGCGGCAAGAATAGCAGCGCCAGCTTTCCCTGTACTACCGGCATAAAGTAAAAGATGGCCAAAGAGTCCCTTATGCGCAAATTTGGATCTTTTTTTCAATGAAGGTTTTTCATTGTTAGCAATAAAATATGCCCATGGAGGATTAGTTGTGATAAATTCCTCGGAAAGACCGATACGCACAATTTCAATTTCACCTACATATTTTTCAAACTCGGGAAAAAGAAAACAAATTTTTGGACTTTCTACTGTAAAGGTTTTCTCGGCAATAATAACTTCATCATCTTTATTGAATGAGGTTTCATGTAAGCCAGAAGGTATGTCGATGGACCAACATCTGAGCCCCGACGAGTTGATCTTGTTTATTAATAAAGCAGTGGACTCATCTAATACGCCCTTGTAACCTGTACCTAGAATACCATCTACGATTATGGTAGATTTTGGCAGCTGACTCAAGTTGTCAATTTCTGTATTTTCAAACCAACGATCAGCGAAAAGTAACTTAAACTCGTCGGCACACCTACTATTCTCCAGCGATGGTGTTTTTTGAGGAAGTACCGACCAAACGATGGCGTTGTATCCCCATTTGATTAAATAAGTAGCTGCTCTGATAGCATCACCACCATTGTTCCCTTTGCCTGCAATAAATACTACTAGGGTATTTCCATCCAAGTGCTTTCTCAGCTCCTGGGCAATGGCAATTCCGGCTTTATCCAGTAACTCAAATGAATTTATTCCCAATTGTTGAGCACTGAAGTGATCCCACAAGCGAGAAGTATCATATGGGTATATAGGTAGCACTAAATCACTCTTTTAAGTAGTCTTAGTTTATGGGTATATCTACCCAGTTCCCGGTTAAAGATGCCCTCTTGGTCCAGGAGGTCAATTCTAACTTGGCCTGATGCATGGAGGATGTGGCGGTCGTCGATCAATAGGCCAACGTGTATAATTCTACCTTCCGCATTGTCGAAGAAAGCCAAATCTCCAGCGCGTGCTTCCGAAGGAAGCAGTAATGTTTGACCAATTTCGGCCTGCTGCCAAGCATCTCGAGCTAATTGCAGGCCGTGAAACCCGAATACCTGTTGCACAAATCCAGAACAATCAATCCCCATTAGTGTACGCCCCCCCCATAAGTACGGACTATTTAAATATTTCATCCCGATGTCAACTAATGAGGTTGGTGAAGCGGTTAAGGAAGGAGTTGCTCCATCGGTATTTTTAGGAACGCGAGAACCAAAGGGCAAAAGGATAATGTTGCCACCTTGATCGAAACGGATAAATGGTTCTACCACTAACCATTCGTGCTTGATCTCACCTTGTTGAATTTGTTTATTATCAACCCAACCCTCATAACCTTCTTGGCTTCTAATCAAGCTCCACTTCGCTTGAGCTTCCAAGACGCTAATATTCTCCCCAAACAAGAGTTGATTCACTTGTTCACTTTTGTCTGAAGGTTCTTTACGAACCGGTATTACGGCCAACGGACAGTGGTAAAGCATACTTAAATTTCGTACAAAATAAAAAGCCCCGAGTTAAACCCGGGGCTTTTCTTGAACATTATCTTATTAGCGAATGGCTACTTTGAAATAATCTTGGTCAAAGTGCTTCATAAATTCAGCGTCGCCTTTTGCAAGATCCCGATACGAAGCGTCGAGGGCAATGGCACGTGTTAAACCAGTGGTCATCATGTCGCGGTTATCCATACGAGCACCGATGATTGCCTTAAGATAGTGACCAGCACCATCTAAATTTTGGATACCGTCCAACTCTTTTTGAGCAGCACTATAATTTTTGTTCAAAACGTAAGCTAATGCCTTGTTGTAGCCACCTTCATCAGCAAATTTGCGCAAAGCCAAGTCGTAATTGCCAGCACGTACAGCAGCTACACCTTCATTGTATGGCATGCTCAAACCGGCGTTGGCAGCTTTGGTGAAATATTCAGACGCTTTTTTGTAGTCGCCTTCTTTACCTGCAAGTACACCCATATTGTTTAATACTTCAGGCGCATTGGCGTTGTGGTTTGCAGCATTCTGCAAGAAAGCTTTCGCTGCGGTTAAATCTCCTCTATTCAAAGCAGCAGCTGCGCGGTTGTTATAGCTTCTATAATCGGTTGCATGTACTTTCGACATGTTTGAATAAATCATGTCCCGGTCAGCATCATTCTTGGCCATTTTAGCTGCTTTCATGTATTCTTCAGCAGTTAGTGAATCACCCTTTAATGCCATTGCATTTAGCAAGCTATCAGACTTTACGGGTTCAATAGCCTTAATTACCATTTGGGCACGACGAAGTTGTGGTAGATATTGCTCAGCAAGGATTTTGTAGGCTGCTGTCAGTTCACGTAATTCTGCTTGCTTTTCTTCGCTCGACTTGTTGCTATTGATAATCGCAATAACTTGGTCTTTGTTCGGGATGTTAGGCTCAGCGAGAAGCGCAAGCAAACCTTTCCAATCTTCAGTAGCAGTTTCTTCTTTGTAGAAGTTGTCATCGTATAGCTTAGACATGCCCTTTTTGCCAATCAATGATTTGAAAACGAAATCATTAGCAGCTTTTGCACGCTGGTCAGCAAGCTTATCGTTGCGCTGAAGTTCTCCATCTGGTGAAGCGTAGCCGTTTACAACGATTTCCTTGATTTGGTAACCTTTCTGCATGAATGCAGCCAATGCTTGAATTTCAGCCTTTTTCTTTTCGGAGTTGCGTACATCAGATTGATTAATTTCAAAAAAGATGGTTGCGCTTGCTTGAACTGGCACCTCTTTGAAGTTGTCAGCCGACATGGCAGCCTTGTAATCCGTTTTCAAACGCTGAGAAGTAGTGATTGTACCATCAGCTAATTTTACAGAAGGAAAATCAACACTCTTTTTGCCTACGGTAACTTTAATTTTAGCCGTAAGCTCAGCCTTTTCCATGCCTTTTTTGTAAGCTATTGAGCCACTATTACTGAAAGAACCGCCATTTTCATTATTCACGGTTCTACCGCCTGATTCTTCTACACTCTCGCCTTTAAATTTGATTACTGGTAACTCTACATCAGTACCTGCATAGCTGAACACGGGTGTTGCTTCCAATACGCCTTTTTTGTCGAAGAATTTTTGACCAAAAGTGATTTTGTTTACGAAACTTACACTGTCGCCCCGCAATTCGAGAACTTGGGGTTCAGTACTGTAAGTTACACCACCGGGGTTTTTGAGCATTTTACTGCTGCAGCCCGCGGCAATTACACCTAGCATCGTTAATGCGGCAATCGATTTTTGTAGATTCATAGCGATGTTATTTGATTATACCTGTTTATAAAAAGACAAGTTGTTAATTTTGAACGCAAATATAACGAAAGACCCCATAAAATGGAGACCTTTAGGGGACAGAACAAAAATATAACCTATCGTTACAGTCAAATCGCTATTCATGAACGACTCAACAGAAAAAGTAATAATCGTTAAAGGGGTTGATATCTATCAACAAAAAACATTGGTGTTGCATGATTTGAATTTTGAAATTGCAGCTGGCGAGTTTGCTTATTTGATAGGGAAGACCGGTGCAGGTAAAAGTTCTTTGCTGAAAACACTTTATGGTGACTTAACCCTTCAGAAAGGTAATATTACTATTGCTGGAGTTGAATTGAATGGTTTAAAATCAAAGGAAATTCCCAGTTTACGTCGAAAACTGGGAATAGTTTTTCAAGATTTTCAATTGTTAACCGATCGTTCGGTAAAAGATAATTTACTTTTTGTGTTGAAGGCCACCGGGTGGACCGATCAAAAAGAAATGCTTGCAAAAATTGAAGAGGTACTTCAATTAGTGGGTATCCCTAGCAAAGATTTTAAAATGCCACATGAGCTAAGTGGCGGAGAGCAACAGCGTGTGGTTATAGCTCGAGCACTTTTAAACAACCCAGGTATTATTTTGGCCGACGAACCCACAGGTAATTTAGATCCTGATACTTCCACCGACATCATGCGTCTTCTGATTGATATCAGTAAAAAGTCGAATACCGCAGTTTTGATGGCTACTCACGACTATATGATTATCGAACGATTTCCTGCTCGATTGCTAAAATGCGAGGAAGGGCAGGTGAAGGATTTAGGAGGGATATTATTTTAAAATGAGACTATCGTGTCTCATACCCGTTTATCGATTGGATGCGTCGAGATTGATAAACGACCTAACAGCACAATGCCGAGAGTTACAAATTGATTTTGAAATCCTTGTACTGGATGATTCAGCGGAATACAGGGATGTGAATTGGCAAGTTCAGTTAGATCAGCAGGAAGTTAAATTCATTAATCCTACAAGAAATTTAGGAAGGGCGTTGGCTCGAAACCGACTGCTTGCAGAGATGACCGGTGATTTTGGGCTGTTTCTCGATGGAGATATGCGCATAGCTGAAAAATTTTTGGCTGGATATATGCAAGCAATCGAGGCTTATCCAGACGCCATACTCGTTGGAGGAATTGTGTATGAAAAAGGGGAGAGCCTTAGATACGCGATTGGAAAGAAAAGAGAAAGTAAACCTGCGCACGAAAGAGATGCAAACCCATTCCATGGATTTACAGTTGCCAATGTGTTATTTCCTCGAAAAATTGCCCTCAATTACTCTTTCTCCGATAAAATTTTGAGCTACGGACATGAGGATACGCTGTTCGGTCTTGCACTCATGGAGGGAAATGAAAAAATTGTGCATATCGATAACCCAGCCATACACCAAGGAATAGATAGTGATGAGGATATGCTAAAAAAAGTTGAAGCATCTCTTGAAACTTTGGCTTTTTTATACAAACATGAGCCCCTTATGGCTAGAAATAAGGACAAGGTGAAAGTGCTAAAAACGGCACTTTACTTTTCCGATTGGTTGCCTATTTTTTGGTTTGATAGGGTAAAATCGGCTTGGCGAAAATTATTGCTTTCGAAGCGTTACACTTTAATATGCTACGACCTGTATAAACTAAGCTATCTTATTTTTACTTTGAAACATCAAAAAAGCTCATAAACAGAGAGAAGTTCTTTTTCTTCTTGCTCCCAATTCCATTCTTTGGAAGCAAGCGTACAATTTAAGGCCCTTTTTTGATAACCTGCTTGATCCGCACAAATTCGAATCAAATCTTCATAAACAGCAGTTTCACTATTTCCATTGGTTAAGTAAGCGACTTCAAATTGCTCATTTAGATAGCGATATTCCGGAAAGTCCATACACAACTGAGGCACACCAGCTTGAACATAATCAAAGAACTTATTGGCTAATGAAAAAAAGTAGTTCGCCGATTTGGCTTCTAACAAATTCACGCCTAGCCATGCCCTTTGAGTTAGAAATTTGAGCTCGTAGGGGGGTAATTGACCTACAAAGGAAATGTAATTTCCCCAGTCATTCTTTTCGGTAAGGCCTCTGAGCTCATCAAATAAGTCGCCATGTCCAGCTATCACACATGGTATTTGTGCCCTTACACACGCCGGAATAAGCCATTCCAAGCCTCGTCCAGCGTTCACCGCACCTTGATACAAAATGAAATTACCTTGTTCTACAGGAATAGAGGGAGAAGCAATTGGCACATTTCTTACAACTTTAAAAGTAACGCCGTATTTGTCAGCGTACCATTTCTGCAACGAATGATTAACCGTGTAGCCAGCATGTACTCGCTTGAGAAAGAAGTGTTCCAGGCCTAGCCAAATTTTTTTAACAAGTTTTCTTTCCGAAAGCTCAGGAACTTCAGTAAACAGCTCATGAGCGTCAAAAACAATAGTATTTCCTTTAATTTTCGCAGCTAACCAAGCACCAGGTAGGCTATCTAAATCAGCAGCAGAAATGATGTCGGTTTTTTGGAACAGCAACCAAACTAACACCCTCAAATTGAACAGAAGATAGAAAAATGGGCCCTTTTGCAGACGAATTCCAAATCGAATAGAAGTAAATGGTAAGACCGGAATAGAAGCGCTAGTTGACTTTTTCCTACCTACAAGGGTTACATCGTAGCCCGACTTTTGCAGCGAGTGTGCAATGCGAAGCATTCTTTGGTCATGTACAAGATCTGTCGTGACAACAAGGTGAATTCTTTTCATACATTCCACTTAATATACTCCTTATTGTCGACCAGAATCTTCCCTTCGTCGCTTAAAACGCGAATAACTTCTAAAACTTGCTCGTGGTATTTCTCTTCAAACTGACTAACCACATGCTTAATGGGTGATGAAGCGGTAAGGAAGGTGCTGAGCTTTAATTCTATTTCGGCAAATGTCAATTTTGAAAGTCGTTTTTTTAGGCAATAATCACATTTTCCGCATTCACTCGATGATTTTTCGCCAAAATAAGCAAGCAGAATTGTACTTCTGCACGACCCTGTGCTTTCGGCATATTCCAGTGCTTTATTGAGTTTGTTTTTCCTTTCAATTTTTAACTCCTTGTATTGTGCATCAGGAATAATAAGATGTTCCTCGCCAATTCTTGGTTCTAACCAGGTAATAGTTGGCTTATCGGTACGAGCAACGTAGTCAATTAATTCGAATTGATGTAACCGTTGTAAAACAACTTCTATTTGCTGAACACCAAGTCCTGTTTTTTTTGCAAGTTTATATTCATCAATTTTTACATATTGATCCATAATACCCGAATAACTTCTCAGCAGCAATTCGATAAACGCATCCAACTCGCGATGGCGTAAACGGAAATCGTAAACGTTCAAACCATCTACCAAAAATTTGACCTTGGCAGGAGTGAAGGCAGCTTCATTTAACAGGATGAACCCTGCTTGATGAATAAATTTTAATGCTTGAAATGCTTCATAGGGTTTGAAATTAAAGGCCTCGCAAAAAGCATTAAGCTCAAACGGAAAAGTTTGATAATGTCCACTACCGATGGCTAGATTAAAGTACAATCCTAATCCTCTATAGATAGACCGTATGTATTCAAGTGTTGGAAAACTTAGTTCAAATAATCGTTCTAGTTCGTTTCTATCAGATTTATGGAATAGCAAATAACAAGCTGCTTCATTTTCATCTCTTCCTGCTCGACCAGCCTCTTGAAAGTATGCTTCGAGATTGTCGGGGAGTTCCATATGTATTACCAAACGCACATCGGGCTTATCTATACCCATACCGAATGCATTGGTGCAAACAATAACTCTGAGCTGGCCTTTTATCCAGCTCTGTTGTCGGTTGTCTCGTTCGCTACTCGATAGGCCAGCATGATAAAAGCTACTTGAAATTCCAGATTTTGAGAGAATATCGGCGATAAGCTGTGTCTTTTTGCGGCTATTGGCGTAAATCACCGAACTTCCGTTATGGGTTTTTAGCAAACGAAGTAATTCGCCTACTTTATCTTCCGTGTAACTTACCCGATAAGCTAAGTTTTCGCGATAAAAGCTTTTTTGAAATACTTCTTTCTGTTTAAAATGGAGCTGTTCCAGAATATCATCAACAACCCTCGGGGTTGCAGTTGCAGTAAGCGCAATGAATGGAGCATGCTTAATAAATGGCCGAATCTCCGCTATTTTCCTGTATTCAGGGCGAAAATCATGTCCCCATTGACTTATGCAATGAGCTTCATCAATAGCAACTAAGCCTATTTTTAGCCGCTCAATGCGTGCTAGAAAAATGCGAGTAGTCAATCGCTCAGGTGAAACGTATAAAAACTTATACTTCCCTTCGGCACATTGGTCGAGTGTAAAGTCTATTTCTTTGGCACTCATCCCAGTAAAAATCGCTGTTGCTTTTATTCCTCGCTTATGAAGATTCATTACTTGATCCTTCATAAGTGCAATAAGAGGGCTGACTACCAGGCATAAACCTTCTAAAGCCAATCCTGGTACTTGAAAACACAATGACTTACCACCACCGGTTGGAAGTAAAGCCAGCGTATCGCGACCAGAGATTACACTACGAATAATGTCTTCTTGGAGTGGCCTGAATTGGTCGAAACCCCAAAATTGCTTTAGAATGCCATGAATATCAACATCATTCATAGCTCTAATTTACCATCTGTCATCAACATTCGTCTGTCTGCCATCTTGGCTAAACTTTCGTTGTGCGTGACGATGATAAATGTTTGTCCAAAATGATCCCTTAAGCTAAAAAATAATTGGTGGAGCTCTTTGGCGTGTGCGGTGTCTAGGTTTCCTGAAGGCTCATCCGCTAAAACGACTGTAGGGTTGAGCATCAATGCTCTTGCAACCGCAAAACGCTGTTGCTCCCCACCCGACAGGGCAGAAGGCTTATGATGCAATCGGTTGCCTATTTGCAAAAAATCTGCGAGTTCTTTAGCCCTGCTTTCAGCCTTTTCCCGTTTTTCACCGGCAATAAATGCGGGGATGCATAAATTTTCAAGAGCGGTAAACTCAGGTAGTAAATGATGAAATTGAAAAACAAAGCCAATGTCTTTATTCCTAAAAGCAGCTAGTGCTTTGTCGTTCAATTTAAAAACATCTGTATTGTTGTACATCACCTGCCCTTTGTCGGGTTGATCGAGTGTGCCTAGAATTTGTAGTAATGTTGATTTACCCGCTCCAGATGGACCTACAATGGCAACTACTTCGCCCTTTTCAATTCGCGTGCTTACCCCTTTGAGGACGGCAAGTTGGCCATAGTTCTTATGTAGATCCTTTACTTCAATCATTTAAATGTCCAACTTGGCATATCGAGCATTCTGTTCAATGAATTCTCGTCGTGGTGGAACTTCATCACCCATAAGCATGCTGAAAATATGATCTGCTGCAGCAGCACTCTCAATCGTTACTTGGCGTAGCGTACGTGTATCTGGATTCATGGTCGTATCCCACAATTGTTCAGCATTCATTTCACCTAAACCTTTGTATCGCTGAATATTTACGCTGCTTTCGTTGCCGCCTTTTGCCAATTGCTGTACTGCTTCTTGACGGTCTTTGTCGTTCCAAGCGTAAATCTGATCTTTTCCTTTTTTGACTAAATAAAGAGGTGGAGTAGCAATGTAAACGTAACCAGATTCTATCAACGCTTTCATGTATCTGAAAAAGAAAGTCAGAATCAAGGTTGTAATGTGGGAACCATCAACGTCAGCATCGGTCATGATGATGATTTTATGGTAGCGAAGCTTGCTGATGTTTAGCGCCTTACTGTCTTCTTCTGTGCCAATGGTAACCCCGAGAGCAGTGAAAATATTCCGAATTTCTTCGTTTTCATAAATTTTGTGCTCCATGGCCTTCTCCACATTCAAGATTTTTCCTCGAAGAGGCAAAATGGCTTGGAAGTTTCTGTTTCGGCCTTGTTTGGCTGTTCCGCCCGCCGAATCACCTTCCACAAGGTAAATCTCACATAATGAAGCGTCATTCTCTGAGCAGTCGGCCAGTTTTCCAGGCATGCTGTTTCCTGAAAGGACGTTTTTCCGCTGCACCATCTCTCTTGCCTTACGTGCGGCATGTCGTGCAGTCGCGGCAAGGATTACTTTATTGATGATCATTCTGGCCTCGCGTGGATTTTCCTCGAGGAAATTACCCAAGGCTTCGGCTACGGCCATGTTAACAGCTCCAATCACCTCATTGTTGCCTAGTTTGGTCTTGGTTTGACCTTCGAATTGAGGTTCTGCAACCTTTACAGAAATAACGGCCGTTAAGCCTTCACGGAAGTCGTCACCGGCGATATCAAACTTCAATTTGGTGGTCATTCCTTCTTTGTCGGCATATGCCTTCAACACCCGGGTGAGTGCTTGCCTAAATCCGGCAACGTGCGTACCACCTTCATGCGTGTTGATGTTGTTTACATAACTATGCACATTTTCAGAATACGACTGATTGTATTGCATAGCTACTTCTACCGGAACTGTACCCTTATTGTTCTCAATGTAAATGGGTTCGGGAATGAGTGGCTCACGAGTGGCATCTAAATAAGTCACAAACTCGCGTAACCCACCCTCTGAGTAGAAACTCTCTGTTTTAAATGCCCCTTCAGCGTCAACTTCTCTTTCGTCGACCAAGGTGAGGCGTATACTTTTATTCAAATATGCCAGTTCGCGTAGACGCGATGCCAATGTGCTGAAGTTGTATTCTGTAGTGATGAAAATGCTGTCGTCGGGCTGAAAGGTAACAATAGTGCCTCTGTAATCTGTAGTACCGACTTCTCTTACAGGAAACTGGGGCTTTCCGCAGCTGTATTCCTGTTCGTATATTTTACCGTTCCGATGTACTTCTGCACGAAGGAAAGTAGATAACGCATTTACGCACGATACACCCACACCGTGTAAACCGCCCGATACTTTGTAAGTGTCTTTATCAAACTTTCCTCCAGCGTGAAGTACAGTCATGACAACTTCAAGCGCTGATCTTTTCTCTTTCTGGTGGATGTCGGTTGGGATACCTCTACCGTTATCCTTGACAGTTATTCTGTTTCCTTCATGGATTGTAACGAGAATGGTGTCGCAATGTCCGGCCAAGGCTTCATCAATGGAGTTGTCAACCACTTCGTAAACAAGGTGATGCAGGCCTTTAACTCCAACATCTCCGATATACATAGCAGGTCTTTTCCGTACCGCTTCTAGGCCTTCGAGTACTTGAATATTATCTGCAGAATATTGCTGTGGGTTTTGATTTACACTCATCGTTTCAGGTTCTTCACAAAAATCAAAGATAGCAAAATAGAGGGTGAAATATTCGTTTTTTGTACACAGAAGAGGCTTTTTGTGGATAAGTACAACAAAAAAGAGCAACCACTGGTTGCTCTTCTTGTCGGATCATTTCGGCCTTAGTAGATATGCTGGGAATTTCTATTTCCAGGTATATCCAAATACCAATCCTTGGCTAGTGAGCCTCCCGATTGTGCCCAATCGGCAAATCGAGGATAACCATACAATATTGCTCTGCCTTCGCGAGGATAATCATAGGGTTCAACCATATGAAGCGCATAAGGAAGGTTGTTTTTGGTTTTGTACCAGTTGCCTGTTATTGCATTGGTCCCGTCGCTTGAGGTGCCAAACAACGCAGTATTGGCTTTTGAAGTAGCAGCCATTCCAGGTAAATGCACCTCATGCCCGCGTTGTTTGTTGGTCATGATGAACGGATTGAATGGAGGGGTTCCCAATAGTAATGCATTTAGGCCAGTATTGAAGTTTACTCTGATATTAAGCGTATCGGGGGTTACAAATGGTGCCTCTGGCTGGGTATTGAGAAAATAAGGTGCGGGTAGTGGACTAATGAGGTGAGCGTTGTCAAAAACGGGTATGATTGCTTTGGTACTAACTCCCGCTTCGGTTCCGTTTCCTGCTAAAGTGATATAGGTTTCTCTCAAGTCCTGTCCAGTCACACTGCTTACAAAACTAGCTGCAACAGGAAGCTCGAAGGCGAAACCGTTACGATAGGTTGCACCAATCGCCTTGATTATGAATCTGCTATCCATGTTTTTTACCTCATTTCTGGCATTTGCATAAACGGTGTACTGATAGTTAAGTACAAGGTCGTTCATGTCATAATCACCCGAACCAGGCCACAAATCTTCGAATGCAAGAGTACCCCAACTTCCTTCGGCAGGATAAACGTTACGATAGGCAAGCGTGTTGTCGTTTGGATAACGGTCGTAAACATCACTTACGCCATCTCCATCGCTATCACCAGGTTGGTCGATTGGATTCACAGCTTCGGTACTGATTGCTCGCACAGGATTTGACTTTACATAAAACACGAGGTCGTTAAAGTCGTTATCGCTGCCGCCATTTTCGCGGAATTGATCTTCAAATCCAACAAGAAATAAGTTGTTAATATTGTCATGTAACAAAACATGATGTTGTTTGTAAATAGACGACTCCGGATTCAATAACTTGTCGCTATAAAACTTTTGAACACTGGAGTTCACGTTGGTATTCGACCATCCGTTTGCTAATAACACCCATCCTATGGTTTTACCGGCAGGGAATCTACCGACGAACAATTTGTCACCCGATTTTAAGCCACCTCCACCGTTTGAAAATGAAGCATTCGGGAATAGGTAGAAAACGGAATCAATATCGGCTGCATCTGTTGGGGGATTATTGGTGTCATATACATAATAACCTAAGGTATTTTTGTACCCAGCGCCTTCATGGACAAAGGTGATCCAAACGTCGGCTAATTCAGTGATTTTTATGTTAATGTTTGAATTCGGATTCAAATAATCTGGGTGATTTACGGGTACCGGCTTCTGTTCTGGCAAAGAGGTGTTGATTAATTCGAGCATGGAATTGCTGATAACATCTCTTGGGGTTAACAAATTTGTAGGTACACCTCCGTTTGCACCAAAAGAGTAGCCACCCTGAAATGAGTAAACAGTGTTTGTTCGAATTTGCACCATACGCCCAGGGTTATTTAACATTTCGGGAAAAAACTCCGGAGCGGTTCTGTTTACTGGAGTAGCATTGGGTCCACCAACCGTCATGGTGAGCGACTGGTTTACATTCACAGGAAGGTCGTTTGGTAGCCCTATGAAATTAGGACTAACATATACCATAGTTAAGTAGCTAGGAAGTACCATCTTTCCTCTAACCACTCCATTAATATCCGAAAGAGCAGTGAATAGGACTTTTCCACCAACTTGTACGGGTTTATCCAAAATGGTTAATGGAATATACGTGATAGGCTCATCTTGCTCGTTGCGCAATGAGATTTGAATTTCTACTTCTCTTGAATTTTGATAGTTAAAAGAAGCAGGAACTACTAACTGATTCATTTCAGTTACAGGATTGGTCGGTACTGGGGTGTTTTCATCTGGTCGGCATGAACTAACAAAAACCAGTGAAGAGATGGATAAAAGAAGAACTAATTGTCGCATATCGCTTTATTATTGGGTCAAAATTCCCTCAAAACCATATGTAATTTACGAAAGCTTCGACTAACTACCTGCTATTATCGACTAATCCTGTTAGTCTTCATCAATTCCATTTTTGGTCGATAGTTTTATTCCAGATTAAGCTCTATCGGCCATGGGGATTTTATTTTAATCTCTTTTTTTTCAACAGGATGCCAAAAAATTAAGGCGGATGCATGTAAGGCTAAACGATTACAGGGATGGGTAATGCTATCTTTATCGATATAACGTGTATCGCCTAAAATTGGATGGCCCAACCATAAACAATGTAGACGTAATTGATGTGTTCTGCCTGTTTTAGGATAGAGCAAAAGTTTGCTATAATTAGGATAAACCTCATCAACCTTATAGCTGGTTAATGAGTATTTACCGTAAGTTTTATCCAAACTCCAACCGAATCGATAAGAGTCACCTGGTACGCGACCGATATAAAGTTCTATTTCCCCTCGATTGTCTTTGGGTATGCCATTTACTAAGGCTTCATACTCCTTTTGAATTTTGTTGGTTACAAATTGGGCCATCAAGGCTCTTCTAACTTCTTCGTTTTTGGCTAGGATCAAGACTCCCGATGTTCCTTTATCCAGTCTGTGTACAAGCATTTCTTCGGCTTTCAATTTCGTACTGAGCGTTCCATTTTCAATGTTATACTGAATTCCATTTAATACCGAACCAGACCAGTGCCCTAATCCGGGATGGACGGTTATACCCGACGGTTTATCAATAATTAGCAATTGATCGTCCTCGAAGAGCGTAGGAAATGAGATGTTTTCAGCTACGATTCCTAATTTTTCCCTCAGATGGATGGTTATGCAGTCACCTTTATGTATTTCGCTATCCGGAGATGAAACGCTTCCATTCAGCAAAATTCGATTTTGAAAGAACAAAGTATCCATTTGATTTTGGGTAATTCCGTTGAGCCTACCCCGAAGCCACGTCCTAATAATGCCGTTTTGATCCTGTACAATTAGGTCCATCATAATTATTGGGTGAATTTAGGAGCCTTATCGTTTTTTTAAAGCCTTGTTCGGAGATTTATGCGTTTTTTTACGCTATGCGAAGTACAGATCGTCTTTACTTAAAAGTTATTACGGGTTTACAAAAGCATCTTCGCCCCTCATCACTCATAATTTTGGTGAGCATAATAATTGGCCTATCAGTAGGTTTGGCAGCCGTTGGTCTTAAAACGATACTGCACTTTTTTGAGTCAACAGTTCTCGAAGCTTTTCCAAGATATCTGTTATTCTTTTTGCCGGTAATCGGAGTAATATCGGTTGCCGGAATAAATAGAAGCTTTTTTAAAGAAACGAAACTCGAGCAAGGATTAGCTGGCGTACTTTATTCCATTAGCCGCCAAAGTAGCATCATGCGTCAAAGTTTGATGTATTCTCAATTGCTGCTTTCGAGTATTACACTTGCGTTTGGTGGCTCAGTTGGCTTTGAGGCACCAATTGCAGTTACCGGATCCTCGTGGGGATCTAATATCGCACGCTTTTTTAGGCTTGATTATCGGAATAGGACCTTATTAATGGGCTGTGGGGCAGCAGCTGGTATCTCGGCAATTTTTAATGCTCCAATAACAGGTGTGATATTCGCTGTAGAGGTAATACTTCCTGAATTTAGCACAAGCAAATTCATCCCCATTCTTATTGCTGCTGCCATGGGGAATTTACTTTCAAGCCTATTCATCGAGAATGAAGCAATCCTAAGGGTTGCACAAACTTCGCCTATTGGCTGGAATGATCTGATCTGGCTGGTATTACTAGGACTGATTGCAGGCTTTCACGCCATGAGCTTCAGCAAGATGATGTCATTCTCGGGCTATTGGCTCAAAAAGGCTGGTAATTGGTGGCAACGTGCCGCTTTGGGAGGGCTAGCCTTGGGCACATTAATCTATTTTTTTCCTCCTTTGTATGGGGAAGGCTATGTCGGTATTCGATCGATTTTGAATGAGCAAGCATTAGGATTAATCGTAAGTAGCAGAATTCCTGGGCTTGAAACGAGACCTTTAGATTTGGTTATATTCATGGGACTTTTGCTTTTTTTAAAACCGCTTGCTGCCGCGATTACGGTTGAAGCAGGCGGGGTTGGAGGGAAGTTCGGTCCTTCTTTGGTAACCGGTGCATATTTGGGGTACACCTTTGCTTTTGTGGTAAATCAAATATTCCCCGCAGCTCAATTGTCGCCTGTAAATTATACCCTCTTTGGCATGTCGGCTATACTTTCAGGCGTAATGCATGCTCCTTTAACTGCTTTATTTCTGATTGCAGAAATCACGAGCAGTTACGATCTCACTGTTCCATTAATGCTCGTATCTGCCCTGTCGTTTTTTACCAAAACTTATTTCCAACCTCTTTCCATTATTTCCGGTCGCCTAATAGAAAAAGGAGATTTAATTCACCTCGATAAAGACAGACAAGTCTTGCTTGAAATGGATTTGAGTAAGTTTATCGAAAAAGATATTTCGCCAATAAAAAGTGGAAGCAGTTTGGCCGATTTAGTTGACTTGATAGCTCAATGTAAGCGGAATATTTTCCCTGTGCTTAACGAACAAAATCGCTTAATCGGGATAATTTTATTAGACGACATTCGCGGAATCATGTTTGACAAATCGCAATACCATTCGTTAAAAGTTGATCAATTAATGCATACAGCTCCTGCAGAAGTGGCTGTAAACAGCAGTATGGAAGAAGTTATGCAACTTTTTGACGAAACGAACGCTTGGAATTTGCCGGTTGTGCGTGACGGTCTCTATCTTGGTTTCATCAGCAAATCATCTATTTTTTCAGCTTACCGTTCCCAACTTAAGGATAACCAAGAAGAGTAGCTGTACAAGTTATGCTCTTTTCGCACGTTCCCACTTAGCACTTTGAGAGCCCTTGATAAAACGAAAGAAGCCAGCAATAACCGCGTAATTCATAATGAAAAAGTAGTATGGAACGAAAAATTTGGATTTAATCCCCTTCGAATCATCGAGGTATCCTTTCCAAGCTAGTAGATAAAAAAGAACTTGTCCGGCAAACAATACCCGATAAAAGGGTTGTTCGATCAATAGTAAGTTTAAGGGAATCAAAAAAAGCAAAGCAAGGGGAGTTACACTCCAACGAAGTACTCGATGACTTATATAGGCAAATGATAAAAGTGGTTGTTTCAAATAAAACAATGCACCTCCCAATCTGCTCATTGCCTGCCAGCCACCAGCGGCAATCCGAATTTTTCGTTTCAACTCTTCCGAAACAGAAGCGGATGCAGTTTCCATGGCGTAGGCATTGGGCTCATATGCCACTCTATAGCCTTGCAAACATATACGCATACTCTGCACAAAGTCATCTAAAATAGTATCATGTTCTAATGGTTCAAAAAGTGAAGTACGAAAGGCAATTAATTCACCGGCGGCGCCAACGATAGAATAAAGCCGAGCATCTAAGCGCTTTAAAGTCGATTCGTATCGCCAGTAGAGACCTTCACCGGCACCAGCGGCGTCTTGTTGTGCATCTTGAAAAATTCGCTTCTCACCTGATACTGCTCCTACTTTCGGATCGGCAAAGTGCGCGACCATTAATCGGATTGCCTGTTCATTCAGGCGAGTATTGGCATCACAAAAGACTACTATTTCGCTCTTGACCATTCCTATAGCTCTATTTTCAGCAGCTGATTTTCCTCCGCGAATTGAACTATGGGTAACTTCTACACCGTCAATTTTTTCGAGAATTTTTTCAGTACCGTCCGTGGACCCATCGGTAATAAATAAGATTCGAAGTTTTGATTTCGGATAATCTAAAGCAAGGCTATTTTTGGCTTTCTCTTCGATAAAATCGACTTCATTAAATGAGGGAATTACCAGTGTTACTTCCGGTAAATAGCCTAAATCAGGCTCAATATTTTTAAATCCTAGCTTCTCCTTAATTTGAACAAGAAGCCACAATATTAATCCGTACCCCAAGTAGGTATAAAATGTTAAAATAAAGCAGCTCCAAAAGAGTATTTCTATTGTATTCATAGATATAGTGCTTTACATTTTTCAGTGGCTTCAAGTAGCTCCCAAAACCAATCAACCCTACCGTCCCAGGAGTTTTTTTCAGCTATGTTTAATCGTTTTAGCTTTTCCTCGTCGTTCCTGTGAAGAAGGGCATTTTCGATATTATCAGTGAATTCTGAATTGTCATTCACCAACCATATATGGTCACTGAAACCAGCAATATCCCTCGAAAAGTTGGTCGATACTACGGGCAATCCCGCAGCTAGGTATTCGTTTATTTTTAAAGGATAAATGCTTGCAGTTAAATCATTCTTCTTGAAAGGAATTATTCCAATATCAAAGTATTTGAGAAAATTGGGGAGGCGTTCCAAAGGTTGAGCCCCGCAAAAATAGAGGTTCGGAATTGCGTCAAGATCGATATTCGTATGGTTCCAATGGTTCCTAGGCCCTACGAGTACTACAGATTTATCGGGGTTTTCATCACAAATTTGCTTCAATAGGTCATAATCTACCCTTTGACAAATATTACCTGTATAGCCTATTATTGGGCCGCTAATATCATTTAATTCTACAGGTTTTGGCAAATCTGCTTCTAGAGCAGTCCTAAAATTATTAATGTCTGCAGCGTTAGCGAAGTGTACGACCTTATTACCGGTCGCTGACTCGAGAATGTTGGTAAGTGTACTCGATGTGGCTAAACTTAGGTCTGCATGCTTAATTGCTTCAATCTCAAGTCGTACTCCATGTTTTTGAAGATATGGTTCAAGTGCACGAATACTATCTCGAGATTGGTAAACCATTAAATTGTTAGATAACTCTTTTGGTAGTTTTTGGCCGTACAATGGGTTAAAAGAGTTGAAAAACAGGAAGTCTTTTGCACCCAGACTATTTAATGCTCTTTGAATACTTTTGAATAGTATTCTGTTATTGATCTTTTGAAAAAAGTGGAAGAGATTGCCTTCGGGAAGAAAATTGATGGGTAACATTGCTGGCGGAGTCAAGAAAAATAAATTCTGGGATTGACCCGGAATATTTTTTAATGCCTCCTTCCCGAAAACTAAAGCCTTAAGTCTTTTTTTAACAGAGGGTAGTGTTCGTTCTCTCAATAAATCAAGCCAAGTGTACGGGTAATCAACGTAAATTACAGGATTGTTTTTCGCAAAACTCTTCGCAAGGCTGTAGGCTGCCGACGAAAAATCGCCGTCCCATCGGCTCATACTAATCATGACGATGGGTAAAACTCTTACGGAAGTTTTAGTTAATGCGACTTTCATTTCTGACAAATTTATCTTTTTTTCCTTATGAATATTCATGACGATTGAATTCTCATTAAATTGGATTCGTGATACAAGACTTGATTTTTTGGATACTTTTAATACCCACCGCTATTATGCTGTGGTTTTTGTTTTTGCCTCCTGTAACCACTGTTTTTACATGGTTATTCCCTTCCCCACAAGTTGAAAGAGGAGAATGCCGAACAGACTTTGCATGTATAATCACGGTCTATAAAAATTTAGAGATTGCAAAGCCATTAGTACAGTCGCTTTTGAAGCAAACACACCGTAATTTTCATGTTTATTTGGTTGCTGATAGAGTTGAAGATCTCAAAACTTGGGAACTGGTTCATGAAAAGTTAACCCTTATTCAGCCGGATAAGCCGCT
>Ga0209278_1000186_pt1 | contig 67366 bp, 72 predicted proteins | sample JI81BgreenDNA_FD_187504 | JGI IMG/M metagenome (GOLD analysis project Ga0209278, IMG submission 187504) | Wastewater effluent complex algal communities from Wisconsin, to seasonally profile nutrient transformation and Carbon sequestration -... | ecosystem: Engineered > WWTP > Effluent > Algae... | reverse complement strand
TTCTTACGTGTTACTCACCCGTCCGCCACTTGAATTAAAAATTCCCGTACGACTTGCATGTGTAAGGCATCTCGCCAGCGTTCATCCTGAGCCAGGATCAAACTCTCTTTAAATTTCCATAAATTTATTTTTGTTTAACTTTTTGAAAAGTCTATCTTGTAAAGTTGATTATTAGATTACTATTGAATCTAGAAACTAAAGATTTATATTTCAACAAGAAACTTAAACTTTAAAAAATCTTAAATATTAAAATTTAAAACTTTACTAAATCTTCCCAAATAGAATAATCAAAATTAATCATCTAATTAATTAAAACGCTTTTTTTAATTTCCAACCAAATTTTAAATATAATGTCTTGATTTGAACAATGATGAAATCTAATAAATCAAAATAGTTAAGAAAAATTTTAATACTGAAAAAAAATAAGTCAGTTTAAAATAACGATAAAATAATTTTCTACCCAATTTAAACCTTAAACCATAAATTAATATTTTATGGTTTAAGGTAAGTTGGTCCAAACGGAAACTTTACCATTGATATGACGTTTAAACTTAGATCATTAATATCAAATCTTGTAACTAATGATCATAGAAAGATGTATTTGAGGCAAACGAAGATAAAGTACCCTTGGCATTGTTAGTCTTCCTTCCCTTTTATCTAATCTTATAAATTCAGCATACTTTTACTCAATCAGAAGTTGAAAAAAATAATTAGAATCATCAACTTATAAATAAAGATTTAATTAGTAGTTAATTAAAAATAAGTTGCTCTTTAAATTCTATAAAATTATTTTTTTTTATCAGATTTAAAAAAGATTAGTAAAAAACTGATAGAAATTATCGTTTAAAGAAATAAGAGAATTCGCTGGATCTAAAAAATGTTCGTTTGACAAAACATTTGTTGATACAGATTGACTAAAATCATTTAAGTGGTTTGTTATTATTAAGTTTGAGTTATTTCTATAATAGAATTCTTCGAGAATTCCATCTGGTAAAAGTTGAATATCTAAATCTTTATAAGCTTTTTGCATATATTCTAAAATGTCAGGTCTTTGATAATACCAAAACTCACGCACATCATTTGGAATTGGATGACGATACCATAATATTGGTAAATAATGAAAAACTAAAACATCTTTCATTTCCTGGTTGATAAGTAATTTTGTTTCTTCTGCCTCACTTGGTAAAAATGGCATTGTAAAAACTAAATGATTCAAACTGTCTGCAATTACACCAAGGACTCCAAGGAAAACACTACCAGTAATGTTAACTCCTAGAATTGCTGGTACAATTCCTTGCAGAACATCTTCAGTCCAATCCACTGCTGCAGCTAAATAACACCATGGAAATGTATAAGGATTAATGTAAATAAGCCAAGAGATAGCTATTCGAAGAACTACCATTTGAGAATAAATCATTAACCCAATAAATAAAACTTCACGAATAGTTTCTAAAAGACTAATATCTAAACAGATATTTAAACGAACTTGAATAAATTCGGAAACCCAATCTGGTAAAAAATAAATATTTTTATAATTTTCAATATAAAAGTTATAAAATCCTTCCTCTTTACTTTCATATATATATCGCGGTACCACATCTACTTTAGGAGCTGGTCCAAAAACCATTTCAAACCAAGTTTCAGGACGTTGAAGCGGAGGCCAGTAAGTCTCATGTTTTGGGAGACTCTCGAAGAATTGTGAGCGTGCAAATACTTCATTAGGCATATTATAGATTGTCGGCATACCCGGATTATTTGGATATCCAAACAATCCTGCAATTTTTTCAAACAAATTCTCAACTATTTCATAAATACCAGTTCGAATTGGAATAAATTTTTGGTCTAAACTCATTAGAAATTTTGAATTAGAATTAAGTTAATAACAATAGAATACTATAATAATAAAGAATAAATAAAGTTCTATCAATAGTTTTTAAAAGTTTTTCAAGTGAAATTTGATTACTTGTATTTTTCCACTAAAACTAACTATAAATCGGGATAGTAGGATTTGAACCTACGACCCCCTGCTCCCAAAGCAGGTGCTCTACCAAACTGAGCTATATCCCGAATAACCTTTCATTACTAACCTTTTTGATTTTCAACTGTACAACTTATATCTTCATATTATAAAAATACTACTAAACTTTTAAGAATTATGCAAGGGGTAATTGAAAAGACGAAACGAATTTTCCAAGTTTCTTGAAAATAAAATCAAGCAAAGTAAATTTTTATAATCGTTACTTACAAATTTGATCGAATTGTTTTAAATCAAAAGTATTTGTTAAAATTTTCATTTAATTAGGCAAAGAAAAAAGGTAACTAAAACCATTAGTCAAAAAGAAAATATAAAATCTTACTAAAGAGAGTCAAAAATAAGTCCTATTGATTAGGATCTACGAACAACTTTTTTAATGAAAAATATCTAAAAACTTTTAGATATTTTTCATTAAATTCTCATATTTTATGCAAACTTACCTGACGTAGAAGCAATAACAAATGAGGCATATGTTAAGATATAGCCCACAGCAAAGTGAACTAAACCAACTAAACGCGCTTGAACAATTGATAATGCAACTGGTTTATCACGCCAGCGAATTAAATTTGCAAGTGGTGTACGTTCATGAGCCCAAACTAATGTTTCAATTAATTCTTGCCAGTAACCACGCCATGAAATTAAGAACATGAAACCTGTCGCCCAAATTAAGTGAGCAAATAAGAATGTCCATGCCCAAACAGATAAATTATTCATACCAAATGGATTGTAACCATTAATTAATGGTGATGAGTTTAACCATAAGTAATCTCTTAACCAACCCATAATATAGTTTGAAGATTCATTAAATTGACCAGGGTTACCACCCCAAATTGTCATATGTTTCCAATGCCAATAGAATGTTACCCAACCAATTGTATTTAGCATCCAGAACATTGCTAAATAAAAGGCATCCCATGCTGAAATATCACATGTACCACCACGACCTGGACCATCACAAGGGAAACTGTAACCGAAATCTTTTTTATCCGGCATTAGTTTTGATCCACGTGCATCTAAAGCACCTTTTACAAGAATTAATGCTGTTACATGTAAACCTAAAGCAATAGCATGATGAACTAAAAAGTCACCAGGACCAATTGTTAAGAATAAATCATTTTTATCATTATTAATAGCTTCTAACCAACCTGGTAACCAAACTTGATTACCTGCTACAGTAGCTGGACTAGTTGAAGATGATAATAATACATTAAATTCGTAAACTGCTTTTCCAGATGCGGCTTGAATGTATTCTGCAAATACTGGCTCAAATAAGATTTGTTTTTCTGGTTGACCAAAGGCAACTACAGTATCATTATGAATATATAAACCTAAAGTGTGGAAGCCTAAGAATAATGAAACCCAACTTAAGTGTGAAATAATTGCTTCTTTATGTTCTAGCATACGTGCTAAAACATTGTTTTTATTTAATTCTGGATCGTAATCACGTACAAAGAAAATGGCACCGTGTGCAAATGCACCAACCATTAAAAAACCAGCAATATATTGGTGATGTGTATATAAAGCTGCTTCAGTTGTGAAATCTTTTGATAAAAATGCATATGGTGTTAATGCATAAATATGCTGAGCAGTTAATGATGTAGCAACTCCTAAACATGCTAAAGCTAAACCTAACTGCATATGTAATGAGTTCGTAATTGTCTCAAATAACCCAACGTGACCAGCACCTAAACGTCCTCCAGGAGGACGATGAGCATCTAAGATTTCTTTCATATTGTGACCAATACCAAAGTTTGTACGATACATGTGACCTGCCACAATAAATACAACGGAAATAGCTAATTGATGATGAGCAATATCACTTAACCATAAAGCTTGTGTTTGTGGATGGAAACCACCTAAGAATGTTAAAATTGCTGTTCCAGCCCCTTCACTAGTTCCATAAACATGATTCGCACTATCTGGATTTTCTGCATACACAGTCCAATTACCCGTAAAGAACGGAGTTAAACCTGCTGGATGTGGGGGAGTTGTTAAGAAGTTATCCCAGCCAACGTGAACACCACGTGAAACTGGAATTGCAACGTGAACTAAGTGACCAGTCCAAGCTAATGAACTTACCCCTAATAAACCAGATAAATGGTGATTTAACCGTGATTCATTATTTTTAAACCAAGATAAACTTGGACGGAATTTTGGTTGTAAATGTAACCAACCCGCAAATAATAAAACACATGATAATAATAATAAACCAATTGAACCTACGTATAATTCTTGATTTGTACGGAATCCAATTGTATACCACCAATGGTAGACACCAGAGTATGCAATATTTACAGGATAAGTATTACCTTTACTAAATGCTTTTAAAGCTGAGTCTCCAAAGTGTGGATCCCAGATTGAATGCGCGATTGGTTTTACTTTTAACGGATTGCCTACCCACTTTTCAAAGTTTCCTTGCCAAGCAACATGGAAAACATTACCAGAAGTCCATAAGAAGATAACTGCTAAATGACCGAAATGTGAAGCAAAAATTTTCTGATATAAGTTCTCTTCAGTCATACCATCATGCGCTTCTAAATCATGAGCGGTTGCAATACCATACCAGATTCTTCTAGTAGCTGGATCTTGTGCTAGGGCTTGGCTAAATTTTGGGAATTTAGTTGCCATAATTATTAAATACCTTATTTATATAAATTTTAGTTATGAATAAAAATAGTAATTATTTTTAAGATGAGCTAATTCAATTTAACTCGATTTTTTAACTGATTGATATTGCACGTGCTAGGAAGAATGACCAAGTTGTTCCAATACCACCAAGTAAATAGTGAGCTAAACCAACAGCACGACCTTGAGTAATACTTAATGCACGTGGTTGAATTGCTGGAGCAAAATTTAATTTGTTATGTGCCCAAACGATTGACTCAATTAATTCTTGCCAGTAACCTCGACCACTAAATAAGAACATTAAGCTAAATGCCCAAATAAAGTGTGCTCCTAAGAAAATTAAACCATATGCTGATGAAGCTGATCCATACGATTGAATTACTTGTGAAGCTTGTGACCATAAGAAATCACGTAACCATCCATTAATTGTAATAGCACTTTTTGCAAAATTACCACCTGTAATATGAGAAATACTACCATCAGGGGCAATAGTTCCCCAAACATCTGATTGCATTTTCCAACTAAAATGGAAAATAACCACAGAGATCGAGTTGTACATCCAGAATAAACCTAAGAATACATGGTCCCAACTTGAACTTTGACATGTACCACCACGACCAGGACCGTCACAAGGGAAACGGAAACCTAAGTTTGCTTTATCAGGAATTAATTTTGAACTACGTGCATATAATACACCTTTTAATAAAATTAAAACTGTAACATGAATTGTGAACGCATGAATATGATGTACCATAAAATCTGCAGTTCCTAATTTAATAGGCATCATTGCAATTTTACCACCTACTTCTACAACTTCTCCACCAAAAGCATAGCTAGTTGTTGCTAAAGCATTTGGAGCTGTTGTACCAGGTGCTAATAAATGAATATTCTGAATCCATTGCGCAAAAATTGGTTGTAGTTGAATAGCTTTATCAGAGAACATATCTTGAGGACGTCCTAAAGCTCTCATTGTATCGTTATGAATGTAGAATCCAAAGGCATGGCAACCTAAGAAAATACAAACCCAATTTAAGTGTGAAATAATAGCATCACGATGACGTAAAACACGATCCAGTAAATTATTGTAATTATTTGCTGGTGTATAATCACGAACCATAAAAATTGCTCCATGAGCCGCACCACCAACAACACAGAATCCTCCAATCCACATATGGTGTGTGAATAAAGAAAGTTGAGTTGCATAGTCAGTAGCAATATATGGATATGGAGGCATTGCATACATGTGATGAGCTACAATAATGCTTAAAGATCCCATCATAGCTAAGTTAATTGCTAATTGTGCATGCCAAGATGTTGTTAAAATTTCGTATAAACCTTTGTGACCTTCACCGGTAAATGGACCTTTATGTGCTTCTAAGATTTCTTTCATGCTGTGACCAATACCCCAATTTGTACGGTACATATGGCCTGCAACAATAAATAGAACAGCTAAAGCTAAATGATGGTGTGCGATATCGCTTAACCATAAACCACCAGTAACAGGATTTAAACCACCTTTAAATGTTAAGAAATCTGAGTATTCTCCCCATTGACCACCAAAAAATGGTGCTAACCCTTTGTTAAAGCTTGGGTATAATTGACTCATTAATTCACGATTAATTAAGAATTCATGAGGTAATGGAATTTCTTGTGGTGCAACACCTGCATCTAATAGTTTATTAATTGGTAAAGCAATGTGAATTTGATGGCCAGACCAAGATAAACAGCCTAAACCTAATAAACCAGCTAAATGATGGTTCATCATTGATTCAGCATTTTGGAACCATTCTAATTTTGGTGCTGCTTTATGATAGTGGAACCAACCAGCAAATAGCATAATTGCTGACATTGCTAGACCACCAATTGCAATCCAATATAATTCAACTTCACTTGTAATCCCTTCGGCACGCCACATTTGAAACCAACCTGAAGTTGTTTGAACACCTTGGAAATTACCACCTACATCACCATTTAATATTTCTTGACCAACAATTGGCCAAACAACTTGTGAACTTTGTTTAATATTAACTGGGTCATTTAACCAAGCAGAATAATTAGAAAAATATGCTCCATGGAAGTGCATACCACTAATCCATAAGAAAATAATTGCTAATTGTCCAAAGTGGGCACTGAAAATTTTACGAGAGACTTCTTCTAAAGAACTAGTTTGACTGTCAAAATCATGTGCATCAGCATGTAAATTCCAAATCCACGTAGTCGTTTTTGGACCTTTTGCTAATGTTCTAGAAAAATGACCTGGTTGTGCCCATTTAGCGAAACTAGTTTCGACTGCGTCTTTCTCAACAAAAACTTGAACATTTTTTGCACGACGGTCGGTTGAGCTTATTGCCATTAATATTTCTCCTTGTTGGGAGATAAATCTATGAAACCCTCATAAACAAATAAGGAAAAGATTTTAAAAATCTATCAATTAACTATGAGTTTTCAAAGTATAATTATACAATCTTTTTATTTTTTTTGTTAAAAATTTAAGGAAAAATATTCTTTATGGGAAATAAATAAAATAGAAATACTAATAACAATTTTAAATTTTATTTTTAAATTGCAGTTAGATTATGAAAAAATTAAGTCAAATTTTAAATGCGAGACCTTGTTACTTCTTATCAAGTTAGGTCGAAATCTCAAGAAACTAATGTTTCGAGAAGACGTTCAACTTCTCAGTTAATGAGAAAAAGAATTTCAGAATTAACTAATCAAATTGAAACTAACTTAGGTTTTAATTTAATTAAGAATCAATATAATTTTGAAAATTTAATTATAGGAAATCTTATTTCCACTTCTGGTTGACAAGTTCTATACTCCAATCTACTATTTACTTCTAATCCGATAATTATTTTTAAGTTTTAATTCTACGTTCACTTTGTTCATTAAATTTTAGACATTTATTAATTCAAATAGCCTAATTTAAAAATATTTTTAAACAATGATAATAAGTAACTGAAAACAAGTTCTATAACTAAATCTATTAAATTTATAATTTAGACTTTTTAAAGAAACATCAAAGATTTAAAAGTAGATTAAAAATTAGTATTCAGAATAAAAAATCTATAATATAACTTCTTTCATATGTTATCAAATTAAATATTTGAATAGTTATAAAGCCTATGGTTTTAGAAAAAGAGAAAAATTAAAATTAATAAAGATAAAGAATAAAACAATAAGGAAACTAAAAATTAAATAATTATGTGAATCTTGATAGTCTACGAAAACTTTCTTATATTTTTAAACAGTTATTTTAAAAATAACTGTTTAAAAATATAATCCTAACATATCTGGGAAAAAACGATTAAGTTCAATAATAAACCCTGCTGTAAATGTCAGCCAAATTGTTAAAAGAACAGGCGCCGTTGATAAATATTTTTGTAAGTCTTCCATAAAAAGTTAATTTAAATTGAAATAGATTGAATATTGATAAATAATTTGAGAAATTTTAACGTGGAGATACTGTTACTTCATCTTTTGGCGCTACTAATTCACCACTAATCAATTCTTGCCATGCTGAAATTGGCCAAATATATCCAGTTGTCATAATTTTTAATGCTAAAGGTACATTAATAATAATTTCACTCTCTGCTGGATTCTTCGTTGTACTTACAGCACGGACATATTTACGTCCAACCCAACCAATCCATCCAGAGATATAAATAAACCCAAATCCTGGAAGAATAAATTCAGCAGCGTGACTCCAACGACCGTCCGCAATTAAATGAGGTAAACCATCGGCTCCACATAGTAATTCAGAACGACTATATTTATCAAAACGACTTTGTGTTCTTTCAATTTGTTGTTGTAAGGCTAAAGCTGGAGGTGAATCTACCTCATATTGTGCCATTCTTGCTTCTAATTTTTTGACACTTGTTTTTAATCTCTTTGCAAAAGCGGGAGATTCACTACATTTTGTTAACCCTCCAACATCTGCTAATGCTTGATCTGGTGTAAAAATTAATAGAGCAGCAAGACATAAACTTATTAAATTAAAACGTTTCATTATTATGTTAAATTTTTAAACTGTTTATTTGGTAAAAAATCTTTAAAAACTAAAAATACTAATATATATAGTAATCTAGTTTTTAAAAAAAAAATATTAAATTCCAGAATAATCAAAGTTAAATAAAAAAAATTATTTAAAACTCTTTATTAGTTTAATTAATAAAGAGTTTTAAATAGTATAAAATTATTCGAAATCTTTACGATTTGGATTTCGTGACGGATCACCTGAAAGAAGTCCAAAAATAAATAAGGAAACAAAAAAGATAACTGTTGTGTAAACCAAAATTTTTAAAGTTAGCATTTAATTTTTCTTAAAAATTATTTTTAATAATATTAATTATACTAAAATAAAATGATTCTGAATTATTTAATTAAATAAAATTTATATCTACTATGGTTTTTAAATCTTTGTTGAAGTTCTGTTAGTATTTAACAAAACTGGATAAATTCTTGTAACAGTTATAAAAACTCGTTTTGATATTTTACGATTTGAATTTTTAACCTTTTTTGAACGAATTGAAGTATAGCCTTCAATTAGAACATAATCATTTGGTAAATAAAATTTTTTGACTTCACGACCTAAATTTCCCCAGCATAATAAATGTACTATAGTATTTTTTCGTTTTTGTGAAACGGCAACGCGAAATCGTGTTACTTGAATTTGTTGTTTTACTGAATATACTATAGGAGTTTCAAGAATTTTCACTATACCAGAGAAATAATTTGTATTAGACATAAATTTTAGAATTAAATTATTAGATTTTTTTGTTTTTGAACATCTTCAAAATTAATATCTCTTAAACGTTTTAATAAACGAATAAAATACTCTAAGAAATAATCATCCAGTTGAATTAATTCTTCTGAATCAACTTTAAATAATTTATATAAATCAAATGTTGATTTAGAAAAATTATTTTCAGTATTTAAAATTTCCACAAAAGCTAAACGATCACTAATATTTTGACCCCATTCAAAGAATCCAAAAAATTTACTTACTAATTTAAGAACAATTAAAGGAACACGTTGAACATTTGCAGTTTGACCTGCTAATTGTTCACATAAACTAATAATTTCTGATGAAACCCATCCTTTTAATCCACTTAAAAAGAAGGTTTGATTTGAAGTTTGAGGAATTTGAAGAGCTCGTAAACAAAATTTGGCAATATCTTGGGTATCCATGTATGAAATATAGGTATTTTCATTTGTTACCCAAATTGGTAAATTTTCTAAAATTGGGATAGCATATTGTTCTATTAACCCTTGATAGAAGCCTGTCAATCTGAATATTGTATATGGAATTCCTGATTCTTTTAGTTTTTTTTCAATTCCATACTTTAGTTTCATTAAGGGAATATTTTCAAATTGTTCAACATTTTGAGTCGAAAAGAAAATAAACCGTTTAATATTCGCAACTTTAGCAGCTTCAATTAAACAAAGTTTACCATCCCAATCAACTTTTTTTAATGAACCTAATTCATTCGGTCGACTTGTTGAAGCATCAATAATTGCCGTAATACCTTTTAAACAGGGTGGAATAGTTTCGGGACGAGCTAAATCCCCATATACTAGTTCTACTCCCCATTCTTTTAAAAAACTTGCTTTCCGAAAATTTCGAACCATACAACGGACTGGATAACCTTTTGTTAAGGCTTGGAGAACAACTTGACGACCTAATGTCCCCGTTCCTCCTATTATAAGTAAACTCATAGATTAAAACTTTTTAATTAAAGATTGAACTTTGTAAAATATCTTCCGCTTCAAGATTAACTAATTCTTTTTTAGTTAAAACTTGACCCCGACTTTCAAAGATTCGATTTGCTTGACGCATGCGAGCTCTATCTAAAGCATTTTTAACGCTTCTCGCATTAGCAAATAATGGTTTTTCTTTTCGTTTTTGAATATATTGACCTAATGCTACTTCAGCTTGTGGTGTTAATTGATATTGTTGCTCATCTAGCATAATTTTAGCAATTTTTAATAATTCCTCTACTGTATAGTCTGGAAAGTCGATATGATTCGCAATCCGTGATGATAAACCTGGATTTGATTCATAAAACTTATCCATTGGTTCTTTATAACCTGCTAAAATAACAACTAATTCATCTCGCTGATTTTCCATTACTTGTAATAAAATTTCAATCGCTTCTGAACCATAGTCTCTTTCATTATCTGGTTTATATAAGTAGTAAGCTTCATCAATAAACAAAACTCCCCCCATTGCCTTTTTTAACACTTCTTTAGTTTTTGGAGCTGTATGACCAATATATTGACCTACTAAATCATCACGAGTAACGGTTAAAAGATGACCCTTTTTAATATAACCTAATTGATATAAAATATCCGCCATTTTTAAACCAACAGTCGTTTTTCCCGTCCCTGGACTACCAGTAAAGGACATATGTAAACCAGGATTTCCAGACGTAATTCCAAGATTGCGTCTTAATTTATCAATTAATAACAAAGCTGCAATTTCGCGAATTCTTGTTTTCACAGGTGCTAAACCTACTAATTCTTCATCAAGTAAGTTTAAAATTTTTGAAATTTCAGTTTTAGCGTACTCTTCTTGCAAGTTAATAGGAGATGTATTCATGATAATTTCTATATATCTTTAAAATAATAATTTTTATATATCAAACCAGCTATTATGTAACTGGTTTGATAAGGGATTTTGATTAAAAATTTAGTTTATCGTAAAAGATGGAATACTTGATAAACAAATAAATGCAAATCCTGCACTTCCACACGCTCCTACAAAGAATCCACCTTTAAATTGATCCCAAGCTTTTTTTGTTTGTAAATCATTATCTGAACCTTGAGATTTTTCTTGACCAAATGCGGCTACACCGTAAATTGTTAATCCTAATGTTAAAATAATAATTAAACCAATCGTTGAAAGGAAACCTGCTAATAATCCAATATCTGAATCACGTAAAGGGCCTAATTTAACAAAAGGACCAATTAAGAAGTATCCATGTGCTAAACCAATTTCTAAACCACGTAATAATGGTGTTAAGCCGAAACGATAAGCTGGTAAATTTTGTAAGATTGCTCTTGTCACTGCAGAGGATGTAATTGGAGTTGCTAAATGACCCACAAATGGATCATCATTATAAGGTTTAATAAAATTAGCCATAAAGTTAATTTAAAAATTAGTTAAATTAATGAGAGAATTTTTTAATTAAATTAAATATAAGGTAAGTTAAAGTTTTGATGAAAATTTTTCCCAACCAAAAATTTTATATAGATTACTATATAATATATATTAATATACAGAAAAATTTTTATAAACTTCATTTATATAAAATAAGAAAGATTTTATGACAATTGCTATAGATTATTTTTTATTAGTAGGATTCTGCTTTGCCCTTACATCAGGATTATTTTTAGGGTTAAAATCAATTAAATTAATTTAATATTTATAAGACTAGATAGAATGCAAAACGATATTCGTCAAGATACAATTGTTGGATCAAGACGTTTTAGTAATTATTTCTGGTCATTCTTTTTATTTTTCGGAGGTATCGGTTTTTTATTAGCTGGTATGTCTAGTTATTTTAAAGTTAATTTGCTACCGTTTGCGAATCCAACCGAGTTAGTTTTTATACCTCAAGGTTTAGTAATGATGTTTTATGGAACCTTAAGTTTTGGAGTTAGTGTCTATATACTAATTACAGTATTATTAGATATTGGTGGTGGATACAATGAATACAATCGAGTCGAAAATCTTGTAAAAATTGTTCGAAAAGGATTTCCAGGAAAAAACCGAGAAATTCTTTTAACATATCCTTTATCAAATATTCGAGCTATTGGAATTAAAATTACAGAAGGATTAAATCCAACTCGTAGTATTTATTTATGTTTAAAAGATGAGCGAAAAATACCTTTAACGCCTGTACAAGAACCAACATCTATTTCAAATTTAGAAGAGGAAGCAGCAAGTTTAGCAAAATTCCTTGATCTAAAACTAGAGAATTTATAATATTTTATTGCTTTTTATACCCGCATAATTCTATAATAAGAGTATGCGGGCATAGTTTAGTGGTAAAACCTTAGCCTTCCAAGCTGATGATGGGGGTTCGATTCCCCCTGCCCGCTTTTTTTAAAATTTTTTGAATGAGCAACAATCTTTTTTTATAGAGGAATATATAAGTTATGTCTGGTGGATCGACAGGTGAACGTCCGTTTTCGGATATTATTACTAGTGTACGTTACTGGATTATTCATAGTATTACAATTCCATCACTTTTTGTATCAGGATGGTTATTTGTTAGTACTGGTTTAGCATATGACGTTTTTGGAACTCCACGTCCAAACGAATACTTTACGCAAGATCGTCAACAAATTCCACTTGTAAATGATCGATTCAGTGCAAAACAAGAGTTAGAAGATTTAACGAAAGGTTTATAATTTAAGGAAAAAAATAATGGCAAAAAATATCAATCAACCTGTAGCTTATCCAATTTTTACGTTCCGTTGGTTAGCAGTTCACGGATTAGCGATCCCAACAGTCTTTTTCTTAGGTGGAATTACTGCAATGCAATTCATTCAACGATAAATTAATAAATAAGACATACAAGAGGTAATTTTTTATGACAGGTCCAAATCCAAATAAACAAGCAGTTGAATTAAATAGAACTTCTCTTTACTGGGGACTTTTATTAATTTTTGTTTTAGCAGTATTATTCTCAAGTTACTTTTTCAATTAATATACATCTCGTAGGAGTTTTTTATGGCAAACACAGGTAGAATTCCATTATGGTTAGTAGGCTTAGTAGGTGGCCTAGCAGTAATTACAATGCTTTCTTTATTTATTTATGGATCATATTCAGGTTTAGGTTCATCATTATAAACTGATCCATTTTGATTATTAGAATAGTTTAGAAAATAAACAAAAAATTATTTTTTGTTTATTTTCTAAAGTTACTTCGTATTCGTTTTATTATATTTTTTATTAAATTTTGTACAAAATAAAGTGGAGTTTTCCTATTTTTAGTCCCCCTACCAAACCATCCATACCATAGTTTTGGAAAAACACGTTGAATACTTTCTTCTTTTTCATCTTGCCATGAAGTATTACCACCACTATAAATACTATTTTTAGGTCTTGGTCCAATATGAAGTTCAGTATTTTCTACAAGAAATGGAAAATAAAAATACTGACCCCAAATAGCATGAAATAATCCAAAGAAAATTAATCCTAAATGTAAACAAATTAGAAACGCTAATAATCCATTTAAAAAATTAACTTGGAAAACTAAAGTCGAATCTATTAAAGTCGTATCTGTATAGTCAAAACTTAATTCACTTTGTGGAATTAAAACATTTAATTGGAAATAAGATATTCGAAAAGAAAAATAAATCAAAATTTGTTCAAGAAATCCAATTATTAATAAAAAAGTCCAATGCCATCTAACTAAGTATGGACAATATTTTTTTCCAATTCGAGTAATAACTGCATAAGCTGCAATTCCCGAAAGTTGTGTCCAGAATTTACTTATAGCTTCAAATACTTGAGGAATAATCTTATTATAAATTTTATAATAGATTGGCAAAATAGCTTCTTTTTGTGATTCGTTCAAGTTTGAAATAATCATTGATATTGGATCAATATAATATCGAAGTCCGGTATCTGGGTCAACTTTTACTATTCCTTTAATAAAAGCGTAATAAATTAATTGTCCTGGATTGTACCAGTGAACATTCTCACCTAATTTTAAATCAGTTAATACGATTTGTCGACTCATTGAAGTTAATTGAATTGCATCAATTCCTAACTTATGTAAATACGGTAATTGAATTAGCATACTTCGATACAGTGCAATTAAATCAATTAAATGGCGATACCATAAATAACCTGCAAATAAACCAATACAAGTAATATAAAATGAGGTTTTTAAATTATAACGAATTGTTAAAACGATAAAGCGAATAAAGAGAATGAAAAATAATAGATTTTCAATATCTGCTAAGGTTAATCCATCTTGAACTTGGCGCCATAATCCTTCAATAATTAAACGGCAAGTTTCGATAGATAGAGCTGATTTAGGGGCGAATTCAAAAGTGGAAATATTAGCATTGTCAACTAAGATATTAACATCTGTTGGATTCTCAATCCCAAACCAATTTAAAACAGTTTCTTGATCAATGTTAATTAAAACAAATAAAACTCGAAAGAAATATAACATAAATTTGTTTTAGAAAAATCTTTTAGAATATTTTTATCATCATCTTTCACATAGTGATTTGTCAAGGTTTTTACTAATACAGGAATAATAAAACGAAAAAATTTTATATTAAAATTATATTTACCCCCAAGGGAATTCGAATCCCTGTCTGCTCCGTGAAAGGGAGCTGTCCTAGGCCTCTAGACGATGGGGGCATTTTAGAGAGTGTATTAAGCGGGCAACGCGATTCGAACGCGCGACATCAACCTTGGCAAGGTTGCGCTCTACCACTGAGCTATGCCCGCGACTACACTTAACCTTACTAAAAATAAATAGTAAACTCTTAATATAATTATAAGAAAAGAAATTCAAATTGTCAATAGTTAAAATAATTAGAAATTATAGTTTAAACTATAATTTCTAATTAGTTAAATTGCAGATGCAATCCCATCAGCAGCAGCAATCACAATAACAAGACTTACCCATGCTTGGAAAACACGATTAAAGTTACCTTTTGACGCTTCCCATTCGCCGGGTGTAGCTAATGCTACAGGAACTGTTACAACTAAACCTAATGAAATTAAAACTAATAAAGCAGTTAAAGCAGTTATCATAAATATTTTTGAAAAATTTTTATATCAATGATCTAATTAAATGTATACGAGATTAAAGATTACCTTTTTTTAAAGCTAATAAAACAATTACTGCTGGACCTGCTAACATAATAACGCCTGTCGATACTAATTGTCCTATAATTTGCCAATTAATCATTTTTAAAATCCTTATTTATCAATTTTTAATGAAATTTTAAGTAATAAAATAACCAATAATATTATTTATAATTTTACTTTAAAATCTTTAAAGTAAAAATATTATTTTTTATTATTATAATATTTTGATTGTATTATAAATCCTTAAATAAACTCTTTAATATTTTAATAAGTTTATGTTATTATTTTAGTGTGGGTTGCTAACTCAATGGTAGAGTACTCGGCTTTTAACCGATTAGTTCTGGGTTCGAGTCCCAGGCAGCCCAATATTTAGATACTTAAAGTTTTAAAAATCAATTGTTTAAAACTTTTTAGTTTTCAGTTATAAAATTTAATGAAAAAAATTTATATATTATTTAGTAAAAAGTCGTGATTTTTTACCTAACTTTAAAAGTTAGGTAAAAATAATTATTAATCAATAGGACGCATTGATAATACAGGCTCATTAGCACGGTTGATACCTTTTTCAAAACCAGCTGCAGCAGCACGAGCACGACCTGAGTGCCACCAGTGACCAACTAAGAAGAAGAATGCTAAGAAGAAGTGTGAACAACATAACCATGAACGAGGTGATACGTAGTTTACAGAGTTAATTTCTGTAGCTACACCACCTACAGAGTTTAATGAACCTAATGGAGCATGAGTCATGTACTCAGCAGCACGACGTTCTTGCCAAGGTTGAATATCATTTTTAATTTTATTAATATCTAAACCATTTGGACCACGTAAAGGTTCAACCCATGGTGCACGTAAATCCCAGAAACGCATTGTTTCACCACCAAAGATAATTTCTCCACTTGGTGAACGCATTAAATATTTACCTAAACCTGTTGGACCTTGTGCTGATGAAACATTAGCACCTAAACGTTGGTCACGAACTAAGAATGTAAATGCTTGAGATTGAGATGCTTCAGGACCTGTTGGACCATATAATTCACTTGGATATGCAGTATTATTGTACCAAGAGTATAACGAAGCTGTGAAACCCATTAATGAAATCGCAGCTAAACTATAAGAAAGGTATGCTTCACCTGACCAAACGAAAGCACGACGTGCCCAAGCGAAAGGTTTAGTGAAAATATGCCAAATACCACCAGTAATACAAAGAATACCAACCCAAATGTGTCCACCAATCACATCTTCCATGTTATTTACAGATACAACCCAACCGTCACCACCAAAAGGAGAACGGAAAACATAGCCAAAGATTACAATTGGATTTAATGTTGGTGTTGTAATTAAACGAACATCACCACCACCAGGTGCCCATGTATCGTATACACCACCTAAATACATTGCTTTGATAACTAATAAAAATGCACCACAACCTAAAAGACATAAGTGAATTCCTAAGATTGTTGTCATTTTATTTTTATCACGCCAGTCATAACCGAAGAATGGGAATGATTCTTCTAGTGTATCTGGACCTAATAATGAGTGGTAAATCCCACCAAATCCTAATACTGCTGATGAAATTAAATGAATAACCCCAACTGCAAAATAAGGTACAGTTGTTGTAATTTCACCACCAGGTCCAATTCCGTAACCTAATGTAGCTAAATGTTGCATACAAATAAAACCTTGCTCATATAAAGGTTTTTCTGGTACGAAATGTGAAACTTCAAATAAAATCATTGCACCGGCCCAAAATACCATTAAACCAGCATGTGCTACGTGAGCACCTAATAATTTACCTGAAACATTAATTAAACGAGCGTTTCCACTCCACCAAGCGAATCCTGTAGACTCAATGTCGCGACCCGCGATACTACTATTAAAGGGCGTTTCCACGTGGTAATACCTCCTCAGGGAATACGAAGTTTTCATGTGGTTGATCTTGTGCAGCCATCCATGCACGAATACCTTCGTTTAATAAAATATTTTTTGTATAGAACGTTTCAAATTCTGGATCTTCCGCAGCACGTAACTCTTGTGAAACGAAATCGTATGCACGTAAGTTTAATGCTAAACCAACGATACCAATAGCACTTGTCCATAAGCCAGTAACTGGTACAAATAACATAAAGAAGTGTAACCATCGTTTGTTTGAGAATGCTACACCAAAAATTTGTGACCAGAAACGGTTAGCAGTAACCATTGAATATGTTTCTTCTGATTGAGTTGGAGTGAATGCACGGAATGTATTCGCAGCATCACCATCTTCAAATAGTGTATTTTCTACTGTTGCACCATGAATTGCACAAAGTAATGCACCACCTAAAATACCAGCTACACCCATCATATGGAATGGGTTAAGTGTCCAGTTATGGAAACCTTGTAAGAATAATAAGAAACGGAAAATTGCTGCTACACCGAAACTAGGAGCAAAGAACCAACTTGCTTGACCTAATGGGTATAGTAAAAATACTGAAACGAATACAGCAATTGGACCTGAAAACGCAATAGCGTTATAAGGACGAATACCTACTAAACGAGCAATTTCAAATTGACGTAAACAGAAGCCAATTAGACCAAATGCACCGTGTAATGCAACGAATGTCCAAAGACCACCAATTTGACACCAACGTGTAAAATCACCTTGTGCTTCTGGACCCCATAAAAGTAATAATGAGTGACCCATACTATTTGCTGGAGTTGAAACAGCAGCAGTTAAGAAGTTACAACCTTCTAGGTATGAACTAGCTAAACCGTGAGTATACCATGATGTTACAAAAGTAGTACCTGTCATCCAACCACCTGCAGCTAAATAAGCAGTTGGGAATAATAATAAACCTGACCAACCAACGAAAACAAATCGATCTTTCTTTAACCAATCGTCAACTAGATCAAATAAGCCACGTTCTTGGTTTTGCCCAATAGCAATGGTCATATTTTAATAATCCTTTAATTTAATTATTGAAAGAGTAAACTTATAATTTATATTTTTACTCTAGTCTTCTCAATCTAATTAATCATTATACATTAACAATAAAAAATTATTCACTAAAACTTTTAAGCTTAATAATTTAACTAAAAAATATGTTTCGTATAACATTTTTAAATACTATACGAAACGTAAAGATTAACTAATATCATCTACTTGAGTATAAATGAAGAATAATGCCATACTAATTGCTGGAAAAACTAATCCAACAAGAGGAACTAAAATTGCAGGTAAAAATGCAGCTGTCATATTTTAATCTAGAGAAATTTTTAGTTACAAACTGATAATATATTATTGTATATGAAAGTTGATTAGAATTTAACATTAATATAAATCAAAAATTTCCACTATTTTATAGTAGAATTAATATTATTAAATTTAATATAATTACTTTTACAAAAAATTTAGAATATATTATCAGTTATGGAAACTTTATTATTATCTCGTTTACCAGAAGCATATGTTGTTTTTAGTCCAATTGTAGACGTTTTACCTGTTATTCCTGTTTTCTTCTTACTATTAGCATTTGTATGGCAAGCTGCTATCGGATTTAGATAATTTTGAATTTATAATCAAATTTAGTATATGTATAATGTTATACTATAAGTACTATTTTAGACTTATAATTTAAATTAAAGAAAAATACAAATAAATGGTAGAACCTTTATTATCTGGAATCGTTTTAGGAATGATCACCGTATCTGCACTTGGTCTTTTTGTTGCAGCATTTTTACAATATCGCCGTGGTAATCAATTTGAAGTTTAAACTTTTTTATAACGAAATATAAATTTTTAAAATTTATATTCGTTATAAAGAGAAATTGAAAAAGATTTCAAGAAAATATAATCAATTAAAGTTATCTTGACTATTTTACATTAATCAGGTAAACTAGAATCAATTAATATTAATTCTAATTATTAAACAGCTGGTGTAGCTCAACGGTAGAGCAACGGATTTGTAATCCGTAGGTTGGGGGTTCAAATCCCTTCACCAGCTTTATAAGATATACTGATTATCACTTCTAATAATTAATTATTATTTATATGCATATAATGTGTATTCGAATGCACATAATAGTTAATTACTAACTAAATATAATTGTTAAATTGGGCCGGGTTGGATTCGAACCAACGTAGCATAACGCAACGGATTTACAATCCGCCTCCTTTAACCACTCGGACACCGACCCCTTACAATGTAATTGTAACAGATAAAAGGTCAAACAACAATATTTAGAAAAAATTATTTTAAATAATTTTAATATTGACGTTTGACTAAATTTTGACTAATATATACAATATAATTAAATTAAACTTATGGGTAATTAACTCAGCGGTAGAGTGTCTGCCTTACAAGCAGAAGGTCACAGGTTCAAATCCTGTATTACCCAGACTAAATTTAGGGCCTATCGTCTAACGGATTAGGACAGAAACCTTCTAAGTTTCCAATGTAGGTTCGATTCCTACTGGGCCTAATAAGATTAGTATTTTATAAACTAGTTATCTATTACTTATTTACTATTCTAACTTTGTTCGAATAAAACTAACTAAAACTTTTAAAACCCACTCATACTTCGAAGTATAAAGTATAAAAGGACAATAAAAAGTATAAAAGATAAAATTAAGATAATTCGTAATTTAGGAACTTTCAATAAATTTTTTAAAGGAGCCAATATAACTAGAATTAACCCCACCATACTACTAATAAAAAATCTGGGATAACGAGAAATATTATTCCAAAACTCACTCATAAATTTATACTTAACAATTATTTAGATTTCATTATATAGCTAATCTAAAAATTTAGACAGTAACTGAAGTAAAAGCCGGTTTAATTTTTTTATAAATTATGACTCTATTTCAAATAAAGTATGTTAGAATTATAGTTAATAAAGTAGAATAAGGCTCTGTAGCTCAGTGGTTAGAGCAGGGGACTCATAAGCCCAAGGTCGTAGGTTCAAATCCCACCAGAGCCATCTACTAAAATAAGAGAATATTTTAAGCTTATCCTATTAGGAGAAATGGCTGAGTGGTCGAAAGCAATAGATTGCTAATCTATCGTACAATTCTTTGTACCCAGGGTTCGAATCCCTGTTTCTCCTTGGTTTAAAGATTTATTAGAAATAAAATTGACATATAAAAAATTTATATTAGTATATATATGCTAACATGGGATCGTAGTTCAATTGGTTAGAGCACCGCCCTGTCACGGCGGAAGTTGCGAGTTCGAGTCTCGTCGGTCCCGTTTTTTATGATTAAATAATTTAATAATAATATTTTTATATTATTATTAAATTATTTACTATTCACCTTGAACTTTTAATAAAGCAAATCCTAAAGAAAGACCAAATAAAGTCATTGAAAAACAAATAACTGCTGTAGTAACAATCTCGGGACTTGCATACGGAAAAATTGATCTGATTAATTCCATAGTCTTAAATATTATAAAAAGATTAAATAATTAGAAACCATTTCGAGCCCAAACAGTTAATGCTAATGAAAACGTAAACATTGTCATTAAACCGGCCCAACCTAGACTGATGATATCCATATATATATATATAATTTGTTTAATTTTTATAATTTAAAAGGAATTAATACCTTTTAAATTATTTATTATAGTATTATACAATACCATTTGCCCAATCTACATCAACATTTTCAATAATTAACGATGAATTATAAATTTGTAAAATAATTAATAAAAATACTAAAAACGCAACCATTACTACACCCATAATTGGAGTAGTTCCCCAACCTGGTGCAACTTTACCATATTCAGCATTTAATGGGCGTAAAATTTCCCCTAATCTTGTTCGTAATGCCATAAAAATATTTTCTATTTTTAATAAATTAATTTTTTTAGTATATGTTATATAATATTAAAACGTTAGTTTATAATATTATATAACATGGAAACAGCAACTATTATTGTAATTTTTGTATCAAGTTTACTTTTAGGAATTACTACATATTCTATTTACACAGCTTTTGGACCAACTTCTAAAAATTTACGTGATCCATTTGAAGAACATGAAGATTAAAAAATAAAACCAAATAAAATGGTTTTATTTTCTAATAATTCTTGGTGTTTCTCTGAAAAATACGGCAAAGAAAATTACCATTAAAGTACCAATAAGTAAAAATGTATAAACTAAAGCTTCCATTGTTTGATCCTATTTAAATTTAAATAAATATAAAAACGCGGCTATAATTTATACAGCACCTTGTTTTTTCGTTGATTTATCACCTAGTTTTTGGAATGCACCAAATTCTACTTGTTCTGTAACTTCTGCACCAATACCAGTAAATACATCACGGAAGATTGTTCGACCACCATGCCATAAGTGACCAAGGAAGAATAATAAAGCAAAGTTTGCATGACCAAATGTGTACCAGCCACGTGGACTACTTCTAAATACACCATCTGATTCTAAACTTGTTCTATCAAATTCAAAAACTTCGCCTAATTGTGCTTTACGAGCAAATTTCTTAACTGTTGGAGCATCTTTAAATGTTTGACCATTTAATTTACCACCATAGAAATCTACAGTTACACCAACTTGTTCGATACTGTATTTTGATTCTGCACGACGGAATGGAATATCTGCACGAATAATACCATCTTTATCAACTAAGATAACAGGGAATGTTTCAAAGAATGCAGGCATTCGACGTACTGTTAATTCACGACCTTCTTTATCTCGGAAAATTGGGTGACCTAACCAAGCTTCAGCGATACCATCTCCTTTATCCATTGGACCAGCACGGAATAAACCACCTTTTGCTGGGTTATTACCAATATAATCATAAAAGGCTAATTTATCTGGAATTCTTGACCAAGCTTGACTTTCCGATAATCCTTCACTTACTGAGGCTTCTACTTGACGCTCAATCTCTTGTTGGAAATAACCACTATCCCATTGGTAACGAGTTGGACCAAATAATTCAATAGGAGTTGCAGCAGCACCATACCACATTGTACCTGATGTTACAAAAGCAGCAAAGAATACAGCAGCAATACTACTCGATAATACTGTTTCAATATTACCCATTCGTAATGCTCGATATAATCTTTGTGGAGGGCGTACTGTTAAGTGGAAAATACCCGCAAAAATACCAAAAATACCAGCTGCAATATGATGAGCAGCAATACCACCTGGGTTAAACGGGTTAAAACCATCTGCACCCCAAGCTGGAGCAACAGGTTGAACTTTACCAGTAATTCCGTAAGCATCTGAAACCCAAATACCAGGACCAAATAATCCTGTTACGTGGAATGCTCCAAATCCAAAACATGCTAAACCTGATAAAAATAAATGAATACCAAAGATTTTTGGTAAATCTAGCGCTGGTTCACCAGTTCTTGGATCACGGAATAATTCTAAATCCCAATAAACCCAATGCCAAATTGCGGCTAAAAAACACATCCCTGATAAAATAATATGTGATAAAGCTACACCTTCAAAACTCCAAATACCAGGATTTGAAACGCTTTCACCAGTGATACTCCATCCACCCCAAGAATCTGTAATCCCTAAACGCGTCATAAATGGCATAACAAACATACCTTGACGCCACATTGGATTTAAAACAGGATCTGATGGATCAAAAACAGCTAGTTCATATAATGCCATTGAACCAGCCCAACCTGCAACTAAAGCTGTATGCATTAAATGTACTGCAATTAATCTTCCAGGGTCATTTAAAACAACAGTATGAACACGATACCATGGTAATGCCATAGTAATAGATTCCTCAATATAAATATATGGTTTTTGACTTTCTTACAACTAAACTAGATAAAAGATTAGCTACTATAATATTATAAGCAAAGATTGAAAAAATTAATTAATTTATTGTTTATAAGTTGATGACTTGTCTAAAATTTAAAAGTAGAGTAAGATTAATCTTAAATAAATATAGTTATTTATCCATTTTCTTTTATAAACTCTTTTTATTTACGTATGGCTAAAAAAAGTATGATTGAGCGCGAGAAAAAGCGCATTCGTTTAGAAAAAAAATATTCATTGAAAAGAAAAAATTTACTATTAGAATATCAAATGGCTGACAATTTTGTTAACAAAATTGAAATTCATTCAAAGATACAACAATTACCAAGAAATAGTGCAAAAACTCGAATTCGAAATCGTTGTTGGAAAACGGGACGTCCACGTGGGGTTTTCAGAGATTTCGGAATTTCCCGCCATGTTTTTAGAGAGATGGCTCATCAATGTCTATTACCAGGTGTAACAAAATCTAGTTGGTAATAAGAATTTTTTGTAAATTAAATTTAATGATTTTTATTAATTTAATTTACAATTATATAGTGATAGATTTTAAAATCTTAAATCAACATTTTTATTATAACTTAACATATTAAATTTTTTAGATTTACAACAATTTAACTTTAAAAAGTAGGAGTTTAGAATATGATCTATGATTCACAAGTTTATACGGCATTATGTATTGCTTTATTAGCAGCAGTTTTAGCAATTCAATTAGGGACAACACTTTATGAATAATTGAATTCAATTTAGTGAATTTACAATTCTAAAAGATTTATTTTAAAAAATAATTAACATTTTATGGTAACAGACAATTTAAAAAAGTTTAATACACCCGTTTTTCCATTTACAGCCATTGTTGGACAAGAAGAAATGAAACTTGCCTTACAGTTAAACGTTATTGATCCAAAAATCGGTGGGGTTATGATTATGGGAGATCGTGGAACTGGAAAATCGACAACGATTCGAGCAATTGCTGACTTACTTCCTGAAATTGAAGTTGTAAAAGATGACCCATTTAATTCTCATAAGTCAGATTTAGAATTAATGGGAAATGAAGTAAAATTAGCTATTCAGAATAATCAACCAATAGAGACTGAATTAATAAAAATTCCAATGGTTGATTTACCTCTTGGTGCTACAGAAGATCGGGTTTGTGGTACAATTGATATTGAAAAAGCTTTAACGGAAGGTATTAAAGCCTTTGAACCTGGCTTATTAGCGAAAGCAAATCGAGGTATTTTATACGTTGATGAAGTAAACTTGTTAGATGATCATTTAGTTGATATTTTACTAGATTCAGCAGCTTCAGGTTGGAATACAGTTGAGCGTGAAGGAATTTCAATTCGTCATCCAGCGCGATTTGTACTTGTAGGGTCAGGTAATCCGGAAGAAGGTGAATTACGTCCACAATTATTAGATCGATTTGGAATGCACGCTGAAATTCGTACTGTAAAAGACCCAATCTTACGAGTAAAAGTAGTAGAAGAACGAACATCGTTTGATCAAACGCCACAAATTTGGCTTGAAAATTATGAATCACAACAACAAGAATTACGTGATCGTATTGTTGCTGCACAAAAATTATTACCAACAGTTGAAATTGATTATGACTTACGGGTTAAAATTTCTGAAGTATGTAGTCAATTAGATGTTGATGGATTACGAGGAGACATTGTAACAAACCGTGCTGCTAAAGCTCATGCCGCGTATAACGGTCGTGACAAAGTAACTGTTGAAGATATTAAAAAAATCATAACTTTATGCTTACGTCATCGGTTAAGAAAAGATCCATTAGAATCTATTGATTCCGGTAATAAAGTAAGTAAAGTGTTTAATGAAGTTTTCGAAATTGATCAATAAAAATAAAAAATAATTAAGTTTTCTTTATCTATCAGAATAAAGTATCCTCTCACTATCATCAGTATTTATGTTAAAATTAATTGGAATTTTTACAAGTCTTTTTCTAATTCTAATTATTTTCTTAAGAATCCCGCAAGAAAATGTTGGACTTGCAAGTTTTGCAACAAAAAGTAATTTACTCGGGTCTCCACGTTCAGCTCAACGTTTTTTGAATATTTTAACAGGAGTTGGGATTTTAATTTATCTAGGAATTGCTATTAAGTTGAATTTAATGAATAGTTAAAATCTATATTTATTAGTTAACGGTAAACGTTAACTAATAAATATAGATTTTACCAAAATCCTAAAGAAACGGCTTTATCAATTGGTAAACATGCTCCAATTCCAAGCCATACTGCTGTAAAGAATCCAACAATAAACATTAAACTAGCAATTGGACGACGGAATGGGTTTTGGAATTTATTAACATTTTCAATAAATGGAACAGTGATTAACCCTGCTGGAACTGCAGCCATAGCTAATACCCCTAATAATTTATTTGGTAAAACACGTAATAAATTAAATGTTGGGAAAAAATACCATTCCGGTAAAATTTCTAATGGAGTATTAAATGGATCTGCTGGTTCACCCATTTGTGTTGGTGCTAATGTTGCTAATCCAACACAACATGCTAATGTCCCTAACATAGTTAAAGGGAAAATATATAAAAGATCATTTGGCCATGCTGGTTCGCCATAATAGTTATGACCCATTCCTTTTGCTAATTTAGCTCTTAATTTTGGATCAGTTAAATCTGGTTTTTTAATTACTGACATAATAGAATTTGTTGATGTTTATAATATTTTATTTTATAAATTATAACGGTCCTGAAATACCTTGTTTACGGATCATTAAGAAATGCGTTAACATTAAAACTGCAGCTGCTAACGGTAACACAAATGTATGTGCACTGTAGAATCGTGTTAAAGTTGCTTGACCTACACTTTCACCCCCACGTAAAATTAATACTAATGGTGGTCCAACAATTGGAACTGCAGCCGGTACACCTGTTACAATTTTACATGCCCAAAAACCTACTTGATCCCATGGTAATGAATAACCCGTTACACCAAATGAAACTGTAACTACTGATAGAATCACACCTGTTACCCAAGTTAGTTCACGTGGTTTTTTAAAACCACCTGTTAAGTATACACGGAATACATGTAAAACTAACATCATTACCATCATACTAGCAGACCATCTATGAACTGATCGAATTAACCAACCAAAATTAACGCTTGTCATAATATATTCAACAGACGCAAAGGCATCTACTACACTAGGGCGATAGTAGAAAGTCATAGCAAAACCTGTAGCAACTTGAATTAAGAAACAAGTAAAAACTAGACCTCCAAAACAATAAAAGATATTCACATGAGGTGGTACATATTTACTTGAAATATCATCCGCAATTGCTTGAACTTCTAGTCGTTCTTCAAACCAGTCGTAAACTTTACTCATAAAAAATTTTTACAGTATTTAACACGGTTAAGCAAACTTTCGGAACTATTTGTAAAAGGCGAGAGTGGGATTCGAACCCACGGAATCCGCAAAGATTCATCTGATTTCAAATCAGACGCAATCGACCAACTCTGCCATCTCGCCAAAAAGATTAGCATAAAAACTAATCTTATTTTTTTCTTAATTAACTGTCATATGTTGTTTTTCCACTGAATTTAATTGAAGCAGGATCAGGGTTTTTTCCAATAGAGAAATCACGACTGTTCATAGCTATACGACCTGGATTAACTTTTTCTGGAAAAACACCATCTTTTGGATGTAAGTATTGAACCTCTCCACTTGGAAAAATACGATAAATCTTATAGTTATTAATTTTGAAAGTTCGTAATTGAGTTCCTAAAGCTAAACATTGTTCTTTACGAGCTAAATATAATAGATTTTCTCCATTACGCATAATTGCAGCTCCACCAGTAGGCATTTCAAAGATTTGTTCTTTTGAACTTGTCCAAGTAATAGCATATTTTTCTTCAACTTCAGCTGCTCTCAGCCATCCTCCAGTACTTCCACCAAATGTTGGAAAAGGTGTTTGTAAATTTAATGTCATTTCTAAATTTTTATAAATGTTTAATATTCACTATATAATTTTAATTGAAAAGTAAATTTTTTATTAAAATTGTTTAAATTTCTAGCGGAGAATGGATTTGAACCATTGACCTTCGGGTTATGAGCCCAACGAGCTACCAGGCTGCTCTACTCCGCGACTATCTGTATCTTAGGAATTTAAGGTAAAATTAAACATGTACTCTAATAGAAAAAGAAATAATTGATTTAACTATCTAAATAATAATATAACTTCCTTTAAAAGTCAACTATATTATTATTTAGACAAATTATTTTTTATTTATTTTAAAGATGCTTTTCCACCAGCTTCTTCAATTTGTTTTTTCGCCTCTTCAGCAGCATCTTTAGCTATAGCCTCTTGAATTACTTTTGGTGCTGATTCTACTAATTCTTTAGCTTCTTTTAAGCCAAGACCAGTAATAGCACGAATAACTTTTAAAATAGCAATTTTCTTATCAGCAGGTACTTCATCAAGACTTACATCAAATTCTGTTTTTTCTTCAACTTCCTCTACAGGAGCTGCAGTAGCCATCATAATAGGACCAGCTGAAGCTGCAGAAGCATCAACACCGAATGTTTCTTCAATTGCACTTACTAATTCTGATGCTTCTAATAATGTTAATGTTTTTAATTCTTCAACGATTTGATTAATTTTTTCTGACATAATAATACTTATATATAAATAACTTTAATATTGATTGGCAATGATTTAGACAAAAGCTGTTAAATCTAATTTAATTGAAGGTCCCATTGTGCTACAAATAAATAAACTTTTAAAATATTTACCCTTTACACCGGATGGTCGATTTTTCTCAATTGAATTGTATAAAGCTTTTAAATTATCAAGTAACTGAGGTGTACCAAAATCTGATTTTCCAAAACTAACATGAACAACTCCGGTTTTGTCAGCTTTATATTCAAATTTTCCTTTTTTAAATTCGGTTAAGGTTGTTTCTAAATTAGTACTTACTGTACCTGATTTTGGAGATGGCATTAAGCCTTTTGGTCCTAATACTCGCCCTAACTTTGCTAGTTTTGGCATCATATTTGGCGTTGTAATTAATAAATCAAAGTTTATATTACCTTGAGTAATATTTTCAATTAAATCATCATTTCCAACAATATCTGCACCTGCCGTCTTGGCTTCTCCAAAGTTTTCTTCATTTGTTAGAACAGCAATTCTTAACTGTTTTCCTACCCCATGAGGTAATGTGACAGTTGTTCGTAATTGTTGATCAGCATATCTTGGATCTATATTCAAATTTGCATGTAACTCAACACTTTCCACAAATTTTGTGTTTGATGTTTCTTTTAGAATTTCGATAGCTTCGTCTAAATTTGAATAAATTTTATTTTTAGTTTTTTCAATATTTTCTCGGTGACGTCGCGATAATTTTCGCATAAATTTCTCCACTAAAAACTTATTTAATTTTAATTTAATCTACAATGGAGATACCCATATTTCGGGCAGTTCCTTCAACAATTTTCATGGCACTACTAAGTTTTGTAGTATTTAAATCTGGTAATTTTATATTCGCAATTTCTTCTAATTGAGCTTTTGTAATTGAACCAACACTTACACGATTCGGTGTTGAAGACCCTTTTTTAATTTTTGCAGCATTAACTAATAAAACCGAAGCAGGCGGCGTTTTAAGAATAAATGTATAACTTCTGTCTTCATAAACTGAGATTTCAACAGGAATGACAAGTCCTACTTTATCACTTGTTCGGGCATTATATTCTTTACAGAATGCAGCAATATTTACACCATGTTGACCTAAAGCTGGACCAACAGGAGGTGCAGGGGTTGCTTTTCCAGCAGGTAAAGCTAACTTAATTAATGCAGTAATTTTTTTAGCCATAAGAATTTAACAATGTAGTTTGAAAAAAGATTGTAAACGAACTATAATCTAATTTGATTTTTACCATTTTTGTTTTAAAGAATTGTACGGAAAACCAACGTTACTTATTCTATATAATCTTTTAGGGATTTGAATTCTATTAAAAGATAAAACCCTCCTAAATAGAGGAACGCGCCCTGAAGGACTTGAACCCTCGACATCTAATTTTGGAGACTAGCGTTCTACCAACTGAACTAAGGACGCTCTTAGTGTATTATAATTCTAATAAATGAAAATTACAAGATCCTAAACATTAATTAATTTAAATATTTACGTATGAATTCTTTTGATAAAAATACTGATAAAATTTTAATTAAAGATTTGTTACCTCATAACTTTTTAGCTGAAAAAATGGTTTTAAGTTGTATTATTTTTAATCCAGATGCACTTGAAATTACACGACAGAATCTTGTAATTAATGCATTCTATTTTAAGAATCATCAAGAATTATATCGAATTCTTCTTCAGATGGATGATAATAAATTACCAATTGATATTGTTACAGTAACTTTGTTTTTACAAGATAATGGATTACTTTCAAAAATTGGTGGAATCAAAATTTTATTAGATCTTGGAAATCAATCTTTGACTTTTTCCTATCTAACTGAATATATTAGGATTATTAAAGAGAAGTTTTTAAAGCGTTGTTTAATTAAATTTGGTTATAAAGTTATTAATTCTGGTTATATTACAAATCTTTCACTAGAAAATAGTTTAATAAAAATTGAAAAAGAATTATTTAGTTTAACCACGGAAATTCGAACGAATCAAACATTAAATACAGCCCAAGTCTTAAATGAATTGTTTGCAGAATTAAAAAATAAATTTCTAAACCCTCAATTACCCGGATTACCATCAGGATTTGTTAAATTGGATGAATTAACTCAGGGTTTTCAAAAGTCTGACCTAATAATAATTGCTGGTAGACCATCTATGGGTAAAACAGCTTTAAGTTTAAATATTGCTTTAAATTGCATGAAAATTTCTCGTTTGCCAATTTTATTTTGTAGTTTAGAAATGTCTAAAGAACAAATTCTTTATCGATTACTCTCTAGTGAAACGGGAATCAATCAAATGAAATTACGGAGTGGGAAATTGAGTCAAAATGATTGGATAAAATTAAATAAAGTAATGAGAATAGTTTCAAAATTACCTCTTTTTATTGATGATACATCAAACTTATCAATTCAAGATATTCGATCAAAAATTAAAACTATAATTTTAGAACAAAGTCAAATTGGCTTAGTCATTATCGATTATCTCCAACTCATGCAAAATTTAGATTTTAAACAAAGAAATCGAGTTCAAGAATTATCACAAATTACACGTGATTTAAAAGGCTTAGCACGAGAATTTAACATTCCTATCATTGCTTTATCTCAATTAAGTCGTAATGTGGATAGTCGTATTGATCAACGGCCAATTTTATCCGATTTACGTGAAAGTGGTTCAATTGAACAAGATGCTGATCTTATTTTAATGTTATATGGTTCAAAAACAAACCAACCAAATCTATCTGTCTCGGGAACTATTTATTCAAAAAATAAATCTTCACTTACAGAGATTATTATTGCAAAACAACGAAATGGCCCGACTGGAATTGTAAAATTAGAATTTAACGAAGACCGAATTCAATTTATAGAGTCGGAAAATAAGTAATGCCCAGAACCAGATTCGAACTGGTGACACGAGGATCTTCAATCCACTGCTCTACCAACTGAGCTATCCGGGCTTAGTCTAAATTGTATCAAAACTTTTAAATAATGACAAGATAATTAGAAAATTAAAGGTTGATTATTCAAGAAGTTTTTCGTATAATTAACTCGGATATAGGATCTAGTATAATTTTTAAATTTATTTATCATGTCAGGATCATACGATAGCAGCATAACATAAACGATAGAAATTAGTATTAGACCTATATCTATAATGTTTTTTAATTTATATATTTGGGTCCAAATCTAAATATAATATTTGTTCTATTTTTTTGTAAAAATTGATACAATAGTTATTGTAGTCAATCTTACTATTTTTAACTTTATTATTATTAAAATAAAAAGGAATTCTATAAAATGACACCTTCATTAGCCAATTTTATTTCTAGTTTAGTTGCAGGCGCTCTTGTTTTACTTGTGATTGGAATCGCTTTAGTTGTTATTAGTAAAAGTGATCGAGTTACACGCGCTTAAAATTGTGGTAAATCTTTAAAAATTCATTTATACTGTTTTTAGTTAAATCTATCTTAGGATATGATAATTTAAAATAAATGTCTTATGATAAATGTTAGTTTTGGTCCCAATATCTTTTTAGGTATTATTGTCAGTATTGGTGTATTAATATTATATTTTCTCCGAAACGTTAAACCTGAAGTGGCCAGAGATGAAGATATTTTTTTTGCAACTATTGGTTTTCTTTATAGTTGTATTCTAATGGTTCATGGATGGAGATTAGATCCCATTCTTTTGTTTAGTCAAGTACTTATTATTATAACCGTTTTAGTAGCTGGATGGGAGAATATTAGGTTACGTGGTTTAATTGCCAATATGGCAAAAGTAAAGAATAAGAAAAAAATTTAGTTTCTTTATTTTGAAATTCTTGGTTTCAAGTTTGTAAATAACTTTTTTAAATTATGTTTAAAAAATATTCACAAATTTTATCTGTAATATTAGTAGGTCTTTTTAGTATTTCTGTAACAACTGCATCAGCTATTGATTTAGATGAAGCAACAAGAACCGTTGTTAAAGATGCTTCAGGTAACACTGTTGTTTTAACACCAGAACAAGTAAAACGTGGTAAACGATTATTTAATGCAACTTGTGGAGCATGTCACGTTGGTGGAATTACTAAAACTAATCCAAACGTTGGTTTAGATCCAGAGGCGCTAAGTTTAGCAACTCCACGTCGTGATAATATTGATGCTTTAATTGACTATCTAAAAAATCCAACTTCATATGATGGTTTAGATTCAATTGCTGAAGTTCATCCAAGTATTAAGAGTGCGGATCTTTACCCACGTATGCGTTCAGTAACAGACGATGATTTATATGCAATAGCAGGTCATATTTTATTACAACCTAAAATTCTTACAGAAAAATGGGGTGGTGGAAAAATTTACTATTAATTAGTAATTAGTAGTAAAGTTAACTATTCTTATTTTAATCTGGGTTTAATTACTAGTAATTAAACCCAGATTAAAATAAGAATAGTTTACAAAAATGAAAATTAATTCTACACTACAAGCATGTAGCTCAGTGGATAGAGCGTCAGATTCCGATTCTGAAAGTCAAGGGTTCGATTCCCTTCATGCTTAGAAAAAAGAAAAAAATATTTGGGGCTGTTTTGGTTTCGACATTTAAAATTAATTAATATATGAATCAGGTCGAAGTTTGTATTCTTCGTAAAAACATACAAATTTAAAATAACTGCTAAAAATTTACTTTTATCATTGTTAACTGTTTTTGGATTTACTAGAAAAAATCAGTTACAATTTGCTCTTTAAAAAATAACGAAGAAAATTTTTTCACTAGACCTCGACTTTTAAGTCTAATCTAGTTTAGAATAATCTATAAAATCAATTTTGTTCTTTGAAACTATGCCTGTGAACGAGTATATTAAGAATTCTTAAATGGACGTGGGTTCAAGTCCCATCAGCTCCATAGTTATTTGCATTCGTGGCCGAGTGGTTGAAGGCACCGGACTCATAATCCGTTTTCCTATGGAACATCACTGGTTCGAACCCAGTCGAATGCATTTTTATGATTTTTATATTGTTTTTTTTACAATCTAATTGTAAGATTATAAATAATTACATTTAATTACGACAGAAATCATGGCTAAATTAAATATTCAACAAACAATTCATAATGTTGAAAAACAGTTCTTAAAAGAGAATCTTCCAATTCTTCGAATTGGTGACAATGTTAAAGTTGGGGTAAAAATTATTGAAGGAAATAAAGAACGTGTTCAATCATATGAAGGAATTATTATCGCAAAAAAAAATAGTTCGATTAATACAACAATCACGGTTCGAAAAACGTTACAAGGGATTGGAATTGAACGAATATTTCTAATTCATTCACCGAAAATTGATTCAATTACCGTTTTACGATCATCAAAAGTTCGTCGATCAAAATTATATTATTTACGAGACTTAAAAGGAAAAGCAAGTCGTTTAAAACAAACATTTAAATAAAATATTCATTTTTAATTTTTATTAAAAAAATTTTATTTGTATTAAAATTAAGTAGTATAATATATTATAGTAAAGTAGAAGTAGGAATATTGTTCTGAAATTTTACTTTATATTAATTTATAATAAGGAGTTATATGGTTACTTATAAAGTGACGTTATTAAGTGAAGAGCATGATATTAATGCAACAATTGATTGTAATGATGATGTATTTGTTTTAGATGCAGCAGAAGAGCAAGGAATTGAATTACCATACTCATGTCGTGCAGGTGCTTGTTCAACTTGTGCAGGTAAAGTAACATCTGGTGAAATTGATCAATCAGAACAAACTTTCTTAGATGACGATCAAGTAGAAGCAGGTTTTGTTTTAACATGTATTGCATATCCAAAATCAGATTGTACAATTTTAGTTCATCAAGAAGATGAATTATATTAATCTAAAAACTTTAAAAGAAGTGTCTAGTCATTGACTTAGACACTTCTTTTAAAGTTTTTAGATTTACGTAAAGTTTAATTAGAAAATATTAACAAAACTCGAAAAACGATGCTAAAGAAAGTTTTTAAAATTCCTACAAAAAATTTATAAACCTTATATTTTTATTTTTAAAATTTTTATCTTTAATTATTCTATTTCCCCTAAAAAAATTTCTACAGTTATTAAGATTTACCAACTTCCTTTTTATATTTTCGACAGATATTTGTATACATCTCTGTCGAAAATATAGAAACAAAGTACAAAGTTTAGAAATTTAATTCAGCTGCTTGAACTTTTTCAAATTGTTTTTTCTTTAAAACTAATAAGATTTGTGTTAGTAATACACAGAAACAAAAAGCTAAATAACCAACAATTCGTAAAGGATCTTGTAAAACAATTTCAGATTCTTCTTGGCCAAATCCACCAACATTTGGATCTAAATTTAATGCTTGATCAGTTTTTACAATATCTCCAGCTTTAACAATTAAATCTAATCCAGCAGGAACAACTTGTGAAGTTTTTGTACCGTTTGAGTTTACAATAACAATTGTTGATTCACCTTTTTCTGAGTTTGTGATCTCTGTAATTTGACCTGCTTGAGTAGCGCCAAAAATGTTTACATTACTTTTTTCACCTGTTGGGTAAACTTGTCCACGACCACGGTTTCCACCAGCATAGAATGGATAAGTTAAATATTTAATCTCAGGATTTTTCTCAGGATCTGGAGCTACAACAGGGAAAAGTAATTCTTGGTGCGTTTTTCCTGCAATTGGACCGACAACAAAAATATTATCAAATTCAGTACTGTAAGGAGAGATAAAAACACCTTTATTTTTAGCTTTAACTTCTTCTGAAATCTGACTCTTTGAGGCTAGTTTAAAGCCTTTTGGTAAAATTAAAATTCCACCTACATTAAGATCCGCTTTTTTGCCATTAGCTCCAAGTTGTTGCTTACTTGTATCATAAGGAACTTTAATTTCTACTTCGAAAACTGAATTTGGAAGAACAGCTTGAGGTGCTTCAATTTCAATTGCTTTTTGGTTTAAATGACAATTAGCACAAGCTAATTTACCGTTTGCTGCACGTGGATTTGAATAGTTTTGTTGTGCAAAAACCGGATATGCTGATGATTCTTGCACACAAAAACCAAATACATTTATAGCAATCGTTAAAGCAAATAAAAGACTTTTAAAAAACTTGTTAGTTGCCATATTTTAAATACTTGTTAAGTATAATTATTCTATTATAAAAATTAATTTTTTATTAAAAACAAGATAGCTAACCCAGAAAAATACAATAGTAAAATTGCTAATGACAGCAATAATTGTGTCAATGGATCAGTCGAGGGAGTTAAAATTGCGCCAAGAATAGTTGAAACTAATATAACGTATCGCCATGCGCTCAACATTTGTTTTGGTGAGACAATATTTAATAACCCTATTAATATTTGTAAAATTGGAATTTGAAATGCTAAGCCTGTACTATAAAATAAAACAAGAATAAATTCAAAATATTGATCAAAAGACCAAAAAGGCTCTAGTACTTCTTCACTGTAATTTAAGAAAAAGTTTAAAGCAGCTGGTATTAAAGTATAGTAAGAAAAAGCTAATCCTAACCCAAAGAGAATTAGTGAACTTAATAAAAGTGGTAAAATAATTTTTGTTTCTTTTTTTGTTAATCCAGGTAATAAAAACAATATTAATTGCCCAATAATAAAAGGACTTGAAAATAATAATCCGGTATAAAAAGAAATTTTTATTGTTGAAATAAAATATTCACCAGGAGAAATCTGAAAAAATTTTACATTACTAACTGGTAGTTCAAGGATTTTAACTAAACTTTTAACTTCAATAAATGCGAAACAAGTTAACAATAAAATTATCCCAAAGACTAAAAAAATGCGTTGACGCAATTCTTCAATATGCTCCGAAAAAGGTAATTCTAATGTTATAATTGAATTATTTGTAAAATTAAAATTAGAATTAGTCGTCATTTTAAAGGTTTATTCGTACTATTCTAGAAATTTATTTCAGTAGTAGATTCTAAGAATTATAATTTATCTATAATTCTTAGAATCTTTTTATTAGCGATTCATAGAGTCAAAAAATCTACTTATTTTTATGATAAGTAATTAATAGCCTCTAATCGTGCTGTTGCTTTCTTTAATTCAACAGAAGCATCTAATCGAGCTTTACTTGTTTCAGCTTGCTCTACTGCTAAAGTTGCTTTTTCTAATTCTTTCGTAGCTTCACTTAATTGAATACCAATAAGTTCTTCTACATCATTTACTAAAACTGTTACTCGATTGCGATCAATTTCAGCTAAGCCACCACATAAAATAATAGGTGTCCATTTTTCGTTTAGTTTTATTCTTAATAATCCAGTATCTAAAGCTGTAATTAAGGCTGCATGACCGTCTAAAACCCCTACTTGACCAGTTAAACCGGGTAAAACAACTTCATCAGCAGTTGTTGAGCAAATAACTCTGTCTGGGGTAAGAACGCGAATGTTCATAACCATATTTATTACTCCTTATTTTAGAGTTTCTGCTTTTGCAATTGCTTCATCAATATTACCAACAAGATAGAATGATTGTTCTGGTAAATCATCTAATTCACCACCTAAAACCATTTTAAATCCTTTAATAGTTTCTTCTAAACTTACATATTTACCTGGTGACCCTGTAAAGATTTCAGCAACAAAGAATGGTTGTGATAAGAATCGTTCTACTTTACGTGCACGAGCAACTGTTAAACGATCTTCCTCAGATAATTCATCAATACCTAAAATGGCAATAATATCTTGTAATTCTTTGTAACGTTGTAATGTTTCTTTTACTAATTCTGCTACTTCATAATGTGTTTCACTAACAATACCTGGTTGTAACATTGTCGAAGTTGAATCTAATGGATCTACAGCAGGATAAATACCTTTAGCTGCTAAACCACGTGATAATACAGTTGTTGCATCTAAATGTGCAAAAGTAGTAGCTGGAGCTGGATCTGTTAAATCATCGGCAGGTACATAAACCGCTTGAATAGAAGTGATCGAACCTTGCGTTGTTGAAGTAATACGTTCTTGTAATGCACCCATTTCTGTCGCTAAAGTAGGTTGATAACCTACTGCTGATGGCATACGACCTAATAATGCTGATACTTCAGAACCTGCTTGTGTAAAACGGAAAATATTATCAATGAATAATAATACGTCTTGTTTATTAACATCACGGAAATATTCAGCCATTGTTAAAGCAGTTAAACCTACACGCATACGTGCTCCCGGAGGTTCATTCATTTGACCATATACTAGAGCTACTTTTGATTCTGAGAAATTTTTTGAATTAATTACACCAGATTCTTTCATCTCTTCGTATAAGTCATTTCCTTCACGTGTACGCTCACCTACACCACCGAATACTGATACACCACCGTGTGCTTTAGCAATATTATTAATTAATTCCATAATTAAAACGGTTTTACCTACACCAGCACCACCAAATAAACCGATTTTACCACCACGACGGTATGGAGCTAATAAATCAACAACTTTAATACCTGTTTCAAAAATTGATGGTTTAGTTTCTAATTCAGTAAACGCTGGTGCATCACGGTGAATAGGTAATGTTTCATCAGATGAAACAGCACCTTGCTCATCAACAGGTTCACCAATTACGTTAAAAATACGACCTAATGTAGGAGTACCTACAGGTACACTGATTGGAGCACCTAAATTAATAGCTGCAACTCCACGTCTTAAACCATCAGTCGATCTCATTGATACGGCACGTACTTTATTATCACCTAATAATTGTTGTACTTCAACGATAGTTGAGCTACCATCTTCTAATTCAATTTTAAGAGCTGTATAAATAGGAGGTAAATTTCCATCAGGGAATTCAACATCTAATACAGGACCAATAATTTGAGTAACGAAACCTTTATTTAAATTAGTTTTTACCATTTTGATTTAACATATTAAAATACTTTCGAATAAATATACTTTCAAAGTTTTACCTACCAATTGTAAGGATTAACAAATTTAGTTGCTAGCTAGTATTATACAACAAACTAATAGTAATTAGTGAATATAATTTCTGAGTTCGAGCTGTATAGTTAAATTTAGGTATTTTCTCTTAATCTACCAGTTATTTTTAACCAATTTCGAGCACCTGGATAATTATCAGGAGCTAGCTTAAGAGCCTGAATCCAATATTCACCAGCTTTATCAAATAATTCTTTTGATAGTTCAGTGTACTCATCTTCTTCTAAGGTTTGAGCACGTAGTGCTTGAGAATGATAAATTACTGCAATATTGTTTAAAGCTTGAGGTAAGTTTGAATTAAGGGCTAAAGCCTGATGATAAAATTCTAAAGCTTGAGTATATTTTCCGGTGTTCCCGTAAATTAAACCAATGTTATAAAGTGTATAACTGCGATCATATGGATCTTCTTCAACTTGAAGAGCCTCATAATAGTTTTGCAATGCTTCGGCATAACGACCTTTTCCTTGAGCTGACATTCCAGCTCGATAATATGAAAAAGCTTGTTTTTCTTGTTTACTTGCTGGTAAGACTTTTAATAGAATATCAGCAATAACTGTAAATGTTTTATCGATAAAATTTCCCATATAATTCTCCTTCTAGATGAAATAGAAAAGTTTAGAGTTATTATAGTAAAAAATAATAACTCTAAACTTTTCTAAACTGAATTAGATGCAACAAAAGGAAAAAGTGATAGGACGCGTGCTCGTTTTATTGCTTTTGATAACTTACGTTGTTGTTGAACTGTTACACCCGTTGCTCTACGTGGAAGTATTTTTCCTTGTTCTGTTAAAAACAAAGTTAATAGATCAATATCTTTATAATCAATTTTTTGATTTAAACTAATAGGGGATACTTTTCTTTTTTTTAATGCCATAATTTTTTAATTTATTTAATTTCTTTATGTACAGTTGGTTTATTACAATGAGGACAATATTTTTTTAATTCTAACCGTTGGGGATTGTTGCGACGATTTTTTTGTGTTGAATATCTTGAAACCCCCGCTGATCGCTTATTTGGATTTGAGCGACATTCAGTACATTCTAAAGTAATTAAAATTCTAGTACCTTTATTTTTTGCCATAGAAATTTGAACTTAATAATTTTATTACTATTATATTGCCTAAAATTTTAGATCTTATCAAGTCTTAATGATCTTTTAAAAAATTTTTTCCTGAAAAGCTTTTAATTTTTTCTGAAATATACTATATTACAGTAAACATTAATTTTTAAACAATTAAAATATGGCTAATAATAAATCAGCAAAAAAACGTATCGAAATTAATAAACGAAATCGTTTAAGAAATAAATATTATAAAACATCTGTAAAAACTTTAATCAAACTTTTTTTTGCAAATTTAGAAATTTATAAAAATTCTCAAAATAATGAAGATAAAAAAAAAGTCCAAGAAGTTTTAAACTCTGTTTATAGTATTATGGATAAAGGAACAAAAAAAAATATTTTCCATAAAAATTTAGCTGCTCGAAAAAAAGCAAAATTAGCTGCTTCTTTAAAAGCTTCATAAATTTTTGTTGGTAATAAAATTGTTGCATTTCTATTTATTTTTAGTTAAGAAAAATTTATCGCTTCTTAACTAAATTTTTAAACTTGTAAACCGTATTAAACGGGCGATAAGAAGAAAATCAATTCAAATATTTGCATTATTTACAGCATTATGCAACAAAAAATAAATTACATTAATGCTCTTCCGGACTTTTTGGCAATGCAAAGAGTAAGTTTTTGTTGGTTTATTACTCAAGGTTTAACAGAAGAATTAGCATTATTTTCTAAAATTCATGATTTCAGTCAAAATACTGAATACATAATGTTTAGTGAAGAATATAGTTTAATAAAACCACCCTATAGTTTATTAATAGCTCGAAAATATAGTGGAAACTATAAAGCACAATTAGTAATTCCAATCGAAGTAAGAAATAAAACCATTAATAGCATTCGGTATCAAAACCAATTTCCCATTATTACTTTACCCTTAATGACGACTTATGCGACATTTATTATAAACGGATGTGAACGCGTTATTGTAAGTCAAATTATTCGAAGTCCTGGAATTTATTTTGAAAAATCTAAAAACCAAAAAACCCAAAAACAATTTAAACGAAAATTATCAACCGACATAAATAAATTACGTTCTTTTTTACCAGCCGGAGAAGCTTTTCTTTCAGAATTTGACCTTTTCTTTTCAATTCCAAGCTTTACTTACGATAAAATTAAAAAAAGAAAAAAAATAATTCCCAATTGGAATAATAATACAATTTATTATTATTCAATTAAGTATTTAAAAAATTCTATTAAAGATTCATCTTTTTACCTTTTTCAATGTTTTAAATTTTATCAGTTAATTTCGAAAAGTTTACAGTCCAAATCAAAGAAGAAACTAATTCAAATTTTCCTAAAATGGTTAAAACTAAAAAGTCAAAGCCAAAATTTTAACTCCAATATCGACAATGATAATATTACCTACACTCTCAATTATTTTAAATTTCTACTAACAATTCTAGTAAAAGCCCAAATCTGTAAAGGAAAAGTTTCAGTCGACTCAAATTTATCAAATCGTATTTTTAATGATTCTTTTGTTGAAAATTCAAATTTATCTAAAGATCAATTAGCTAAACTTATCCAAATTTATAGCAAAACGATTTTGACTTCTCAAGCATCAACTCAAGTTCAGTTAAATTCTAAATTAATTTTAACTTTAAAAGATGTAAGTGATTGGCTTACAGAAATGGAAGATTTTCAATTCTTGAAAACTAATTTTAGTGATAAATTTAAAAAAATTAATCAAATCACTGAGTTAATTGAATTTTCAAATTTACGGCCCACTATTTATTTTTCAAATACTTTAAAAGACCAATTTAAATATGTTTTTGGAAAAAATAAATTTACTTATAAATCTGAACGTCATAAATACTTAAAAACGAAGACACAATTACTACTTTATAAAAAAGACCATGATATTAAAACAGAGTATCACAAAAAATACGAAGAAAAAGATCTTTATAGTGCAACTTTAATCCCCGAATATGGTTCATGGATTCGTTTTAGTTTTCAAAAAAATATAAAAATTAATCCATATAAATATCCCATTAAAAATCAAGAAGATGAAGTTATTATCCAATTAGATAAAATTAATCAAAAGCCTATTCTTTCTTTATTAAAAGAAATGGGATTAACTGATTTAGAAATTCATCAAAATTTACAATATGCTGATTTCTTTTATTTTAATAAACCTTTGATAATTAATTCAAAACAGTTAAAACAACCGATATCTAGATTTGAATTTAATTTAGACTATTTTAAAAATATCTCTGAGTTTTCAAGAATTTTTGATCCAAATTATTATCGTTTAGGTCGAGTAGGACGATTAAAAGTTAATAATCGTTTAAATTTACAACTTAGTGAGCGAATACAAATTATTACATATGAAGATATTTTTGCAATCACAGATAAATTAATAAATCTGACGATTTCAAAGGCTGTTCCAGATGATATCGATCATTTAAAAAATCGTCGTGTTCGATCTGTTGGCGAATTATTACAAAATTTATTTCGAATTGGGTTTCAACGATTAGTACGAAAATTACGTAATCAAACAAATAAAGTTGATTCTGGTTATTTATTAAGTTTTAATATTGTTAATGCTACAATTCGAGAGTTTTTTGGATCAAGTCAACTATCTCAATATTTAGATCAAACAAACCCCTTATCATCTTTAACTCATCGACGTCGAATTAGTGGTCTTGGACCAGGAGGTTTTGATAGAGATCGAATTAGTTTTGCTGTTCGAGATATTCATCCAAGCCATTATGGTCGTATTTGTCCTATTGAAACCCCTGAAGGTCAAAATGTGGGATTAATTGCTTCTCTAACAACGTGTGCACGAGTCAATAAACTAGGATTTTTAGAAACTCCGTTTTGGCGAGTTATCAATGGAAAAGTTATTAAAACTGGAAACCCAATTTATTTAACAGCTGATATTGAAGACTTATATAAAATTGCACCAGCAGATATTGCAACAAACAATGAAAATTATTTAGTTAAGAATACAATTCCAATTCGCTATAAACAAGACTTTGTGAACGTTTCACCATCCGAAGTAGATTTTATTGCTATTTCGACAGTTCAAGTTGTTTCCGTTGCTGCTTCTTTAATACCATTTTTTGAACATGATGACGCAAATCGCGCCTTAATGGGTTCAAATATGCAACGTCAATCTGTTCCACTAATTTTTCCACAAAAACCAATAGTTGGAACGGGATTAGAAAATCAAATTGCAATTGATTCAGGAATGACTCTAAATGCACAAGTATCTGGAATTGTTAATTCTGTTACTGCCAATAAAATTATTATTAAAGATAAATTTGGTAAAAAAATTATTTATAAACTTCAAAAATATTTACGATCAAATCAACAAACATGTATAAATCATCGTCCAATTGTTTGGAAAGGTGAAACAGTCAAATCTGGGCAAATTCTTACAGATGGTCCAGCCATAACTAGTAGTGAACTAGCTCTGGGTCAAAATCTTCTAGTCGCATATATGCCATGGCAAGGGTATAATTTTGAAGATGCAATTTTAATCAGTGAACGTCTTGTTTATAACGATGTCTTTACATCTATTCATATTGAAAGGTATAAGATTGAAATTGACCGAAATTCTGAGATGTCGGAACAAACTACTAAAATGATTCCAAATCTAAGTTTATCAGAAGTAAAACATTTAAATGATGATGGAATTGTAACAGTTGGAACATTTGTAAAACCTGGTGACATTTTAGTTGGAAAAGTAATTTCAAATAATACCTCAGAACAACTACCTGAATCGAAATTATTAAGAGCAATTTTTGGAGCTAAAGCAAAAGGGGTAAAAGATAATTCGTATCGAATGCCAGATGGAGAATATGGAAGAGTTATTGAAACAGTTACTTTTAATCGTCGAACTAAATTGACCTATAAATTTGAAAAAATTTATGTTTTTATTGCCCAAATTCGAAAAATTCAAGTGGGAGATAAAATTGCAGGTCGACATGGAAACAAAGGAATCATATCTAGGATTTTAGCTCGACAAGATATGCCGTTTTTACCTGATGGAACACCGATTGATATTATTTTAAATCCATTAGGAGTGCCATCACGTATGAATGTTGGACAATTATATGAATGTTTATTAGGATTGGCTGGCGATCGACTAAATGCACGTTTTAAAATTTTACCTTTCGATGAAATGTATGGTTTAGAAATGTCACGTATTTTAATTAATAAAAAACTCCGTCAAGCATCAATTAAACGTAATCAAAGTTGGTTATTTAATCCCTATGCACCAGGTAAAATGGTTCTAATTGATGGTCGAACAGGAAAAGAATTTGAAAATCCAATTACAGTTGGAAATGCTTATATGTTGAAATTAATTCATTTAGTTGATGATAAAATCCATGCAAGAGCTACAGGGCCTTATTCATTAATTACTCAGCAACCATTAAGAGGAAAAGCTCAACATGGAGGTCAAAGATTTGGAGAAATGGAGGTATGGGCTTTAGAAGGTTTTGGAGCTGCATTTACGTTAAAAGAATTATTAACCATTAAATCAGACGATATGCAAGGTCGAAATGAAACTTTAAATGCAATAGTTAAAGGACAAAAGATTCCCCAGTTTGGAATTCCAGAATCCTTTAAAGTTTTATTACAAGAATTAAGGTCAATTGGGTTAGATATGAGTACTTATAAAATTGAGAAATTTAGCTCATCGAAAAGATATGAGATTGAGGTTAATCTAATTGAAAAATATAAGGCATTATCAAAAACATTTTCCCCTACCTCAAATATAAATGATATTTCATTTTAATAATTATGATACAATTTGCAAAAGAGTTTAGTTATATAAAAATCAAGTTAGCCTCGTCCTTTCGTATTTTACAATGGGCAAATCGTAGATTACCAAATGGTCAATTTGTAGGAGAAGTTCAAAAATCTGAAACAATTAACTATCGAACTTTTAAACCGGAAATGGATGGTTTATTTTGTGAACGAATTTTTGGTCCTAGTAAAAGTCTTGAATGTGCTTGTGGAAAATATAAACGCGTTCGATATGAGGGATTAATTTGTGAGCGCTGTGGAGTTGAACTGACAGAATCACGTGTACGACGTCATCGGATGGGTTATATTAATTTAATTTATCCTGTTACTCATGTTTGGTATATTAATAGTCGACCAAACTTTATGGCCTTATTACTAGAAATTGAAGAATCAGAAAAACAATTAAATACAACTTATAATACCCATTCGGAAAAATGTCAAAAATGTAAAGGTTTAAAATTAACAACTTCTACGGTTGTTAATTTATGGGATGAGAGAATCAAGCGAATTAAACTTGCTTCGTTAGCCTATTTTATTGCTGAGGATGAAATCTCCTTTTATGGATTACATTGGGATTTACAACAATATCGTCGTAGTCGAGAATTAGGATATAGTGGATATCCTTTAAAGCCATATCCGAAACCACAAAATAGAAGGTATAATACTCCCAAATATTTATTACGAGCTACACCAAATTTTTTGATTGGTGCACCATTAATTAAAAGAGAATTAGAAAAACTTAATTTACAATCAGAAATCTTTCGAACACGATGCTTTGTTTTAGTCTGTACAAAAGTATTAAATAAAGAAAAGCCACTTTATAACGAATCAAACTGGTTTCGAAAATGGGAACAACAACGAATCTATAAAATTCGGGAACAAGCAATTAAACGAATTCGAATTCTTGAAAATTTAATTGGAACTGGATCCCGTCCTTCTTGGATGATCCTATCTATTTTACCAGTTATTCCTCCTGCTTTACGTCCTATGATTCAATTAGAAGGTGGACGTTTTGCAACATCAGATTTAAATGAACTTTATCGAAGAATCATTACTCGTAATAACAGATTGTTAAGATTATTAGAAATTGATGCTCCACAATTAATTATTAGAAATGAAAAACGTTTATTACAAGAAGCAGTTGATACATTAATTGATAATGGAAAACGAGGTAAAATTGCATTAAGTGCAAATAATCGACCATTAAAATCATTGTCAGATATTATTAAAGGAAAACATGGTAGATTTAGACAAAATTTATTAGGGAAACGAGTTGATTATTCAGGTCGTTCAGTGATTGTTGTTGGTCCAAGTTTAAAATTAAATCAGTGTGGATTACCCTATGAGATGGCGATAGAATTATTTCAACCTTTTGTAATTCGTGAACTAATTAATCAAGGGTTAGCCAATAATATGAAAATTGCGAAGAATTTAATTCAACAAAATGAACTCATTATTGAACCTGTTTTAGAAAAAATTTTATCAAATCATCCTATATTTTTAAATCGTGCTCCCACACTACATAGATTAGGCATACAAGCATTTGAACCAATCTTAGTTCAAGGACGAGCAATCAAACTACATCCTTTAGTTTGTTCGGCCTTCAATGCTGATTTTGATGGAGATCAAATGGCTGTTCATATTCCTTTATCGTTAGAAGCTCAAGCGGAATGTTATATGTTAATGTTAGCTCCTTATAACTTCTTATCTCCCGCAAATGGAGAACCAATTATTATGCCAAGTCAAGATATGGTTCTTGGATGTTATTATTTGACAGTGAATAATATTAAAAATCTATCTGGTTCAAACCATTATTTTTCAAGTTTAGAAGATGTAATTTTAGCCTATAGTCAAAATAAAATTGAAATTCATAGTTCAATCTGGGTGCGTTCTTCTGACAACAAATTTGATTTATCAAATCCATATCGAATCGTAATGTTAAAAGACAAAACTAGTATTGAATATTATAAAGATTTTCAAGTAAAAAAAAATCAGGATGGTGAGATTCTTGTTCAATATTTAAGAACAACAACTGGAAGAGTTATTTTAAATTACACAATTCAAAAAACATTAAATTTTTTATAAATTTAAAACGAAATGGACTAAAAATATTTTATGAAAAATTATACTTATCAAAATACTTTAATTGGAAAGAAGCAACTCCGTCAATTATTAGCTTGGAGTTTTACAAACTATGATTCAATGCAAGCTTGTGCCTTAGCGGATGAATTAAAATATTTAGGTTTTAAATATGCTAGCCAAGCTGGTATTTCAATCAGCATTGAAGATTTAAAAATTCCTTTTGTGAAAAATGTTATGCTTGAAAAAGCAAATAAAGAAATTCGAAATGCAGAAAAAATCTATTTAAAAGGAAAAATTACTGATGTTGAACGATTTCAAAAAATTATTGATACATGGAGTTTGACAAGTGAGTCATTAAAAGATCAAATTATTTACTTTTTTAAAAATTATGATCCTTTAAATTCTGTTTATATTATGGCTTTTTCCGGTGCTCGCGGAAATTTATCCCAAGTTCGACAACTAGTGGGAATGCGAGGTTTAATGTCTGATCCAAGTGGTCAAATTATGAATTTACCGATCAAGAAAAATTTTCGAGAAGGTTTAACAATTACTGATTATCTAATGTCTGGTTATGGAGCCCGAAAAGGTATTGTTGATACAGCTTTAAAAACAGCAAATTCTGGTTATTTAACTCGACGTTTAATTGATGTTGCTCAAGATATTTTAATTCGAGAAAAAGATTGTTTAACAAATCATTCTTTTCTATTTTCCATTTCAGATTCCAATAAAAATGAAATTGAAAACAAATTAATAGGTCGAGTTCTTAGTAAGTCGATCTTTGATTCAAAGTCAAATCAACTCATTGCTCAAAAGAATACCCAAATAACGGCTGAGCTTTTACAACAATTTAAAAAACATCAAGTAACTAATTTCTATATCCGTTCACCTCTAACATGTAATTTATATCGTGCAATTTGTCAAAAATGTTATGGTTGGGATTTAGCTAATGAAAATTTAGTTGATATTGGAGAAGCAATTGGAATTTTAGCAGGGCAGTCGATAGGTGAACCTGGGACACAATTAACCATGCGAACTTTTCATACAGGTGGTATTTTTACTTCAGAAGCCCGACAACAAATTATTAGTCCGTTAAATGGAATTATTCAATTTTATAAAACCTTAGAAACCGTAGTTTTACGTACTAACCGGGGAGAGGATGTTTTAGTAACAAAAAATTCAGGTTCATTAGTTTTAATTCCTGATAAGAAAACAGAAAAAATTGTCGAGATTGAAGTTTTACGAAATACCATCTTATTTCCAAAAAATAATCAATATATTTTAAAAGATACGGTTATTGGAGAATTAATTAATAAAAATAAACAAACAAAAACGGAGATTAAGCCCATTTTAACTGATACATGTGGTGAAATATTTATTCCACGCTTAAAACAAAAGATTAACTTATTAAATAATAATAAGTTAATTTGGATTCTATCTGGACAATTTTATAATAGTCCAATTGATTCATTTTTAAATTTTTATCCTGATTATAAATTAAATAAACATAGTTATATATTTAGAACAAAACTAGTTAATCATTATAGTGGATTTGTTGATTCGATAAATAGACAAATTAATTTACCTAAAGGAATTGTTAAAATAAATAATACGAAATACTTCTTAAAAAATGCTCGATTAAAAAAATTAAAAGAAGCAATTTATAATCATAATTATTTACTAGAGATTGAAAAGTTTAAATATTTACTAAATATTTATCATAAAAATTCGAAACATTATTTACAATTAACTCGCAATGAAACTATTGGCGCTTTAATATCCAATTCATTTAAAGTCTTAACCGGTGGGACAGTATATTATAATTTTAAAAATTTAATTACTAAAACGAAAGAAAATGACATTGTTTATTATTATAATCGGTCGAATCGTAACAAAAGTTATAATTCTATTGTTCGACACAGAACATTAATTTGGTTAAGCGAAGAATTTCATGAAGTTAATTGTGAACCTAGTATTTTGCTGGTTGAACCTGGCGATTTTATTTCAAAAGGATTTGAATTGATTCCGGGTTTATTTTCAAAAACTTCTGGACTTGTAACTATTCTTCAAAAAAATAATGTCATTAAAACAATTATAATCAAATCTGGACTAGTTTATGAAGGAAAAAAATTTAAAAAAACTTCAAAAAAACTTTACTATCCTGGAGAAAATATTTTTTCAAATATCGTCGTTAAAACTTTATCTTTTTGCGAACAAATTAATAGAAAAAATCTTGATCAATTATTAGTTCGACCTGTTGAAATTTATGAGTTTCCTCATTCCAACGATAATTCAATAATGAATTCTTTAAATCCAACTAATAAAGTACTATTTAACTTAACTTCCAAAGCAACATATTCGTATAAATCTAATCAATCAATTAAAAGTGCTAAAGAATCAAATTTAATTTCCAATCTTTTAAATTTTAAAACTAATAAGTCATTAAAAAAAAATATAACTATTAAGTTATCAAACAATAAAAAATTTGATTGTATTAATTTTGATATGATTGAAAAGTTAAATTTAACGAACTATATTAAACCAAACTTACGTTATCAAAATATTCAGAGTTGTTTTTTACTTCAACCAAACCAATATATAAGTAATTATACAGTTTTAGGCTATTTAGAAGCTATAACATCAAATTCATTAGAAATTGTTAAATTTAAGGTTAAAAAACAAAATAGTAAACAAATTTTTTTAATTTCTAATAATGATTGTTTAACGATAAAAAAATCTGAAGTTCCGAATAAAAAATTAAACGACTTTTTAGTCTCAAAAAATAATTTAGCAAAAACGGGTAAAATTATTATTGAGAATAATGAGTTTTTCACTCTTCAAAAAGGGCGCCCGTACTTTTTCCCAAATTGTAGAAATGATAATAGAAGTTTAAAAACTAACTTTCAATATAAATTAGTTTCAGCCCCACGAATTTTATCAAATTTCCAAACTAATCGAGCAGTTTCTTTAAATTATTATAATATTATTAAATTATCTGTTAAAAGAAAAGTAAACTCGAACTATAATTCAACAGTAAATTATAATATTCGATCAGAATTTTCAAAATTATTCATAAAAACTAATGGAAAACTTTATAGTTGCTTAATCCCCCAATTCTTTAAAAAATTTAGTATAAGTCACAAAAAGGCAGATTTAAAAGTACAACGATTACTTCGTTCAGATTTTAGAAAAAAATCCGCAAATAAAAAAACGGAAAGAACTTTATTATTACAAAGTTCAAATCTTATCGAAAATTCTAATAAAGATCAATTCAAGAATCAGGGCGATTATCAATTAACTTTACTAAAATTTGTTGAACAACCTTTTATTAAAGCAACCAAAGCAATTGGATTATATTCGATCACAGAAGATTATTTTGAAGAAGATGTAAATAGTGTTTTTTGTAAAAATACAGAATTTGTAGAAGCTGGAAAAACAATTGGGCTACTAAATTTGGAAAAAGAAATTACTGGTGATATCGTTCAAGGTTTACCAAGAATTGAAGAAATTCTTGAAGCTCGAAAGAAAAACTTAAGTATAAAACGAATTCCAACAAGTCAGAAGAAAGGTATTTTAATTCAGAAAACATCGTTAGATACAAATTTTGAATTTAAAAAACTTGGGACATCAATTCAAGAAAAAGATAAAATTAATCCACATAAATTATTAAAAGTTTATTTTAATTATTACGGTTCAATTAAGTATTTTTTATGTGATCAAACGAAAAATTTTAAATATAATCGATTGATTAATAACTATGAAGGAAGTTATAAAAGCTTTAAAAAAGTTCAATTATTTATTTTAAATTCAGTTCAATCTGTTTATCAATCTCAAGGTGTAACTATTAATGATAAACATTTAGAAGTAATTATTAAACAAATGACAACAAAAGTTTTAATTACCTATGAAGGTGAAACACCGTTATTAAGACGAGAAGTTATTGATTTATATCATATTCAATATATTAATGAAATTCTACAAATGGAAAAAAAACAAATATCTTGTTATATCCCATTACTATTAGGAATTACAAAAGCCGCTTTAAATAATCCAAGTTTTATTTCAGCAGCAAGTTTTCAAGAAACTACAAGAGTTCTTACTAAAGCTGCAATTGAAGGTCGAATTGATTGGCTTCGAGGCTTAAAAGAGAATATTATTATTGGTCATTTAATTCCATCTGGAACTGGAGCTCAAAACTATCGGAATTCTTTTCAAAATTCTTTAAAAGGCACAAAATTTTTAAATTCAAATCAACAAAGCTTAGAGGATCAGATACAAAAATCTAGACAAGTTAATTAAGATTTGATATATTACAGTTTATAACTTTATATTTATTTAATTAAGTCATTTAAAATTTTTATGTCTGATATTAGTTTATCGCAATTATTAGAAGCAGGAGTCCATTTTGGTCATAAAGCACATCGATGGAATCCTAAAATGTTTCCATACATTTATAGTGAAGTAAATAATATTCACATTTTAGATTTAATTCAATCTGCGGCGTTATTAAAAGCTGCAAATAATTTTGTCGAATCAGCGGCAAGTGAAAAAAAAACATTTCTATTTGTTGGTACAAAACGTCAAGCTACAACGTTAATAGCCCAAGAAGCCAAACGATCTAATTCTTATTATGTAAATCATAGATGGCTTGGTGGAATGTTAACAAATTGGGCAACTGTTAAAGAACGAATTCAAAGATTAAAAGATTTAGAAAAACAAGAAGCTGATGGAACATTTGATTTATTAACTAAAAAAGAAGTGGCAATTCGTCGAAAAGAATTATCTAAATTACGGAAACATTTAGATGGGATTAAAGCAATGCCTGATCAACCAGATGTGGCAATTATTATTGATCAAAAACGAGAAATGACTGCTATCTTAGAATGTAGAAAATTGGGGATTCCCGTTGTTTCAATTTTAGATACAAACTGTGATCCAGAATTAGTTGATGTTCCAATTCCTGGGAATGATGATGCTGTTAGATCAATTAAATTGATTCTAAATTCATTAACAGATAGCATTATTAAAGGTCAATCGAAAATCAAATAATTTAATTATCTGGTTACTTCCTATATCTGGAGTAACCAGACAAAAATTTTTATTAATTAACTTTCCATTTAATCAATTTAATTTTGTTAAAAAAAGATATAAAAAATTATAGTGATAAGCTTTAAATTATGAGAATATGTTAAATATTTAACATATTCTCATAATTTGTTGGTTACTAATAATTAAAAATTAGTAACGGCCGCCTTCTGGATTAGCTTGTACACTGTAAGATTTAATAGTGTAACGGATCATACGACCTTGAGCTTCAGTACGTTCTAAGTAGAAACCTGGCTCGCTAGTAGGACGGTTAACGATAAATGACATAACACAACTTTCTACACCGTAACTTGCATCAAATGCATTAAGACGAATGTAACCAGCTGCACATGATTTACGAGCTTCTTTTAATTCAAACATTACAGATGCTGGATCTTTAATGTCAAATAAAGGTAAACCCCATAATTCCCAGTAGTTGTTACGTGGGTGTGGATCATCAGTCCACTCAACGTTCATCGCCCAACCTTTAGAGATTGCATATGCGATTTGTTTTTCAATTTGTTGATCAGTTAAATCTGGTAAGAACGAGAAACAACCTTGTGTAAGTCTCACTATTCAAATACTCCTTTAATTTTTTAAAAGTAACTTATTATACGTTTGCTGTTGGTGTTGTAGCGAAATCAGCTGTATCTGTAGACGTGTAGTTGAAACTAATATCTTTCCATAAGTCTAAAGCTGTTTGTAAAGGACCACATGTTTTAGCAGCGTTACGTAAAATTTGTGGACCAACTTGATTGTTGAAGTAGTCAGCACCTTCGTTACGAGCTAAAATCATTGCTTCTAATGCAACACGGTTAGCAGTCGCACCAGCTTGGATACCATCAGGGTGACCGATTGTACCACCACCAAATTGTAATACTACGTCATCACCTAAGTAATGTACTAATTGGTGCATTTGACCACAGTGAATACCACCTGAAGCAACTGGCATACAACGACGTAAACTAGCCCATGGCATTTCGAAGAAAATACCGTAAGGTAAGTTAACTTGTAACGATGTTAAACGTAAAGTATCGTAGAAACCTTTAATCATTAAAGGATCACCTTCTAATTTACCTACAACTGTACCAGCATGGATATGATCTACACCAGACATACGCATCCATTTACAAATTACACGGAAGTTAATACCATGGTTTTTTTGACGAGCATATGTTGAGTTACCAGCACGGTGTAAGTGTAAAATCATATCGTTTTTACGAGACCATAAAGCAATACTTTGAATTGCTGTATAACCCATTACTAAATCGATCATGATAATTACAGAACCTACTTCTTTCGCGTACTCAGCACGTTCATAAACGTCTTCCATTGTAGCACCTGTAACGTTTAAGTAAGAACCTTTTACTTCACCTGTTGCAGCTGAAGCACGGTTAATACCTTCCATACAGTTTAAGAAACGTTCTCTCCAACGCATAAATGGTTGTGAGTTAATGTTTTCGTCATCTTTTAAGAAGTCTAAACCACCTTTTAAACCTTCGTATACTACACGACCATAGTTTTTACCAGATAAACCTAATTTTGGTTTTACTGTAGCACCTAATAATGGAACACCGTATTTGTTTAAACGTTCACGTTCTACAACGATACCTGTTGCAGGACCTTGGAATGTTTTTAAGTACGAGTGAGGAATACGCATATCTTCTAAACGTAAAGCTGATACAGCTTTGAAACCGAATACGTTACCGATAATAGATGCTGTTAAGTTAGCTAAAGAACCTTCTTCAAATAAATCACATTCGTATGCAATGAAAGCAAAGAATTGATCTGTTGCATTTGGAACTGGATCTACACGGTAAGCTTTTGCACGGTAACGGTCACAAGCTGTTAATAAATCAGTCCATACAACTGTCCAAGTTGCAGTAGAAGATTCACCAGCTACTGCCGCAGCAGCTTCTACTGGATCTACACCAGGTTGTGGTGTAATACGGAATAAAGCAAGAACATCAGTAGTTTTTACTGCGTATGAAGCATCCCAGTAACCCATTTTAGCGTAAGGGATTACACCAGATTCGTAACGGTCACTTTTAATTCGAGTCCGTTCTGATACAGATTGAGACATTGATTTCTCCTTAGAATAAAAAGGCAATATATAATAGATATTTAACTAATTTAAGTTTTAAATTAGTTCTGTCGGTTGAATTTTGTTAAAACTAATTAACAACCTTAATATTAATTATAATAGGTTTTTCTTTATCACTATAAATCTAATAATTTATTATAATAATAACTTTATAGAATAAAATTTAATTAATTATTACATTTATTCTATATGTTTTAAAAAAATTCCTATAATCTTAGTTAGTAATCAATTAGAGACAAATCTTATACATTTTATCAATAAATTTATTTTTAAAATAATCATGATTAATCAATCAAATAAAGTTTTGAACACAAATATAACTAAACTGGTAAATAAAACTTATCAGTATGGCTTTTCAACAAAAATTGAAAAAGATATTATTGAAAAAGGATTAAATGAAAAAACCGTTCGATTAATCTCGGAAAAAAAACAAGAATCATCTTTTTTACTAGAGTTTAGATTAAAAGCTTATAAAAAATGGAAACAAATGAATGAACCTGAATGGGCTTATTTAAAATTTCCTCAAATTAATTATCAAGATGTAACTTATTATTCTGCACCCAAATCCCAAAAAAAGCTTAAAGATTTAAATGAGGTTGATCCCGAATTACTTGAAACATTTGAAAAATTAGGGATTTCACTTACAGAACAAAAACGATTAGCAAACGTTGCAATTGATGCTGTATTCGATAGTGTTTCAATTGGAACCACATTTCAAGAAGAATTAAGTAAATGTGGCGTTATTTTTTCTTCTATTTCAGAAGCTATTAAAGATTATCCTGAGTTAATAGAAAAATATTTAGGATCAGTTGTTCCAATTGGAGATAATTATTTTTCAGCTTTAAATTCTGCTGTATTTACTGATGGATCTTTTTGTTATATTCCTCAAGATACCATTTGTCCACTTGATCTTTCAACTTATTTTAGAATCAATGATCAAAATGCCGGCCAGTTTGAACGGACACTAATTATTGCAGAAAAAAATAGTTATGTAAATTATCTTGAAGGATGTACAGCACCTCAGTATGATACAAATCAATTACATGCCGCAATTGTTGAACTTATTGCATTTGAAAATGCAACAATAAATTATTCTACGGTTCAAAATTGGTATTCGGGCGATGAATTTGGTAGTGGAGGGATTTATAATTTTGTAACAAAACGTGGATTATGTGCTGGATATAATTCAAAAATCTCATGGACTCAAGTTGAAACAGGCTCTGCAATTACATGGAAATATCCAAGTTGTATTCTAATGGGTGATAATTCACAAGGTGAATTTTACTCAGTAGCTTTAACTAATAATTATCAACAAGCAGATACTGGAACAAAAATGATTCATATAGGCAAAAACTCACGAAGTCGAATTATTTCAAAAGGTATATCAGCTGGAAAGTCGAAGAATAGTTATCGTGGATTTGTGAATGTCACTAATAAAGCTATTGGGGCAAGAAATTATTCGCAATGTGATTCTTTATTAATTGGAAATTTATCAAATGCAAATACATTTCCGTACATTTCTGTTCAAAATTCAACAACAAAAATTGAACATGAAGCCTCGACATCAAAAATTGGCGAAGAACAAATTTTCTATTTTTTACAACGAGGTATATGCTTAGAAAAAGCTGTCGAACTAATGATTAGTGGATTCTGCCGAGAAATCTTTACAAAATTACCCTTAGAATTTGCTGCCGAAGCAGATAAATTATTAACGTTAAAATTAGAAGGAAGTGTTGGATAATGAATTTAAATTCTCCTCTTTTAGAAGTCAAAAACTTACATGTTTCAATTAATGATAATGAGATATTAAAAAATTTAAACTTAACTATCAATAAAGGTGAAATTCATGCAATTATGGGACCAAATGGATCTGGGAAAAGTACCTTTTCAAAGGTTTTAGCAGGTCATCCGGCTTATTCCATTTTGAAAGGTGATATTCTTTTTAAAGGATTAAGTATTCTCGATCTTGAACCTGAGCAAAGATCACATTTAGGAATTTTTTTAGCCTTTCAATATCCTATTGAAATTCCTGGTGTTAGTAATGAAGATTTTTTAAGACTAGCTTATAATTCCAAACAAAAATTTTACAATAAACCTGAGATTGACCCAATTGAGTTTTTAAGTGTCATTAATGAGAAATTAAAACTTGTTAATATGTCACCAGTCTTTTTAAGTCGAAATGTTAATGAAGGATTTTCCGGTGGAGAAAAAAAACGTAATGAGATTCTTCAAATGATTTTATTAGATTCAGAATTAGCAATTCTTGATGAGACAGATTCTGGGTTAGATATTGATGCTTTAAAAACGATTTCAATGGGAATTAATAAGTTTATGGACTCATCAAAATCTATACTGTTAATAACACATTATCAACGTTTATTAGATTATATTCAACCAGATTATGTCCATGTATTTCAGGATGGAAAAATTATTAAGACCGGATCAGCAGAATTAGCAAAAGAATTAGAGAATAAAGGGTATGAATGGTTAAAATAAAATTTCTAAAGCTTTTTTATAAAAAAATCCCTAAAATTTTTTATAATCTTTTATAATAACTAGTGTTCCTGTATATTTTTTAATATTGGGTAATTTACTAAAGTAGTTAGATTTTATGTACCCAGAAATTTTTTATTCAAATACGTTTACACTTTTAGCGGAAGCAGAAGTTGGAAAACATTTTTACTGGAATCTTGCGGGGTTTTTAGTACATGGTCAAGTTCTTGTAGTTATTTGGTTTGTGGTATTAATTTTATTAATATTTTCATTTTTAGGTACATCTAACGCAGAACGAATCCCACATGGCTTCCAAAACTTTATGGAAGCAGCTGTAGATTTTGTTATTGACATTGCTAAGAATCAATTAGGTGAAAGTTTTTATAAAGAATGGATTCCATTTATTGGAACACTATTTTTCTTTGTTTTTGGCTGTAACTGGGCGGGTGCCATTATTCCTTGGAAATTAATTGAATTACCTGAAGGGGAATTTGCAGCGCCAACAAATGATATTAATACAACGGTTGCATTAGCGTTATTAACATCATTAGCTTACTTTTACGCAGGTTTAAGTAAAAAAGGGTTAGGATATTTCAAACGTTATGTTCAACCGCTTCCACTTCTTCTACCAATTAATATTTTAGAAGATTTTACAAAACCATTATCATTAAGTTTCCGTTTATTTGGAAACGTTTTAGCAGATGAATTAACTATTACAGTATTAACGTCACTAGTTCCATTGGTAATTCCATTACCAATTATGTTATTAGGAATTTTTGCAGGTTCTGTACAAGCATTAATCTTCTCAACATTAGCCGCTGCATATATTGCAGAAGCTCTTGAGTAACATTTTTACTAATCTTAATTCGATTTTTTAAAAATTATATACATATTTACAACTTAAAATTTATTATGGATTCTATTATTTCTGCTGCTTCTGTTATTGCTGCTGGTTTAGCGATTGGTTTAGCTGCTATTGGACCTGGTATTGGTCAAGGTAACGCTGCTGGTCAAGCTGTTGAAGGTATTGCACGTCAACCTGAAGCTGAAAACAAAATTCGTGGTACATTATTATTATCTTTAGCTTTCATGGAAGCCTTAACAATTTATGGTCTAGTTGTAGCTTTAGCATTATTATTTGCTAACCCATTCAACAGCTAATAAATAATTAAAACTTCTCTTAAAACGAAGTAAAAAATTATTACGTTAACTCGTAAAGACTCTTTACTGAGTCTTTACTAAAACCTTTTAATTCTATAGTCAAACATATAGATTTTATATGATTAATCTTTCAATATTAATTTCAAGTTCAGAAGTTAGTGGACCTGGTGGATTATTTGATATTAATGCAACTTTACCGTTAGTAGCAATTCAATTTTTATTATTAATGGTTATTTTAAATATTATTTTATATAACCCATTAATAACAGTTATTGAAGAGCGTAAAGAATATATTCTAACAAATCTTAGTAAAGCGTCAGAAATATTAGCTGAAGCCAATAAATTAACTACGCAATACGAACAAGAATTAGATAGCGTACGTAAAGAAGCCCAATTAGAAATTACAAACTCACAAAAAATTCATAAAGAAATCTTAGAAGTTGAATTAAATATTTCTCAAAAATATATTGATAATTTATTAGATACTATTACAAAAGATCTTCTTACTAAAAAAGATATTGCTCTCAATAGTTTGGATGAAATTGTTCAATCATTATGTTCTAACATTGAAACTAGATTAGCAATTTAAATTTTTTGTCAGACGTAATTTTCCTTTTTATAAGTGAACAGTTTAAATAAAAACTCGAAAATATGGAAAATTTTGATCAAATTTTTACATTACTTGCCGAACACGAAGGTATTAGCTTAAATACAGACATTCTAGAAACAGGCTTAATTAATATTCTTGCGTTGCTTGCAATTTTATTTTATACAGGTCGAGACTTTTTAGGATCATTACTAGAAGAGCGAAAAACAACAATTGTAAATGGCGTTCAAGATGCTGAAGATCGTTTAAATGAAGCCCAAAAACGTTTAGATGAAGCTCAAAAACAACTCAATCAAGCGAACATAGTTGTTAATGAAATAAAAAATGAAACTATAACAACTAAAAAAAGATTACTGCAATCGGATGCTTTTCAAGCAAAAAAAGATCTAACAGTTCGTTTTGACCGTGCTTTAGCAACGTTTAGATCAAAAGAGCGTCAAATTTTTGTAGAGATTAAAAAACAAATTATTTCTCTAGTTTTACAACGAACAGTAAGTCGCGCACAAGAAACATTTAAATCTCAAGAACGTGCAACTGCATTAATTAATGAAACTATTAATAAATTAGAAGGAGATTTATTATGAGTGCAAATCCATTAACAAAAAAAATCGCAGCTCCTTATGCACGTGCATTATTTGATTTTTCTGTTGAGAAAAATATTATGCATCAAATTACAGCAGATTTTCAAAATTTAGATGTTTTTCTTGAGGAAGCCTCAGAATTAACAGATTATTTAAATAATCCTGTAGTGAAACAAGAAGCAAAACGCGAAATTTTAGAAAAAACAATCAAGTCACAAATTAATACTGAAACATTTAAATTCTTAATGGTTTTAGTACAACGTGACCGAATTAATTTATTACGTGATGTTATAAATAGTTACTTAGGATTAGTTTATCAAACAGCTTCAATTAAAATGATTGAAGTTTCAACAGCATCTGAGTTTACAAATGCACAGAAAAATACATTAATCGAGAAACTAAAAGAATTAACAAATGCACGTGAAATTCGCTTAGTAATTAATGAAGATCCAAGTTTAATAGGTGGATTCTTAATTAAAACGGACTCAAAAATTATTGATTTTACAATTAAGAATAAACTACAACAGTTAGCAAAACATTTAGATACTGTTTTAGAAATTTAACTATAAAAAACTTTATTAACTTTTTATATTTTAAAAAATAATACAATGATAAACATTCGTCCAGACGAAATTAGTAGTATTATCCGTGAACAAATTGAGCAATATGATCAAGATGTTAAAGTAGATAATATTGGTACTGTATTACAAGTTGGTGATGGTATTGCGCGAGTTTATGGTCTTGACCAAGTAATGAGTGGCGAACTTTTAGAGTTTGAAGATAAAACAATTGGTATTGCTTTAAACTTAGAAAATGACAACGTAGGGGTTGTATTAATGGGTACTGGCCGTCAAATTTTAGAAGGTAGTACTGTAAAAGCAACTGGTCGAATTGCCCAAATTCCAGTTGGTGAAAGCTTCTTAGGTCGTGTAGTTAATGCGCTAGGAGCACCAATTGATGGTAAAGGTGAAATTGCAAGTACAGAAACACAATTACTTGAAGCAATGGCACCTGGGATTATTAGTCGTAAATCAGTATGTGAACCATTACAAACAGGTATTACATCAATCGATGCAATGATTCCAATTGGTCGAGGTCAACGCGAATTAATTATCGGTGATCGTCAAACAGGAAAAACTGCAATTGCAATCGATACTATCATTAACCAAAAAGCAGAAAATGTTGTTTGTGTTTATGTCGGTGTTGGTCAAAAAGCATCAACTATTGCTCAAGTTGTAAATGTTTTAGAAGAAAAAGGTGCAATGGCTTATACTATTATTGTAGCAGCTAGTGCAAATGATCCAGCTACATTACAATACATTGCTCCATATGCCGGTGCAGCACTTGCTGAGTACTTTATGTATAAAGGAAAAGCAACGTTAGTTATTTATGATGATTTAACTAAACAAGCTATGGCATATCGTCAAATGTCATTATTATTACGTCGTCCTCCAGGACGTGAAGCATACCCTGGTGATGTTTTCTATTTACACTCACGTTTATTAGAGCGTGCTGCAAAATTAAGTGATGCATTAGGCGGCGGCAGTATGACTGCACTTCCTGTTATTGAAACACAAGCAAGTGATGTTTCGGCGTATATTCCTACAAATGTAATTTCAATTACAGATGGACAAATCTTCTTATCGAATGATTTATTCAACTCAGGTATTCGTCCAGCTATTAATGTTGGTATTTCAGTGTCACGAGTAGGTTCTGCAGCTCAAACAAAAGCAATGAAAAAAGTAGCTGGGAAATTAAAATTAGAACTAGCTCAATTTGCTGAATTAGAAGCATTCTCTCAATTTGCTTCAGATTTAGATGAAGCAACACAAAAGCAATTAGCACGTGGAACACGTTTACGTGAACTTTTAAAACAACCACAAAATTCACCATTATCAGTAGCACAACAAGTTGCTTTAATTTTTACTGGTATTAATGGGTATTTAGATGATTTACCAGTTGCTGATGTGAAAAAATACTGTGCAAGCTTACTTTCATATATTGAGTCATCAAAAAAACAATATATAGAAATTGTTTCATCAACGAATCAATTTACAGATGAAGCTGAAGCATTATTAAAAGAAGCAATTGCTGAATCAAAAGCTTTATTCGTTAAAAAATAGTTAAAAAATATATTCACATTTATTCTTATTACTAAATTTTAGTAATAAGAATAAATATCTCCTTAATGTTTTTCTTTTTTACTTTTTAATTGGTGGAATTGTGTATTGTTTTAATAACATACGGAATTCTTCACCAGTAAGTGTCTCGGCATCTAATAATTTTTCAACTATTAAATCAATAATAACACGATTATCTAAAATAATTTTAGTTGCAACTTGTTCACAATGATTAATGATTTTACAAACTTCGGCATCAATACGATCACTTATTGCATCTTCATTTCCACCCATAAAAATTTGCTCATTATTATTATCTTCAAGTGCAATTGGTCCAATACTTGACATACCATAACGCGTTACCATTTGACGAGCAATATTTGTAACTTGTTGTAAATCATTACTTGCTCCAGTTGTAATTTCTGGATCACCAAAAACTACTTTTTCAGCAACTCTACCACCAAGTGTTGTAATAATTCGAGCTAATAATTGTGAACGTGATACTAACATTTGATCTTCTTCTGGCGCAAACCAAGTAAGTCCTTTTGCTCCACCACGAGGTATTAATGTTACTTTTTCAACTTCATCATGATTTTCTAGTAATGAACCAACAATAGCATGACCAACTTCATGATATGCAATTAATTTTTTATTTTTTGTATCTTCCATTGCTGATCCGGCAATCCCTCCAATGATTCGATCTGCAGCTTCATTAACCTCATTTTTAGTAATAGTAGTTTTTTTGTAACGTGTTGCTAAAATCGCTGATTCATTAAGTAAATTAGCTAAATCGGCACCTGAAAATCCGGGTGTTCTATTTGCTAATTGAACTAATGAGACATCTTCACTTAATGGTTTATTTCGTGCATGAACTTTTAAAATAGCTAATCTTCCTAAACGATCAGGTAATCCAACCGTAATTTGTCTATCAAAACGTCCTGGACGTAATAAAGCTGCATCTAGAATATCAACCCGATTGGTTGCACCAACGACAATAACGCCTTTATTCTCTTTAAATCCATCCATTTCGGTTAATAATTGGTTTAAAGTTTGTTCACGCTCATCGTTTCCACCTCCAATACCAGCACCTCGTTCACGTCCTACAGCATCAATTTCATCAATAAAAACAATACATGGTGTATTTTCAGAAGCCTTTTTAAATAAATCACGAATTCTCGCAGCTCCAATACCGATAAACATCTCTACGAATTCTGAACCAGCTACACTATAAAATGGTACGCTTGCTTCATTCGCAATTGCCTTAGCTAACAATGTTTTCCCAGTCCCCGGAGGGCCAACTAATAAGACACCTTTAGGAATTTTTGCACCTACTAATGTATATCGTTCTGGTTCTTTTAAAAATGAAACAATTTCCTCAAATTCAGCTTTTGCTTCATCAATTCCTGCAATATCATTAAAAGATATTCCAGTATCAGGTCTCTGATCAAATCGAGCAGGTGACTTACCTAAATTCATTGGCGAAGAACCAGAGTTTTGTGAAAAATTCTCGGAATTTTGGAAAAAGAATATTAAACCACCAATAAAAATTAATGGTAAAATTAAATTACTTGCAATTGTTAAAAATAAACTTTTTCGTGGCATTGGATGCGCATCAAAATCAATGTTATATTCTTTTAATTTTTGAATAAGTTGTGAAGCTCCGACTGGAATCTCAACGCGAATTGATTGTGGTCGATTTCCTAATTCAGGACTTGATGCCAATACCATGGCATTTCTACTATTGTCATATAAATCAACTTGTTTAACCCAACCTAATTCTAGATATTCTAAAAATCGACCATAAGTCATTCTAGAACTACTTGAATTTGTACTAATCTCGGTTGTCGATTTACTTGTAGTATCGATAAGATTTGTTAGATTTGACATTCTAATACCTATAAATATACAAGCAAAAACTAATAAGCCGATAAGGATTTTCTTTATTGTATCACGGTCCATACGTTTTTAAATTAATTAGTAAATAAATTTATTCTTAATAATATAGTAACATAGTTTATGAATTGAACCCAACTATGTTTAAAATTTTATTGTAAAATATCTTCATTTTTAATTATAATCTATATTATTAATTAACCTTTTATATTTTAATTAAAAATTTTATGGTAAGTAGAGGTTCTGTTGTTCGAATTCTTAGAAAAGAATCATATTGGTTTAATCAAACAGGAACAGTTGCAACGGTAGATCAAAGTGGAATTCGTTATCCTGTTGTAGTTCGTTTTGAAAATGTAAATTATAGTGGTACAAATACAAATAATTTTGCATTAAATGAATTAGTTGAAGTCGAAACTGGAAAATAATCAATTTTAGATCATTATAAAAATTAATGATCTAAATAAGTATTGATCGATTTTTAAATTAACTAAAAAATATTTAGAAATAATTGTGATCTTAGAAAGTAAAAATTTCAATAGAATTATAAAACGACTATTAAAATAGATTTAATGGTTAACACAATAGTTTTAAAATTAGTGTTTAGAGCAAGGTAAACTCTTGCCAGTTATTTTAACTAGACATAATTAATCTAGAGTAAATATTTATATTTAATTATGAAATTTATTAAGATTGACAAAATATGTGAGGTCAAAAGATAAGTTTGATTATTTTAAACGAAAAAGTACATTACGTTAATCCTGGCAAAGTAGACAATTGAGCTACATATCAAAACTTTTCCTTTAATTTATAATAAATATTTATAAAGGTAATAGTAGATCAACTTTTTACTAGTTCATACTTAAGTAATTAATCTTTTGAGATGATGATTACTATAATTAATAGAAGCTTTGAAGTAATTTTAAAAACTGATAAATACTGAGTTGATTTAAGGAATAAATTGGAATATTTTTTTGCTGAGCTAATTTTTTTAATTTTAAATTATTTTTTAAATGCTTTTTTAACCCAATTATTAAACTTGCTTTCTTAATATCAGTTGTTAAAATAAAGCGAATATTTAATCTTGACATTGCTTCTTTAATAAAGTTATTTGATATAGAATAGCAATAAATAACTAAATTTTTTGAACTAATTTGTAAAGAATTTTTACTATTTAATTCATTCCTTTCGGTCCAAAGATTTTCAGAGGATTTACTATTTTTAATAAACAACTTTGGATAACCTTTATAATTATGACATTTAATTTCAACTTTTTCAGGTAAAAATATATGGCGAATTTGTTCCTTTCCAGAAATATTGCGAAGCAATAAATCAACAGAATACGCTACATCTTCATGAATAGTCCATGACTTTGAATTATTAATTTCAATTACAAGTTCAAAAGTGGGATAACTTTTACGCTCTAAAATACTTTTTTGAGTCCCCCGCCGTTTTGCTTCCTCATCACTTAATGTTACATATTTAATTCCACCAATTAATTCGGCTAATGAAGGATTTTTAATTAAATTTTCTAAACAATTTCCATGGGTTGTACCAACAAGTTTGACACCTTTCTCTGCAATTGTTCGAGCAGCTAACACTTCTAACTCAGTTCCAATTTCATCAATAATTATAACTTGGGGCATATGATTCTCAACTGCTTCAATCATAACTTGATGTTGAAACTCTGTTTGTGATACTTGCATTCGACGTGCTCTTCCAATTCCAAAATGCGGAATATCACTATCACCAGCAATTTCATTTGAAGTATCAATAATAATTACTCTTTGTTCCATTTCATCAGCTAAAATACGAGCAATTTCTCGTATAATTGTTGTTTTACCAACACCAGGCCTACCTAAAATTAAAATTGATTTTTTGGATTCTAATAAATCTTGAATTACTGAAATAGTACCAAATATAGCTCGCCCAACTCGACATGTTAATCCATTAATCAAAAACTGCCTGTTTCGAATACAACTAATTCGATGTAATGTTCGTTCAATACCTGCGCGATTCTCACTACTAAATTTACTTATTCGTTGAGTTATATATTCAAGATCTTGCCATGAAATAATCTTTTGAGATAAATATTCAGGGCCATGATTAAACCGGGCTTCAGGCCGTCGTCCTAAATCTAATACAATTTCAATTAATTCATTTTTAGAACTATGGCGATTAAAATATTCTTGAATAAAAAATGGCAATTTTTCAAGTAATTTTTCTAAGTCATTATCTGTATTCATAGTCTTTAAAATTTAATGGAAATCTCTAATTTAAATTAACATCAATGTTTTATTTAAATTAGAGAATAGGTTTAATTTTAATTCGTCATTTCAACTAATGATTTAAATGTTGAACTATCTAAAATAGCAATTTGTGATAACATTTTACGATTTAAATCAATATTTGACTTTTTAAACTTATTAATTAATTGACTATATGAAATTCCATTTAAGCGAGAAGTAGCATTAATTCTACTAATCCATATTCGTCTAAAAATTCTTTTCTTTTGCTTTCGACCAATATATGAATAGCGTAAAGCTTTCATTACTTGTTGATTTGCAATTCGGAATAAAACTGAGTGGGCACCTCTATAACCACTTGCTAGTGATAAAATTTTCTTACGACGTTTTCGTGCGACATTTCCACGTTTAACTCTAACCATTTTAATTTATTTAATTATTTATTTAATAAGGTAACATTAATTTAATAGCATTTATATCACTTTTTTTTACACAAAGGACTTGAGATAATTTACGTTTTTGTTTATTTGATTTGTGCATTAATAAATGACCTTTAAAAGCATGACGACGTAAAAAATTATCATTTCCTGTAATTTTGTATCGTTTTGCCGCCGCTTTACGCGTTTTTAATTTTGGCATAGTTATTATAAGTTTTATTTATATATAATGAAGCGTCTTTAAAATAGATTTTAAATTTTAAGGGGTAAAAATTTATCAACACGTAGTGAATTAAAGTTCTAATTTTCTTTATTTCATATGAATTGTTTTTAACAGATTGATAAATTATTTTATTTTCCCTATAAAAAGAAGTTATTAATCCTATCATATTCAATAATTTATTTCTTGTCAACAAAAAAAGTTGTTCGTAGATCCTAATCAATAGGACTTATTTTTGACTCTCTTTAGTAAGATTTTATATTTTCTTTTTGACTAATGGTTTTAGTTACCTTTTTTCTTTGCCTAATTAAATGAAAATTTTAACAAATACTTTTGATTTAAAACAATTCGATCAAATTTGTAAGTAACGATTATAAAAATTTACTTTGCTTGATTTTATTTTCAAGAAACTTGGAAAATTCGTTTCGTCTTTTCAATTACCCCTTGCATAATTCTTAAAAGTTTAGTAGTATTTTTATAATATGAAGATATAAGTTGTACAGTTGAAAATCAAAAAGGTTAGTAATGAAAGGTTATTCGGGATATAGCTCAGTTTGGTAGAGCACCTGCTTTGGGAGCAGGGGGTCGTAGGTTCAAATCCTACTATCCCGATTTATAGTTAGTTTTAGTGGAAAAATACAAGTAATCAAATTTCACTTGAAAAACTTTTAAAAACTATTGATAGAACTTTATTTATTCTTTATTATTATAGTATTCTATTGTTATTAACTTAATTCTAATTCAAAATTTCTAATGAGTTTAGACCAAAAATTTATTCCAATTCGAACTGGTATTTATGAAATAGTTGAGAATTTGTTTGAAAAAATTGCAGGATTGTTTGGATATCCAAATAATCCGGGTATGCCGACAATCTATAATATGCCTAATGAAGTATTTGCACGCTCACAATTCTTCGAGAGTCTCCCAAAACATGAGACTTACTGGCCTCCGCTTCAACGTCCTGAAACTTGGTTTGAAATGGTTTTTGGACCAGCTCCTAAAGTAGATGTGGTACCGCGATATATATATGAAAGTAAAGAGGAAGGATTTTATAACTTTTATATTGAAAATTATAAAAATATTTATTTTTTACCAGATTGGGTTTCCGAATTTATTCAAGTTCGTTTAAATATCTGTTTAGATATTAGTCTTTTAGAAACTATTCGTGAAGTTTTATTTATTGGGTTAATGATTTATTCTCAAATGGTAGTTCTTCGAATAGCTATCTCTTGGCTTATTTACATTAATCCTTATACATTTCCATGGTGTTATTTAGCTGCAGCAGTGGATTGGACTGAAGATGTTCTGCAAGGAATTGTACCAGCAATTCTAGGAGTTAACATTACTGGTAGTGTTTTCCTTGGAGTCCTTGGTGTAATTGCAGACAGTTTGAATCATTTAGTTTTTACAATGCCATTTTTACCAAGTGAGGCAGAAGAAACAAAATTACTTATCAACCAGGAAATGAAAGATGTTTTAGTTTTTCATTATTTACCAATATTATGGTATCGTCATCCAATTCCAAATGATGTGCGTGAGTTTTGGTATTATCAAAGACCTGACATTTTAGAATATATGCAAAAAGCTTATAAAGATTTAGATATTCAACTTTTACCAGATGGAATTCTCGAAGAATTCTATTATAGAAATAACTCAAACTTAATAATAACAAACCACTTAAATGATTTTAGTCAATCTGTATCAACAAATGTTTTGTCAAACGAACATTTTTTAGATCCAGCGAATTCTCTTATTTCTTTAAACGATAATTTCTATCAGTTTTTTACTAATCTTTTTTAAATCTGATAAAAAAAAATAATTTTATAGAATTTAAAGAGCAACTTATTTTTAATTAACTACTAATTAAATCTTTATTTATAAGTTGATGATTCTAATTATTTTTTTCAACTTCTGATTGAGTAAAAGTATGCTGAATTTATAAGATTAGATAAAAGGGAAGGAAGACTAACAATGCCAAGGGTACTTTATCTTCGTTTGCCTCAAATACATCTTTCTATGATCATTAGTTACAAGATTTGATATTAATGATCTAAGTTTAAACGTCATATCAATGGTAAAGTTTCCGTTTGGACCAACTTACCTTAAACCATAAAATATTAATTTATGGTTTAAGGTTTAAATTGGGTAGAAAATTATTTTATCGTTATTTTAAACTGACTTATTTTTTTTCAGTATTAAAATTTTTCTTAACTATTTTGATTTATTAGATTTCATCATTGTTCAAATCAAGACATTATATTTAAAATTTGGTTGGAAATTAAAAAAAGCGTTTTAATTAATTAGATGATTAATTTTGATTATTCTATTTGGGAAGATTTAGTAAAGTTTTAAATTTTAATATTTAAGATTTTTTAAAGTTTAAGTTTCTTGTTGAAATATAAATCTTTAGTTTCTAGATTCAATAGTAATCTAATAATCAACTTTACAAGATAGACTTTTCAAAAAGTTAAACAAAAATAAATTTATGGAAATTTAAAGAGAGTTTGATCCTGGCTCAGGATGAACGCTGGCGAGATGCCTTACACATGCAAGTCGTACGGGAATTTTTAATTCAAGTGGCGGACGGGTGAGTAACACGTAAGAA
>Ga0209278_1000185_pt1 | contig 67604 bp, 61 predicted proteins | sample JI81BgreenDNA_FD_187504 | JGI IMG/M metagenome (GOLD analysis project Ga0209278, IMG submission 187504) | Wastewater effluent complex algal communities from Wisconsin, to seasonally profile nutrient transformation and Carbon sequestration -... | ecosystem: Engineered > WWTP > Effluent > Algae... | reverse complement strand
TGGCGAAGATTACTTAAAAATAAAGTAGAAAACGAGTTGCAAGAATGGATAGAAAGGGTTTGTCAAATAATAAAACATAAAATAAATCACTGTCAATCAATAAGTTAAAAAATTATCGGGTAGAGTAAGAAACGGCTACTCACCATATTAAAAAATACGACTTTCGAAAAGACCTGCCTATTGAGATAGAGTTCTTAGATTTAAAAACGTTGTATGAGCAACATAAGAACTTGTTGGTTCATGCACATAGAACAGGTTTTTACCATGTTTTATGGTTCGAAAAGGCAGTACATAATCATGTAGTAGATTTCAAACCTATACAGATAATGCCGAAGTCATTTTTATTTATTCACCCCGATATGGTGCAGTCATTTAGTAAAACAGAGGCGTATGAAGGAAAAGTAATCTTGTTTACTGCCGATTTTTTTTGTCATACAGAACAAGCCCTACAGTTTTTGCACCATACTATTCTGTTCAATGACTTATTGACAGTTTCACAATTTGAAACCCAATCCTCGCAGTTTGAGTGTCTTTTTACACTCTTGGCAGCAGAACTTCAAACCTCCAATGATGTGTTTCATGCGGATATTTTGCGGAATTTGTTGCACTCTTTTTTGCTCTTAGCAGAAAGAGAAAGGAGGCTGCATAATTTCGTTGAGTTTACAAAGAGTCCAGAATTAGACTGTGTTGTAAGATTCAAGGCATTATTGAATAAATACTTTAAACAATATAGATTAGTAAGTAGTTATGCTACAAAGTTACAAGTTACTGAAAAACGCCTAAATGCTGCCACTACAAAGATTTTAGGCAAATCTCCTAAAGAGATTATCAACGACAGAGTGTTATTAGAAGCCAAGAGGTTACTAATACACACCACTGAAAGCATCAAAAAAATAGGTTATGACTTAGGTTTTGACGAAACAACCAATTTCATTAAATACTTCCGTAAACACACCCAACACACCCCATTAGAATTTAGAGAACAGTTTTTAGCGGAACAAAAGTATCATTAAAAGGCTGTTTTTTACCTTTTATATTAAAAAGTACCTGCGTAATTTTACCATTTTAAAACTAATTTTTACGAATTATGAAAATTTCCGCAAAACTATTAGTCTTTGGCTTGGCGATTACTACTGCTACTTTTACGAACTGTTCGAAAGATGATGCCAAACCTACTACAACACCCACTACGCCAACAGTTACAATTCCTTCAGCTATTACTTATAGCCCTTCTACCATTACACTAACCAAAGGTGTAGGTGGTACATCTGTTACACCTGCGGTAAATGGCACAAGTCCATTTACTTTTTCATTAGCCGTAACACCTAACACAACGGGTTTTTCTATAGGTGCTAATGGTGCTATCACTATTCCTAACACCTTATCAGAAGGCACTTACACGATTAGTGTTACCGCCACCAACAGTGCAGGGCAAAGCACTAATGCTACAGCATTGACAGTTGTGATAACTCCTACAGTTACGCCTCCTGTATCATCTAAAATTACTTATGAGCAAGTAAGACCTGTTTTACAAGCAAGCTGTGGTAGTTGTCATGCAGATTTTCTTAACTATAATACCGCAAAGTCCAAAGCCTCACAAATGGCTACTCGCATACAGTTACAGCCCAACCAAACAGGATTTATGCCACAAGGCGGAACAAAATTGGCTGATGCTCAAATCACTTTAATCAAGCAATGGATAACTGATGGTTTGTTAGAAAAATAAGCCTTTAGACAAAAAATTTAATAAAATGCGTATCTTGTGTGAATAAGATACGCCTACTTTTCTTTAGATAATTAATCTACAAAAAAATATGAAGAAATATATTTCTTGCCTAACTGCTTGTTTAATAAGTGTTTCGGCTTGTAACTATGACATTGGGGAAAAATTGTATCCCCAAGCAACCACTTGCGACACCACTAATGTTACTTTTAAAAACACTATTCAACTTATTTTAGCAAATAACTGTGTGAGTTGTCATAGTACAGGTTTTCCACAAGGCGGTGTGAATTTGGATAGTTATACAAATGTGGCTATTTGGGCAAAAAACGGAAAACTGTACGGCTCAATGGCTCACAATGGTACGGCTTCGCCCATGCCCAAAGGTGGCAGTAAATTAGATGATTGTACGATTCAGAAAGTAAAAAAATGGGTAGATAATGGCTATCCTAACAACTAAGGAAGTGAACATCAAAATATATTTGCCTTTGGGCAAATGTACTTTCATTGACAGAAAACAACTTCGTATCACTTTATCCCTCACATCAACCACATTTTTACCCATGAAAAAATTACTCGCCTTGTTATTATTCGGAGTGGTGTATGGAGCAACAGCCCAAGATGATGACTTGCTCAAACTATTAGACCAAGAAAAACCACAAGAAACCAATTATACCATAGCTACCTTCAAATCTACGCGTATCATCAACGGACATTCGGTAGAAGGTATGGCAGCCAAGCATTTAGATTTTCGTATTTCGCACCGTTTCGGGCAACTAAGTGATGGGGCGTATAACCTTTGGGGACTTGACCAAGCCTATATTCGTATTGCTTTAGAATACGGTTTGACCAATCGGATTTTGGTGGGTGTGGGCAGAAGCAACTACCAAAAGGCGTATGACGGTTTTATGAAGGTAAAACTTTTGCGTCAGTCCACAGGCAAAGTAACTATGCCTGTTTCGGTGTCTTTGTTTGGTAGTGTGGCAGTGAATACCTTACAAATGAATTTGCCTACGCCAGATGCTACTTTTGCTTTCAGTAACCGTTTGGCTTATACCACGCAGTTGTTGGTGGCTCGTAAACTGAATGAAAGATTTTCTGTGCAACTCACGCCTACTTGGGTACACCGCAACTACGTGGAAACTAGCCCCGAACCACATGATGTTTTTGCGTTGGGCATAGGTGGCAGAGTGAAAATTTCTAAGAGAGTGGCGTTTAACATAGACTATTACCACGTATTTTCTGAACAACTGATGAAAACCAACACCAATTCTTTGGCAGTGGGTTTTGACATAGAAACAGGTGGACACGTTTTCCAACTCCAATTTACCAACTCTACGGGCATGATAGAAAAAACTTTTATCACAGAAACCACAGGAGATTGGGGCAAAGGTAATATTCATTATGGGTTCAATATTTCTCGTACATTCAGTTTTGACCGTAAAAGAGCTAAATAACACCATGAAAAAATCTTTTTATATCACTATTTTTTGCTTGCTTTGCTTGCAAACCGCCTACGGGCAGCTTTTTTCTACGTCCACAGGGGTAGCATCTTTTTACTCCAAAGCACCTTTAGAAGACATTGAAGCTACGAATAAATCTGTAACGGCTATCATCAGCATAACTACCAACCAAGTGGCTATTAAAGTGCCTATTCGGAGCTTTAAATTTCCCAATGGTTTGATGGAAGAGCATTTTAACGAAAACTACATGGATTCAGAAAAGTATCCGTCTGCCTCTTTTTCAGGAAAAATCAACGAAACCATAGATTACACTAAAAACGGTACGTACAAAGTAACTGTAACAGGTAAATTGAATGTGCATGGCGTAGAACAAGACAGAACTTTGACAGGCACACTACAAGTAGTAGATAATAAATTGGTCATAGATGCCGAGTTCGTAATTGCTTTAGCAGACCATAAAATAGACGTACCAACGGCTGTATTTACCAAAATAGCCGAAAAAATACAGGTCAAAGTGCATTTGGATTGTTTGCCAAAAAAATAGTTATTTATATTAAATTTTGGTCTAAAAGGTGTAATCTTGTAAAGAGTTACACCTTTTTTGGTGCTTAATAAATATCAAGTTTTGACTATCAATAATAATATTCAGTTGATAATGAACGAAATACAACTTTATTTTCCCTTAGGTTTAGAACATATTTTAGACCCCAAAGGCTACGACCATATTCTTTTTGTCATTGCCTTGTGTGCGGTGTACCAATGGACATCTTGGAAACGTATCGTATGGTTGGTTACGGCTTTTACGCTGGGACATTCCGTTACTTTGGCATTAGCTACCTACAAAATTGTACCTATCAACAGCGACATTGTAGAGTTTCTAATCCCTATTACCATTTTTTTGACTTGTGTTTTCAATTTTTTCAACCAATCCATAGACAAGCCTTTACGTACAGACAACAGACAAAACGCCATTGCCTTGCGTTATGTCTTGGCTGCGGGCTTTGGCTTGATACATGGTTTGGGCTTTTCCAATTACCTAAGTAGCTTGTTGGGCAAAGAAAGTAATATTACATTGCCTTTGTTGGGTTTTAATGTGGGTTTAGAGATTGGTCAATTTGTCATTGTTATCATTACGTTGCTACTTAATTATTTGATAGTCAAAGTTTTACAAGTAAAAATTAGAGAGTGGAATTTGATTTTATCGGGTATGGTGGCAGGCGTAGCATTGACATTGATAGCGGATAAGTGGATTTTTTAGGTATAGAATTTTGTGAGTTTTCTTTTCTACTACTTTAGTCTTACCAAACTACTTTTTTATTCGTATCTTTGTGAAAACAGTAAAAATTTATGGGCTACAGCAACTATAAAAATCTGAAACAGACCTTAAAAAAGTTAAGTTTAGAGGAATTAGATGTCCTCCTTTTTCCAAATTTTGAGTTCGTAGAACCTTCTGAGTGGCTCAAACAAACTTTGGCTATGGCAAACAGAACTCCACTCACCAATGAAAAAAGTAAATCGGAACGGATAGTTTCTCCTATTCTATTAGAGGTAGCATTGGCTTATGAAAATGAGATTACTTTGTATTCTGGTGAAGATTTAACTGTAGATGTCAATAGAGATTTGGCAGGCGAATGTGATTTTTTTATCTCCAAACACCCCCGCAAAAGTGTAATGCAAGCCCCCATTATCACGTTTGTAGAGGCAAAAGATGAGGATTTTGAATACGGACAAGCCCAATGTATAGCCCAAATGTACGCCTCCCGAATATTTAATGACCAAGAAGGTAAGCCAACTCCTTGTATTTACGGCTGTGCGGTAACGTCTGGTGAATGGAAGTTTTTGAAATTGGAAAATGACCAAGTTTTTATTGATACCCGAACTTATTATTTGGTAGAATTACCCAAGATATTAGGCGTATTTCACCATATCATCAAATCTTTCTTATAACAAACAAGCCTTATATGCTTGCCAAATAGCCTGATTAACAGACAGTTCTGTATTTAGCTCTATCAATACCGTTTGTTTGTCTTGCTGCATAGCTGCGGTAAGGGCAGACGAAAAACTATCTCTATCTTCACAAAAAGTATAGGCTATCTCAAATTCTTTTGCCAAATGTGCTGCATTGGAGTTTTGGCGAGTAACAAAATACTCGTCTGCTTCGGGTAGCCCGCCTGCATCTATCAACTTGAAAATACCGCCACCACCATTGTTCAATAAGATGATTTTGAGGTTTTTAGGCAAATAGTTGTGCCAAAAAGCATTGCGGTCATAGAAAAACGCCACATCTCCCGTTATCAACAAGTGAGTCTTTTCGGGGCTGGCTAAGGCGTGTCCAATGGCGGTGCTGTTGCTGCCGTCTATGCCACTTGTACCTCTGTTACAAAAAATTTCTATGTGTTGGGCTTCTACACCTAAGGCATTGACATAACGAACCGTCATACTGTTTGCTAAATGTAGGCTACAACTTTGCGTTGTTTTTTCTTGTAAATAATTGATAACCTGATAAATAGCTTCAAATTCAGAAAAATTATTATTTGGGCTAAAAAACAATTTACTTTTAGCTTTTAAAGTTTGGTAGTCTGCCAAAACCGTTTTTACCGCAAGATTTTCTGTAAAATTTAGATTTTTTTGTAGCAAAGTCTTAAAAAAGTCCGTTGGTTCTGTGCGTATGACCTTCGTAACAGACTGAAACGTATCTGCCACTTGCCCTGCCAACTGCAAATGCCAATGAGCTTGGGCTTTGTACTTTCGGAAATGGGCTTTTAAGTTTTTTGATAAAACAGATTTACCAAAAGTAATTAACAAGGGTACATTTTGCAGTGCTTCGTGTTTGGATAGTAGCCAATCGTGCAACTGTAAAGTGTGCGATGTATCATGCAAATTACCAATACAGTCATTGATAATCAAGAACTTACCTTGTGGATAACTTTTGAACAAAGCTACTAATTCAGGATTAAGCCTTTCTTGTCCTGCAATGACCACTACCAAAGAGGCAGATTGTACCGTAGCTTGCAAATTTTCCCATTGTTCGGGGCTTAAAGTAGCCGTATTGGGTACATTTTCTATGACTCTTACCGCACTATTTAGCTCAACGGTTTGGTGGGCAGTAGGGTAAAACGGCTCACGAAACGGACAGTTGATATGCACAGGGGCGTAGGGGTACGTTATGGCTTCGTTGATAGCCTCATTCACAATTCTATTGATTTGCCAACGGGCATCTTCGTGTTCATAACTTACAGGCAATTCGTAAGAGGCTTTTACGTGCTTGCCAAAGAGGTTTTGTTGGCGAATTGTCTGCCCGTCTAATTGGTCTATCCATTCGGGGGGTCTGTCTGCCGTTAAAATAATGAGGGGAATTTGTTGGTAAAAAGCCTCTGCCACCGCAGGGGCATAGTTGAGTCCTGCCGAACCAGACGTACAACACAAAACCACAGGTTTTTGGGTTGCTTGGGCTATGCCCATGCCAATAAACGCAGCACTCCGTTCATCACTTATCGTAAGGGTTTTAATGTCGGGGTGGCGTACAAAGCCCACGACTAAGGGGGCATTGCGAGAACCGGGGGACAATACTGCCGTTTCTACGCCTTTTTTGGCACAAAGCACCGCAATATCTATGATGGGTTGTAGGGGGTATTGCATAAGGTTGGGTATTTAAACCTATAAGGTTTTCAAAACCTTATAGGTTTTAACTTCTTCTTTAAAAGATTAACTTACACTTGTACTTGTTTTATTGAGTTTGCTATGGCTGTAGCTGTATGCAAAATAAATGACTAAACCAATGAGCAACCAAACTGTAAAACCAGCCCAATTAGAAAAACCTAATTCAGTCATTAAATAAAAATTACTCAACAAACCCAAAACAGGGATTAAAGATAATTCTTTGACAATAGACAAATAGGTCAATATAATAGCCGTAACGATAAACAGATAAACAGGTATTTTTTCTTTGAAAACGTCCCAACTTTCATATTGGAATAATTTTAACAAACTATCTTCGTCATAGGCGTACAACCCTAAAATAAGTGTCATCATCACGATAGGCATGACAAAACGTGCATTGATGTACGGCACTTTGAAACGGTTTTGTGGATACAATGTACTGTCTAAAGGATTTTGTTTCCTGAAACTTTTTGAGTTTTGCATAACCAAAACGCCACCGCAAACCACTACAAAAGCAAACAAAGTACCGATACTTGTAAGGTCTGTAACGACTGTAAGGTTCATAAACAAGGCAGGAATACCCACTACGCAACCTGTGAGGATAGTAGAAAACCAAGGAGTTTGGTATTTAGGGTGAATGGCTGCAAATTTTTTAGGCAATAAACCATCTCGGCTCATGGTCATCCAGATTCTTGGTTGTCCTAATTGGAATACCAATAACACACTTGCCATAGCTACGATAGCACTAAAAGCAATAACACCTGAAATAAAATCTAAGCCAATTCTCTCAAATACGTATGCCAAAGGGTCGCCAACGGCTAATTCTTTGTAGTTTACAATACCAGTAAGGACTAAAGCTAAAACAATATATAGTATCGTACAAACGACCAAAGAGAAAAACATGGCACGTGGTAAGTCTTTTTGAGGGTTTTTGCATTCTTCGGCAGTGGTCGAGATAGCATCAAAACCTATGTAGGCAAAAAATACAGAAGAAACACCTTTTAAGACACCCGCCACGCCATTAGGGGCAAAAGGACTCCAGTTTTCGGGCTTTACATAAAAAGCACCAATGGCGATGACTACTAAAATAATTGCTAACTTAAAGACTACTAATAAGTTACCTACTTTTTTAGATTCTTTGATACCAATAAAAACTAAATATGTAATGACAATAGTAATGAACAAAGCAGGAAAATCACCTATCAACCGTATGCCAGCTATTTGTGGGGCTGTTTGCCATGCCATATATGCCTCTCTCATAGCAGGCAACAAAGTTTCAACGGTTTGCCCTTTTGCCAGTAGTTCTTGGGCAGCTTCATAGCCTTTGTGTGCAGACAGGTAGTCCATCGTGAGGTACAGTGGGACTTTTAGCCCAAAGCCACTCAGTAAACTTGTAAAATAATCACTCCACGAAATAGCTACGGCAATGTTCCCTATGGCGTATTCCATAAGCAAAGTCCAACCGATAATCCACGCCACCAACTCGCCAAAAGTCGTATAGGCATAAGTATAGGCACTACCCGAAACAGGGACTGCCGAAGCAAATTCTGCATAGCACATTGCCGAAAAACCGCAGGCTATAGCCGTAAATACGAATAAAAAAGCTACTGCGGGACCTCCATTAGCACTTGCGTTGCCAATGGTACTAAAAATACCTGCCCCGATAATAGCAGCAATACCAAAAGAAGTAAGGTCAATAACAGTGAGGTTTTTGGCTAATGAATGTTCGTTAGGCTCGTCGTGCAAAGCACTATCTATATTTTTTCTGCGAAATAGTTTTTGTAGTTCCACGTTGCGTTGAAATTTGACTAAGGTATAAAATAGGTCTGTAAATGTAGGCAATTAAAAAAAAACACCCAAAACACCCAAAAAAATATTCGTAACTATTTAGTAGCTACTTTTTTTGAGTTATCAATCATGTAAGCAAAGTAGCTAAATAGCTATAAAAATGTATCTTTGTCAGTCTAACATTGATTTTCATTGACCAACACTATGTTATCTGTCATCATTTGCTGTTACAACAGTGCCTCCAGACTTCCCGCCACGTTGCAGCACCTACAAGCTCAAGGAGGCATGGAAGGCAAAACGTGGGAAGTAATTGTGGTAGATAATGCCTCCAAAGACAACACAAGTACCGTAGCCCAAAACTGTTGGCAAACAAAACCTGTAGCTCCGTTAATCTTAGTGCATGAACCTGTGGCGGGTTTGGCAAATGCCCGCAAAAAAGGCTTGGCTACTGCCCAATACGACCTTATTTGTTTTGTAGATGATGATAACTTATTGGCAGCCAATTATTTGTCAAAAGTCATAGACATTATGCAAACCTACCCCAATGTGGCAGCTTGTGGAGGCGAAGGCATTGCAGCTTTTGCCCCTGAAACGGTAGTGCCTACATGGTTTCCTCGTTTTAGCAATGGTTATGCCGTAGGCAAGCAAGCCCCCGAAGCCAAAGTTTTGACAGGCGAAAAAGAATTTTTGTATGGGGCAGGTATGGCTATTCGCAAAAAAATATGGGAAGAAATAGAAAACATGGGCTTTGAAAGTATGTTATTGGGGCGGACAGCCGATAAAATCACATCTGGCGAAGACTTAGAAATGGGCTATTTGTTCAGACTCATGGGTTATGATTTGTACTACACGCCTGAATTGTCTTTTCAACACCTTATTCCTGCCAATAGATTGACGTGGGACTATGTAAAAAAACTCAAAAAAGGTTTTGGTAGTAGTGCCGTTTATCATGGTTTCTACAAAAATCTTTTGACTCCTCACTCTTTTCGCACAACAATACGCAAGGTTTGGTGGTTAGAATTTTTACTTGTAGTAGCCGTTTTTTGTGCAAAGTTTATCTTGTTTTTTCCTTTTTCAGTCATAGACCAAGAAGGAAATTGGCGAAGTGCCTCGTGGCAACATAGTTGGGGTAGGGTGGTTACTTTGTGGCAACTTCGGTATCATTATCATCAGATTCAAGAAAAAGTAAGTATATTGGCAAAGAAATTACAAAAAAACAGTACCCCCACAAGGGTTTAAAACCTTTGTGGGGGTTTCAGTACCCTTATTGATTTACTAACTTCCTAATTACCAATGAGTATGATTATTAAAAAATTTGGTGGTACTTCGGTGGGTTCTGTGGAAAGAATCCAAAAATTAGTCCCCCTTATCCATGACGGACAACGCAAATTAGTCGTTTTGTCTGCTATGTCTGGCACTACCAATGCCTTAGTCGAAATTTCCAATGCTTTCTATGCCCTCCAAGACGAAAAGGCAAAGCAGTTGATTCTCAACTTAGAAAATAAATATAAACAGGTTATCAAGGATTTATATAAACAGGAAACGTATGCAATAAAAGCTACTAAAGTCATAGACGAATGGTTTGGGTATCTGAAAAGTTTGGCAGGAAATGTCTTTTCCAACCTGCAAGAAAGAGCCGTTTTAGCTATTGGCGAAATTCTTTCTACGCACATTGCCCACTTTTATTTCTTAGAAATTGGGGTGGAAAATGTCTTGTTAGATGCTCTTAGTTTTATGAAACTGAACTTGCAAGGTGAGCCAGACATGGACTTTATTTCCAAAGAATTGACGCAACAAATAGCTCAATATCCTGATAATCAACTTTTTATTACACAAGGCTACATTTGTAGAAATGCGTTGGGCGAAACTGCCAACTTACAACGTGGTGGTAGTGATTATACGGCTTCTTTGGTGGGAGCAGCTATCAACGCAGACGAAGTGCAAATTTGGACAGACATAGACGGTATGCACAACAACGACCCTCGTTTTGTAGATAAAACCTACCCTATTCACGAATTATCGTTTGACGAGGCTGCGGAATTAGCGTATTTTGGGGCAAAAATTCTGCACCCTTCTACCATTTTGCCTGCCAAATTGAAGAATATTCCTGTGAGTATCCTCAATACAATGGCTCCCGACCAAAAAGGCACAATGATTACTGCCAAACCTACACAAGACAATCAAGGAGTAAAAGCTGTAGCTGCCAAAGACGGCATTACGGCTATTCGCATCAAATCAAGTCGTATGTTATTGGCGTATGGTTTTTTGAGAAAAGTTTTTGAGGTTTTTGAAAAATACAAAACGCCTATAGACTTGATTACCACGTCTGAAGTGGCTATTTCATTGACCATAGACAATCCGCATGCCTTAGATAATATTGTGAATGAACTCAAAGATTTTTGTTCTGTTGAGGTTGAGCATTTTCAGACTATAGTGTGTGTGGTAGGCAATTTTGCTTTGGACAAAAGTGGTGTAGCTCGCAATGTACTTAGTGCCTTAGAGCATATTCCTATTCGTATGATTTCGTATGGGGGCAGCGAAAATAATATTTCCTTGTTGATAGAATCAAGCCAAAAAATAGAAGTGTTGAAAGCCTTGAATAAAGGGGTTTTTGGTTTGTAAAAACTAACCCCACAAGGGCTTGAAGCCCTTGTGGGGTTTAAAACTCATTGAACTTTGCCATCAATTAGGCTCTATGCCCAAAAATAGCACTACCAATTCGCACCATTGTACTCCCTTCCGCAATAGCTACTTCATAATCTCCACTCATACCCATAGAAATATGCTGCCAGCTAATATTAGGAGCTGTAAATTGGGCTTTTACTTCCTCAAAAATGCCTTTCAAGTTGCGAAACTCTTGTTGAATTTGGGCGGTGTTTTCTGTATTGGTAGCCATTCCCATTAAACCTACGATACGAATATTTGCCAAAGTCGATAGTTGCGTGTCTGCCAACAATTCCAACAATTCTGTTTTATCCAAACCAAACTTTGTGTCTTCTTCTGCAATATAAACTTGCAGTAAACAGTCTATACACCTATTCACCTTTTGGGCTTGTTTGTTAATTTCTTGCAACAATTTGAAACTATCTACCGAATGAATCAAGGTTACAAACGGTGCAATGTACTTTACTTTGTTGCTTTGTAAATGCCCTATCAAATGCCATTGAATATCTGTGGGTAGTTGTTCGTATTTATCCACCATTTCTTGTACCTTGTTTTCGCCAAATATTCGCAAACCGCAGTGATATGCTTCCAGCAATAAGCTCACAGGCTTTGTTTTGGTTACGGCTATCAAGGTTACATGAGGCGGAATTTGGCGAGTAATCTGTTCTATTTGTGTAGCTAATGACATGGTTTTATGGGTTTTTCACTTACTAATTTTTTCGTAATTCGTAATTTTTAATTCGTAGTTTACTATTTAACGTAAGTTGCGTAGTGATAGTTTAGCCCCACCCCCGACCCCTCCCCACAGGGAAGGGAGCTTGATTATCAGAGAGTTGCAAAAATCCCCTCCCTGTGGGGAGGGGTCGGGGGTGGGGCATTTAAAGCACTACGCAACTTACGTTATTTACTTTGCCATAGTTTTATAGCCCTTTCGAGGTCTGCCCGATACATGAACTTTTCGCCTCTTTCTGCCAAACCTAATGTAAGGGCTTTTTGAGCCATTTGAATAGCTGCCTGAAAGTCGCCTTGTGTAGCCAGCCAATCTGCCTTGAGCCAATGTGTGCGAAAAGTCTTGGGGTTCAGTTGAAAAGCCTTGTCTATCCATTCTCCTACTCTATCTGCAAACAGATTATTGCGTAAACAGTAGTCTGCACAAGTGGCGTACACTTCCCAGTCATCATTGGCATAGGTAATGGCATTAATAATTTTTTGCTTTACTTTTTCCTCCAACTCTACCCGAATCGTAAACGGCACGACTACATTTTCCCACTTTATAAATATATCTGCTGTTACTTTTTCTATATTACTAATTTCTATGTCAAAAGTTTCTTCAAAACTACTTTTCAAAGGTTTTGCTTTAAAAGCCACCACATTGTCTTCTTCTCGGTAGCTTTCTGTTCCCCAAGAATCCGCATTTTTGTTCAACAAAATAGTCCATTCTTTTTTAGTAGGAATGGTATAAAGGGCATATTTCCCAGCCTTGACTTGCTTGTCATTGAGCAAAACATCATCAGAAAACTCAATCGTAGTGGCTTGGTTAGCCCCTGTCCGCCATACTTTGTCATAAGGGACTATTTCGCCCCAAATATTTCTACCTCGCACACTTGGGCGGTAATATTCAATTTTAATAGTCGTAAGCCCTATAATTTGCTCCACAGTAGCGTGGGGACTGCTGTATGGTAGAACAACTTTATTGCCTTTTGTGCTTTCTTGGGCAATTATTAGTTGGGGTAAGAAATAAAAATATAGACTAATAAATAAAAGTTTAGTTAATTTTTTCAACATAAAATAAGGTTGTTTAATACAGTACATTCGCCTGAAGGCGAATATACAATTATTAGCTATATCATAAAAAAAGCCGTTGTAATCTTACTTACAACGGCTTTTTTGTTATGCTTTTACAGTTTCTTTTTGCTTTTCCAAATCAAATAAATCATTCAGAATATCCACCAATGTTTCGGCTTCGCCACGTTTACACGCTGCTTTGAGTTGTAACACAGGCAGTTTGATAATTTTTTGCATCATGCTTTTAGTCATTTTATCAAACTTATCCATTTCGGCTGCGTCTAATTGTTTTGTGAAACGTGCCATTTCTTCTTGGCGAATTTGCTCCAGCGTATTTTTGAGCTTATGAATTACAGGCGACACCAACATTTCTCTGCTCCAATCTTGGAAATCCTCGCAGGCTTGCCCAATAATGTCTTCTACTTGCGGTATTGACTCCAAACGGCGTTGCAAAGCCTCGTTAGCTCTGTTTGTAATCGTATCTACATTATATAAAACTACTCCCGACAAATCTTCTACTTGTGGAGCTATACTTCTTGGTACAGATAAATCTATCAAATATTTGAACGTAAAACTATTGAGGGCTTGTAGGTCTTCAACTGTAATCAATGGCGTAGCACGCAATACAGAACTCACAATAATATCTGCATTGGCTATAACCTGCCACAAATTTTCGTAGGGTTGTACCTGAAAACCACACTCCTGTCCTAATTCTTCGGCTTTTGTATAAGTACGATTCATCAACGTAATGCGTGGCTTCAAGGCAGAATCTTTCAGATTACGTGCCACATCTGCCCCTATTTCTCCCGCACCAATCAACAAAATATTAGGCTCTCTCAAATGCCCTGCCAATTCTTCTATCAACTCTACCGTAGCATACGAAACAGACGCAGCTCCGTCTTTAAAAGCTGTTTCTTGTACTACTTTTTTATTTGTAAAGAAGATGGCGTGCATCAAACGGTGCAAAAATGCTCCTGCCATGCCCTCGTCTGCTGCCCATTGGTAGGCTTGTTTAGCTTGGCTAATGATTTGAATATCGCCAACTACTTGCGACTCCAGCCCAATACACACTCTAAATAATCTTTGTACAGCTTCTTCATGCACTAATACGGGTAAAAAATAATCGGATAAATTCTGAAAGTCTGTTAAACATTTTTCCACTGCCAATAAACTTATTAACTGCTGCGACTCGTCAGTGTCCGACAGATAATAAAATTCGGTACGGTTGCAAGTTGAAATAATCAATGCCTCCGCAATACCTAATACCTCTTTGACTTTTGCTAAAAGCCTACGACTGCCCGCCTCGTCCAATGCTATCTTTTCGCGAATCTCCACAGGGGCTGTTTTATAGGAGATACTTAACGCCTTAAAATTGAGGTTCATACGCCGTTGTTTTTCTATTGCAAAATTAACAAGCAAATGGAAAAAATTTGATGACTTATATCATTTGACTGTAATTTAGAAACAGTCTAAATTATTTTAATGTAAGATTTCTAAGTAAAACAAAAATACCAGAAATGTGTTTATCAGTCAAATTGATTATTTTTATGAATCAATCAATAAAAGCTATTTATTTTGTGCCAAACTTCCTTTTATGAATGTACTACATACTCTACTTCATGTGCCTCCCACTGTGCAGGCACTTCCAATTTATTTATCATTCGCCGTATGATATTTTCACGAACTACATATTCTCTGTTTTTATTTTGTTGTAATAATTTTTGATAAGGTACTTCCAAATACACTATTTTCACCTTTGCCCCATAACTACTGAACAATTCCACTAATTGCAGTCGCAAACTTCTTGTAATATTGGTAGCATTCCAGACAAAAGGTGTATGACTTCGCAAATATTTTTTGGCTAATTCTTTGGCAATTTGCACTACTTTGCCTGTTCCTTGCGTATCGGCAGGAGAAATGTTGTGTTCTCTACGAATAGCATCTAAACTCACCACTTTCCAATCTTTGTAGTGTTGGGCTATCCAATGGTCTTTGCCTGTGCCTGCTATACCCGACATCATCACGACTTGGTTGTTTGTGGTGTCGTAAGGTTCGTAGTCTGGAAAGGCATCTTCTTTTTGAAAATAATTAAATTTTCCTAAATCAGAAGGAAATTTTTTAGGTGCATACAAACAATTATTTTCTTTGGCAAACTCCCTAAACAAGTCGACTCTATACAATAAATCTTCTTGGTCTTCGCAAATTCTGCCTTTTACGTCTGCCTCCGCAATGTCTGCCACCAAAGACAAATCCACGTCCAAACTTGCTTGTATGACAGCTTTTTGAGGGTTTGGTTTTTCCAATGTCCACAAAGGCAACCCATGATAACGCACAATTTTGGCTATCATTTCTCGCAAGTGAAAAGGCGTAGGAATTTCGCAGTACAACAGTTGGCGAGTTGTCATTTCGCCTTTTCTGGCGTGTCCGTGTGCCGTAATGCTGCCGTCTGCCTCTATGCACGTAGTCGACCTTTTTTCTACGTCATGCAGCAATGCCGAAGCCCACAAAATTTCTTGCAGTTGGGGTGTTTGAGCTTGATAGGCGGGTAGTTGGCACAAAGCCTCCAGCACCATTGCCGTATGAATGGCTACGTTGCCTTCGGCATGGTGGCGGGCATCTTGTGGCACATTTTGCATGACCCGCACCCACTCAAACTGCTGCTCTAAATCTGCCCAAGATTTGTTGTTAGTTAATTTCCACATAATTCGTTGATAATCAAACCTAAAATATTTTTTTATACCAATTATAGATTAGATACAGTCCAAAGATGTCATCTTTTTATGGGTGTAAAAACTTGTAATTTTGCTGTTTTTACAAAAGATGACATCTTTACACATTGAACTAAATACTACTTATAATTGGTATCACAACGTAATTAGTAGGAAAAAGTGGCGTTGTACGCCTAATATATTCAAAAATAGTATGATTGTAGTTATAGCATTTGGTCTATTGCTTTTGCCAACTGCCAATCTTTTTCTGTAACAATACCGCCTGCGTCATGCGTATTCAGTTGAATAGTTACTTTGTTATAAACATTTGTCCAGTCGGGGTGGTGGTTCATGGTTTCAGCTATCAAGGCTACTTTGGTCATAAAACCAAAAGCCTCTACAAAGTTTTTGAATACAAAAGTTCTGCACAAACGGTTATTTTGTTCTACCCACTGCGTAGTTTCCATAGTTTTTTGATGATAATTGGTAAATGTTGTTTTTAAATAAACTCTACTTGCTACCTCTAAAAGCCAACCCCACAAGGGTTTATAGTGTCGTGCTGTAAATTGTTATTAGCTACTGCTTATTTGTCCGACACCTGCGAGGTGTCGGACAAGTTGAGTAATATTTTAAGGCACGAGGTTTAAAACCCTTGTGAGGTTAATAATAGAATGTAAATAGTGTAACTATCTTGGAATTTCCACTTGATTAATGATTTGTTGTAATACATCATTTTCGCTAATTCCCTCCATTTCTTTTTCTGCCGTTAGCATGACTCTGTGGCGTAGCACAGGGAAAAACATGGTTTTAATGTCTTCTGGCGTTACAAAATCTCTGCCTTGCATAGCTGCATACGCCTTGCTGCTGTTCATCAGTGCCATAGAAGCACGAGGCGAAGCTCCCAAGAACAAAGAAGGGTGTTTACGAGTTTTATTAACAAGTTGAGCAATGTATTGTAACAAATGCAGTTCTACATGAATTTCTTTGATTAAAGTTCTGTAGCCCACAATTTGTTCTATGTTCAATAATTTGTTGATACTTTCTAAACTTTGCAGGGTTTTGTTCAAGTGAAAACGGTACAACATCTGCGTTTCTTCCTCTGCCGAAGGATAATTTACTTCGATTTTGAACAAAAACCTGTCTAATTGTGCCTCTGGTAGTCTGTATGTACCTTCGTGTTCCACAGGGTTTTGCGTAGCTACGACCATGAAAGGTGGTGGCAGGGCATACTGCGTACCGTCCATTGTGATTTGTCTTTCCTCCATGACCTCAAACAAAGCTGCTTGCGTTTTGGCAGGTGACCTGTTGATTTCATCGATTAAAACCAAATTGGAAAAGATGGGACCCTTTTTGAACTGAAATTCAGAAGTTTTGAGGTTAAATACAGAAGTACCCAAGACATCAGACGGCATTAAATCTGGCGTAAATTGAATACGTGAAAAATTGACATCTAACACTCTTGATAAAATTTTGGCTGTCAATGTTTTAGCTACTCCCGGTACACCTTCTATTAGCACATGCCCATCTGCCAAAATAGCTGCAATTAACAAATCAACCATTTGGTTTTGTCCTACGATTACCTTTGCTACTTCGCGGCGTATCTCCTCTATGGTATTTTGTAAAGAAGATAAATCTATTCTATTTGAAAAAATCTCCATTGTGTCTTTAGTTGATAAACAAAAATATTGTTTTTTGGAAAGATTGGTGAAAAAAGGCTTAATTTTTTAGCATTTACCACCAAACACTATTCGGATAGTTTTTTCCAATCACAACTACTTCACCTATTTTGGGCGTGGTGAGTGGGAAATTAGCTTGTTGGGCTGCTTGTGCAATACGGCGGATAGGTTCATTCCATTCGTGATAAGCTAAGGCAAATTTGCCCCAATGCACAGGTAGTAAAACTTTTGCATGAATGGCTTGGGCTGCTTGCAATGTCTGTTCGGGGGCAAAGTGAATGTACCGCCAAGAGTCATTGTACTGTCCACATTCTAAAAAAGCAAGGTCAAAACTGCCAAATTTTTCGCCTATTTTTTGAAAAGTGCCTTCGTCATAGCCCGAATCTCCACCCAAAAACAGTTGATAATCATAGAGTTTCAGGGCAAAGGCAGCCCAAAGGGTTTTGGCACGCAAAATACCTCTCCCCGAAAAATGGCGAGAAGGCACAGCCGTTAGTTGAATGCTGTCGTTGTGTACTTTACTTTCCCACCAATCCATTTCGATAATTTTATCAGCAGCTACTCCCCAGTATTTTAGGTGTGAACCTACACCCAAAGGGGTATAAATTTTTTTGACTGTAGGGTGGAGTTGCAATAGGGTTTCATAGTCCAAATGGTCGTAGTGGTCGTGAGTAAGCACCAAAATATCTATAGGCGGAAAGTCCTCAACTTTGTAAACACTTGTACCATCAAAGGCTTTTCCAAACCAAGAAATAGGCGAGGCGTAAGCACTAAAAACAGGGTCTATCAAAATATTGATGCCTTTGTAAGTAATGAAATAAGACGAATGCCCAAACCAAACGACTTGTGGGGCTTCGGTAGTGTTTTGTGCCAATGCCTTTAAGTCTGTGCGTACTGTTTGCAAAGGCGTAGGCGGTGTTACGGTCTGCGGTTTGTTGTAAAAACCTTTAAGAATTGTCCAAAAAGATACGTCTTCGGGTTGCACCGCCGTAGGCAAGATGTTTTGAAACTCACCATTGCGATAGTTGGGCGAGGCAGAAATTCTTTCTAAATCTGCCCCTGTGGGGTTTTTACCAAAAATTTTTTGTTGCATAAAAAGTGTGATTGCCAAAGAAATGAAGATACAAAGTATCAATAGGTAACGAAAAAGTTTTTTCATAGGTTATTTAATCAATCATTAGGCATTATTTTAATTACTACTTTTTGGGAACATGACGAGTCGTAGGAAGTTTACTAAAAAAGATTGTAGTAGAAAATATGTAATTCATTAATAACGAATTATTTAATATAAGTTGCGTAGTACAAAATGTACCGTACCCTTTAGGGTGCAAGGTCAATTAGAGATGATATTAAAGTATATTTTTGGTACAACTATAATAATTATTTCATCTAAAATTTTTAAAATCATATTATTAACCTTGCACCCTAAAGGGTACGGTACACTACGCAACTTACGTGATTTAATGGAACACAGATGACACTGATATTCACTGTTTTTTATAAAATTTGAAATTAAAAATTTACGAATTAATCATTACACCTTAGCTTTCCTTCAAAAAGTAGATATTCAATGTAGTGCCTACATCTACCTCACTTTCTATTTCTACTTTTCCGCCTTGTATTTCCACTTGTGTTTTAAGAATATACAGCCCTATGCCTTTGCCCTCTATGTTGGGGTGAAATCTTTTGTAGAGTTTAAAAACATTTTCGGCTTGGGTTGTTAGGTCTATGCCTGTACCATTATCCATGATTTTTAGACAAACATAATTGTCTATGTTACTTGTACTGATGCCTATTTGTGTAATGACATTGGGACGGCGAAATTTCAATGAATTAGTAATCACATTTAGCAATACATTGTTAATAAATGCCTTGCTTGCCGTAATCGTAGGGGCATGGCTAAAATCATAATGTACCTCCGCCCCACATTTCTTGATTTGTGGATTGAGTTGCTCAATAATTTTTTTAATTTCTACATCAAAATAAACTGTTTCTTTATTTTCTTCTACAATCTGCGTTTCAGATAAAATATAGTTCAAGTCTTTTACTACTTCGTCCAGCCTTTGGGCAGACGTAGCCAACATCGCCAACAATTCTTGTTTTTCTTCTTGAGAATTATCGGGTATGTTTAGTAAATTAACTAATCCTAATATAGAAGCTACAGGCGACCTTAGGTTATGCGAAACGACATAACTGTAGTGGGCAAGTTGGTTATTTTGGCGGATAAGGTCTTTATTGATATTGCGGAGTTTTTCCTCACTTTCTTTAGTAGTTGTAATGTCTTTAACCAAGATATAAATAGAAATTACTTCACCACTTGCCACAATCGGAGCATAATAAGAATCGTAGTACCGTTGCCCCAAAGTAGGGTGTTGCACTATAGCCTCGTAAGAAGTTCTACGCCCTGTACCTAACACATAATCAAAGGCTTTTTGGGCTTTATCTCGTACTGTAGGGTCTATCACTGTATCCAAAAAATTTTGCCCTAAAAGGTCTCCAATTTCTGCTCCCTCCGCTATGTGTGTGTCGGGTACGTGCATAAATTCTATCTGCATTTTTTCATTGACACACAACAAAATATCTGGTGAAACTTCTAATAAAGCCTTGTAATACAATTCTCTTTTTGCAATAGTTTCGTTCAGTGCAACGGTATTATCTAAGGTTTGGCGGATTTCTTCACTACTTGTTGCCAATTCCTCGTTCAACATTTGTAGCTCTACTATTAACTGCAAATTTTCTTGCAACACATTTTTTTGGTCGGTAATATCTCTTACAATCCGCAAAACTTGTTGGGGGGCATACGTAATAGTTCTGGATTCATAATGCCTTTCCTCTCCCTCAACAGTTAAACTATATTCCAATAGTTGCAAAGTCCCTGTTGTCAAGGCTTGTTGGTTCGTCTGTAAAATTTGTTTGATAATGGCTTCGGGCATTTGAGAGTTTTTGATGTTTGTACCTACTACATGGTTCGGGTTCATCAAAATTTCACCACTTCCACCTTTGTAGTCTAAGTATTCGCCTTTGTCATTCATCAAAAACAAAATATCGGGAATAGCCCGCAAAATAGCATGACGGCGGTTTGCCTCTGCCTTAAATTGTTCTTCTGCTCTTTTGCGGTTGCTTATATCTCTTACTATTTTTAGTACCAAATCTTTGCGGTAACGTACTGTCTGCGTTTCATAATGGTACACCTCACGCCCTACTTCTATGGAATATTCCCCAAATTGTGCTTTGTTAGTGAGTAATGCTTGTTGATTATCCAACAACCATTTTTGCAAAATATCTTCGGGCAAATTGGCTGCTGTGATGTGCATACCAATATCATACGATAACAAAGGATAAGATTTATAATTACCTCTTACATCTACAAAATAACCGTCTTCATTAATTACCAAAATCATATCAGGAATTAAACGCAGCAAAGTTCTTTTGTAATGTTCGGCAGCTTTAATTCTTTCTTCGGCTTTTTTTCGCAGTGTTACATCTCTAATCAAGTGCATCAATAAGCCTTCACCACACCTAATAATACGTGCTTCATAATGTTTCGTACCATATACCGTAGGCAATGTATAAGGCAATAGTTGCATTGTCCCTGTATTCAACGCTAATTGATTACAAGTCAAAAGACTCTCAACTAACCATATTGGTAAACCTATTTCACTAATATTTTTTCCTATAATATCTTCTTTGAGGTACTCTACATTCGTGTTACCGTAGTGTTCTATATACGTACCTGTTTCATTAAGGATAAAAATATGGTCTGGAATGGCTTGTAAAATGGCATTTTTTTGGCTTGCCTCCATGCTTGCCTTTCTTTCTGCGTCTGGTAGGGCAGATAAATTTTCTTGCTTTTGCAGTGCCAATGAAGTTATTTGTTGTTTCAAATAACTATTTTCTGTTTGTAATCTTTCATAAGATTTTTTCAGTTCATTATAGGCTTTTTCAAGTTCCTTCTCTGACATACGGCAAAAGCAATAAGGGAATATTACCACTAATCTACGAACTTTAAATTAAATTAGATAATTTTTGCAATAGAGTTTATGAATAATTTTTACATTAAAACTAACATTTCTTTTAGTGTCGTGCTATAAATTGTTATTATCTCTAACACCGATTGTCAAGGTCTTCGACCATTGCCAACGGTTCAATACGTTGGCAATGGTCGAAGACCTTGACAATCGTATAACATTTTAAGGCACGATACTAACATCTTTATAGGGCTTCTTGAAGACAATCCAACTTATTTCTTTAAAAAATAGTAGTTTTACTATAAGTTTTTTAAAGCTCTAAACTATAAGAAATGTTAGTTTTAAGCATTACCTCTATGGCACTACCAAACAGAGAAGGGGTATAAAATAAAAAAGGCGTTGGTAAAACATTTACCAACGCTAAAAAATGCCTTGTCAAATACAGGTTAAAGAGTCTGTACTGTTAAAAAATAACAAAAAATCCTTATGACAAAAGTAGTAGTTTATTCCGTAAGTACATTGTTTGGTGGCTTAGAATAGAATTAGAAATATTTTAACCTTGTCTATCAATCCAACCATTACTAACTCTTAATGGTGAGGGAATATTATTTTCATAGAGCTGCCCCGTCCCCAAACCTTGTGGAAAATTTTGCCATTTTGTACCTAAAATTTTGTGGGCGGTATATTGGCAAATAGCATTTAGCCCGATATTAGACTCTAAGGCAGACGTAAGCCACCAACCTATCTGCATTTTTTCGGCTATTGCTATCCATTCTTCGCAAGACCGAAAACCACCTACCAAAGTAGGTTTAAGGATAATAAATTGAGGGCGAATTTGCTTTAATAACTTTTCTTTGTTTTCAATCCCATGAATACCAATTAATTCTTCGTCTAAGGCAATAGGAATAGGCGTAGTTGCACACAATTCTTTCATGGCTTGCCACTGCCCTTGTCGAATGGGTTGTTCTATGGAATGAATACCAAAATTGGCTAATTCTTGTAGTTTTTTTGGGGCTTCCGCAGGGCTAAATGCACCGTTGGCATCTACTCGCAGCACAATTTTGTTGGCATCAAACTCTTTTCTGATACTTTCTAATAATGCTAATTCGTCCTCAAAATTAATAGCTCCTATTTTGAGTTTGATACAATGGTAGCCGTCAGCTAATTTTTGCCGTATTTGTGCTTGCATTTGCTCTTTGCTGCCCATCCACACCAAACCGTTGATAGGCAAAGGCGTATTTTTTTCATAAAAATCATTGGCATATAATTTATCAACTGCACCATTTTTCCAACCCAACCACACCGTTTCCAACGCAAAAACTAAGGCTGGTACATCTGCTGCCGTATAGTTGGTAGGTTGTAACAAGCTGTCTATCCACGCATACACATTGTCATATTGTGCTAAATTGGTGTTGCTTTGGTTAAAATTTTGGCAAATCTGTGTCAATAACTGTTCATACAAAATAGTGGCATCTTTGCTCAATTTGGGCAGTGGGGCTACTTCGCCTTGCCCTACCAATGTATTTTGGGCGTGTAGGTGCAAGAAAAAAACATGATGTTGTGTCATTACACCTCTTGAAGTACCTGCTTCAAACTCAAAGTCTAAGGTGTAAGGGCGAAACGAAAGAGAATACATGATGAATTGTGTTTATAACGATATTGTTTACACGCAAACTTTTATACAAATAACAAATCAACCCTATAAAATTGGAGTTTTATAGGGTTGATTCCTTGCCAGCTACATAAATACTACGTCATCTATGACCTTCTCGCCTATAGCTTGGTTCAACTGCATGATAATCATTTTTTTTGCCAAACCTAGTTCTTGTTTCAAAGGAGCAGAAGACAATTCTACATACAAAATCCGTTCTTTGATAAACACTCGCAATGTCCGTTCCGTTATAGCCTCTCCCATCATATTTCGCCAATAGCTCATCACACTTTGCTCTTTGTACTTTTTTCGTAAGTTCAGGGTCTTTAGCATCTCATCAAAGGCATCTTTAAACGAAACTGTATTGCCTCTGCGTTGAGAGTTTTTCAGTAAATCTTTGTCTAACATTATCGGGTTATTTTAGTAAAATAATTACAATATTCTAATAGTAGTTTTCTATGGTGTACGCAATGATTGTTGTTCAAAGGTAGCAATTATTACAATGAAAATACATTTAAAAATATTTTCACAAGAAAAGTATTTTAAAATTTACCTTTATATATGCCTACATAAAAAATTTCGGTATCGTAGCTTCCTCTTGTCGTATCTTCTCTTGCAATTTCAAAAAACCACCTATCAAGGCTTCTGGGCGAGGCGGACAACCCGGCACATACACATCAACGGGAATAATTCTGTCCACACCTTTTACTACATGATAGCCGTGTTCCCAGTAAGGACCTCCACAGTTGGCACAACTACCCATAGAAATTACGTATTTAGGTGCGGGCATTTGTTCGTACAAACGCCGTACCCTGTCTGCCATTTTGAAAGTAACTGTACCCGAAATAATCATGACATCTGCCTGACGAGGCGAATTACGTGGAAAAATGCCCAACCTATCTAAGTCATAATGTGGAGCAAAAGTTGCCATCATTTCTATAGCACAACACGCCAAACCAAAACTCATAGGCCACAAAGACGAGAGCCTTGCCCAATTCAACAAGTCTTCCATTTTTACAACAATAATACTGCCTTGTCCTGTTTTTTCGGTGGCTAATGGGGTCATAGTTGAGTAGTAATGATTTGGTAAATTTTTTCGTAGTGTTCTGTTTGCGTTTGCACCTTCGGGGCAATGGGTTGATACACAAAGTTACGGATTTTATTTTGCAAGTCTATTACATTCCCTTGTGCAAAAGTCGTACAACCTTCACTATAGTAGTTGGCTAATTCTTTTGTGCCACCTATATCACTTGCAATAATATTTGCCCCAGATGCAATAGCTTCATGTAATACTAAGGGACCTATTTCTACCCACTCCGAAGGAATAATGACGCAATGTACTTCTTGTAAAATTTCAATAATTTTTTCTCTTTTTTGATTGCCTAAAAATCTGATACTTGAGTCGGCTTTTGCTTTTTCTGCCCACTTTTGAATAAAAGTATTTTGGCTTTGCAACTCGCCTATCATCAACAATTCTGTAGGCAAATTGTTAGTGTTTTTTGGCAAACCCAACCATGCTTGTAGTAGAGTATGCACTCCCTTAATGGTTTCAAATCTGCCCATGTAGGCAAAAGTGATTTTGTTTGTAGGTTTTTGAATAGGCTTTTTAGGGATAAAATCGGGGTGAATGCCATGCCGTACCATACTTATTTTGCCTCTGTCCACACCCATACGTTGTATCGTTTGGCTAATTTCTTCGGACATTACCAACCAATGCTGCGTCAAAGCATTAAGTCTATGAAAAGATTGTAAGGACTTTTCTACAAAAAACTTCATTTTCAATGGTGTAGGCAATTTTGGGTAACTCAATGTAGGCAAACTTGAGCAAATAGCACCTAAAAAACGGGGTACATTATATAAACTATTGACTACACAACTTGTGCAGGTGCTTACTGTAGGCGTAATACTACAAGCCGTAGTTTGATGAAACAACAATTTGCCATTAGGACAACTAATGGGCGTGTGATAACTTGCAATGACTTTGGCTGTTGGCAGTTGTGCTTGTTGTTGGGCAGCTTGTAAACCTTCTGCTAGTGCTGTACTGATAAGCCCTGTATAACCGTTGTAATGTACCCAATCAAAGTTTTGATGTGGGATAATTTGGCTAAAAAAATTTTGCCAAGACTGTACCCAAGATGAATTGTATTTGCTGTAAATCTCGTCTATTGTTTCGTTGAACAAACTAGCCCCTAACACTTTTATACCTTCATAGTCATAAAAGCACATTTGTAAGATATTATCTCTAAAAACAATATTTTTTTGTTTTTCTACAGGTACAGCAGCCAATATAGTGACACTATGTCCTTGACTAACAAGAAATTTAGCCCAATTATGTACATATACCTCTGAGCCCCCCCACGCATGTGGGTAATAATTATAGTTCAATAAAAGAATATTCATACATTAGAATTATGTATTAAAAATTGTATTTTAACATTTTTGATTACGCTAAATGCTAAAATTGTAAGCAATTTATTTGGAATTTGTTATTTTTTTTGATTAGCTTTAACACAAATTAATGTTTCACTTATTAAAACTTAAAATTACAATGAAATACGCAAAACACCTATCCCTACTACTATTTGTATTCATGGCAGCTCTTTCTTCTTGCTTTGAAGTAGGTGATGATATTTTACCAACTCCTATTGCAACTACTGATAAAACCTATATTGTTGGTGCTTGGGAGGTTTATGAAATTGCTATTACTGGTGAAAGAGGTTATAGAGAACCTGTGAAAGACGCAGCCGTTTGGATTAATGATGATGGTACTTTAACAATTCGTCGTAAAGGTGAATACCACACAGGCAAGTGGGACATGAGCAAAGATGGCGGTTATGTAGGATTTATTTTAGACAACCCAAATTCAGCACCTGATTTTCCCGGAAATTGGTCTATACAAAAAGCTGATAGTGATTTGTTATGGCTTTCTACAAGTATCAAAAATTTAAGAATGCGTAGAATGTCTGATACACAAATTGAATTCTAATTCAAATTATATTAACAAAAAAACCATGATTGATTGCATGGTTTTTTTGCTTTAGTGATTAGCCTTATTCATCATAAACCAATCTTTCATTTCTTCGGGTTGTACGGTCAATACCTTTGCAATAGTCAAATCTACTAATACCATTGCAGCCTCTTTCATAGACAGTTGTGCAATTTGTGAATACGTTTGTACGTCTATTTGTGGGTGTTGTGCCAAATAACGCAATAAAACTTGTTCTTTGGCAGAATAAGTAAAAGCAATAGTCCTTTCTTCGGAAATTCCTTGTAAAATCTGCCTCATTTCTCTAGTTGCTTGCAAACTTTGGTCTGCCACCCGAATATAAGCTACTCCTGTTTGCCTTTCAAAATTATAAATCACAAAAACAGGTTTTTGTGTATGTGCTTGTATATCAAATACCAATACAATGCGGTTAGGAGCAACTAAGACTCTTTCGATAGTGTATTGTATAGCAGGTTTACAATGCTTTTCAATGGCTTGTTTCAAGACAAACTCGTCTTCGTTGGCATATTTCAAGCCTACAATGCTTTTGTCGTCATCTACGCCAATCAATAATTTTCCACCCTTCGTATTGGCAAAAGCAACAACTTCTTTCACAATTTTATCGGGGTGGTTTGCCTTACGTTTAAACTCAAGCTGTAACCCTTCGCCTTGTGCTACTAATTGTTGTAATTGGTATTTGTTCATGCGTGCTATAAAATTTTATACCTGAAACCTCAGAAGGTTTTGTAGTGTCGTGCTTTAAAAACTTATAGAAGAACTAACATTTCTCAAAGAAATGTTAGTTCTATACAATTTCTGTATAATAATTTATAGCACGACACTACAAAACCTTTTGAGGTTTGTTGTTAATTGTTTTCACTACAGACAAACCAATATACACCAAAATTATCAAGGGTATGGCGGTAACTTGTAGTGCTAAGAGTAATAACAACGAAATAAAAACCAAAGAGTAGGTATATTGGTTATTTTTCCACGAAAAATCCTTGAATTTTAAGGCTATCAAAGGTAATTCTGCCACCAACAAAAACGACATGACCAATGTAATAGCTATCAAGACATATACATTTTGTAAAAAAGGTGTCAAGATAGAATTTTGTTGCAACAGCCAAGGGAAAGAAGCTATTAACATGGCATTAGCAGGTGTGGGTACACCAATAAAAGAATCTGACTGTCGAGTGTCTATATTGAATTTGGCTAAACGGAGGGCAGAAAATACCGCCATAATCAGTGCTAAATAAGGTATGTATTTATTCACAAATACATCATTTGAGATAGACATAGCTTGTATAATGAGGTGGTACATCATGATACTTGGCAATACACCAAAACTCACGCAGTCTGCCAAAGAGTCCAATTCTTTGCCCATAGCACTGTTGGCTTTTACGGCTCTTGCTACGAAGCCATCAAAAAAATCAAAGACAGCAGCTACTAAAATCAACAAAGAGGCAGTGGTTAAATGCCCACTGAAACATTCGATAATGCCTAAACAGCCACATACTAAGTTGCCAGACGTGAGGGCATTGGGAAGGTGTTTTAACATAAAATTTGTTCGGATAGTTGTTAGATAACTCTATGCAAGATAAATTTATTCAAAATAAATATACTGCATCACTACATTATATTTTGACAAAGCATAAAAAAAACTCTTTTAACTATACACACTAACGTTGTATAGTTAAAAGAGTTAAGTTGTTGTAAATGAATTATTTATTTACTTTTTGCCCCTCTAATCATCATCTCCAACATATCCCACATATCATCTGTGATGACATTCATCAAATAATTCATTTCGCCAGCACCTTGTAACCATTCGCCACCGTCGATAGTTACTACTTCGCCGTTTACATAAGAACTGTAATCAGACACTAAGTAAGCTGCTAAATTGGCTAACTCTTGGTGGTCGCCTACTCTTTGCAAAGGTACTTTTTTGCTTACGTCCAATTTATCTCTCAGAGCCTCAGGGAACAATCTGTCCCAAGCACCTTTTGTTGGAAAGGGACCTGGAGCAATGGCATTAGAACGGATACCGTACTTTGCCCATTCTACCGCCAAAGACCTTGTAAGGGCTAATACACCAGCTTTAGCACACGCAGAAGGCACTACATACGCAGAACCTGTCCATGCGTAAGTTGTTACGATATTCAAAATAGTGCCTTTTTGTTTTTGTGCAATCCAGTTTTTGCCTGCTGCTAAGGTAAAATTGTATGTGCCTTTGAGTACAATGTCTATGACTGTATCAAAACCTTTGGCATTTAGTCTTTCCGTAGGACTGATGAAGTTCCCTGCTGCATTGTTCAACAACACATCTAACTGCCCGAAATGGTCGTAAATAGCTTTGAGAGTTTTTTCTACGTCATCGTAATTTCTCACATCACACGCCAAAGGGAGTACCTTTCCGCCTGTTTCTACTTCCAATTCTTTGGCGGTTTCTTCCAACACATCAAATTTACGGCTCGCAATGACCAAATTTGCACCTAATTGCAAAAAGTATTTGCCCATAGATTTGCCTAAGCCTGTGCCACCACCTGTAACTAAAATGGTTTTGCCTGCCAAACTGCCTTCTTTTAACATTGATTGATTATACATGGTTGTATGATTTTAGATGAATAAGTGTCGCAATGAATAAAAACTATGCTTGCATAATAATAAGGCGAATGTAGTAATTTGAATGAGATAACAAATGAAAAGTAAGTATCTTTTTTACAACTTTATTTATCCTTAGATTTTCATCACAATTACGACAAATAAAGCTTTCTTTAGAAAAAATTAACTAAAAAATTTTGTTATTTACAATAATCCTTATATCATTGTGGAAATAGTTTTTATTTCCCCTTAATAACACATCTAACAATGAAAAACGCAATTAAAAGTTTAGCATTAGGCATAGCTTGTGCTTCTTTAGTAAGTGGTTGTGCTATGGTTGCAGCTCCAGTAAATGGTGGTCTTTATGGCAACGTAAAAGCTCCTATTGCAGTTACATCTAATACTGTAGGTGCAAAAGTAGGCAAAGCACAAGCAAGTTCTATCTTAGGTATCATTTCTATGGGTGATGCAAGTGTGCAAGCTGCTGCTAAGAGTGCAGGTATTACTAAAATATCTCACGTAGATTATGAAGCAACTAACATATTGTCTTTATATGCTACTTTTACTGTATATGTTTACGGTGAATAGTATAACAATTTAATCTAAGAAATACCTACTAATTTTGAATTATCAATTATTAGTAGGTTTTTTGTTTTTATTACTTATCGTATTTATCATTAATCCTAATAGTACACTATTTATGAAACACCACATTTTCCTTTTTTTATTAGTTTGTGTCCTTTGCCCATCTATCATTTTTGCTCAAAACTCAAATAAATATGTCAAAATCAGTAATATCCCTAATGGCATACTTTTTTTTGTGCAACCTCTTGAACTATCAGCCTCACAAAATAAATTTTCAATAGATTTTACCTATCCATTACACAAGCCTCAAAATCCAACTGATAGCGTAACAGTTAATTTTACACTTATTTCAAAAGAAGTATTAGCTGCCTTTCAAGCCTTATCTTTTAGCCATCAACAAGATAGCATTTTCAAAAGTGCAATACCTACTAAACTCTACATTGAACAGAAAAAGAGAAAATGGCACTACCGATACAGTACTAAAATGAGTTTTGCCCACTTTCAAAAATTATTAGCCTCCCCCTCACCCATAAGTATAACTATACACACCCCCAGTAAAGTTTTTATATTTTATACGGCTAATGAATGGGAAAATACCAGAAAAACTACCGCAGATTTAATTAAAATGAATGAGTAAGGTTCATTTCTTCTGTAATAGATTTCACAGTTACTAGGTAGTGGCTACGACTTAGTAAGTGCTTTTAATGAAGATTACGCTAATTTTATATGATTTCTCAAAAAAAATCGTAACTTGTATAGCTAATTCTTGGCTTTTCGGATATGAAACACAGATTTTTTGTAGTGGGGGCTGCTGCCCTCCTAACGTGGGGGACTTGGGCTTGTCAAAAGGCAACTCCTGATGCTCCCAAAGTAAATATCGTTTTTGCGACACTTTCGCCTGAAAAAATCTATCAGACAGACGAGGTAAAAGATTTTATTTTTGCTTGCGAAGAGGACAGTATAGACCAAATCAAAGAACAAGCTAAAAGGTTTTTCTTGCAAGGCATTGATGCCAAAGTGAACAAGAAAAATACAGTAGAAGGCATTGCTCTTTTAACAAAATCTATTACTTTTTACCCTGACAGCAAAGCCTATTATGAATTGGGCAATGCGTTGTATGAACAAAAAAACTACGAAGAAGCCGAAAAAGCCTATCAAATGGCTGAAACTTTGCGTTTCTCTAATTTAGCAAATTTGTACTACAATATGGCTCTCAATACGGCTGCCAAAGGCGGTGAATACATAGATTATTCTATTGCAGACTATTTGGGCAGGGCTATAGAACAGGGCTTTGTGCAAAAAGAATTGGTGCAACAAGAGCCTCTTTTTGCTTCGTTCCAAAATTCACCTGCCTTCCAACAGTTGTTTTTAAAGCATTTTACCAATTCAGAAGACAAAGCTACGGCTGCTTTCAAAGTATTTTTAAGGGGTTTTCCTGAAAAAACTTTGCCTTACGAAATTTCCTCCAAAGATGTGGACAATGTAGGCGACAAGTACATTAGTTATGATTTTGCCAACTATGTGAAAGAAATGGAAACAGGCTCTTTTGGTCGGGACGTGGGCAGTGAATATTACTATTTGGCAAAGGTGAAAAGTACAGAAAAATATGTAGCCGTTGTGTATGCCTCGCGTGATGCAATGGCAGAGGAAATGGCTCCAACTTATTCTTACTTAGTAACTTACACCAACAAAGGCGAGGAAATTAGTAAAATCAATGTGGCGTGTCAATGTACCCCACAAAAAATAAAAGCTGCCAAAATAGAAGACAACAAAATTACGGTTACCGAATACGAAAGATTGTGGCAGTCGCCTGTTACGGAAGTACCTTTTAGCGAAAACCGTATAAAATCTGTGGCGAAATTGGGCGAAAAAACCTATCAAATAGACGAAAACGGAAAAATCACTGAAAATACGGCTGCTGTTGGGGCTGTTGGTAAAAAAAGAGATGATGTGTTGGTGTTGAAATAAATACAAGCCGTTATGATTGCCAATAGCTGTAAGACTTTGGTAATTGTAACGGCTTGTATTTTTATAGTAATATTATTCTTGCTTTAGAAAATTAGCAACAATACTATCTATATTAGTTATATAGTTTTTAATAAATTTAATATTTTTTAATACATCATTTAAAGCAATATCAGAAGCATCATCATTATGATGTGTAATATGATTACGTTTCTGAACAATTTGTTTTATACTTTCTTTTTGATTTTGGTAAGCTTCATTTTTCCACAAATTCATACCAAATTTTCTAAAAATAGACTCTGTACGATAAGGCATACCAGAAATAAATTCATCTAAGGCAGTACGGTTTTTACCATTTTCATCTATCTCTAATAGAAAAATGCTAAATTTTTCTTCTTTTTCTTTCCATTCTTGCTTAGGATTTAAACTCCACTTTACAAGATTATGGGGTACTTTTGCTTTTTTAAGCCGTTCATTCATTTCATCAAACACCCACATTAAAACGTCTTTTAGATAACTTTCTAAGTAAGTACACATTAAAACCATGAATGATTTTGTGTAGAAGTTGATATGTTGAGTAAAAAAATCATCTTCTTTTAAAACTCTTTGATTAGTCGTTTCAACTAATTTTAATAAATCATCAAGAGTTTTAACATAATAGTCTAAATAAGGGCTTTTATTCATTAGAATATCATTATATTGATTAATAATTTTTACAATACAATTAGAGAGAATTAAATGCTTAGATGATTCTCTTTGTCTAATTCTAATGGTAAATCACTAAGTAGAGAGTCCCATAAGTTTCTACGTTTTAAAATACCTTCTCTATGCACACCATAATAAATAAGTTTATTATATTCTTCTGACTCACAAAAAGAAGTATATTTTTTTAGTATAATTGCTTGATGTTCTTGTAAAGAAGCAAGAGAATATTTAGCAAATACCCACATCACACTATCATATAAAGGCATATTTTGTCTTTCTCCTTGCTTTGCTACATTTGCAAAAACCTTATCCCCAAATATTAATTTACATTTTTCCAAGGTAGATAAAAATAGTTTTTCCCAAATTGCTGCTGTGCTATCATCTATATTTTGATGTTTTTCCATGAAACGGTCTAAATATTTCGCAAAATTATCTCCTTTATTTTTTTCATAATCTTGCAAATCTGTTTGTAAAGCAAAGAAACGTAAGACCATTTCATCACCTTCTCTACTATTTCTTTCTTGAGTAGAATTAGCTCCTAAACCGAACTCTTGAATAACTGCATCATCAGCAAGTTGGCTTAATAACTTGTCTAAATTACCATCATAAATAGCATGTCGTATTTCTTGGGCAGATAATTCAACAGCTCCTCTATTCAATCTTGCAAATATTTCTTTAATAATAGAACGGCTATTTTCTTTTCGCAAAATAATACAACGAATAGTCGTATTCTCTAAATCACTTTGCAGACTACTATCTAATTCACTAAATTTTTTACCCTCCAACTCTGTAAATACACTTAGCCCTTCTAAGGCAAACTCGTTATTGAAAAAACGCATAATTGTTGTGATGCGTTGTACGCCATCAATAACTTCATGCCGACCATCTTCTTTCTCTGCAAAGTAACACGCAGGTAACGGAATACGCATCAAACAAGATTCTATAAAAGCCGAAGTTCTTTCTTCATTATCTTTGTTCCATTTATATTTTCTTTGAAATTCAGGATTTAGTATCAGTTTAGGGGCAAGGACTACATCTCCTTTTACAATTTCTTTGGCACGAGTTACCAAAGATTCAAAAGGATAATCAATAGGATAAAGGCTAAGAGATTTATTAAGAGTTGTATTAGTTATTGTAGTTTCCATAGAATTACTTGATTTAGGGTAAACAAATATACAATTTAAAAATTTATTGAAGGCAAATCATTAGAATTTCCATTAAAACAACGCAGTAACCTGCACCCTTCCCAAATGAGCTACAGGCTGCCCTTCAGATTTTCTGCCGTCATATTGCAAAGAAAGTTGCAAACCATTAACTAACTGCTGTTGCCATTGCAAAGACCAATTCCAATTCACCCCACGCTGCAAAGCCTCCAATAGTTCGTAACCTACAGGCGTATTGGCTTCGCCCTCAAACGTAATGTGTGTGAAACGAAGTTGTGCCGTAACAGTTCGTTTACTTGCCTTTGCCCAACGGCTTTCTACGCCCAACTGCTGCAAGGTGGCTTGTTCTTGACTGTTTTCTGTGAAACGGTTGCGTTTTAGGTGCAAAACATAACTGCCTGTAAGTCGAAATGTAGGATTAGGTTGAAAATTAATTTCGGGTTTTAGTTGTTGGCTCACAATCAAGTAGTTGCGATTTTCCATAAAATCCGAAAGATTTTGTTTTTGGTCGGCTACTGCTGTTAGTTTGGCATTGAGGAAAGTCGTTAGATTGTAACGAATCGTTGTTTGGTATTCTTGAATGTTTCTTGCCTCAAAACCATTGGTCAAAAGTTGTTTTTGGGCAGAATTTAAGACCGTAAACTCTACGCCAAAATGTGGCGAAGTACGGTTGTAAAAAAACGTACTCCTAAAAATTGCTTGTCTTGCTTGCAAAGCTGCATCTTCGGTTTGTGCAAAAGGAATAAATCTTTGTACTAAATCCGTTGCAATTATTTTTTTGTTGATACTCCAAGAAGTTTGGTTACTTAACTTGCCCAATAAACGCAATAAATTTGTTTTTTCTTGCCATTTTTTAGGCAAATTGATATTCAAACGGTAAGATAAATTATTGCTATACGTAGGCACATACTCGTCTGTAGGTGTAAAAACTTTGATGTAATTCCGTTCATCAGGGTTAATAGCCAAATAAAACTCGTTAAGTTGTTGGATACCGTCTTTGTTATCATCTCGCCAAGTGTGTGTACCTGTACCTGTATTTACCAAAATAAACCTGAACTCACGCCGTAATTCTCTGCCCGCAGCCGTTGCCAATGTCAATTCTGATTTGATGTTGTCTTTCCAAAAGTTACGATTAAAGTCTATTCGCAGCATAATAGTTTCTTCGTTAGGTGCTATTTTTCGGCTCGTATCTCGCAATACATTCTGCAAATTGCGGTAAGTAGTTACAAAATTGAACAAATTAGCCCCTTGTTGCCGTTTAGCACTGATATTCAAGGTGTTAGCAATCGTATTAACGGCTAATATGCCTTGTAGGGGTGCATTGTCCTCTCTGTAGGCGTAATCTGTCAAAAACTGCCAACGGGTAGAGTCGCCATTTTTGACATAAATTTTATGTTCATAAAAATTCATGGCGGTACTTTGTAGGCTGTCGTTGGCGGTTTTGCGAACCATATTTCTGTCTTCTTGGTATTGGTAGCCAATAATGGCGGGTTTTGTTTTGTAAAAAACATTGCCTACCCACCTGTACCAGTTGGCTGTGGTCGTGGCTTGTTGATTGTGCATCAAAAAGCCCGAAAAAAGAGTGTAAAACTTGCCAAACTGCTGCCCAAAGGCTATATTTTGTTGAAATCCCTTAACATCTGTACTTCGGTTTCGATACGTAAATTTTGCCTCAAAAAAGTTATTTACATCTTTTCGCACTTGTAATTGTGCTTGTGCAATGTGGTCGTCCAGTCGTTTTTGTGCGGTATTCAGTGCCGACCAATCTCTGTCAAATTCCACTGCCCGAAATCTGTCTATAGGGCTAAAATTGGCGTTGGTGTGTTCATAATCTATTTGGTATTGTAATTTGTAATTGTCTAAAAAATTGATAATCAAATCTTTGCCTAATATTCCAACTTTGTAGGCTTGTCCGTTGGTGCGTTGTGTGCTATTGGTCGCAAACAAGTTTTTTTCATCTTTCGAAAAGGCTACTTCACCAAAAAATTGTTGTTTTTTACTAAATTGGTAGGTACTACCTAAGGTAATCAACTGTTTTTGATTAGGCGGAATGAGCAACCGAATAGGCGAAAAACTGCCTTGTGGCACACCATTTTTGGGGGCTACCCACGTATAAGTTCTGCCGTTGGCAGTAGGGCTACCCAGTTGGTAGTCGCCTTTGCCCAAACCCACTTCCGAAAAAACCACCGAAAAAAGGCTGTCGTATTGTTGCGTAGCTCGTTGGAAAATACGGTAATTGTTGCCATTAACTACGGTATCTTTTTTGAAATACAATACTCTATCTGCTTGATAATCTTTTACATACACCGCCCCATTACTAAAAACGGCAGTGGCTGTATCGCCTGCTTCTCTCAATAACTTAAAATCTTCTGCTGTCAAAGTCTGTAACAAAGGGTTGCTTTCATCATCTTTTTCACGATAAAAATTACCTGATACACGCCACTTTTTTAGCTGCTGTTCGTGGGTAGCTATCAAAATACTACGGCTATAATTTTGCACCGAATACTCAAAATCTACTCTCACTCGTGAGTACCTTGTGATAACAATTTGGTTGGTAAACGTAATTTCGGCAGTGTTATAGTCTATCACATAGTCATAATTGAAGCCACGCTGCAACAAACGACCATCTAAATACACCTTTTCAGAATTTGCCATGACCACAATAAACCTCTCATTATTTGCCCCACGCAGCCGATACGCCCCTTGTACGCCTTCCTGCACGTCCACCCATTGCGAATGAAAACGACCTTTGGCAATAGAAAAACCTATGCGGGAATACGCAACCTCACCCCCCTGCCCCCTCTCCAAATAGAGAGGGGGAGTTTTTACCCCACCTGTAGGTGGGGAATTGCCCCCCCTCTCCATTTGGAGAGGGGGTTGGGGGGTGAGGTTATAATTTGTTTCCAACATTCCGCCCAAAATATTTTTATAGTATTGCAAAAAATAGGTATTACGTTGCTGAAAAACAATATCCCCTGCCGACAACGTGGCGTAAGGGTGTGTAAGTCGAATAAAAATTCGGTCAAATTGTTGAATGTTTTGTGTATTGCCTTCAGGCTGAAACGGCACGTTTTGGTCAGATAAAACGGCAGTCAAGTGTAAATCTTCGCTAATTTTACCATCTAATTGCAGATTGAGGGCAGAGTTTACAAACACATCTTGCCGATTACCTGCCGAAATGCCTCTTGTAAGGCTACCGTTTTTAGTCAATCCGTCTATTTTAAATAATTCCACTCTTTCATCAGGCTTATTGGTGGCGGTTTTCATGCCTATATAACTGCTGCCACTGTATAACCCCGAATCGTAGGCTTGTTGGCTGCGGTGGTAGTGCTTTTGCGTAAACAAAAAAGGTAACACTCGGTAACACACTAACAGTGAATCGTTGGGCTTGGGTGTGCAATTTGTGGGGTAACTTACGTTGATTTGGTTGGTGGTAGGATTGTAGGATAATTTAAACTCACTCTCTATTGTCTTTTGCAAATAGAGAGAAGGTGAGCAATTATTTTTTATTTGTTGAATAACAAGAGAGTTAGGAACAATGGATAAAGTGTCTATTGGTTTTGTTAATTCTTTGACAGTAAGCCACTTACAACGCAAATTAGACAAACTTTGTGCTTTTAATTGAGTTGTACCCTGTGCAATAAGGCTTAAGACTACCCATAATGCAGCCATAAAAGCATTGAAAATAGAGGTTTTCTGCATCAAAATTTGTTTTAATCAAATATGAACAAAACAGACATTATTAAGATTTTGTAACATAGACTTTATTCTGTGTCTAATTAGTTGATTAGCAATACATTACATACACAGACTAAAGTCTGTGCTACAGACCTCAATAATTTCTAATAACTTCACATTTTTGTTTGAGTTTTAACTAAAAAACAAGAAAAATCTGTGAAAGTCCGTAAAATCTGTGTCGTCAGTGTTCCTATTCTATGATTGGTTAGCAAAATGTAGCAATAGACTCTTACAAAGGCACTTCCTTATCACTGTACTTCGCCAATACGTCTAATACAGGTTGATAATTACTACAACATTCCAAAGATTTTTTGAGATACCGCAAGGCTTTCTCTGTGTCATCAGCAGCTAAGTACGCCAACCCATAATTGAGCCACATAGCGGGGTGCTTTTCATTTCGCAAGGTCATGAGCATATACAAGTCTAAGGCTTGCTGTAGTTTGCCGTCTTGTGCATACCTATTGGCTTTGGTCATTTCTGCATACAAAGGGCTGGGTGTTTCTTTAGTAGTAAGGAGCATAAACAAAGTCGTTGGAATACCTACCAAATACAACGCATTTTTCCACCAAGTCTGCTCGACTAATCTTTCTGCACAAGTATCACAAAATTCATGTTTGGTGTATGTCAAACGGCGGTCTTTGGGTACGGCATAGCAGCTAAATTCTCGGTGTTCTTGCACCCTGCCATAATAGTCGCAGTCGGGGCAAACCCTATAATTTTCGCTGTGGGGCAAGGGTTGCCGTAGTTTATCAAAAATACTTTCGCAGTGTTTACAATAAATATAGTTGGTAGGGGAGTAATACGACAAGTCTAACAATGCCAAGCAATTAGGACATTGTTCTGCCCGAAAATCCTCTACTTTTCCTTCTCTTTCCAACTCGGTTTTACGCTGGTAGCATTGGTAGGTAGTAAGGTACTGCACCAAAAGTTTTTTGGCATCAATAATAGTATCTCCTTCTACTTCTATCACAATGGCGTAGGTGTCTTTAATAATGTGTTTGCCTACTTCTTCTGGCGGTTTTGCCGTTGGCAATAGCTGAATGGCTAACCTCTTTTTGTGCGAACTCACAGCTTGTAAATCACTGTAAGGCAATGTTTCTTCTTCCAAAGAAACACCATCTTCATCTACTTTGCCGTATTTGGGGACAAAGCCTGTACTAAAACCAGCCGAATTGACATAGTAATACTGAAAATGTATATAAGAGTAAGGCATAGCAACAACATTAATTTGACTATAACAAATTTACAGTTATTCGTTAGCTAACGAAATGTTTGCCTTGAATTTTATTTATGTAGCCCAAAATGAGGAACAAATAATTTGTAAGCACTTTCTTTCGTCTAAATAATTTGGTCTTGTATTTGCTTTTTTGTTAATAAGTGCTAAATTCATGTAAGTTTCATTTAACTTTTAAACCTTTTAATCTCAATGAAAAAAGTATCTTTTTTAGCAATGGCGTTATTCTTAACGGTTTTGTGTAATTTCTCTGCGTTGGCACAAGTAGAATATACATGGGACGACTACGGCTTAAAATTCTCTGTTCCTGCTGACTTCAAAGAAAGTACAAGTGATGGAGAAAAATTTGAAGGTGCGTCTAATAGAGCCAAAATTTATTTATTTGGACTCTACCCGATTAAAGACGAAAACATTACCAATGATAATTTAGCTGAGGCGGTAAACGCAATGGCAAAAGAAAGCAAAATGAAAGTTACAGACTCTAAGGAATTAGATTTTAACGGATTCGAAGGTTATTATGCAGAAGGGACAATAGAAGGCAAACCTGCTTTTTTTGCGTGTATGTTAGACCCTAATGGTGACCTGAATTTCATTATTACGGTACTACATGATAATGCAGACGCAGCTATTAAATTGATTACAAGTATCAAGAAAAAATAGTTGTTAGGTTTTAAGCTAATTATTTAGTATGCCTATCTTAAAGTTGTATGACTTTGAGGTAGGTGTTTTTTTTCATAAAAGAACCTATATAAATACACAAAAAAATGAAGCCCCCGCACTGCAAGGGCTACATTCCACTTAATAAACTAAACTAACAAACAAACTTCACGATAATAACAAGTTTGTTGAAAAAAGGTTTACTTTTCTTGAACTTTTTTTAGGGAAAGTTAAACAAAGTCTGTGTATTCGTTACAAAGCCTACGCATACATATCTACATAGCCTTGTAAACCATTAGATGAGCCTATGCCAGAAGCTACAAAATTCCAATCTCCATCTACTCTTTGCAACTTGCCAAACTCTACATCTGTATTGCCATTAAATTCTGCGTCAAGGTCATAGCGTAATACTTCTCTATTGTTTTCCACATCTACAATACGAATATACGCCTCTGATAATAAACCAAAATGATGACGGCGAATAGCTGCATCATGGATACTCACCACAATACGAATTTCAGCTACTGAAGGGTTGATAAGAGGTAAATTAGCTAAAATCATCTCGTCATCTTCATCGCCTGCCCCTGTACGGTTGTCGCCTGTGTGTTGGATAGAACCATCTGGCGATTTGAGGTTATTGTAAAACACAAAATATTCTTCTGAAACTAATTTGCCATTGGCAGATAACAAGAAAACAGAGGCATCTAAGTCCATTTGATTGCCTGCTTTTTTCTCCCAACCCAAACCAATCATAATTTTTTTCAAAGAAGGTTCTTTCTTAGAAAGATTGAAAGTGCCACCTTTTTTTAAAACAATAGCCATAAAAATATAAATTAAGAGATTAAGTGCCTAAATATCATTTTACCCCAACAATTAGTGTAAAGCCTTTTCCCTTGTTTTAGGTTTGTGGGTTTTAGCCACTACTGTAGCTACATTAACTTGCGTGCTTGCTTGTGCATCAGCTTGTTGTACGGCATTTCTAAATCGTATTAGTACAAATGTTGCTACTAACAACATACCTAATAACATAAAAATCAAAATAGTATTACCTAAAGATTGCCCTACAATAGCTACTGTAATAATGAAGATATTGAATAAACCCAAAATTAAGGTAGCAGTAAGGTGTGAAAAGCCTGAATCTATTAATAAATGGTGTATGTGATTGCGGTCTGCACTAAAAGGCGACCTTTTACTTAAGATACGAATAAAAAAGACTCTTAATGTATCAAATAAAGGGACAGCCAAAATAGCAGCAGCCAAAGCTGGGGCTGCTTGTATCGTAACAAAAGCCTCCCTTACGTTGTAATGTTGGTGTGTGTCTATCAATTTTACGGCAAAAACCGACATTAAAAAACCTAAAACTAGAGAACCTGCATCGCCCATAAAAACTTTGGCAGGGGTAATATTGTAGTACAAGAAACCAATTAAAGCCCCTGTAACTGTAATAGCTAACAAACTGAACTGGGGGAGATTGAGGGCATAAAATAAAAACCCGAAGGTGAGAGAAGTGATACAGCCAATTAAGCCTAATAAACCATTAATGCCGTCTATAAGATTAAAAGCATTGGTAATCACAATCATTGTAAACATGGTAAAGACATAGCTAAACCAGACGGGGAGTTCGTAAATACCGAAAATGCCGTAAAAACTTCTGATTTGAATGTCTGCAAAATAGACAATTATAAAAGCAGCCGTTATTTGTGCAGCTAATTTTTTAGACGGAGAAAGCCCTACAATATCATCTTTGAAACCTACTGAAAAAATAACCAATACTGCACATAAAATATAGTTCCATGTAGGCAGTAAAGAGGCTTGCATAAAAAACAAGGTGGTAAACATAAAAGCAATAGCTACCCCAAAGCCACCCAAACGAGGGATTTTATGCTTATGAACTTTTCGTTCACTAGGTTCGTCAAACAAATTTTTCAGGTGAGCTATATTGATGATATGTGGAGTAATGAATAACACAATGCCCAACGCCGTCAAGAAAGAAAAAATGATGGTGTACTTCATACGTTTTTTGGAGATTAAGCTCAACAAGTAACAGAATAGCTCTTGATAACTCTAAATCATGGGGTAAATGTAGTAAAAGAGTGTGAAAATTTGCAAAACAAACGTGAATTTACTGTAAATATTGCGTAAAAATTACATTATTTGTGGTAAATCTATGCTCTTTGTTTACGGAAACCCCAAAGAAAAGTTATAGGCTTGTTAAGGAATGTCAAAATATATGCCTCATTTTAGATTCTTATGGAGTTTCAATAACCTAATTAAGTAATTATGTTTAACTACTTTTATTAACCCAGTAATCAACAAGCTAAATGATAAAAGTTTTTGAAAATTTTGAAAAAACAAAGAACTTTGCACTCCCTTTGTAGTTATAGTTAGGTAGTTATAACTACTAAAAATAAATTACTGGTTGAATAACTTGTGATAAATTTGGAACATAATAAATATTTTTGAAGACTACTTAACCAGCACAAACAAACGAAAAGGGCTGTTATATAACGGTCAATCACTTATTTCGCATTTTTATTGTGGCTTTTACTTTAAAATCAACTCTTTGTGCAACACTATCACGGTAACGGCAAACTCTTATTGAGTGGCGAATATTATGTTTTAGACGGTGCTTTGGCTTTGGCACTTCCTACCAATGTAGGACAAAAACTTCGAGTAACTGCGATGCCCTCAGAACATAGGGTACTACATTGGAAAAGCTATGACAATGATGGACAACTCTGGTTCGAAGCCAAATTTGACGTAGATAGTTTTGAGTGTCTGGATAATTATGTATCTCAAAAATCTTTAGTTTTACAAAAAATATTACGTAAGGCAAGAGAACTAAGTAAGAATTTCTTGAAAGCCAACCAATACGTATTAGTAGAAACTCATTTGGAGTTCCCACGCCTTTGGGGATTGGGAAGTAGCTCTACACTTATTCACAACATAGCGACATGGGCAAATGTAAATGCCTTTGAATTATTGTTTAAAACAATGGGAGGTTCTGGTTATGATGTGGCGTGTGCAAAAGCCAACAAAGCTATTTTGTATGAAAAGCCGAAAGAAGGACAACCTGTAGCTCGTGAAGTGGAGTTTAACCCGCCGTTTAGAGATAAAATTTATTTTGTGTATTTGGGCAACAAACAAGATTCGAGAGAAGGGATTAACTACTACAAATCTTTGAGCCAACACAAAGAAGAAATTGCCGTACAACTTACACAAATTACCGAGAAATTTTTAACAGCCCAAACCATAGAGGAATTTGATGTACTGATTCAACAACATGAAAATATTATTGCCTCAAGTTTGAAAATGAAAAGAGTCAAAGAATTGTATTTTAATGACTATTGGGGAGAAATTAAATCTTTGGGTGCTTGGGGTGGCGACTTTATCATGGTTACAAGCCAAAAAGACCGACAAACTACTCAAAATTACTTTGCAGAAAAAGGCATGAATGTGTTTTTGAGTTATGATGAATTAATACGATAGTTGAAGTACCAGAGAAAACCCCACAAGAGTTTCAAACTCTTGTGGGGTTTATGTTTTAGAAAGCATCTAACTTATCAAATCGCAAATCATTCATACATTTAAAATGCCCTTTGGGACATTTATCAAAGCCAATTTTTGAGCAAGGACGACAAGACAAATTATTGTTTTCTATCACTTTGTAATTCGTTTGATACGGATACATACCCAACAAAGGCGTAGTATTGCCCCAAATGCTGTAAATATTTTTCTTCAAAGCTGCTGCAATGTGCATCAACCCTGTGTCATGCGTAAAAACAGTATGGGCTTGTTGGAGCAAAGAGGCAGATTGATTGAGGTTATACTGCCCACAAGCATTGTAAATAATGGTTTGGCAATTAGGGTTATTTTTTCGTAGATTTTCAAAGTGTAAAACTACTTTTTCTCCTACAATAGCATCATTTTTATCTCCCAATAATACTATATTTGTGTTTATTTTTTCGCACAATTCTATGATTTTATGCAAAGGCATTTGTTTGGTGACGTGCTGCCCACCAATGGCATACGCCACATAACCTTGTTGGTGTATAAGAGGCAAAGTAGAAAGAATTACTTTGTCTTTTTCAGGAATAAAAAAGTCTAAGCCTTGATTATCAGTTACTACGCCTAATACTTTGGCTGCGTCCATGTACCTATCTACAATATGTACTGGAGGCATTGCGTCGGCTTTCTTCCAATTTACATACAACCATTTTTCAATATTCAATTTGTTGAAACTATAGGTTTCGGGTTTTTCGCCTAACCAACTGTATGCTCCTATCAAAAATTTTAATCGTAGAGTTCTTAAATTATTGTGTAAATCTATGATATAGTCATATTTTTCTGCTCTTAATTGCGTAGCTAAATCATTGAGCTTATCTTCTAAATAATACAACTTGTCTATGTACGGATTGTGCTGCATAAAACCTGCATAGCTTTTTTTGGTGCAGTAGTGCAACTCTACGCCCTTGACTTGCTGCTTGATAGCCCGAATGACAGGAGTAGTTAGAATAATGTCGCCAATAGACGAGAACCGTATGATAAGTACCTTTGGCATAGTGTTGAATGTTTGACCTCACCCCCAAACCCCTCTCCATTTGGAGAGGGGAGTTAGAATCCCTCTCTAAATGGAGAGGGGGGTGGGAGAGGTTAAAATCTCTATATAATGCCCCCACAAACTTTGAGGCAGATTAAACTCTTTATGGTGGTGTTGTGTATAGATAAAATGACATTTAACAATACACAATTTTGAAATACAAACTTAAAAAATTATTTTTAGGAAAAGAACAGCCCCTATGTCATTGATAGAAGACTTCAGAAAATACATCAAAAACGAAAGACGTTGTAGCCCTTTCACCCTTGTTTCTTACATGACAGATTTGGTACAATTTCAGGAATTTTACAAAGAAATTTTGGAGGGAGAAACGGCAAAAACATGGGACGACCTTGAAGAAATACCTTTGCAGGCTGTTACCCATGAAATAGTCCGCACTTGGATTATTAGCCTTATGGACGATGAAGACTTAAAGCCTCGTTCTATCAACCGCAAAATAGCTACCCTCAAATCTTTTTACAAGTTCTTGGAAGCCAGAGGAATAGTGAAGAAAACACCCATGAAAAATATCCGTGCATTAAAAACCGACAAGCCTTTGCCCTTGTTTGTGAAAGAAAAAGAAATGCGAGATTTATTTGACAGCATACCCTTTGACGAAGATTACAGTGGGCAACGCAAACGGCTGATTATTGAACTTTTCTATGGTACGGGTATTCGGATTATGGAGATGATGGAACTTAAAAAGTCGGATATTAATTTTTATGACGCAACCATTAAAGTCTTGGGCAAAAGAGAAAAAGAAAGAATTATTCCATTAAATTCGATTTTACTTGACTTTCTCAAAAAATATGTGCAACTTAATGACAGCGAATATTTGATAGTAACAGATAAGGGCGAAAAAAGTTACCGAATGTTAATTTACAGAATTGTGCGGGAGATTTTAGAACAAATTTCGGCTGTTGAACGTAAAAGTCCACATATCCTACGTCATACATTTGCTACGCACTTGTTAGAACGAGGGGCAGACCTCAATGCCGTAAAAGACTTGTTGGGGCATAGCACCTTAGCCTCTACGGAGGTTTATACACATAACACGATTGAAAAACTGAAAGAAATTTATGCTAAGGCTCACCCCAAAGCATAAGTACGCATAGTAGGAGGTTTTGGGTTACGATATTTTTCTTCGTTACAGCATAAGCCCAACACTCACCCACAACTGCGGATTTTATATAATCTATTGTTCACTTAAAACAACTTTTCATTATGAAGCTGCAAATTCATTCAATCCACTTTGATGCTGATGTCAAATTATTGGATTTCATTCAAAAAAAATTAGATAAATTAGATACATTCTTTGACAGAATTCAGGACGGCGAAGTTTATTTACGTCTTGAAAGGTCAGATAACCGCAGAGAAAACAAAGTTGTAGAGGTGAAAGTGAACTTGCCCGGTACTACGCTATTTGCGAGTGAGCAGTCCGAAACTTTTGAGGCTGCCACAGACGAGGTATTAGAGTCTTTGAAACAACAAATCAAAAAATACAAAGAAAAAGTACAATCTAAAAGTTAAAATTTAGGTGTTTATCGCACCCATAAAGAAGTCATCTTGTTGAAAGATGACTTCTTTATTTTATTAGCTCCCTACTCTTATAACTAATCTTATGTAATTCAACTTAAATTTTAGTGGTTTTGTATTTACTTTGTATCATTACCAAGATTGTAACAAAATGACACAACCCACTACAGATAGATTTCACTACTTAGACGGCTTGCGAGGCATTGCAGCTCTTAGCGTAGTTTTATATCATATTAATATTTATCTTGACTTCACAAAGTCTTCATTTCAAAGTCATCTTCCTTTGATTTTAATTAATATATTCACCAATGGACATTCGGCTGTAGCACTGTTTTTTGTGATGAGTGGTTTTGTACTTTCTTTCAAATATTTTCAACAAAAAAACTCCCCTAATTACGTTCCATTTCTTATACAACGAGGTTTTCGTTTGTATCCTGTTTTTTGGGCTGTTTTGCTGGTTGCCTTGTTGTGTAATTGCTCTAATTTACCATCAGTTTCGTTTATTTTAAAAGAAGCTACGCTTTTAGTACAACCATCTAGTAAATTGGTGATTTACCCTGCATGGTCTTTATTTGTAGAAATGCGGTACTCTCTTATCATTCCATTGATTATTTTGGGTATGCGATACCAATCTTTATATGGAGTGATTTTTATAAGTTTCTTACTGCTTGTTTCTGACGATTTCTGGAGCTTGCATTTTGTGGCAGGTATGTATTTAGCGTACTACTACCCACTACTTTTAAAAATAAACTTAGTTACTTGGCAAAAAATAATATTAGGTGTTTTAGGTTTGAGTTTGTATGTTTCTGAAAATTTATTGATGTTGTGCAGTATGCCTGTGGTTAATCTACATGATTTTTACATGGAACATTACACTCTTATTTCTATTTTGAGTGGTCTGGGCAGCCTTATTTTGCTGTTTTTAGTTTTAAAAGAAGAAGTTTTACAAAAAATATTAGGGCATCGTTATGTTACCTACTTAGGCACAATTTCTTATAGTATGTATATAGTGCATATTGTTGTGCAGTTACAAATTTTCGAGAGGCTATTTGGCTTGTTGCTGCCTTTTATGAAGAGCCATTTGCTTACTCATTGTATTATTTATTATGGTTTATCTGTTCCTTGTACCATAGTTGTTTCACATTTTTTATATCATTGGGTAGAAGCCCCATGTATTCGTATAGGAAAGGAGTTTGTAAAGAAGTTTCAATAAAATTTACAAATTAGGTAACAATTACCACAAACTTTGTGCTGCCAACATCTCTTGTAGGGTTGTTTCTAATTCTGCAACATTGACTATGGCATCATAATAATTGCCCATCAACAAATCAAAATGCTTACCATCTGCTTTGGGAGAGGCTCTAAAGTCTGTGAGATAGTACCAATAGTTAATTTGCATGGCAGAAGCCAACGAGAAAAAGTGGTTATTGTGTGTATCTTCTTTTCTGCGAATTTCCAAATAGTGTGTGCCTTTGGGCATAAAAATCATATTGGACACACCTGCACCATGTAAGGTAACTACATAGTTGGCATTACGCATAATAGCCATTTGTTGGTTCATTGTATAGTCTTCAAAAAAAATGACTTTGAAACCATACTTTTTGACCAAATCTTGTACTTCTTGTTCATTAATAATATGCCTTTTTGGTGCTTTGGCTCTGGATATATAAATTTTTTCGCCCTCAGAAAAATCTAACTCACCTATTTTTTGGAGATATTCCCATGTGTAATCTCGCAAACCTCTACTGATACTTTCATGAAGTTGTCCTTGTGGGGCTGCGTGGGTAACTAATACTAAATTTTTGACTTTTGCATACGTATTGTTAGGCATGAAATGAATGTCTTTAAAAGAAAACATTTTCAAGGTTTCATGAATGTATTTTCGGTCATGGCTTTTGGGCAATAACAAAACACATTGGGGCAATATTTCTCTACTTGCATATAGACGTGGCAAAGCATCTAAAATCCAATGTGCATACCCCGAAGACCACAAATCTACTACACTTATATAATAACTATCATCATGAATTGTGTGCTGTTTTTTCTTAAAAAAATTAGCTAAAACATATCGTAACTTAAAATGGTTCAGCCAGTCTGGGTCGACAACTGATGTAGGAACTAACTGCAAACGTTTGGTATAAATGACACCATCTTCTGAAAAATAGGCTTGGTGAAAAAGCTGTGTACGGCAAGGTGGCAACGTCTTTTCGTATTCATGCTGAAAATAGTGCAAGTCTTCTGTACGAAGATTGCGAGGAGGTTGTCTATGTACTGTATAGCCTTGTGCTAAGATAGTTTCCGTTATTGCCTTCACGATATGGTAGTGTAATTAAATTGTCTATGTGCCAAAAATAGTTTTTCTTTCTTTAAATGAAAAAATATACTACATTAAAAGTAATATTTTGAGCTAAGCCAATGCTACTTTTAATGCAGTATAAAGTAATTGTAAAGATTGAACCAATACATGGTTTTATTCTTTATAATTATATTTCATGTAGCTATTTTCTACATTTCTGTAGCCTCTTTTATAGTCATCAAATTTTGGTAGTGGTTCTTTTTCCTCCTCGTCTTCTTTAAATTTGCGAAAAACGTATGCCACAGCTGCCCCCACAACTGCCCCTATAAGGTGAGACTCCCAAGAAACACCGGGTTTGGTTGGCAAAATACCCTCTACCATACCACCATACAACAAAACAACGGCTATGGCAAGAGCTATAGACTTAATGTCTTTGCGGAAAATACCCGAAAACAACACAAACGCAGCCTCTCCATAAATAACCCCACTTGCCCCAATATGATAAGAACTGCGTGCCAACAACCAAACAAGAATACCTGTACCTAAATAAATAGCTGCCAAAACAGGAATAGAAATACGCCTGTAGAATATTAAAATGGCTGCCGTAAGTACAATAAACGGAATTGTATTAGAAGTAAGGTGCTGAAAATCTCCATGTAAAAAGGGAGATGCCAAAACACCTATTAGTCCGTCTTGGGTGCGTGGATAAATACCATAGTGGCTTAGGCTGAAATGTGTAACATATTCAAAAATTTTAATCACCCAAAAAACACTGGCAATGTAAAGGGTGTACTTGAGGCTTTTGTAAAGTGTCATAGTGAAAAGTTTATTGTAGGCGAATATACGCAAGACTATTGTTTTGCGTTGTTTTTTAGAGATAAATTCTAATTAGCTTTGTAATCATTGGCTATTCGAGGTTACCACTTTGTAGTTATTCAATAGAGTTGATAAATAATTTTTTACTATAGCCCCACCCAACCCTCCCCATAGGGAGGGCTAAAAAGGAGTTATTCATAAACTCTAATAATAATTCTCTCCTTAGCAGGAATTTCAAAACTTGTTGCTAAAAAATACTTCAAAAATTTGTTGGGCAAAAGAAAATTCCATTACCTTTGCAATAGAATGAACATTCAATCATAAATATTCAATTCAAATGGCAAAGACAGCATTAGTCACAGGGGCATCAAACGGAATAGGCTTAGAGTTGGCGTACATTCATGCAGCCCACAAAGACAATTTGGTTTTAGTGGCACGCAGCAGCAAGAAATTGGCAGAGTTAAAACAAAACATAGAAAATCAGTACGGAGTAAAAGTACACTGTATTAGCAAAGATTTGTCTTTGGCGGGCAGTGCCAAAGAAGTATATGACGAGGTAAAACAGCAAAATATTCAAATAGAATACTTGATTAATAATGCAGGATTTGGCGACTTTGGTTTTTTCCATGAATCGGATTGGGCAAAACAAGAACAGATGATACACCTCAATATTTTGACTTTAACACACCTCACAAGGTTGTTTTTGCCTGAAATGGTGCAAAGACATAGCGGAAAAATCATGAATATTGCCTCTACAGCAGCCTTCCAGCCCGGTCCCTTAATGTCTGTTTATTATGCTACCAAACATTTTGTATTGGCTTTTTCCGAAGCTATTGCCAACGAGTTGCAAGACAAAGGCGTAACCGTTACGGCATTATGTCCCGGTGCTACCGAATCGGGTTTTCAGCAAGCAGCAGCTATGGAAGAATCTAAGTTAGTGAAAGGCAAAAAACTACCGACCTCACAAGAAGTAGCCGAATATGGTTACAATGCAATGATGAACGGCACTACAGTAGCTATTCATGGGCTTTGGAATGCTATCATGGCGAATAGTGTAAGGTTTACACCTCGCAAAATGGTTACAACTTTGGTGCGGGCTATTCAAGAAAAATCTAATTAGCAAAGAATAAAATAACCTTTAATTTTTCTTAGTGAACTTGGTGTCCTTGTGGTAACTGCATAGACACTCACAAAAAAACAAATTATACCTCCGACTTACATCTATAAAGTTGAAAGTATTTTACACTTAAAAAATTGATTATCAAACCATTAAATTTATATTTTATGAAAAACCTTTCTTTCGCCCTATTGCTTTGGGTGCTTACTGTCGCAGGGGCTTTTGCTCAAAATTTGGCAGGGACAAAATGGAAAACCATTGACGATAAAACAGGCAAGCCTCGTTCTATTGTAGAATTGTACGAAAAAGACGGAAAACTTTACGGCAAAATCATTCAGGGTTTTGATGCAGACGCAGCCAGTCGGGTGTGTACGGCGTGCAAAGATGACCGCAAAGGACAAAAAGTAGTAGGCATGGAAATTATCAGAGGCTTGAAAAAAGACGGTGATAAATGGGAAGATGGCGAAATTTTAGACCCAGATGAAGGCAAAACCTATGACTGCAAGATATGGGTAGAAGATGGCAAGCTCAAAGTACGTGGCTACATAGCATTTTTCTTCCGCACCCAAACTTGGGAAAAAGCTAACTAATGTTCATCAAACCTATCTACATAAACCTATAAGGTTTTGAAAACCTTATAGGTTTAGAAAATATTTTTTTGCTACCTATCACTATGAAAAACCTTTTTGATAAAAAAGATTTACAAGAATTATTGCACAGAATAGACCAATTAAACAGTTTATCGGTGCGTAAATGGGGTAAAATGGAGGCAGCACAAATGTTAGCCCATTGTGCTACGCCCATAGAAGTAGCTTTGGGCAAAAGAACTGTTCCACAAGGCTGGTTAGGCAAATTATTTGGTGGAATACTAAAAAAATTCATGCTCAACCAAAAGCCTTTTAGCCCCAACACCCCAACAGATGCCTCTTTGTTGATTACAGACACCAAACTATTGGAACAGGAAAAGCAACGTATCAAAACATTGTTGTTGTTGTTCCATGAAAACAATGGGGCAAATATAGGCTCGCATCTGCACCCTGTTTTTGGGCGTATGACGAAAGACGAATGGAATATTATGACTTACAAACACCTGAATCATCATTTATTACAATTTTCTTGTTAATTTTTTTAGAGTATTACTTTTAATGAAAACTTATCGGTTGTGGTAAAAAATGTATGATAATTAAACACTTAGTTATCAATGCTTTACGAAAAAGAAATATGAAGTTTGGACGAATATTCAAGTATAAAACACAAACAGTGAATATCTGCGTTATTCCAATTCCATTGCGGGTGTTATCTGTGTTCCTTTAAATAACTCATTATCAATAAATTACAAATCATATATTTTTCCGCAACCAACTTATCATACTCAAATACTGATTAATGCCCCTATAGCAAAAGTATTGTATGCGTAAAATAAGTCTTTTACCTTCCCCAAATTCATAGTTTTGTAAGAATAGTTGTGCAAAGAATCATAAAATTCTATCTTAGTGGCGAATAATTACACCTCAATTTGGTGTTATTTGTAGTTTTGTATTGAGCCTATTTTGCCAACTTTCTTATGAAACATAAAATCTCACAACTATTTGTTGCTGCTTTTATAGCTGCCAATTTGCCCGCCTGTAGTGGTTTTTTGGATACGCCCCCCATTCGCCAAGAAACAGACACTAACCAACTAAGTACGGCGAAAGGCGTAGAAAAAGTGCTGTTTTCGGCGTATGGCACATTGGCTTCCGAACAGTTGTTGGGCAAAAATATTCCGTTGGTGGGTGAATTATTGGCAGACAATCTCAATTTTTCGAGGCTCAACGGTACAAATTACGCAGCCTTTGCCACTAAAACTTTTTCGGCAACAGACGTGTTCAGCCAAGAAATTTGGGACAATGCGTATCAGGCTATTTTTTTGGCAAATACGGTCATAGAGGCAGTGGACGGCAATAAATTTACAGAAGCAGGGCAAATAGGGCAGCAGTACAAAGGCGAGGCGTTGTTTGTGCGTAGCTTGTTGTTTTTTGAATTGACACAATTATTTGCTTTGCCCTATTCCAATAATCCCAATACAGACTTAGGCATAGTTTTGAGATTGACACCTACGCCAAAATCCCCTGTAGAAGTGGCTACCAAAGTAGGACGCAGCACCGTACAACAGTCTTACGACCAAATTATCAAAGATTTAACACAAGCAATTAGCTTATTGCCCGAAAAAAATGGCAATAGAGCCTACAAAACGGCTGCAAAAGCATTGTTAGCCAGAGTCTATTTTTCTATGAATAAGTACACAGAGGCGTATAATTTGGCAGATGAAATTTTGAAGGCACAACCTACGACTTGGAAATTGACAGAACCCTTTACCAATTTTGGTGACAATATGACCAATGGCGTAATTTTCCAAGTTGTGAATACACCTACCCAAGACAATAGTACAAATTTCAAAAAATTGTATTTTGATAGCAATAAAGAAAAAATTATTTTACCTATTGCAGAGGAATTTGTAACAGCTATTCGGAACAATACTTCAAGAGCAGGCAACCGTTGGTTATTATTTGTTGGTACAGATGCTACTTTGCCTTATACCACTAAGTTTAACAAAGCAACTGGTAATACAAATTTGCCTTATCTAAGATTAGCAGAAATGTACTTGATAAAGGCAGAGGCAGGTTTACAAGCCAAAAAAATAGATGTATTTGCTGCCCGTAGAGAGATGAATGTTTTGCGGAAAATAGCAGAAGGTATAGAAGACAATGCGGTGTCTAATGACGAAATTTTATTAGAATTTATCCAGGAAGAAAGACGAATAGAATTAGCTTTTGAAGGCAACCGTTATCACGAATTACGCCGTCAGAAAAAAGCTATTCGCAATATTCCTTTTAATGACAAAAGACATTTGTTAAAACTACCCTTGTCAGAAATCAATGCGAATCCTACGATAGAGCAAAACTAAAAAATAGTTTAATAAGAGGCTATGCAAGTTTTGTAACATAGACTTTAGTCTGTGCTTTAATATCTTCCTAACTAACTACTTAAGCACAGACTAAAGTCTATGCTACAAAATTTTAATCATGTCTATATAATCATTCAACAATTTTGTATGTCTGCCTATATTCAACCACTTTTAGAGGCTATGCAAGTTTTGGCGAACCCCAACGACGCAGTGCCTATGAAAAAATACATGAAAAATCATTTTGAGTTTTTGGGTGTTAAAACACCTGCACGCAACGCCATACTCAAAGATTTTTTGAAACAATATGGTTTGCCTCCTGCCAAAGATTTGCACACCTTGATACAGTATTTGTGGCAACAGCCCTATCGTGAATACCAATATGTAGGCATGGAAATTTACGCTAAATTTGCTCTCAAAAATGTTCCTAACTACTTGGACACTGCCGAAATGATGATAGCACACTGTTCTTGGTGGGATACTGTAGATTTAATAGCCACGAAAATAGTAGGTGCAAATTTGCAAAAATACTACACAGACACACAAATAGGCGAAATTACGCTGCGTTGGATACAACACGACAACCTTTGGCTGCGAAGAACTGCCCTTTTGCACCAACTCAAATGGAAAAAGGCAACAAATGAAGAACGGCTTTTTGAGTACATTACGATTTGCAAAGACGAAAAGGACTTTTTTATTCGCAAAGCCATAGGTTGGGCGTTGCGAGAATACAGCAAAACAAACCCTACTGCTGTTTGGAATTTCATACAAAATACGCCACTTTCGCCTTTAAGCAAAAAAGAAGGGCTGAAAAGAATAAACCTATAAGGTTTTAAGAAACCTTATAGGTTTGTGAATAAAACACTATTTACCGTTTATTGAAAAATGTCTGAAAACAACTTTAAAAAAGAAATTCGCCTCTATGATGCCGTTATGTTGGTGGCTGGCACAATGATAGGCTCTGGAATTTTCATTGTCAGTGCCGATATAGCACGACACACAGGCTCTGCGGGCTATTTACTATTGGCGTGGCTATTGACAGGGCTAATCACGATGGCGGGGGCATTGAGTTACGGTGAATTGGCGGGCATGATGCCCAAATCTGGCGGACAATACGTCTTTTTGCGAGAAGCCTACAGCCCTATGGTGGCGTTTATGTACGGTTGGACTCTGTTTTTGGTCATTCAGTCGGGAACTATAGCTGCGGTGGCGGTGGCTTTTGCCAAATTTACGGGGGTGTTGTTTCCGTTTTTCAGTGAGCAAAATATTTTACTACAACTCGGTAGCCTTAAAATTTCTACTGTACAAGTTTTAGCCATTGCAAGCATTATTTTGCTCACTTTTATTAATATGAGTGGCGTAAAAAACGGGGCTTTTATCCAAAATATCTTTGGTAGTACCAAAATAGTGGCATTGTTTGGCTTAATAGCCTTTGGCTTGTATGTTGCTTTTAGTGCTTCGCCTACGACTAATAATTTTACGGCAATGTGGGACGCAGTGCAACTTTTGCCCGAAAATGGTAGCCTTGTTCCCCACGAAATTACAGGTTGGGCAATAGTCCCGATGTTGGGCGTAGCAATGGTAGGCTCTTTGTTTTCAAGTGATGCGTGGAACAACATTACTTTTGCAGGGGACGAGGTAGTAAACCCCAAAAGAACCATTCCTTTGAGTTTAGCCATCGGCACAGGCTTGGTTACAGGCTTGTACTTGTTAGTAAATTGGGTGTATTTGTTGATTTTACCCCTTAAAGGCAGTCCCGAAGGACAAACTGTAGTAGAAAGAGGTATTCAGTTTGCGACCAACGACAGAGTAGCCGTAGCTGTAGCCGAAATTTTGGGCGGAGGTTCTGCCACTATTGCCATTGCCATTTTGATAATGATTTCGACTTTTGGTTGTAACAACGGTTGCATTTTGTCGGGGGCAAGGGTCTATTATGCCATTGCAAAAGACGGCTTGTTTTTCAAACCAATGGCACAACTCAATGACAAAGGTGTGCCTGCCAATGCCTTATTGTTACAGTGTGTTTGGGCTTCGCTGTTGTGTTTGTCAGGCAGTTACGGTAATTTGTTAGATTATGTCATGTTTGCGGTGGTACTATTTTACATCTTGACCATTGGCGGAATTTTTATTTTACGCAAAAAAATGCCTGATGTACCACGTCCCTACAAAGCCTTTTTGTATCCGTATTTACCTGCTTTGTATATTTTGCTTACGCTAACTTTTAATATTGTCTTGTTGATTTACAAACCTGAATATACTTGGACGGGCTTAGGCATTGTGCTGTTGGGGATTCCTGTGTATTGGTGGTTTAGGAAGAATAAAACTCAAGTAGAGTTGTAAAGCAATTACTACTACACAACTAACAGTTTATTGAAAACTGTTAGTTGTATGCTATTTACAAATTACCTCTATGCTCTTCCTATAAGTGCTTTTGAATCAATCATATTTTTTTACTTTTCAATCTATGAGCAAAACTAAGACTATTATTTTATCCAATCTTGCCGTTACAATTATCTACTGTTTCATTTGTGCTGTCATCACTGCTACAGACAAGTCTGGTTATGGCGTAATTACATTTCTATTTTTGCCCATAATCTTAGTCATTTTCAATCTTTTGGCAGGTGCAGGTGTATTTATTTTTGGTAACAAAGATTTAGGCAAGGCTTTTTTCTTAACAGGTGCGGTGGGTTTGTTAATAGGCGGTTCTTTTTGTGGACTTATGAGTTTGTAAAAAAATCTAACCATTTTGCTATCCCTTGCCCTTCGTGCAGTTTTTGAATAGGCGAAAGTTGTAAAAAATTTTTTCGTACTGTATTTACAATAGTTAATAAAGCCACATTTTGCTGTTCAAATATGGTTTGATAAACTTTTGTGGCTATGACTGTTTGCAGGGTGTAAGCATCTATACGTTGTGTGTGAGTGGCGTGTCGGCTTGGGTGAATATGCACAAAACGGTGCGGAACTTCGCCCCAACGCAATGTCCAAGTGCTATTATCTGAAATTGTAAGTTGTTGATAACCAGACTGCACAGCCAACCAACTTTGGTAAGTTGCTGCCTCTTGACATTGTAAATGGTTGAGTTGCTGCAAAATTTCTGCTCCTATTGCTGTTGCACTTAGTTGCCCTACATACAAATCTAACTGTGAATGTCCGATAGTTTTTAGCTCCCCCAAGCAATTTAGCCAGCCAGTTTCGCCTGCACTTTGCCACTGTGCAAGCTGTTGTTGCAGCACAGAGGCATGATGCTTTAGGCTGTGATAAAGCAAAGGCATAGGAAGTGTCGTATCAAAACTTGCCATTAATTGTCTTGTTCTTCTGCAACTACAGGAATTTCTACAAAAAACGTAGTGCCTTTGCCGATTTCCGTTTCAAAATAGATTTTACCATTATGTTTATCTATAATTTTCTTGACAATATCTAAGCCTAAACCACTCCCCTCGCCTGCCTTTTTGGTCGTAAAAAAGGCATTAAAAATCTTATCTTTGATGTCATCGGGAATACCATGCCCAGAATCCGTAACACTCACCACAATCAGCTTATCTTGTAGCTTTGTTTTTATGAGCAACGTGCCTTGGTGGTGCATTGCTTGAATAGCATTATGCACCAAATTTGTCCATACTTGGGCTAATTCATCAGGGTAGCAAAGAATTTCAGGCAAATCATCATACTCACGAATTACATCTATGCCTTGTTTCAGTTGGTTTTGGTACAAAGTCAATACCGTTTCCAAGCCATTATTCAGATTTGCCATAGACTTTAGCCCACTGTGGTCTTGGCGTGCAAAGTTTTTGAGAGCAAAAACTACTTTGGAAGCCCTATCTGTGGCGGTGTTAATGGTCGCATTGCTGCGGTTAATTCCCGAAAGCCTGTGAGCCATTTTCACAATCGTAAGGTCATGTAATAAAGGCATAAAAGCATCGAGGTTTTCATACATACCCATTTCTACCAACATTTCAGCTACTTCGCTAGCATCTGGTATATTTTGCTCCTCTAATTCTCGGCTCAGTTGTCTGCGAATTTGCCTTTCTTCTTTGGCAGATAGTAAGTTATTTTGTTGGGCAATGACAGCCAAAAACTCTTGGAACAAGGTTACTTGTTCTTCTGAAAGTTGGCGGAAAAATTTGGGCAAACTGGGCAGAGTATCTTGCAAAACAGTAGCTGCGTTACCCGCCGAAGACCGAATAGCTCCCAAAGGCGTATTAATTTCATGGGCTATGCTTGCAACCAACTGCCCCAATGTAGCCATTTTTTCTGCCTGAATCAACTGCCCTTGTGTATTCTTTAGCTCTTGTAAAGCATCTTCCAAAACTGTTTTTTGCTTTTGTAAATTCTCTTGGGTAGTTTGTAATTCCTCTAAATTTTGGCGAAGTTCTTCTTCAGAAGCCAATAAAGCCTCGTTTTGAGACTGAATTTCTGCCTCTTGTTCTTTCAATAATGTAATGTCCGTTTCTATACCAATAAACTGCTCTATTTCGCCATTTTCATCTAAAACAGGCGTGATGCTCAAAGACAACCAATAAGGTGTACCGTTTTTATGATAGTTCAAGATTTCTTGAATAAAAGGCTTTTTACTTGCCAAACCTTGTCTAATTTTTTGGACGTGTTCGGGGTTTGTATCTTTCCCTTGTAAAGTTTTTCCCGGTTTTTTGCCAATTACTTCCTCTAAAGTATAGCCAGAAATAGTAGTAAATGCGTTGTTTACCCATGTAACTAAACCTTTTTTGTCTGTAATAACTACAGCACTATTTGTTTTAGATGCTACCAAAGACAGTTGGCGAATTTCCGCCTCTGCTTGTTTGCGTGCAGTAAGGTCATTCCAAACCACCAATAATACATCTTTACCGTTCAGTTGAATAGGGTTCAGGGTTACTTCCACAGGAAAATCCGTACCATCTGCCTTGCGGTGTATCCACTCAAAACGATGAAGACCTTTTTCATGGGCTATTCTGTCCATTTCTTGTGCCTTTTCATCTGAAAGTCTACCATCTGGTTGCCTTTCGGGTGATAACTTGGCGGGGTGCAATTTGAGAAGTTCTTTTTTAGATTGATAACCTAACAACAAAATAGTCGCATTGTTACAGTCTATAATACCCGTTTCATCAAACAATAAATGTGGGTTACTTGAATATTCAAATAGTGCCTTAAATACTTCATTGGCTTTTCTTTCTTCTTCTTGTAAAGTGATTAATTTTTCTTGGGTGGCTTGTAATTCCTCCAAATTTTGGCGGAGTTCTTCTTCAGAAGCTAACAAGGCTTCATTCTGTTGTTTAATCAGTTGCTCTTGTTTTTTCCGTTCTGTCTTGTCTATAAGTGAAAACTGGAAAAATTGACGTTCTCCTGATGAAAACAACAATAAATGAACATCTGCGTCCCATTGAGACCCATCAGGGCGTTGATGTAACCATTCAAAACTGACATAACCGTCTTGCATTGCTTGGTTGATGTAACCTACTGCTTTTTCAGGAGAAGGTGTACCATCATATTGAATAGAGGCAGAAACATCTAAAGGAGTTTTTCCCAATGTTGCTTCTCTTGAACCAAATCCATAGATATTTACACAAGCCTCATTACAGTCAATATATTTAAAAGTGGCAATGTCCATAATAACCATTGGAATCGGCGAATGGCTGAACACTCGTTGCTGAAAAGCCTCACTTTCTCTTAATGCTTGCTCTTGTCTTTTCCGTTCTGATATATTACGCGAGGTAGCCACCATAAACCCTTGTTCTTCTATTTCTATGTACTGCACAGACACCTCTACAAATACCGTTTCGCCTGTTTGTTGATTCGTATTGGCACTCTCCACCACCAGATTTTTCAATGTTTTCAGTTCTGCTACGTGAGCCTCCCAGCTACCTTCTTCTGCAAATATTGCCTCCAAATCCTTGACAAAGTAGTTGCTACAGTCTTCTGCACGAATCCCAAACCGTTGAGCTGCCATAGTGTTCATATACACAAACCGACCATCTTCCGAACTTGCTTGTATGGCATCACTCGTATTATTCACTAACTTTTGTAATAAAACTCGTTGTTGTTCCGCTACTTTTTTAACTGTAATGTCTGTAGCTATACCCAAATAGCCAAAAGTTACACCCTCTTTGTCTTTTAGCGAAGAAATAGCCAACTCTACAGTATATTTTTCGCCATTTTTTCCGTTATACGTCCACTCATGGCTATTTGGCAAACCTAACTTAGATTTGATAACAAAAACATCAAAACCAATCGGCACTTCTTGTCCAAGTTCTTCTGTAAACTCTTTGGCTCTTGCAACCACTTCGTTGAGGTCGTGAAAAATCGCAGGTGAAGTCTTATTAATAAGTTCTTCTTCTGTATAACCTAATAGTTGTTGGGCTTTTTTATTAAAACTTGTAATAATGCCGTTGGTGTCTGTACTAATAATAATAACATCTGCATTGTCCAAAATAGCCTGCTGAAAGGTAGATTGAAAAACTAACTCTTGATTGGTCGTTGCTAATAATTCTTGAGTCGTTTGCAATTCTTCTAAATTTTGGCGGAGTTCTTCTTCAGAGGCAAGTAGAGCTTCTCGTTGCAGTTGCGTTTCTATTAATAATCTTTCTTGCTGCGTTTCTTTTTCTTTTTTCTCGGTTACATCAAATCTTACACCTATATATTTGAGTATTTCTTGATGTTCATTGAGTACAGGGGCTATCATCGCCTCTACCCAATAGGTACTACCGTCTTTGGCTAAATTAGGATAGGTTGCATAAAATATTCTTCCCGCCTTAATCGTTGCCCACATTTCCTTAAATAAAGTTGGCGGATTATCGGGGTGGCGTACAATACTATGTGGCTTGCCTATTAATTCAGCTACTGTGTATTTCGATATTTCGCAAAATTTTTCATTCACATACGTAATCGTACCATAAGTGTCTGACTCCGTAACAATGGCTACTTGGTTAATGATATTGGTACGAGCTATCAATTCTTGTTGTATTCTTTCTGTAATAACTACTTGTTTGGCTAAATTCTGGTTATTAGTTTCTATGACATCTTTGTCCTTGTTTACTTTGTCCAACAACCTTTGTAATTCTTTCTCTTTTTCTTTCAACATCTTCGTTTGCAGCAGAGAAGCCTCCAATAAACTCTTTGTGTGAGCATTAGATAAGATACTTTGTAACATTGTGGCTATGTTATTAGCCAATCTTTTGAGTAGTTCATAGCTTCTTTCTGATAAATTTTCTATGAATAACAATTCTATAACCCCATAACTATTTGTATTAAATACCAATGGCAATACGACCAATGCTTGTGCATATAGCTCACCACTTGCTGTGGTAGTATAAAAACTTTGTTGTGATAAGTGTTGTAAATAAATAATTTCTTTGGATTTGGCTGCCTGTCCTACTAAGCCAGCTCCTAATTGAATAATTTGGTTACTTAAATCTCCTACATTACAAGAATACCCCGCCATAGGGCGAAGATGTTGAGCCTCTATCACATAAAAAATAGCTTTAAGGGCTTGCACCTCTTGTGCTATAGTTGTAATGACTATATCACAAAATTCTTCTAAGGACTTATCATAATTTGCCCGTAAAATATTATCAAACTTATTGAGTTGTGCTTCTATCCATACTTTGGTTTCCAAAGCCTCTTGGCGTTGAGGTAGGTAGTCATTATCAATTTGCATAGCTGTATAAAATATAGTATAATAAGTTATTTACCCCTATAAAGGTTTTAAAACTTTATAGGGGTTAAGTGCTAACGCACAATTATTAATTAGTAAATTTTTTATTAAAAATTATTTTAAGTTGTTGAATATCAAATTATTGATAATTTTTTAATAACATCAACTAATTCTTAGCAACTACTTAATATAATTAAAGGGTAAAAAACTTAGAACCTTGTTTCAATATAATAAGGCAACATGGCACGCCAAGTAACCCAATCATGCGGTACGTCATAACCCCAAACATCTAATTCGTGGGGAATACCCTTGCGGTCTAAAAGAGCAGAGAAACGGCGAGAAGCATCTGGAGCTTCATACGCACCACTACCTGTAAGAATATGAATGTGATTAGCTTGACGCAAACGTGGCAAGAAGAAATCGTCATTCAAATTCGGGATATAGTGTTCAGGTGAGTTGAAGTAGCAATCTTCATCAAAATAGCCGTCTGAATACGAAGCCAAATTGTAAACGCCACTCATGGCAATAGTTCCCGCAAAAATATCGGGACGGCGGAAATACAAATTCGCTGCGTGCAAAGCACCAAACGAAGCACCTGTAGTAATAATTGGCACTAAGCCATTAGAGCTATGGTGAATGAATGGTACTACTTCATTGTAAACGTAATCATTAAATTGTTGGTGGCGGATAATCTTGTGGCGAGGGTTCATGTTTCTATTCAACCAGCTTTCTGAATTGATGCTGTTAATAGAATAAACCTTGATTTTTCCTGCGTTGATGTGCTTAGACAAAGCATCTATCATCAAAAATCTTTCATACTCCAAATAGTCGGCAGCAGCAGTGGGTAACATCAAAAGGGCAAAGCCATAATGACCGTAAACGGCTACTTCCATGTGTTTGTTGAGAGCAGGACTGTGCCAAGCGTGGATTTCACGATTCATAAAAATAGGGTTGTGTTTGTGGTTATAGAAATTAAATAATGCAAATAACCCAAAAATGAGTGCATTGCAGCAAAGTGAGGGAAATTATCCCTACCCTTGTGATAACTTAGTGATTTGTAAAAATAGAAATTTCAGTACGCAAACAAAGTTTTTTTGCAACTATTTTATTTGAAATATGGGATAAAATCTTATTATTTGGAAAACAATGCGAAAAAGTAATCTGAACAAACACTCTATTACTTTTCCAATGTCATTGAATACTTATCTATTTCCTTTTTAACAACTTGTCGCTATGCACAAAAAAATTGCGATATTTCCCGGTTCTTTTGACCCTTTTACCAGAGGACACGAAGACATTGTATTGAGAGGTAGGCTACTTTTCGACGAGGTGGTCATTGGTATTGGGCATAACAGCCAAAAACAGCGGTACTGCCCTATAAGTTTGATGATAGAACGTATTAACGAAACTTTTGCACAATATGACAATGTAAGAGTGGAAACATTTGTAGGACTAACGGCAGTATTTGCCCAAAAAATAGGGGCAAACTACCTATTGCGGGGGCTGCGTAACACCACCGATTTTGAATATGAAAACAGCATTGCCCAAGCAAATAGGCACGTCAATAAAGAATTAGATACGGTCTTTTTGATTACTTCGCCACAATTTGCGTACATTAGTTCGAGCCTTATCAGAGATATTCACAAATACGGCAAAGATGTAACCGAATACTTGCCCTACGAACTGCCTACGTATGAGGAATTGATGGATATGTAAGTAATTTAAGTCGCATAATACCAAAACAATGGACTTATTGACCTTTAAAAATTATTTGTTCTTTGAAATTTAGGAAAAATTCAGTCAATTAGTTGTAAAGTTTCATATCAATATGCAACCACAACGGCGAACCTTATAAAATCAGTTTAATATTTGGGCAAAAACCAGAATTAAAAAACTTGTTGATTCACTATGACAAACTCTACATTTGAGAAAGAACTGTTGTCGTTCTCAAAATAGCATAAGGACTATGGCGTAACAGTAACACAAAAGTTTTTTTAAAGAAAAGATGTAAGAGTTAGTAATAACTGATTAAACACCCCCAATCAGCAGGCATAGCGGATTTATTTATCAAAAAAAGGACGGGGCAAAAAACTTTTTGCCCCGTCTAACTCTGTAAGCAAAGGCTTATTAAAAAATTATTTATATGCACTCTTACACAGAATAATTTGTACTTCTTAAACAAAAGGTAAACCAATGACTTCATGAATATACTGTTGATGACGAACAAGAAGACCTAAAAAGTAGGCGGGATTAAATAACCCACAGAACTTTTTGGGGCAAATTTGCACTGATATTTATCCTAATTTCAAAGGACGTTTAATTTATGAAACTTAATTAGCCCACACATTCAATTACAAAAAGGTGTATTTTAGCTATGTGTACACAAGGTGTCCCTAACTAAAACTTACACCACGTAAATTATTGCTCAATTAACCTTCATTCCTTGTACTTGCCCTCATTTTTCACAAACTAATTTCGGTTATTTTTATGGGATTCAACTGGAAAGACGAATGGGAAAACCATTCAGAAGAAGAACTAAAAACACTGCGAAAACAAAAAACCTCCGAATTATTAGCCAATATTCAGACAGGTTGGTATGGCAGTTACTACAATATTTGGTATGTCATTGCCGAAAAAGCCACCGCAAAAGAGGCTGTACCTACTTTGTTGGCTGCTTTGCACCAAATAGAGGCAGACAAGGCGGTGTATTATGACCAACTACAAGCCATTCATTGCCTTACTGCCATTTGCAAACTACTGAATATCCCAGAAAAAGAGGCACACGAATATATCTATATGCCCAACAAACAACAGGCTGCACAGTTCCTACAAAACCTATTTCAACAGATATTGAGCCACAGCACTTAACACTTTTTGGCTACTCCCTTGCGATTCCGCCACATATCGGCGGTTAATTTGGCTGATTTGGTGGTGCAAAGCTGCGTTTTCGTAGTGTTTGGTCAGTAGTTGTACCAACTCTGCACTGTTTTTGATGGTAAAAGCCCCGCCCAAAGCCAATAAATCTAAGGCTTCCTGAAATTTTTTGTAGTACGGTTGCCCAAAATAAATAGGCACACCATAAACGGCAGGCTCCATGATATTGTGCAAACCGTCTTTGTACGCACCACCCACAAATACAAAATCTGCTATACTATAAATACTTGATAACCAGCCGATATTGTCTATTAACAAGACTTGATAATTGGCTAATTCTTCGTGCTTGAATTGCGTAATTTGTGAATAACGCAACACTTTTTTACTACTCAAGGCTTTTTCTATACTGCTCAACGTACTTTCACTCAACTCGTGAGGGGCAATGATGAGTTTTAGCTCAAAAGGTAATTGTAAATAGGCAGGCAGCACCACCGCCAAATCCTCTTGCCAACTACTGCCCACTACCCACACTTTACTGTTTTGTCGAAATGCCTTGATGGGCGTAAGGTCTTTGGGATTTTTGGCAATTTGCAGCACCCTGTCCAGCCGAGTGTCGCCTGTTACGCTTACTTGGTCAATGCCAATCGTAGCCAACAGTTCTTTTGAGGGGTTTTGTTGTACAAAAATATGGGTGAAACACGCCAACATTTGGCGGTGCAGTGTGCCGTAGGACTTGAAAAAAGGCTGTTCGGGGCGGAAAATGGCAGAAAAAATGAACAAAGGTATGTTTTGAGCTTTGAGTTGGGTCAAATAATGATACCAAAATTCATATTTCACAAAAAAAACTAAGGCAGGACGTACCAAAGCTATGAACTGTTGGGCATTTTGGGCAGTGTCAAAAGGCAAATACGCCACTATATCGGCAGATTGGTAGTTTTTCTGTATTTCGTAACCACTTGGCGAGAAAAAGGTGAGTACAATGGCATATTGTGAATAACTTTGCCTGAAAGCCTCTATCACGGGTCTTGCTTGCTCAAATTCGCCCAAAGAGGCACAATGAAACCATACTAAAGGCTTGGTTTGTGCAGCCACTTTTTGCTGCAAGTTTTCCCAATAATCTGCTGCCCTTCCTGCTAACATTTGGTGGGCTTTTTTGTTCAAGGGTGCAACGCCACGCAAAGCTAACCGATAGGCACTTAGACTTATATCGTAAATCCATTGACTCAACATATTGCTGTGTTTATTTCGTAAAATATTCTTTGCAAAGATATGCTTGTAGTGCTTTAATCTGTATGAAAAACAGATTAAAAGCAAATAGTTTTGATGTTTAAAGATGTAATCTTTCGGAAAGATTACATCTTTAAACATCAAAACTATAAGATTACACAACCGAAAAATACTTAATTTGCAAGGTCAAATTTTAATTGTGCCATCGCACTTATGCCTTCAAATTCTCCGTTTCAATTTCTTGCGTATTGCTATCCCGAAACCGTTTGGGTACTTGCCTTGTTGTGCTGTTTGGTCGTGGAGTTGGTCAATGGGGCAAAAAAGTGGCAATTATTCGTACTATTTTTGGCAGCAGCTTGTAATACCGTTTTGTTAGCCCAGCAATATTATGCTATAGTCAATAATCCCACAGTTACTTTGCTAAGTTTTTACCCACAATACATTGCGTTTGACTACTTGGCGGTGCTGTTGTTGGTGCTAACGGCAGGGCAGTTGCGGTTGTATTCACACCTGCACAATGGCGTAGTTTATGCGACCTTGTGTTTAGTAACTTTTGCCTTGCAACTCCTCAACAATACGACACATTTGTTATTGCTTTTTTTGTTATTAGAAATTGTTGCTATTGGTAGTTATGTTTTGATAGCCCTACACAAACAAGCCAAAGCCCTTGAAGCAAGTTTAAAATATCTGCTTTTTGGGGCTACTGTGGCGGGAGTTGTACTGTATAGCATTTCTTTGTACTACGGCATTACCCAATCTTTGACCTTGCGACCTTTTACAGAAGAAAAAACGGCAGAATGGGCAGCACTTACCCTTGTAGGTTTGTTTTTGGTGGCTTTTTTCAAATTAGTGGCTGTACCTGTGCATAGTTGGTCGCCAGATGTGTACGAAGGTAGCCCTTCGCCTATCACTTTTTTCTTGACTACCGCCTCCAAGTTGGCAGGTATTATTTTTTTACAAATCCTACTGCACCAATTTTTCCCGCAACCTCTCGAAAGTGCCTTGCTGTTGATGTTGTGGCTTATTTTACAAGTGATTATAGTCGTTATTACCATTGCCTCCTTGCTTGTAGGCACGTTGGGAGCTTTGCCCCAAAACAACTTGAAAAGGTTGTTGGCGTATTCGTCTATTGCCCATACAGGATTTTTCTTGTTGGCTTTTTTGTCAAATGCCCAACATTTGGTTGTTTATTATTTGTTGGCATATACTTTTGCAAGTGCTATGATTTTTTACAGTCTTAGCCTCAAAGAAAGCAAAGCCCAAAGCACCGACATAGACAGTTTTGCAGGCGAAGGTTTACACAACAAATTTGTAGGCATTGCCCTTACTATCAGTTTCATTAGTTTGGCAGGTTTGCCCCCAACCGCAGGTTTTACCGCCAAATTATTTGTATTGAGCAAATTTTTTAGTGTCTTGTCCCATAACATTTTTGGAGGTGAAGTCGTTTTTGTGGTAGCCTTACTAAGTACCGTAGTGAGTTTGTTTTTTTACCTCAAAGTACCTTACCAACTGTTTTTTAAGCAAAGCAAGCAATATTCAACGGCTTTGCATTGGGCAGACTACGCATACATGGCGGTTTGTTTGTTGGCTTTGTTCGTGGTTTTTGTGGGAGCTTCTTGGTTTGTGGGGTAAAAATGTTGTAATACTATCAAATAGAAGGCTGTATTTTCAAAAATCATCTTCACAAATTAATAGGCACAGACTGAAGTCTATGCTACAATGTAATTCGTAATTTCTAACTCGTAATTCATCTATGTTTCATCATGACGATACCTTAGACCACTTCCCTCTACGCCAATTAGCTTTGGCGGTGCAAGAGGCATTGAGCCAACAAAATAGCCGACTTGCCAAACATTCTTGGGGAGATAATTGGCGTTTGGAGGCAGAAAAAGTAGGGCTTGTGTACTCTGCCGAATCTTATTTTCCGATTGCAGCCGTTACAGGTACGCCTAATCTGTCTTTGGAAGATACAATTATTATGTACCAATTAGTACGGCTACCACAAGATAACGCCACCGCACAAACCTCGATAGAGGCTGTTTTTCCACTGTTTGGAGATGTGCAAAGCAAACACGACCACGCCAATTACTTTGAAAATGTCTTGCAACAGTTAATAGCTACGAACTACCCTTTGAAACGCCAAGATTATACTTTTCATGCCGATAGTCATTTCCGCAAAGTGCAGGTACAAGTTGGTACTTTTCCTATCATGCCTATCAGCACCGCAGAAATAGCGGCGGTTAGTCAAGCATTGGTAGAGGCGTATGATGATTGGAAACGGATTTTTGCTTAGTTGGGCATTAGAAGTAATAAGTAACAAGAAAAAATAAATCTTCCTAATTTTATTAGTGAACTTGTGTCCTTGTGCTTCATTTACAAGGAGTTATCTAAAATTGCAAACTATGTTTTATTGTTTCTTATTACTTATAGAGAAATATTGAATTAAAAAGACTTTGGTAGTTGTGGCAAATACAATCAAGATTTTTTCACAAAACAAAAAAGTAAAGAAGAGGCTTGTTTATCAGCAACACATTCGCAAAACTTACCACAACTATAGCATTACATATTTTACACACCTAATTAACTTTTTAAATAGCTACAAAACCTCCTATAAGATGTATAACTTCCTCAAAAACACTTCTCTTTTATTATATTTCCTATTATTTGTTGGTGCTTGCCAAAGTGAAAAAAATCAATTAACAAGTACAGCAAGTACACAACATGATACTATAACCCATAAAAAAAATAATGCTTTTGATAAATATTTCGGAGTAAGCCCTTGGGGAGATACGCTGCAATTTTTTTACAAGCAAACCACTCCTACAAAACTAAAGTATTATTTTAGTGAAGGAGATACCTTAGAAGAAACTTTAGAAGATACAATTCATAGTTCTTTAGCATTAATACAACTGCAAGGCACAAACACAAACAAACGTGCAAATTATATTTATTCTAAAAAATTGAATACCATAGCCGATAGTTTGCTAATCAACTCACAAAAAGATAACATTATTTCGTTGCAGTGGATTAAAGAAGCCCAACAATACCATCAGGCTATTTTAGCAAATAATTTACTTGAAAGTATCGCAAAATATTACCCTTCCCTTAAAACAGAAGAAGGACATAATTTATTCACTATTACATCTATAAATTTGGACACAGACCAAGAAGATGAAATAGTATTATTTTTTAGATACAAGGCATTTTACAATAGTTATGTGCTAATTTTAGATAAAACCAAAGAAAACTATTTACTAAAAAGTGTTATCCCTGTTCATACTTGGGGTTATGTAGCCAGACCACCTATTATACAAAATCAATTAGTAATCGTACAGCATGAAATACATGGGACAGCACTAGGTGGTTATGTGTATGAGTTTTATAAGTACCAAAATAAACAAGCTAAACAATGTTTATATGCTATTAATGAGCATTTCCAATCTATCATACACTTAGGTATTGATGAATACATAAGTTCTACATTTAATCTAAAAAAAGACCATGTTATTTTTAACTATAACTATCATCTAAAAAATATAAAAACATGGAAACATATCATCAAGTATAAATGGAATGAAGTAAGTAAGAGTTTTGAGTTAGTAAAAACAAAAGAAACAAGTCAAATTGTAGGAAGTCAAGGCTATTTATATTTTTTTGAGGCACATGAGCAAGAAATTAAAAGAATAGCCCAACAGGGTACTACAAAACTACTCTACCCGATAATTTTTAGCTATTTAAAAGATAAAAGCCCACTTTTGGAGTTGCACCACCAAAAATAAGGCTCTTATGACTGTTTCCAATCGCCAACAAATTGCAAAACTTTTTTCAATTTGCC
>Ga0209278_1000183_pt1 | contig 68924 bp, 42 predicted proteins | sample JI81BgreenDNA_FD_187504 | JGI IMG/M metagenome (GOLD analysis project Ga0209278, IMG submission 187504) | Wastewater effluent complex algal communities from Wisconsin, to seasonally profile nutrient transformation and Carbon sequestration -... | ecosystem: Engineered > WWTP > Effluent > Algae... | reverse complement strand
CAGCAGGTGTGGACAATGTGACTTTCACGGGAAATACAGTGACTGGTGGAACTGATGCATTTGGAGTATCTCGTGGATTCCGGTCTGGAATCTCCGCTGATGAGGTGGGAGGAACATTCTCGAATAATGTAATTACTTCCGTTAGCCAAGACATCACCATCCGATTTGCTAGCAATGGAGATATCACCATCCAAGGAAACCAAATATTAGGCGGCGGTATCGAAATCGCGGATCCAAATGCGGGAGCTGGAACCATTACCATCTCAGGAAATACATTCAATGGTACAGTTGGCAATACTTATAGCAGCCTTCTACGGTTGAGAAATAACTATACTTTCAAACCTACTGTACTGTCAAACAATACCTTTGTAAACTCCGTAGATGCAGTCAGGCTAGAAAACTGGAACAACATCACGGTAGATGGAAATACATTCACACCGCTGAATGCATCTACGACTTATAGACACATCATGCTAAATACGAAAGATTTTAGCTCAGCAAGTGGATTTTATGCACCGACCATCGGTGGTACATTTACGAACAATACCTTCAATGGTAGTGGTTCAGTAGGTGGTATTGCGATCGGATTTTACAACAATGACAATGACAACCCTACTTTCCAACCAATCGTAGTGGGAACAGCGATGGGTAGAAATACCTTCAATGTAGGTATCGGTACATTTGTGTACCTAGATGATTTCGTAGGACCAGTTAATCCAAATGCGACAAATTCAATCTGCTGGAATAGAGACATTGATATCTCTGAAAACCTATTTGACGTGGGTAGTGGAGCGAAACTTACCACAGGCATGACCAGTATAGAAAGATCCACATTGCAAACCTTATTATTCCATAAGCCAGATAATGCATGTTTGGGAAGTCTGATTTCATTCAAACCGGTTACCAACATCACACAAGGTATCAATTACCCTACCATTCAAAGTGCAATCAATGCGGCAAATGCGGGTGATGTGATCGAGGCTTTAGCTGGTACTTACGTGGAGAATGTTGTGATCGATCGAAGCGTGACCCTTCAAGGAGTAAATAAAAATGTTGCTGGAAATGATCCTGCAAGGATCTCAGGTACCATCTTGGACGGTAGTTTCAACCTGCGCTCAAATGGTGTCACCATCAATGGTTTTGACATTACTGGAGCAGGTCCAGCATTTTTTGCCTCTGGAAGTGGACCTTACAGTAACATTGACTTCAAAAATAACTATCTGTATGCAAATACTGGTCAGCAGACCATCGTTTACGGCTTTGCGTCAGGTACGGTGACCACCTCATTAGGGGCTACCAATTGGGATATAACGAATAATCTAATTGAGGATATCCAATTCAATAATGCGACCGCTGTTGCGTTGTTTGATATCAACGACCTTTCTATACAGAATAACGAGATTCAACATACAAATCCTGCATTTACTGGAAGGAGAGGAATGAATCTTGATGGATGTGAAATGGTGACTGTATCTGGAAATGACATCAATGTGGGGCTCATTGCTCCCACTTTCGATAATTCCAATGGCGAATTTACCCAGGCAAGATATCCAATACAGATTTCTGCGTCAAGAGGTGTGACATCAGGTATTACAGTGAACAGTAACACACTCCGTGGGGGATATGATGGCGTGATCACGCTAGGGAATGGCAACTACACCGATATTCTTATCGAGGAAAATGAGATCCGAGATGTAGTTCTCGGAATTAGGTTACAAGCCGGTACAAATGCGCCAGCGGGAATTCATGATGGGATCCGAATTCTTGGCAATGACATCAATTCTTCCAATAGATCAATTTACTTACAATCGGGTTCTGCAAGTGGGGGTGTAAGAGATCCATATTCCAGCGTCCAAATATCCGAAAATAGTCTAATCAGAACCTCAACAGGATTGGTATTAGACGTAGATTCAGATGTAATAATCAACGACCCAATTGATGCCACTTGTAACTGGTATGGTGTAAATACTTCTGCTGGAGTTGCGGCTTTGGTCAGTGGTCTTGTTACTTCTGCACCATTCCTTCAAGATGGAACCGACACAGACGGGATGACCATAGGATTCCAGCCAAATCCAGCTGCTTGTGTAGGCGGTATTTGTGGTATCGGACCAGGTGCGGGTACTTGGGTAGGTAACCTTACTTTGAGTACACAGACTCAGCTCAATGCATTCGTAAACGGGATGGATCAAAAATACACTGCAATCCAAGGTAACCTGATCATAGATGGAAATGGTAACGCTGCCAACAATGCAGACGTATCAGGATCTGATCCAATCAACAACCTATGTAACCTTTCTGAAATCATCAGTGTATCTGGTAATGTGACCATCCGTGACTTCAATGTCATGGGTAATCCTACAAGCCTCGCAGATCTGGCGAACTTGACTACGATTGGAGGAAACTTGACAATAGGGGGCAATATCGATGATAACAATGGTAGTTTTACACTAGCACAGCTACCAGCATTGACGTCTATATCAGGAGCCATCCTTGTGAGAAATAATCCAGAAGTTACCAATATTCATTTGGGTGGAGTATTCACAGGAACTACTACTTCCCTTACGATTACTGATAATGTGAAGACACAACAGATTTCTGTAGGGGTAACAGATGTCGCTGGTAACCTTTCAATCAATGGAAACGGAACAGCTGTGACCTCCGTGAGTGCACCAGAACTTGTAAATGTAGGAGGAAGTGCGAACTTTGGAAATAATGTGGCAAACATAACCAGTGCTGCTATTAGCATACCTAAATTGGCTACAGTCGGTTCTAACCTAGCCATTACACGTGCAGCTAATACTATTTCCATGATGGCACTTACATCTGTTGGGGGGAATTTCACTGTGTCTACGAACAGCCTTTCAGCGGGACACTCATTAAATCTACCCGTGTTAAATACTGTAAGTGGAGACCTTTCTATCTCAAACAATACCAATCTCACATCCGTATCTATGCCTTTGGCATTTGTGGGTACAACCAATAGCCTATCTATTCAAACTAATACTGGTGTTTCCTCCATCAACGTAGGTGTAAGTCAAGTTACAAATAATCTTGCCGTAAGTGGGAATGGAAATTTGTTAGAAATGATCTCGCTTAATAGTTTGACTTCTGTTGGTGGAAATATCAATATGAACAACAATGCATCCAATGATATCAGTATTAACAACGTATTGGGATTAGCAAACCTTTCTACAGTTGGTGGTGCTATGAGTGTGATTCGCGGAGCTAAAACCATTAATGCGGCTATGCTGACATCTGTAGCTGGAAACTTTTCGATCGGAAGCAATGCAGGTTTTACTGATTTTGACGTTGCCTTTGCTGATTTATCTACAGTAGGTGGGGACTTGAACGTAAGTAACAACCCATTGTTGGCTACATGTTGCATCATCCCATGCCAGCTTACAGTGACAGGAACTACAACCGTATCAGGTAACACTGGAAGCTGTCAGACTTTGGCTATTGCTACTACAGAATGTAACCTCTTGGGAGGAACATTCTATGCAGATATGGACGGTGATGGATTTGGAGACCCGATGGTTTCAGTTACTGCATGTAGCATGCCAGTTGGTTTTGTAGCAAACAATACAGACTGTAATGATAACAATGCAGCGATCAATCCCGATGCAACAGAGATTTGTGACGGCGTGGATAATGACTGTGATGCTTTGATAGATGAAGGTTGTGCGGTGATCGTAGTTCGTGGAAATACTCTTGAAATCCCTAACAACGACGTAACTCCAGCCCTTGCTGATAATACAGATTTTGGCACGGTAGTGGCGGGTGTTCTTTCAAGAAAGACATTCTTCATTCACAATGAAGGAGGAACAGCGCTTACCTTGACTGGAACGCCAAGAGTGGAGATTTCTGGACCTGATGCGGCAAAATTCGTGGTTTCCACCATGCCAGCAGCGTCTATAGCGGTGGGTGCATCTCGAGCTCTAAGAATCGACTTCATCAGTGCAGATGCCGGTACATTCAACGCTACAGTGACCATAGCCAACACAGACCAGACTAAAAATCCGTATGTATTTAACATCAGAGCTACTGTCCTTCAGGCCACTATAGATGTACGCGGTAATGGTAATGTGATTGCAAATGGAGACATGACACCAAGTTTCCCAGATCTTACCAACTTTGGAAGTGCGGTAGTTGGTTTCGGCAAGACGGTCTTCTTCTATGTACACAATACTGGTACAGGAGTGCTTAGATTGACAGCTGAACCACGAGTTAGAATTGAATCGATCGATGGCGTAGATCAAGGTTTCCTTAACTTTAGCGTGACGACGATGCCGGCTCAAAACATTAATCCAAGTGCGAATAGAGAAATCAGGATCAGATTCCAGCCTACGGTTGTAGGAACTCATCAAGCCAAAATCGTAATCGAAAGTAATGATAGTAACAATCCAGTCTATCAATTTGCGATCGTGGGACAAGCTCTTCCAAGCCTATCTGTAGGACAAAACACCGTGATGGGTGAAGCCTTGATGGATGGTGGATTCTCACCTGAAGTGGAGGATAGAGCATTTGATGGGGCTGATGTTGCAGATCTTTTGATCTATCCGAACCCTGCAAAAGATTTTATCAACTTATCTTTATCAGGTGCGAAGGAACAAGTCAAAACTATCATTTCAGATGCTACCGGTAGAATGATTGAAACGATCCAGCTCCAATCAGGAACTGATCACAGACTTGACCTAGGTACTTACCAACCGGGTGTCTATATCATCACTACGGAGGATGGATTCATCACTCCTCGTAGATTTATAAAAGTAGACTAGACTATAGTTTCAAATATGACAAAAGCCTCTCAGCCATTGTGGTTGGGGGGCTTTTTTGTTTATGAATGGCAAAATATTCCTTTTTCCTGACGTTAAGTTGTGTTTATCAACCACTCACATACTATGGAAAATAAATGCACTCAATATCTTAATGGAAAAACAATCAGGCTTAAAATCAGTAAATCAGTAATGCTACCATCAGATGGTATATAGGTCTCGGTAGGGGGTGCCTACGCTTTGACCAAATAGTCGAGTAGGTATTTTGAGATAAAAAACCAAGTAGTATAGAAGTCAGGGAGCTTTATTGTCAGAAAGATCTAATCTAAGAAAACAAGGGCGATGCGTGCTTCAGATGAGGTTCAAATTTTGGGAAAGTTTGTAATAGAAAAAGTTTGAGCGATGAGTGGATTAATAAAACAAGCTGTCATGTTACATTGGTCGAGGAGTTCCTATCTTTCTTTTATTGGGATCCAGATTTCTTCTTCTGAAGTCGGGTCGTTGTTTTTATAATTATCGCCAAGCACCTCGAAGTGTGGTCTGTCATCAAGGGTGTAGTCTGATTTTGGCAGCCATATGCCAAATATATATTGAAATATGGAGCTATCTGCACTCGAACCTACGTAGTGAAATACCGCATAGAGTCCATCAGGCAAAACAAAAGGGCATAATCCGTTGGGTATGTTGTCGAAGTCCGCCACTTCCACCGCTGCCCATCGTTCAAATTTATTTGTCGGATCGAAATCCGAAAAGTGTGATGGTTTATATACCGCCAACGAGATTAAATCATTTGATACATGGTTAGCAATTTCTTTTCTTTTTGGCAGAAAACTTCTCCAAAGTTCTCCAATTTTACTGTCTTTCATGGACATTTCGAGGCATTGCCCGATCAGCTTTTTTTCTTCTAATCTATGGATGGTAGGTATCATAATTATGTACTAGGCTTTAAGTGGCAAATTGATACCATCTAATAGATTAGAATTTTGCGATGATGGTCTTGTTTCCGCTGACTACATCCCCTACGGATACATCGACTTTGGTCCCCAAAGGTAGGTAAAGGTCCACGCGAGAACCAAATTTAATGAAACCCATGTCTTCCCCTTGCTTCACAGATTGTCCTTTTTCAAGGTAGCAGATTATTCTGCGTGCTAGGGCGCCAGCGATTTGGCGCATGAGGATAAGGCCATGTTTGGTCTGGTATACTGTGGTCGTGCGTTCGTTTTCTGTAGAGGCTTTTGGTTCCCAGGCTGCTAGGTATTTACCAGGGTGGTACTTGTAGTAAGCTACTTCTGCATCGATTGGATTTCTATTGACATGGACATTGAGCGGAGACATAAAAATAGATACTTGGAGCGCCTTTGTTTTTAAAAATTCTGGCTCATCTACTTCCTCGATCACCACTACTTTTCCATCAGCTGGGGCGTATAGGATGTCTGGACTATATTGAGGTATGGTGCGGGTTGGGTTTCTGAAAAATGAAATCAGGAAAAGGTATAATGCTATACTCACGACCAAACTGAATATCAAAAAGCTTGGCGCAAAGGTATAGAAGGTGATATTGATTATCCCGAGGACTAGTAAGGAAATGAGTAATGTAGGGTATCCCTCTTTATGTATCATTCTTAAAAAATTAGGTTGGTATAAAATCAAAAACCACAAATTTGAGCCCAAACCCAAACAAACGGCAGCGCAAATATAATACTATCGAATCGATCTAAAAAACCACCGTGTCCCGGCATGAAATTTCCACTGTCTTTTACTCCGCATTCTCTTTTGATGCTGGACTCGAAAAGGTCACCGATCGTACCTAGTGCCCAAAAAATGCAAGACGCACCCAGCCAAAAAGTCAGGTTGCTCTGTCCCTCTACGGCATAAAAACCGAGTCCGCAAAGGATGGTCGCCAGGCCTGCACCAAGGGTCCCTTCCCATGTTTTATTGGGAGATACCCGCGGGAATAGCTTGCGTTTTCCAAAATTGGACCCCACGATATAAGCACCAGAGTCGGCAATCCAAATCATCACAAAACTCGATAGGATGAAAAGAGTGGATCTATCCCCCAAGAGGTAAATGGCACTCAAAATTACAATTATCGGTAAAATAGGGTAGGTGAACATGATCCATCGAAAATTGGTCTTGTGATGAAGTGACCGCCCGGTTATCATCAGGACACTATAAAGGGTCAAAATAGCTACACATAGGAATGACCACAGCTGAGCCTCACTTCGGTCCGAATAGCCCAATAATCCCACACTGCTACCTATCAAAAGCAGTATCCCCGACACAAATAACGGCATCGGGATTGGCTTAGGTGAATTCGTCATTTTTAAATATTCGTAGCTGCTGCCTACACCGACCGCCGAAAAGAGCAAAATCTGCCCCCAGGTCCCTGTAAATATTGCTGCGAATACGACCAGTACGAAGAAAAATGCAGTGATGCTACGTGTTTTCAGTACCTGATTCATGGTGTAAATTTTTGATTGAAAATTGGTAGATTAGATAAATAAGTAGGGCCGCCGCACAGGCTGCGATTCCGAGCGACTGAAGGTTTTGGGGGGCCTGTTCCCTGATCTCTGGTTGGCTGCCGCCAGATTGGAAGTAGTAGAGTAAGACGAGGCTGCCATTGTTGAAGAAGTGCAATCCTATCGGGATCCAGATACTTTTACCCAAATAATAGGCATATCCCAAACATAGCGAAATGAAAAATTTTGGAAAAAAACCAGCGGGTTCCAAATGAATACCAGCAAAAACCATTGAGCAAATAATAACTCCCCAATGTGGATTTCTTAGCCAATGAATCAAATAGCGCTGACCCACCGCTCGAAAGCTGAGCTCTTCACCTATGGCTGGGATCAGAGCGATAACTACCAAGTTCAGAAGTATATCCAAGGGGCCATCCATGGCAATCAGTTGTAAAATTTTATCCTGATGGTCGTCATCCATGGAGGTAAAAAAGGAATACCAAGTGAAGGATTGTATCAGCTCAGAAAAAAAAAGCCCAATAGGCAAAACCAAATGTAAAATGACTAGAAAGATGCCCGCGATTTGCCAACTGCTACGTTTTGGTAAGATCTTCTGTTTCCAGAAATTGGGCTCTATCTTTTGTAGGAATAGGAATGCCGGTAGTACAAATAAGCACAGATGTCCCAAGCTCAAGCTTAGTTTATATACTAAAATCTCTTTGTGGGACAAGGATTTTGAGTCCATACCAGATAAATCTACATCCAAAATGTATCGAAGTAAGTATGTGAGGCTGGAGCCCGTAACTAAGCCTATCAGAAAAAGAAAACCAAATATTTTCAAAGTGCGGAGGTTCAATCTCAAATATTTGGTGCGAAGATAGTTTATTAGTGTGCTTATTCATGGGATTTTCTATTTTTTAGATTTGGATTGTGCGGCTTTTTTGATGAGCGAAGTGCTCATATTGTAGAGATCAATACTTCTCACTACCTTTGTAGCAAAACGAAATAGAGATCTGGATAAACCCTACTCTAGGGTAGGAGCAATATGATGTTTTGAACTTTGACAAACCATATCTTACGATAAAAGGATTAGTAATATGAAACGACTCAGTGTCAATATCAATAAAGTAGCCCTCATCCGAAATGCGAGAGGTGGAAATATGCCAAATTTAGTTCAGTTTGCTATCGATTGTGAAAGTTTTGGGGCTCAAGGGATCACAGTCCACCCTCGTCCAGATCAGCGGCATATCACTTATGCCGATATCCCTGCGCTCAAATCTGTGGTCACCACAGAATTCAACATAGAAGGGTATCCATCTGAAGACTTTTTGGAAATGGTCTTGACGCATCGACCTCATCAAGTTACATTGGTGCCCGATTTGCCATCTGCCCTTACATCTGATCACGGCTGGGATACGCTTGGTCAGAAAGATTTTTTAGTACCTATTGTATCTAGGTTGCAGGAAGCAGGTATAAGGGTTAGTCTTTTTGTAGATCCAGATCCGAATATCATTGAGGGAGCAGCAGCACTCGGTGTAGATCGAATCGAGCTTTATACAGGGCCCTTTGCCCATGACTTTTATCAAGATCCCGCAGCTGCAATTTCTCCATATGTACTAGCCGCTAAGGCTGCCGAAAAGTGCGGCCTTGGCCTAAATGCTGGGCATGATCTTAACTTAGACAACTTAGCGTATTTCCAACAGCAAATCCCTAATCTCTTAGAAGTCAGCATTGGGCATGCATTGATCTGCGATGCATTGTATTTCGGGATTCAAAATACCATCCAGATGTATTTGAGGCTCCTGGAAAGATAAAATTTTATGATTCAAATAAAATTTTTTTATGGGTTCTGTCGGTAAAATAATTTTTTCACCAAGGCCTAAATATTTTGTTAAAACAAATTTTAATTTGTATTTTTGTTTAAATTGTAGTTTTTGATCTAGGTCAATTCCTTGAAGGACCTTGATTTTTTTCTTTAAAATCTTTCAATTTATTGGTTTTTGTATTTCCTTTGCATTGAGTTTAATTCTTAACTCTACGTTAAGAATGTGAAAAAAAGTTTAAGTAAATAAACCAATTTTGTTGAAGTATGAAAAAAAAGTTACTTGGAATGTTGGTTTTTTTGTTTGCTGCCAATTTTTTGGTGGGACAAGGAAACCGTACAGTTCGTGGTACAGTCACGGACGAAAAGGGTGAGACGCTAATTGGTGTTTCGGTCCTAGCAGCTGGTACGACCAATGGTACCATTACAGATTTGGATGGACGATTTTCTTTGGATGTCTCCTCCAGTGTCAAAGAGTTGATCATTAGTTTTTTGGGCTATACGGAACAAGTCGTTGCTATTCCCGCTTCCAATAATCTGAGTGTGATACTAAAATCTGATAGCAAACTGCTTGATGAGGTGGTCATTACGGGATTTGGAGGGACGCAATATAGGCAAGATTTGACGGGTTCGGTGGCGAAGTTGAGCTCAAACGACTTTCAGTTTCAGCCACTCCAGTCTTTCGAAAATGCCCTTCAAGGTCGTGCCACTGGGGTATTTATAAATTCTGGTAGTGGTAAGTTGGGGCAGGGTATAAATATCAATATCCGTGGTATTTCTTCTGTATCTGCATCCAATCAGCCATTGTTTGTTGTAGATGGTATTCCGATTGTGTCCATGGCGGTGGGTTCTGCCACTGAGCCGGATAATCCTCTAGCAACCATTGCTCCGGAGGATATCGAATCCATTGAAATATTGAAAGATGCGGCCGCTGCTTCGATTTATGGCGCCAGAGCTTCTAATGGGGTGGTCCTTATTACCACCAAATCAGGAAAAGCTGGTAAAACTAAAGTTTCCTTAGGCTACTACAAAGGTGTGAGCTCCCCCACTAGAAAGCGCGAATGGCTCAATGCTGCGGAATACAGACAGCTTTTCTCCTATGCCGCTTCGCAGTCTGATTTCGGAGAATTGGATGCAGCAGAAGAGTTTGCTTTTGAATCCGGTACCGATGATTGGAATGGCAATGTAGACCAAAATTGGGCAGATGAAGCCTTTCAGGATGGAGGCGTCACTAATTTAAATCTTACCATACAAGGTGGCGATGCCAAAACTACCTTCCTCCTCAGTGGTACTTGGAATGATCAAAAGGGAATTATCATTGGGAATGAGCTGAATAGGATCAATGGCCGATTTAATCTCAACCACAAAATGAATGAAAAATTCCAAGTAGGAATGAATCTTAGCTTGGTGAAAAGTTTAAATAAACGGGTGGCTAGCGACAATGCATTCACCAATCCTCTACAACTTAATGCACTTCCACCTATTCAGCCCAAAATCGATCCCAATACAGGTCAGCTCAATCAGAATACGCTTTACTACAATAACCTGATCGATCTCGAAAAAGGATTTGATAATGCTACGACATACCGGACCATCAGCAGCGTGTTTGGTCAATATGATTTCACGGAAAAGCTATCATTTAGATCCGAGTATGGTGTCGATGTTTTGAATCTTCAGGAAGAACAGTTTCGAGGTAGAGAAACCCTAGATGGAGCACCTACCGGGCAAAGTTTTAATAACCAAGTGACAGTAGTCAATCAGAACATGAATAACTACTTTACCTACAGATCTAAAATTGGAGATCAAATCAATTTTGATGCAGTAGCCGGTATGCAATACCAGTCTGGAAACGAAACAAGTGTAAGTGCCACAGGTCAAGGATTTCCAAATGATCGGTTCACCAAATTGGCATCTAGCGCAAAGATTGTCTCTGCTTCTAGTACAGAGTCAGCTTATGCGTTTTTATCTTACTTCGGTCGCTTCAATGCAAAAATCAAAGATAAATTTTTGGTCGGATTAACCGGTAGGGTTGATGGATCATCAAGATTTGGAAGGGATCAGAGGTATGGATTTTTTCCATCAGTCTCGGCAGGTTATATTCTCTCTCAAGAAGAATTTATCAAAAATATGCCTGCGATCAATTTCATGAAAGTGAGAGCTAGCTACGGAAAGACTGGGAATGCCGAAATCGGTAATTTTGCATCAAGAACCCTTTGGGGAGCTAATTTTGTAGGCGATCTTTCTGGTATTAGACCGACCCAGTTAGGCGTTAATGATTTGACTTGGGAGAATACGACACAGCTAGATTTGGGTCTGGAATTTGGTTTGTTTGATGATAGAATCTCCCTTAGCGTAGATTATTTCCAAAAGAATACCAATGACCTCCTTCTCAATCTTCCTTTGCCAGCTTCCAATGGATTTACTACCATTACCAAAAATTTGGGTTCTTTGAGCAACAAAGGTTTTGAAATTGGCCTCAATACGGTCAATCTGAGAGGAGCGTTGACTTGGACGACTACGTTTAATCTTTCTACCTATAAAAATCGTGTGACCAACCTCAATGGATCTACCATCGATGGCGGCTCTCGACAGCTCGGCAGGGTATCAGAAGGAGAGGCATTTGGCTACTTCTACGCTCCAAAGTATGCTGGTGTAAATCCTGAAAATGGAAATGCTCAATACTTCGAAGAAGATGGCTCCATCGTAGACCAAGATGATTTCTCTGGCTATAGCCAAAAAGTGGGCGACCCAAATCCTGATTTCTTCGGAGGATTGAATAATAAAATATCCTATAAAAACTTTACCCTTGACGTACAATTGCAGTATGTGTACGGAAATGACTTGTACAACATAGCAGGATTTTTCCAATCTGTCAATGGAGATTATTTTGACAATCAGTCTCGTGATCAATTGGATTATTGGAGGGAGCCTGGTCAAATAACCAATATCCCAGAGCCAAGATTGTATAGCGGCAATGGTGCCATCAGATCGAGCCGATGGGTACAGGATGGATCTTATCTGCGTCTCAGAGCGATGACGCTTACATATAAATTACCTAGTTCGCTGACTAGAAAGGTGAAAATGGATGAAGCTAGGGTATATATTTCAGGCCAAAATCTACTGACATTTACGAAGTATGATGGATATGATCCTGAGGTCAATGCGACCTATATCAGCAGTGTAAACTTGGGGCATGACTTCTACACGCCACCACAAGCGAGAATCATCACCGTGGGAGCAAATGTCAATTTCTAAAGTGGTTAACTCAAAATATATATTTAAGATGAAAAAAATAAAAATAGCATATCTAATGGCGTGTTTCGCCTTATTTCAGGTGGGTTGCACCAGTGAGTTGGAGATTGACCCATTACAAAGTGTGGACGCCACTGTGGCCCTTGAGACTGCAAGTGATATCGATGCAGCCTTAGTAGGGGCTTATGGAATCATGCATCAAGGCGAATTGTATGGTACAAACTTTAACCTTTTGGCGGAGTTACAGGCTTCGGACGGTTACTGCCAGTGGCGGGGGACCTTCCAAGGACAGCGGCAAGTAAGTCTAAAAAATATGACGAGTGATAATGCAGAAGCTGCTCGTACCTGGATTCAGGCTTACAACGCGATCAATATTGCAAACAATGTCTTGGCTAACTCAAACAAAATTGCCGACCAAGATGTACGTTTAAGCGCAGAAGCAGAGGCAAAGTTTATTCGAGGAATCCTCCATTTTGAATTGGTCCGGTACTATGGACAGCCTTATGACCCCACAGGGGCAAACGATGGACTCGGTGTACCCTTAGCTACCGTAGGCGTAGATAGTGAATCCAAAGCTTCTGTCAAAGGTCCACGGGCGACCATTGCTCAGATTTATCAGCAGGTGATCTCTGATCTTTCCGAAGCAGAGGCAGGACTTCCAGAATCAAGATCAGGCGTGTCAAAATTCCGCGGGACCACCTATACCGCCAAGGCATTTTTGGCACGTGTGTACTTACAACAAGGAAATTACCAAGCAGCACTCGAGAAGGCAAATGAGGTAATAGAGAGTGGCAACTATGCGCTCAATCCGTCCATTGCCAGTACTTTTACCAATAAATTTACGAATGAGACCATCTTCGAATTGTACAACAATGATCAGAACAATGCTGGGGTAGCCAATGATGGATTGACGACCTTTTATGCGAGTTTGGTGGGGATCGGTCGCTCAGATGTTAGAATTTTACCAGCATTTGCAGCGAACTATGAAGCTGAAGATGAGCGGCTTTCTCAACTGATATATGAAGGAGTAGGTAGGAGACCTGGTGCACTTCAGACTGGGAAGTGGACTTCATTCGGTCAGAATATCCCAGTAATCAGGCTTTCTGAGCTGCTTCTCACAAGAGCCGAGTGCAATCTGAGATTGGGCACGGCTGTGGGTCGTGAGCCACTTGCTGATGTCAATGAAGTCCGAGCGAGATCTAGGGCATCTTTAAAAACCTCAGTGGCAGTGGAAGACGTGCTCCTAGAGCGGCAGCTTGAACTGTGCTTCGAGGGATTGCGCATCCACGATATCAAACGAGTAAAAGGAAGTACAGGCGAATTCCAATGGAATGACGAAAAATTGGTTTTTCCGATTCCACTTCGTGAGATCAACGCAAATTCTGCTTTGGAGCAAAATCCGGGGTATTTTTAATCGGTAGTGTTTGTTGTGTTTTATATAGTAAGTATCACTATTGGAGGAACCCGCTCGGGTTCCTCTTTTTTTAGGGTGATTTTCGACACCTTGATGTATGATCCGAAAGCTTGGATATCCGATTTATTGAAGTTTCCCTGGTTTTCTCAAGCTTATATAAATGATGGTTTTATTCATGTTTTTCCCTATATATTTTTGCACTTTTCATGTGTTATTGACGTCAAGCAGAAGACTGAATTTCTAGATTTTTTTGTTTATAAAAAATTGCCAGGATTATCATTGATTGCTATGCTTGAAAATTAGTCCACATTGCAGCTATGTGACCGTCATTAGCTGATTTTGCTGAGGCGGCATATTGCTCCGTGTGTCTGGGGGTACTACAAATTTTTTCTGCCTGAATGGTTTAGGTTTATAGTGTAGCTGTTTGTAAATGCACTCAACCTCTTTGGTGGGATCTGAACATTTTCTTATTGGCTGACTTGTCCGAATTAGTGCGGTGCAATAATTTTAGCGAGTACTTGTGTTAAATCCTCTGGGACATGTACCCTCATAATTAGTTCTTTTTTGTTGATATTATTGACTAGTCAAGCATATGTTATTTTTTCCTGACTTCCGCACTTGTTCACCCAAAATTAAAGTTCGCAAAAATCTAAAGCACCAAATAACAACACCTTACGATGCTATTTAAAATTTTTCCAATTAATTTGCGGAAGTCAGGAAAAAGTTTGACCCACATGAATATGGCAAAGCCCAAGGCACCTTCTTGGGTAAATCTTTAGATGCATGCGATGCCATTTGGATTCGCGTTATCTGTCAGGTCAAGATGTTGTCTTGATTCTTAGCTTCTTTTGGTGTATGATGGTTTTTTGTGAATTTTAAGACTGTCTTAACCAATATTTTATCCATTTAGCAAGATTGCTTCAGACAGCCCTTCAGCATTTCGATGGTGATGAGGTAGGTCGGTTTGACACCGTCCAGCCCAAGGCTTCCAGAGGCGAGGGTGCTTCCTGTCTCGAGTGGGTTGTCTGAGGCATAGTATGCATATCGAACTTTTAGATTGGGATTGACACTGTTTCTGATTTTTGATGCGGCTTGTATCGCTTTTTGGTAGTGGGCGCCTTCCATTTCTAATCCGATGGCTCCCCAGGATGAATTCATGAAATACGCAAGGATGTCTCTATTCTGAAGGGAGGTGCCCAACACGGTGATCATCGGACCTTCATACACACCGAGGCCATGTCCTTCGAACATGGCAGCAGAAAGGTCATTTTCTAAGGGATAATTGTCTGCAGTGCCCTCAAATACATGAGCTGTAGGAATCATCAAATCACCTTTCCCACCTTGGAGTATACCAGCCTTACCCATGATATTGACAGAAGAAATATTCAGTTTTGTCTTTTTTCCATCGGTACCGTGGTAGGGTTTGAGGAGCTCGTCCATCGTCTCATAGGCTTGCTCGCCAAATGCGTAATCCATCACAATAATAACAGGTGACATAGTGGCATCTTTGCAGAGCAATCCCAATTCTTTTTCATAGAAGTCAGAAGGGATCTTCTCAAGGTCAAAAATCTGTACTCCAATGTTGGTCCCACTCGTATCGAATAGAGAGATCATCCCGTGCTCATGAGCGAAATCCTCAACTTTATTTCGTAGGTGCTCATTGGTACCCTGGCTTAGGATTTCAGCGAGTTGGTCGAGGGGAGTGTCGGGATGCTCTTCTTCAAGGGCGGGCATCGCGAAGAGGCAGTTCATCACACTATGTAGATTAGCACTGATGATATGGATAGGACGGTGTAAGAGCCCATGGTTTTGGAGGGTGGATTTGATATTGGTCGCCCACCGCTCACCATAGATGTGGTGACCGAGTTGTTCACGCAATGCTGGCGAAAAGGTGATCTCTCTATCTACTTGGTGGAGGTATTCGTCCATCGATAGTTTTCCCAGCCAATAAGCGATTTCGAAGAGGCTATTCACTTCTTTGGAGGCTTTGAATCTTTGGTGAGCCTTGGCTACTTCATCATACGTACGGCCAAGGATGGTATTCAGATAGGTCAAAGCAAGACTTTCATTGATTTCATTTCCGAGCTGTATTTCTTCAATCATTTTTTCAAGCATGATCCAGGCTCGGCTTTTTCTACCTTTGCTGTCAAGGCAATTTTTTCTGATTTTCTCGGCCTCAATATACATGAAGGTCAAGTGGGTCAGTATGTCATAGATATCACTGCCTCCACGGGTCATCTCGATGAACATCTGCTCGGCGTCTATTCGGTAGCAATCTCTTTTTCTTCTCGGAGGTACGATGGCGGGAAATCCTGCTTTGTCGAATCCTTCTCGGGATATGAGATTGATATACCTGCATTGCTCGATTCCCTTGGGTAATCTCTGAAAGATGTAAAGAAGTCCATCCAATTCTACTTTTTCTTCATCAGCGATGAAGCCATAAATCTCAGGCTTGAGTGATAGCATGGCGGTAATCATGGCCTCACCAGAAACTCCGAGTGGTTTGTAGCTACCTCGGATGAAGAGGTGACGCATTGAAATGTATAATTTTTGGATAGCGGATCTTGAAATCTGGGCATGTGTTCTTACAGGAATGTTCATTTTTGATTACTTTTACGTTCGTTTTTGTTGACTTGGGAATCACGGATTATTATGCTCCACTTCCACTTCTGGATTTTTCGCTCTGGCGAGGTTAATGGACATAAAGCTTTTATCTTCCTAAATAGTTCCATTTTTTGTATTATTTTATTGAAAAGGGGATAGGAAGAATGAGGTAGGTGAGAGTTCTCATGGCAGCAGCCGTATGCTCCTCTTTATCTTTCGAAAGACAGGTGCAGAACGGGGAGGGTTAGAAAACTAAATACAAAGGAATGCAAAATTTTTCAGGATATGTGATGGATACCCGTCTGCCACAAGGTAGGGTAGCGGACAGTTTTATGATTCAGGACGAATGGGTTTTAGCCACAGCTCATCCCGAGTACCGACTTCCAATCCAAACCATCAAAATTCAGGCCGGAGGTACAGCAAGCAGACTTCTTTATTTGAGTGATCCCAACAGTACTTTTACCATTTGTATTACCGATCCCAAATTTTTACGAGCTCTTGAGCAGGCCGCAGGCCATCACCTCTTAGGTGATATCAAAGGTGCCAAAAGGGGGCTTTCGGAGATCAAATGGGTCATTGGTGGTACTTTGGGCATTTTCGTAGTAGCCTTGGTCGCTTTGTTTTGGTTTCGGGTGGAGATCGTTCGGAGCCTAGCTTTTTCAGTGCCACAGCGCTATGAGGTATCACTTGGAGAAACTTACATGAAGCAACTGACCATCACCGATGAGCTGGACACCACGAGCCAAGCCTTCCAAATTTTTAATGAAAAAGCTCAAACAGTTCTCAAAGAAATAGATAGTGAGGTGCCCTTCCGAATCTTTATCTCTTCAGATACGAGTATCAATGCTTTCGCTTTACCTGGAGGATTTATGGTTTTCAACAAGGGACTGCTACAAGCTGCAAATACCTGGGAGGAGGTTCTTGGTGTGCTGGCCCATGAGAGTGCCCATGTGACAGAGCGCCATATCGTCCGTGGGATGATCTCGAAGTTGGGGACTTTTACCATTTTGAGTATGATGTTTGGTGATGGAAGTGCACTGACGGATCTAATATTTGGTGTAGGTGCGAATTTGGAAGAACTAAGCTACTCTCGTATTTTCGAAAAAGAGGCAGACCTAAAGGCGGTGGATTATCTAGTACAAGCTGGGTATAATCCGAAAGGGATGCTGGACTTTTTTGACATCTTACAATCTCGATATGGAAATCTTACAAAAATTCCTGCCATTCTAAGCACCCATCCTCCTGTACCGGATCGTCAGGCTTACATCGAGGCGTATCTCAAAAAACTTGGCAAAAGTCATCACCAAGACGCAAAAACCTATGCATCATATCTTCCCTTCAAAGAGCTGATCCAGCAGGATAGCATTCCCACCACCACAGACGGTCTGTGAAAAAATTATTATTCTTAAGCTCTAAGACAAAGTAAAATAGAAATGTATTACCTTTACCTCCATCATAACAAAAAACTATGAAATTAGAAATAAAAGGTTTGCCCTCTTTTGGTTACGCTGATCTGATCCTCGAGCCAGGAGAACACTTCATCACAGAGTCTGGATCTATGGCCACCATGGATGCAGCTCTGGATCTAAACCCCACTCCGCGAGGTGGCATTTTATCTTCCATCATACGGAAGGTTTTTCTCGGAGAATCATTTTTCATGAATGAATACCGAAATGTGGTGGATCGTCCACTCAGACTTACACTGACCCAAAAAACGCCGGGCTATATGGTCCTGCGTGAGCTTCGGGATGAGGTGATCTATCTGCAGCCGGGTGCATTCATCGCTTGTGATCCGACTATCCAATTTAGTACAGAGTGGGCAGGTATTTCTTCTTTCATTGGTAAGGAAGGACTTTTCAGACTTGTCGCCTACGGCACTGGGAGAATCATCTTTGGGGGCTATGGAGAAGTTTTGGAAAAGGATGTAAATGGCGAGCTCATCGTAGATACAGGGCACCTGATCGCTTATCAGCGTGGGATTAGTCTAAAGGCACAATTATCAGGAGGGATTATCTCCAGTTTTACCAGTGGTGAGGGGCTCGTGACCCGTGTTCAGGGCTCAGGTAAAGTATGGATTCAAACTCGAAGTCTTCAGGGATTGGCATCGTGGATCAATCGTTATTTTTAAAACACAATCGAATCTAAATTAAGATGGAAATAGAAATTTTGATGCGACCAGGATCCTCAGCGGCTAGGATCGTACTCGATCAGGGAGAAAGTGTCACTGCTGAGGGCGGCGCCATGATTGCCATGAGTGATGATATGCGAGTCCAAACCAGCACCTTCAAGAAAAACAGCGGGGGATTATTGGGTACCTTTAAGCGATTGCTAGCTGGAGAAAGCCTTTTTTTCAATGAATTCACAGCGGGTTCTCACGGAGGCGATGTGTACATAGGGACAACACTTCCGGGAGATATGGAAATTCTTGATGTCACAGGCAGAAAGATAATTCTCCAAGCAGGCTCTTTTGTTGCTGCTACCAATGATGTGAGTATCAACACCAGTTGGCAAGGAGCAAAAAATTTCATCTCCGGCGAAAGCCTTTTTTGGCTTGAGCTCACTGGCCAGGGTCCGGTGATTATCAATGCTTTCGGAGTCATTTATCCTGTAGAGGTAGATGGAGAGTATATTGTTGATACTGGTCATATCGTCGCTTTTGAGGATACGCTCCGATTTGAGATATCAAAAGTGGGTGCCAGCTGGCTGGGATCATTCCTTGGCGGAGAGGGATTCATCTGTAAGTTTAGAGGGAAGGGCACAGTGTGGTGTCAGTCCCACTCCAGTAGCGCCTGGGGCATGAGTATGTCTCCGTATCTAAAAACTGTCAAATAATACTATGATGGACACACAAAGACAATTCGAACATAAAATATACGGTTCACCTGATTACGGCTATGTAGAGATCATTATTCCGGGTGGTGAAACCCTGAAAGTGGAAGCAGCTGCGATGGCTACCATGGATACCAATATCGTGATGAAGACCAAACTAGGTGGTGGCTTCAAAAGATTTTTATCAGGCGAATCTATTTTTGTAAATGAATTCACAGCGGAACATGGACCTGGAACCATTGGATTAGCACCAAGTTCACCTGGTGATCTAAAACACGTATATCTAGATGGTAATCAGGAGATCTACCTGCAAAATTCTGCCTATTTAGCTTCTGGAATGGAGGTCAATCTTGATACCAAATTTCAAGGACTCATGCGGGGATTTTTTTCTGGAGAAGGTCTATTTTTGATCAAATGTAGCGGGGTAGGTGATTTATATTTCAATAGTTATGGAGGTATCCTTCAGATCGATGTGACGGATGGTTACATTGTTGATACTGGAAATATTGTCGGCTTTACTGGTGGACTTTCTTACCAAATCAGGTCTGTCGGTGGTTACAAGTCATTGTTCCTTTCTGGTGAAGGTCTGGTAGCTCAATTTTCTGGAAGTGGCACCGTCTGGATTCAGACTAAAAAAGTTCGTCCTCTCGTATATTGGGCTAATCCTTTTAGACCCTCCAAAGGATAAGAATGAATTTTTAAACAGGCGGCTGATTATTGAATTGCCATATCGATCTTGCTCTCTATTTTTTGAGGGCTATATGCCATGGCTGATGGTAGTTTTTGGTCACGGTTCTTTGGGAATAATGGGGTAGGCCTTCTAATTTCGCTCAAAACGAAGCTCTTTTACTACGGAGCGGGCGGAGTCTCCCTCAAAATAGATCAGTACCCTATATGTTTCCCCGGAGCTGGTCATCATTTTCGCATGGTGGTATGGGCTTGAGGACGATTGGCCTTTGCCTTTGTGCAGGAGATCTATTTGTTTTGGAGGATTTGCAGAAAGAAATTGTTTGATTTTGACCATTGCTGTAGCCTTTGTAAGGATCTCAGTACCCTCTTTGATACAGAGGTCGATTTCGTCATCCATCATTCGCTCTATGGAAGGATAGTCAGACTTTCGGATAGCTTGCACAAAAGTAGTTGCATCCTGAGCGCATAGCCCTTGGCTCAAAAAACCGATCAGCAAAACAAAAATCGTAGAAAAAAAGCCCCGTTTGTTGTTCATGGTTGTATGGTTTTTCTCTTGGTCTTCAAGTTTCATATTTTTAAGACGCAAGGATTAAATTCGACGCAATGATAACAATTATTGTTGGTAAAAAATTGTATCCCTTCGTTCAAATCTCGGACGAATTTTTTTCGACAATACATACATTATGTAAAAAAACAAAGTAGATGGCCTTTCTTTTTAGCTTGACCATTGATGGCTTTTCGGCAAGTAAAAGATCTGACTTGAGGCCTAATTTCTAGGTGTAAAACTAAGTTGACCCAAAGGCCAATACGCATTAGTTTCTCGAAATTTGGGAAGTATTGATTGCTCAAATCTGATTACCTTTGCATCCGATGGATTACCGATGATGGTCTTATTACATCGGGAATCATTCTTCATTACATATAGGACAAAACCAAATAAACAGACCATGAAAGATCCAATCAATACAAAAAAAGTGGCGCTGCTCATCTTAGATGGGTGGGGTGTCTCCGTCCAGCCCGAAAAATCAGCCATTTTTGCGGCAAATACACCTCATATGGATGCATACCTAGCAGACTATCCCAATGCGCAACTCCTTACACATGGGGAGGATGTAGGCCTACCAGAAGGCCAGATGGGCAATAGCGAAGTGGGACACATCAACATAGGCGCTGGTAGAGTGGTATACCAAGAATTGGTCCGCATCAACCGGGCAATACGAACCGGAGAAATTTTCCAAAGCGAGACCTTTCAAGCCATGATCGCTCATGCACTACAAAAAGATAGACCGCTTCATATTTTGGGATTGGTATCAGATGGAGGGGTACACAGCCATTTAGATCATTTGCTCGGGTTATGTCATTACCTAAAGAACATTGACGGGCTCCGGGTGTCTATTCACGCATTTTTGGACGGTAGGGATACAGATCCCAAGAGTGGCCTTGGTTATTTGACTCTTCTATCAGACAGCATTCGTGATACCAATATACACATAGCTTCCGTAATCGGAAGGTACGATGCCATGGATCGAGATCACAGATGGGAACGCACCAAAAAAGCATACGATCTGCTGGTACATGGTGCAGGCGAGGAGCATGCTGATATCCTATCCGCTGTCACTAATGCTTACGAGCGTGGTGTGACGGATGAGTTTATGTCCGCCATTACCAATGCAAATGTCGTCAGCACTGATCGGGTCATTCAAGCGGGGGATGCTGTTTTGTTTTTTAACTTCAGGACGGATCGACCTAGGCAGCTTACCACAGTACTGACTCAAAGGGATATGCCAGAATTCGGTATGCATCGACTTGATTTGAAATTCGTCACCTTTTCGAGGTATGATGATAGCTACACGGGGGTCGAAGTACTTTTCGAAAAGGAAGGATTAAAAAACACACTCGGAGAGATCCTCGCGGCACACCAAAAAACTCAAGTTCGGATAGCAGAAACAGAAAAATACCCACACGTCACCTTTTTTTTCAACGGTGGCCGAGAGGCGGTGTATGAAGGCGAGCACAGGATCATGATCCCTTCTCCTAAAGTAGCGACTTATGATCTTCAGCCGGAGATGTCTGCTCGAGGGATTACGGAAGCAATATCAGCCTATGTGAAGGAAGCATCACCGGATTTTATTTGTTTGAATTATGCGAATTCGGATATGGTGGGGCACACGGGTGTTTGGTCGGCTGCCGTCGCTGCCGCGGAATGTGTGGATCAGTGTCTAGGAGATCTAATTCCTTTGTTGCAGGAGGCAGGTTATCAAGTTCTGATTATTGCAGATCATGGTAATTCCGATTATTTGATCAATGACGATGGTTCGCCTAATACAGCTCACACTACCAATCCTGTGCCCATAGTTTTAGTTCATCAGCCTGGTTTTGGTCCTGTACGATTGGCATCGGGGAGATTGGCAGATGTAGCACCGACTATTTTGGAGTTACTGGATCTTCCCAAGCCAGCGGATATGGATGGTCGTAGCTTGATTCAGGTAGCATAAGACATCCTTTTCGGCCGGTTGATATTCTTAGGTTGATCTGTGAGGATGTCCGAAAGCTCTTTTTGGGGCCTATTTAAACAAAGGGAAAGCAGTACTCCAAATTTTATTCTAAACACAGGGTTTTTTCTTTACGTCGCTAAAGGAAAACCCTGAAAAAATGTGTTTCCAAAAATAATTATTTGGAAGAAAAATGCAATACTGTGAGAAATATTAGCGTTTTTCAAACTTTGGGGGTCGTTTCGGCCATACATATAGAAAAATAGTTATATTTTTGCGCCGATAAAAAATGATAAAGTTAGACATTCATGATGAGTAAACATATCGCAGCATATTTCAGCATTTTGGTATTATTGTTTTGCTTCAGCCAAACTGCGAGTGCTCAGACTTATACACCAGTTTCGTTTGATGTAGAATGCGAAGATGGAGTTCAGGGTAGTGAAGTATGTGTCAGATTTCGAGTTCGGGATTTTGTAGATGTTCAATCGCTTCAGTTTACAATAGCATTCAATAGTACAGTTCTTAGATTTAGAGACCCCGTGGATGTTAACAATAGCTTGCTTACCGATGTAAGCGTAAACAATTTTGCCACCTTCAATAGCTCAAGTGGTGTGATAGGATTTATCTATGATGCATTCGGTAGGTCGCTAACTATTCCGGATGGTGGAGAGATTTTTACCATATGCTTTGATGTCATCGGCCAGCCAGGTGCTACTGGTATCGTCACGATTACTGGAAATTTTATTCCAGTAGAAGTCTCACAAGGCGTTCCTGCAGATATTCCTTTTTTGACTCAAAATATCAATGTAGATGATTGTTTCGTCACTGTCCAAGCGACAGAGTTTAGTATCGTGACGGGTTTTTGTGATACATCACCTGTGCCCGGAGCAACGGATGGGAGCATCAATTTTTACTTTACAGGGGGGACTCCTCCATATAACTATACGGTCACAGGTCCAGTGTCCTCTTCCGGGAGCAGTGGCGAAAACGAAAGGGTCAATATCTCAAATCTCCCTGCTGGCAACTACACTGTGGATGTAACCGATGCCACTGGTAGGACGCTTTCGCGATTGATCAGAGTGACGGATAATTTTCCAATTACATTTGACATCACGGGGAGAAATCCTTCATGTGTGCTAGGTGTGCCTAATGGATTTGTGGCTATCGAGGATCTGGACGGAGGCTTGAGCCCATACACCATAGAATGGTCGAACGTTCGATATAATTTGCAGCGGATAGAAGAGTTGCCGAATGGTATCTACACCGTCACAGTTACGGATGCGAATGGATGTTCGGCTACCGATTCATGGGAGCTGGATATGGATACCCTGAGAGTCACGCTCGATATTGTCCAAAATGCATATTGCGCTGAGTCCATGGATGGGATCATTCGCGTCAATGTGATGGGAGGTACCCCATTTCCAGCAGGTGATTATCGGGTTCAGCTCAATACTACACCGCCTCAATTTGGAAATCCAGTCACTTTCAATAACGTAAGACCCGGCACTTTCAGAATCCGTGTTCGAGATAATGCACTACCCGTACCCTGTGAGATCGAAATAGATCCAGATCCTTTTATGCCTTTTGACAACACGCCGGTAATAATACCTGAAGAAATTCGGAATGTGGTCTGCCGCGGACAAAGCAACGGGGAGGTCAGATTTAGAGCCGAAAGTGGCGCTGCATATAGATTCGAACTCAGGACTGTGCCAGGCTTGGCCCTGGTAGCGGGGACGAATAATACCACCATTTTCCAAAGATCTAATCTTCCTGTCGGTAATTATGTCATTATTGCCATAGAGAATGGGTTTAATTGTAGACAAGAATTTCCATTTTCGATATCTGAGGCAGCCGAGGTCTTTAGCTTCGTGGATCGAGTTATACAAAATCCCACATGTAATGGAAATGATGGTCAGATCACGGTCAATTTTACTGGAGGGGTAACTCCTTACACATACGCATGGAGCACGGGTGGTAGCACTACCAATGTCTTATCGAATATCAATGGTGGTCAAGGATATGAAGTAACTGTCACTGATGCGAATGGTTGTAGCTTGGTTCAAATCATTGATTTCATTCCAGAAGGTGGAGATATCACGGTTACGCCCGTGGTCGTCCGAGCATTGACATGTAGCGGAAGAAGTGATGCCACAGTCAGCGTAACTTCCAATCTTACCAACAATGTCACCTACAGCTGGACCAATGCACAAGGTACAGTAGTCGGTACCACGCAAATGGTGGCCAATCTTCCTGCCGGAACCTATACGGTCCAAGTAACTTCTGAAGGCTGTACTGCAAGCTCCAGTGTGACAGTCGTAGATCCAGAGACACTGACCCTAACCGATGTAACAATCACGCCACCTCTTTGTCCTACGGGTGGCTTCACAGGTAGTATTGGGATCACTCCTCAAGGGGGTGCACCTGCATACCAGTACAATTGGGCCAACACTCCGAATGGTCCAAGTATTGGGAATAATTCTGTGCTCGCATCTATACAGCCGGGTACGTACTTTTTGACGGTGACGGATCAAAATGGTTGTAGTAATACCACTTCGGTCACCATGGATCCAGTACCATTTATTCAAGTATCCGTCGGCAATATCCTGCCTGTCAATTGTTTCAATACGGCCACCGGTCAAGCATTCGCCACAGCATCAGGCGGTACGGTCAATAACGGAAACTACAGCTTCACCTGGTCATCTTCTCCTTTGGATTTCGGAATAAATGTAAACAGCAATCTTGCTGAAAACTTAAGGCCAGGTAGACAGTGGCTCATCGTAGCAGACCAACGCTGTGCCACGGACACGATCTTTTTTGAAGTACCCAATGCTCCGAATATTGACCTCCTTCAGTCTAGCGTACTTGTACAGCCTTCTTGTACCAATGATTGTAATGGGTCTATCAATCTTATCCCTACCCAAGGGAATGGGGCGCCCTATACCATCACTTGGCAGGACCAGCCTATCATTGGGTCAAATAGAACCAATCTTTGTGCTGGCACTTATCCAGTAGTCGTGGTAGATAGAAACAATTGTATCTACACGGATAGTATCATTCTTTCAGAGCCATTTCCATTTGCAATAAGTATTGACAGCACTTTTACCAGACCCCCGAGTTGTAATACGCCTTTTGGTCAGATAGGTATTCTTAGTTCGGGTGGAAATCCTGGTCCATTAACATTCCAATGGTCTCCAAGTGTTTCAACAGCTGCAACTGCGCTCAACTTGGACAATGGGCTTTACAGTGTTACGGTGACTGATTCTAGAAATTGCCAAGATACACTTAGCTACAGAATTCAAGGTGCCGATCCCATTGCAGCCGTAATTCCTCAGCCAGAGGAGCCAGCATGTTTTGGAGAGGAAACTTGTATTAGCATTCAATCTGTCACGGGCGGTATTGGTAATAACTACACCTTCTCCGTCAATCGAGGACCGCGAAATGCCATTGGAGACTGTGTACCCGTACTAGCTGGTAATTATATCATCAATGTATTTGACGCCGAGGGCTGCGATACTGAGTATTTTGTCAACATCACACAGCCTGAACCACTCAATGTCTTTATCGGCAGTGACTTTACCCTTGATTTGGGTCAAAGTTCACCAGCCATCGTTCCATCGGTTTCCTCCGTGTTTCCGATTGTATCATATCAGTGGAGTCCTCAAGATATCTTGACGTGCAATGACTCGAATTGTTCGTCTGTAGTGGCTATGCCTTCAAGAAATACTTCTGTACGACTGACGATCGTAGATAGCGAAGGCTGTACCGCTTTTGATGAGCTGAATATCACCGTCAGCAATGAACGAAGAGTTTATTTTCCAACCTTATTTTCGCCCAATTCAGCAGATCCCAAGAATACATATTTCTTCCCTGTGACTGGATTTGGGGTCGAATCCATCTTAGACTTCCGAGTATATGATCGATGGGGTAATCTCATGTACAGCAATCCTAGTATTGATATCAACGGGGACTACACTCAAGGATGGAATGGCCGCGTAGGCAATACGGGGGAGGAGCTTCAGCCTGGAGTCTTTGTTTACCTAGTGCGAGTCAGATTTTTGGATGAAAGAGAATTGGACTACACGGGTTCTATTACCTTACTTAGATAAATCAAACTATAATGGATAAAGCAAAGCCGCAGCACTTCAAAAGAGTCTGCGGCTTTGTTTTTTGGTCAAATAAATGGGGCAAATGGAATTTATGCCAGTTTGGAATCCCGCTACATATACCCATGTCAGGCATAATGGGGAAAGTTGAGTATGAAATTGCACTTTACCCAAGCTGCCATTGATACGCAAATTATGAAAAATCCCATCAATACCAGTCTTGTAGAAGTGAATCAAACTTGTGCCGCATTGAGCTGAAGGAAATATATTATTCTTGTGCTGTAATGCATGGAATTCCTGTACGGTGTCCTTCTTGGTTCGTAAAGGACGACTCCAAGCAGTATTGGACACCGAACTAAATTTGCCCATAATGGACAAAAAAATAAAATTGATCTATATCATACTCACTTTGGTCTTGAATTTCTCTTGCCTTGAGAAGAAGATGGGAAGTCTTGAAAATACTAGCCCTAATATAACGAAAAATCTTCCCATGGACTCCTTAAAATTTACCTCGGAAATCCGTTTTCTACTTTCCATCGTCGAAGATAATAAGGGTGAATTATGGTTTGGAATGGCAGACGGAAAGATTTTTAAGTTCAATGGGCTGAGCTTTGAGAAGCAATTCTAACTGATGCCTACGAACCAGAACTATGAATAGAAATCAAGATGGAGGTATGTAGGCAAAGTCCATTAGCCGGACCCCCTATTCCTCCGAAAATCAAAAGATGTTTTTTGTAAAGAATCGCAACAACTCAGATCCATAAGCTGTTTCTTAGGTGCAACATCGAAAAGGTGTATCCCGCATGACATGGGTGGCGTAGCAAATAAAATTCACTTTCCAGCTTTTAGCATCGGATACATGGCAATGCTCAACGAAAAACGATGATCAAATACATTCTAACGCTCGTGACTTCATGTCTTCTCACCCATACCAATATGGAACAGATTTATACTTTCTCTACCCAATCGAATATCCGTGCATGGAATATAATGAACGATGGAGTAATGGGTGGAATATCCACCAGTTCGCTGGTAGTAACTGAAGAGGGACATGGAAAATTTTCTGGTCATGTATCACTTGAAAACTATGGTGGATTCGCCTCCGTACAATTAAACACCACCTTGAAACTGCCCAAAGAAAAAAGGTACATTGTCCTACGGGTAAAGGGCGATGGCAAACGCTACGAATTTAGGATAAAAGCTAAAGTCAATCAGGCAGAGTCTTATGTCCAGCCATTCATGACCTCTGGAGAATGGGAGATCATAAAGTTGGAGATCAGCGATTTCTACCCGCAGTTTCGGGGACGAAGATTGAGTATCCCAAATTTCAACTTTCCCGCTATAGCACAGCTGAGTTTTTTGATTGCCAATAAGAAGGAGGAAGACTTTCAGCTATTGATAGATTGGATAGGGTTAGAGTAGAAGGGACAAGTACAGAAAAGTCGAGTTATACATCGTGACTAGGATTCTATCCCCGTGTTTGTAACACGATGCAGTCAATTGCTTTTACATTTTTTGAAGGAGACGAATAACCGATGCCCTAACAACGAATTGGTGCGGAAACAGTTTGATTTTGATTACATTTGCCAAGCATTGGGGTAGATATTCGAAATTCAAATTCTGATATCCTACTTAGAAATTAGCTTTTGAACAAAAGAGCGGCTACGATCAAAAATTGGCAATAAACTCATGACAGATGCAAGGAATGGATAGACCTCTATATCAGAATGATCCCATTCTTGAAAAAGTTTGTGTACAAATACCCCAACCGGTACTTCATTCCACCCATGATGTCTTCCATGACATGATCAGCTGTATCATAGAGCAGCAAATTCACTATAGGAGTACCAAACGAATCTTTGAGAAGGCGATGGAGCGTGCCTCCATTAGACATGTGAGCTTGGATAATTTTCACGAATTTGAAAAATTTGGACTAAGTCAGATAGCCCTATCTAATGGAAAATACGAAACCCTCATGCAGTTTGTGGAATTTTGGCAAAGAAATAATAAGGATTTCAATTGTCTTTCAGATGATGAAGTAGTCAAAGAACTATCCTCGATAAAGGGAATTGGCAAGTGGTCTATGGATATGATTTTGCTATACACCTTACAGAGACCCAATGTATTTCCATATGATGATTTTCATTTAAAACAAATCATGGTATCGCTTTACAGGCTTGATCCGAGGGCAAGGTTAAAATCAAAAATGATAGAAATTTCTGAATTGTGGGGGCCCCAAAAGTCAATGGCTGTTTTATATTTGCTTGCGTACAAAAAATACATATCGAAAAATGTTGAGAGCAAGGACTGAATCCTCCAAGGAAAATAGAAAGCAGTTTATTCTGGACTGTGCAGAACAGATCATCCTACAGGATGGCTTGTCTACCCTGAGCATTGCCAATGTTTCCAAAAGATCCAAGTTGGCAGTGGGCACCATCTACCTTTACTTCAAAAGCAAGGAAGATATCATCGCGCATCTCACCATAAAATCTAGGGAAATACTACTTCAAAAATTCGTCGATCATACCCAAAATAAGGAAAATGCGCTCGAGAAAATAGCTGCTTTGCTTCTTGCCTTTTTTGATTTTTACAAGGAGAATCCATTTTATACACAGTTGGTATCCTTTTATGAGACCAATGCAGGTCTAGAAGAAACCGACGAATTGAGGCAAGCTAGTTTCAAGATCACAAAATTGGTAGTAGATATGGTCAAGGAGGGCAAGGAGCAGCAAGTGGTTCATTCCAGTATCAACGATATGGCGTTTTCATTTTGGCTTTGGGGTACGACAGTCGGAATCCTACAGCTCATAGAGGTGAAAAAAAAGGTAATGGCAGAAGTGATGCAGCGAACTGAGTTAGATTTTTATAAGACGCATATTGAATTGGTAATCAATAGCTTGAAAAAATAATCAACTATTTTTATAAATAAATGAACTACATTCATTTATTTTGGTTTTTCTAAAGAGACGATTTTGTCTTGATAGTAAAATCAAAAAAAGTATGAGTGAAAAGAAGATTTCATTATTCCAAGACAGTGAAAACTTGGGAATTTTTGCTGTAGGTAAGCACAATCCTGCCATCTTCGAGGCTTTTCTAAATTTAGCCCACGAAGTGATGCATCCAGCGAGTGCATTTAGCCCACTCACGAGAGAGCTTTTAGGTGCTTACGTTTCGAAAAAATTTGGTTGTTCGTTTTGCCATTTAGGTCACCTTGAAACTGCTTTTGCCATCGGTGGTGAGGAGGTACTGACTTTGGTGGATAGCCCTACTGAGGAGTTGGGACAAATATTTGCATTAGCTGATTTAATTATTGCAAATGAGGTAACCGAATTTCATGTAGAGTCCTTTTTAAACCTTGGATATACCGAAAAGCACTACCAAGATGTTGTTTTTGTCTGTGCCCTCTTTGGTTTTGCAAACAGAATGGTCACAGGCTTCGGCATAGAGTATCAAGCTCAGCGGGATGAACGATCCTCGAGATATTTGGCAAAGGGATACAAGATGCCAAAAAAGCAAACAGCCTAAATGTCAGTCCAGCTCGTTCAACCTTATCAGTATCCGCGATAAGGTTGAACGATCATTTTCTTACAATAAAATAAATCATTATGTTTTCTCAAACTTACATCCAATTTTTTCAAGACTTGTCCGCCAATAACAATGCTGAGTGGTTTAATCTACACAAGAAGACCTATGAAAATGAGGTCAAAAAACCATTTGAAGCCTTCATCGGTACCATTTCCAAAGATATGCACAGAATAACTCCCGAGATCGAGATAGATCCCAAAGCATCAATATTTCGAATTAACAAGGATACTCGATTTAGTGCGGACAAATCACCATATAAGATCGAAATGTCAGCTGTCATTTCTCCTGCTGGCAAGAAGGGGAATCCGTGCCCAGGCCTTTACCTTAGTCTTGGAGCGGAGAAAGTAGTCATAGCTAGCGGATTGAAAATGCTGGATAAGCTCCAATTGGCCAAAGTTCGTCACCATCTAGCTCATAACTTGGAGCGGATTAACACCATAATCAGCCATCCTGAATTCAAAGAAGCATTTGGTGAAGTACAAGGCGAAAAAGTAAAACGGATACCAGACGAATTTAAGGAAGCAGCAAAAAAACAAACCTTGCTCTACCATACTACCTTTTTAGCCATAGCAGAGCTGCCAGCTCAAGAAATAATCCACGAGAATTTCGTTGACCGAGTAATCAATCTATATGAGCGTACGCTACCGTTTGCTTCATTTTTCTAAGATGCATTACTACAAGGATGAGAAGATCAGGATCAGCAGATTTGGCATTGATGGGGGGAAGTATTCCTTCATGGTTATTCGAAAGAATGACAAAACTGAGCTTGCCCATCGTGGAGGCGATCATCATGGATTACGGCAAAAAGGCTTTCTTACAGAAGCTTTCAGATCCTTATTGGTTTCAAAGTTTTGGGACTGTAATTGGGATGGATTGGAATTCATCAGGCGTAACGACGGCTGTGATGAGTGCCCTAAAAAAGTCCTTAAATCCACATGCCAGGGAATTAGGTATTTATGTTTGCGGAGGAAAAGGAAAGGATTCACTTCAAACTCCCTACGAATTGGAGTCTGTCGGTGATCAGACTGGGCTTAATGGCAGTGAACTGGCAAAATTCAGTCGACTTACCGCGAAAGTAGATAGCACGGCTATTCAAGATGGATTTCAAGTTTACATGCACTATTTTGTAGTCAGTGATCAATCAGACTGGTCGGTAATCCAGCAGGGAATGCAAACTCAAACTTCCAAAGCTCGACGCTATCATTGGAATTCCAATAGCATAAACTCATTCGTAGAGGAGCCACATACAGCGATTTGTGGAGATTTTCAAGGGGAGATTCTCAATCTGGTTGATAAAAGAGCTAAGCCAACCCAATCCTCAATAATGAATATCATCCAAGAGGACCCAGAAAAGATGCTGCACGAAATCAAGCATTTATCCATGCCAATGTATTCAGATGTTAAATCCGGCGATGTGGACTTGAAGCGACTTGGAAGCATTCTTTGGTTGGCTCAAGAGTCGGAAACAAGAGATTTCGAGGATTTATTACTTCTAAAAGGACTCGGACCGCGAACCCTACAATCCTTGACGCTGGTAAGTGAAGTCATCCATGGGACCGCATCCCGATTTACAGATCCTGCTAGATTTGCCTTTGCACATGGAGGGAAGGGTGGGAGGCCATTTCCGGTGCCTACCAAGGTATATGATGAGGTGATAGATACTCTAAAGGATGCTGTAGCCAAAGCTAAAATTGGTGACGCAGACAAGCAAACTGCCATCCGAAAGCTGACAGTCCTAGCTCAGAAGGCAGAAGATAATTTTACGGTACATGATGATTTTGAAAGCCTAAAGCAGAAGGAAAGAGAAGAGGCATGGAAATATGGCGGTCGGACTATCAAGGGGTATTCTAAGCGAGAATAAGCTATTTGGAATCGCTTGCCAAAATCACCCTATTGGTTCTAATGTACTCTATTTTGGTCTGTTTTAAACTTTAAGAACGTATAGCCTCTACGGGATCCATTTTGGCGGCCATCCAAGCAGGGATAATACCCGATAGAATACCAACTACGACAGATGACCCTACTCCAAGGATCGCATTTGCCGTGGTGAGGGCCATCGCAAATGGGATCACTAATGATACAGCTGCTAGCATGATGAATACAAAGAACAAACCGAATAGACCACCAATCAAACAAAGGATGATGGATTCGATCAGGAATTCGAGTAGAATCATGTATCGTTTTGCCCCTAAGGCTTTTTTGATTCCAATAATGGAGGTTCGTTCTTTCACAGAGACAAACATGATATTGGATACGCTAAACATACCTACGATGAGGGAAAAGATCCCTATGAGGAGTCCAGCCGAGTTGATGACCCCAAAGATACTCTCCAAAACCTGGGAGAGCATTGACAACTCATTGATCGAAAAATTGTCACCATCAAAGGGTTTTAGTTTGCGGTTGGCACGAAGGATTCCTGCAATCTCACTTTTTAAGTCTGCGAGGGCAACATTCGACTTTGCTTTCACATTGAGCATTCGGCCGATCGGGGCATCATCTTGGGTATTGACAAATTTTTTGATGTTTTTGTAGCCCACCCAGATTACCAAGTCAAAATTGATAAAATTAAACATATTTTCGCCCTCAGCTTGAAGCACGCCGACTACTTGGTATGGCTGACCAAAGAGTTTGACAGTTTGGCCTACAGGATTGGTCTTTTGGAAAAGTTCTTCCGCTACCTTACTACCTAGGATGACTCGGTTAGAAGCATTTTCGTATTCGATCTGAGAAAAATATCGCCCATATTCAAATTTGACATCTTGAATTTTTTCATACTCGTAGGTAGCTCCCATGATGAAGGCATTCGAGACGGTATTATTCGCATACTTGATGGTCTCACCCCCAGTGAATACGGTGAATGCGGAGTTTTCAGCAAGATTGGACCTCCGTTTGATCGACTCCCAGTCTTTAATGTTTGGCTCGGGCCGCTTGAGATATTTCCATTCGTTCTGGCCTGGATCCTCATTCCATGGGCGTTTGTCTATGTAGATGACGTTGCTTCCTAGTTCACTAAATCCATCTACAATACTGGTTTGGAGGGAATCCACGGCCGATTTTACTGTGATGATACAAAAGATACCGATCGTGATCCCAAGCAGAGAAAGGATGGTCCTAAGCTTATTCGCTTTGAGCGAGCCGATGGCTTGGACGAAAGATTCGAATATAATGCGCAATATCACCATACCCACAAATGTAGGAATCTCAGGCTGATTTTTCTTCTACTATTTGATGAATGATACTAAAAAGTCGATCAACTAAGCATATGATTCGGATAATGTAGGTAGCGACCTATCAAAATGAGGAATGGATTCACTGTGATCAAGGCGGGGAGCCACAATTTTTGTATGAGGAATGGTGACCTAATTTGAAGCTTTGCTGTTTTATTGTCTGAAATTTATATTTTTGCACCCTGAAAGGAAAATCATAGTATGCGAACCAAATTATCACATTTCAACTTTAACCTACCCGAATCTCTAATAGCTCAGTATCCCTCAGATCAGAGGGACGAGTCTAGGCTAATGGTTTTGGACAGAAAGACAGGAAAAATTGAACACAAGGTATTCAAGGATATCATCAACTATTTCGATGATCAAGATACCTTTATATTCAACAATACAAAGGTATTCCCAGCTAGGCTTTACGGAAATAAAGAAAAAACAGGGGCAAAGATCGAAGTATTTCTTCTCCGAGAGCTGAATCCTGGATCAAAACTATGGGATGTACTGGTAGATCCTGCTCGTAAAATCCGCGTCGGTAATAAACTATACTTCGAAGATGACAAAGGTAATGACATTCTTGTCGCAGAAGTGGTGGACAATACCACGAGCCGCGGACGAACCATCCGATTCTTCTACGAAGGGGGAGAGGAAGAGTTTCGAAAGGCATTAGACATTTTGGGGAATACGCCGCTACCTCCATACATCAATAGGAAAGCCGAAAAGCTGGATGCTGAGCGATACCAAACGGTCTATGCTAAGGAGGTTGGAGCCGTAGCTGCACCGACTGCCGGTCTTCACTTCAGTAAGGAGCTCATGAAGAGACTCGAGATCAAAGGCGTCAATTTTGCGGAGGTGACACTTCATATCGGCTTGGGCACCTTCCGAAATATCGATGTGGAGGACCTTAGTAAACACAAAATGGACGCAGAATACTACCGCATTCCCGAAAATGCCGCAAATGTGGTCAATAAAGCGAAGGAGAATAACAAAAGGGTCTGTGCTGTAGGCACTACTTCCATGCGAACGATCGAATCTGCGGTTTCCGCCACTGGATATCTCAAACCATCGGAGGGATGGACAAACCTATTCATTTATCCCCCTTATGATTTCAGTATTGCAAATTCAATGATCACGAATTTTCACCTACCGAAGACAAGCCTCATCATCATGATAGCGGCATTTGGTGGCTATGATCTGATCATGGAGGCTTACGAGCAAGCCGTCAAAGAAAAGTACAGATTCTTTAGCTACGGTGATGCGATGCTCATCCTATAGAAATATAGCAGAAATAAGCAAAAAAGAAAGGGGGATCCAGATTTGGGTCCCCCTTTCTTTTTATTCGGTGTAATGTATTGCCCATCTGGCCCAGTGACGTCCATATAGATGTTTATGAAAAAAAGCAGCTTTGTTATGTGCAATCTAGATGGGTACAGTCTACAATCTTAGAATGCTTTACTCCACTCTCGTCATCTTAGCCATGTAGAATCCATCAGACTGTAGGGTGGCTGGAGAAATCCTTTGCTCGGAAACCATTTGGAAATTTGGGTGCTCTTCTAGAAAACCAGTGACCTGATTCTGGTTTTCGGAAGCCAATAAACTACAGGTTGCGTACACCAACTCTCCACCTACCTTCACCATCTTGGAGTAATCCCATAGGATCTTTTTTTGCATTTGGATGAGCTCGTCGATATACTCTGGGGAAAGTTTCCACTTAGCATCTGGATTTCTTTTTAGTACCCCCGTGCCGCTGCAAGGCACATCTAGTAGCACTTTGTCAGCAGTATGGTGGAGTCTTTTGATTACTTTACCAGCGATCAGTCTCGTCTCGATGTTATGAATGTCGTTTCTTTTCGCCCGTTTATTGAGTTCCTTTAGTTTGAAATCGTAGATATCCATGGCGATGATCCTTCCTTTATTCTCCATCAGGTTGGCGATGTGGAGGGTTTTTCCGCCTGCACCTGCGCAAGCGTCAATAATGCGTTGACCAGGTTTTGGGTCAAGAAAAGTAGCGATCATCTGGCTACCTAAATCCTGGACTTCAAAATGTCCCGCTTTGAAGATATCGGTGCTGAATACATTTTTTCTTTCTGTCAGCATTAAGGTTTGAGGTTGCCCTTGAATGGTTTTGGCATGAATGCCAGCTATTTTTAGGGCGGCCTGTACTGCATCACGGTTAGATTTGTTGGTATTGACACGCAGATACACGGGAGCTAATTTATTCATAGCTTTGATCTCCTTCTCCCACAGGTCTTCGCCTATCTCAGCCGCAGCCCTTTCGTCAAGCCAGTCTGGAATGGACTCTCGAATCGCTCTGTGCTGTTGGATTTGACTCAGTTTTGTTTTGAGTACATGTGCTTTAATTTGTTTGAATTCCTCCCAAGTGGGGATATCATGTCCTTTGAGTGTCAGCCAGATCTCTAGCAGATGCCAGATGATATAGGGCTCATGGGGTAGGGAAGGCGTATCATTTAAATGATGCAATAGTCGCCACCAACGTATGATTTCATAGGCATTTTCAGCGATGAAGGCTCTATCTCTGGATCCCCATTTTTTATTTGAGCGGAGGATTTGTTCGATGACCTTATCCGCTTTGAGGTTTTCAGAAAAAGTATAGTAGACACAGAGTACGATCCCTTCTGCGAGTCCTTTATGAATTTTGGTGGTGGTTGATTTTTGCATGTAGCGCAGTGGGTTTAAATTATTGATTAAAAAAAACAGGATTCATTTCTATTCCACATAGAGCATCAATCCCTTAAGATAATGGCCTTCGGGATGAAATAAATTGATCGGGTGGTCACCGCCTTGGGAAAGCTGCTGAATGACGCGGACTTTTCTGTTTGCCTCGATCCCCGCGGCTACAATGGTATCATAGAATAGCTGCGTCCCTACTACTTGGGAGCAAGAGTAAGTGAAAAGTAGACCTCCAGGTTTGACTTTTTCCAAGGCCAAAATATTCAGTCTTTTGTAGGCTTGTACAGCATTGTGTCGTTTAGCCATAGATTTTGCAAAGGCTGGTGGATCTACAATGACAATATCATATTGTGGGATATCAGCATCTTTTAGGTATTCCATGACATTGGCCGTCTGACATTCGTGGATGTTGGATTGCTGATTGAGCTCGATATTTTCTATCACGGTATCCATGGCTCGCTGGGATATATCCACAGATACCACCTTGGTAGCACCTGCTGCACCTGCGTAAAGAGAAAACCCACCCGTATAACAAAAACAGTTAAGCACCGATCTGTTTTTTGAATGTCTGAGTAGGAGATTTCTGTTTTCTCTTTGATCTAAGAAAAAACCAGTCTTCTGTCCATGAATGAAATCTACTCGAAATTTTATACCATTCTCTGATATGTCTACGTGATCAAGAGATTCACCCCAGAGAAGACCTTCTGTGGGATGCGGTCCTTTGTATTGCGGTACGGTATCTTTTGATTTAAGGTAAATACTACGCAAGGAACTACCCAGAACGGTGGCCAATGCTGTACTGATGAAGTCTAAGTGCAACATATATCCTACTGCATGGCACTGGATCACTGCTACTGGTCCGTAGATGTCAATGATTAGTCCAGGAAGCCCATCCCCTTCGCCGTGTATGAGTCTATAAGCGTCAGTATCAGGGTTGGGAAGATTCAGGATTTGAGCCCGAAAGGTGGCAGCGTTTTGAATGCGTTCCGTCCAAAAGTCCAAGTCAATGGGTCTTAAATCATTGCTTAACATGCGGACTGCAATGGACCCGTGCTGAAAAAACCCCACACCAAGGCAGGTGGTTTTGCTTGGGTCATATACAGTTACCAAAGCGCCTTCGGGGATGGATCTGACATCTGAGTGGATGGCCCCAGAGAATACCCAAGGGTGTCTGCGAAGGAGAGAATCGATCCTGTTTTTTTTTAGGATAATTTCAGATGATGGGCTCGAAATCATGGCACAATAATTGTGATATTATAATTGTCAATTATGTGTAAGAGATTTATTTTAAATATATAAGATAAAAATCAATGCATAATTATGGCAAAGATAGTGAATTAACCGCAAATGGAGGAATGAATTGATTTAGGCTCCTAAATCAATTCATTAAATATTAAAAAAAAATGTAATATGTAGGTACAACATATTACGATATGTTTATATATTTGCCCAAAATGTGACTTTTCCGATGTCGGTTCTTTTGGAGAAGCAAACATTTTTAACGTTTGATGAATCATTTTTTTCAAGCTTGCTTGAAAATCAAACCAAAATTGCGGTCCAAGATGAAAACTTCTGTACAAAAACAACTTTTTGCCAAGGTTCGGGTAAACCTTGTTGCTTTCTTAGCTTTCCTAAGCATTGGCCCATTACTGAATGCACAGTGTGTCGTCAGATCTGGGCAGATCTCAGGTTTCGCCTTTGAAGATCAAAATTCTGATGGTGTCCTTTCTGGCGCTGAGGCTTGGGTTCCAGCTCTGTTGGTGACGCTTTATGATCCCACTGGGGCATTGATTGCCACTACATTCACGGATAATGATGGTCAGTACCAATTCAACAATTTAACAGACGGTACTAGATACAAGGTCGTATTTGGACTCAGGACAAATATGTACCCTAGTAATTCAGGTCCAGACAATAAGACTGATGTGCAGATGATCCAAAGCCCCGCTTGTGGTGCTTCTTTTGGATTATATAATGCTGCAAAGCTGTGTCCTGAAGTACCTCGGATCTTTACGACTTGCTTTGTACAGGGCCCGGTGACTCAGAATACAATGGTAGAGACCTTAATCGGTTTGGATTATAATTTTAATAATGATAGTCCCGTCAAGAAATTTGCTTCTCACGGAGAGACCGGTAGCGTCTGGGGAATAGCGTGGAAGAATAGTACACAGGAACTTTTCAGCGCGGCATTTGTCAAGCAAAGAAGCGGTCTTACGCCTCATGGTCATGATGCTATATTGAAGACATCTCTTAATAATGGTATGCCGAAGCCTACCACTGCGCTATTTACAAAACTAAGCAGTCTTGGCATTACTACTGGTACACTATCTGTTACAGATATCAACGACTGTGCCTACGGAAATCAAGTCGGAAAGATTGGACTTGGTGCGATGGTCATGACTGATGACGAGAAGTATCTTTATGTGACCAATTTGTATAATAAATCTGTAGTTCGTGTACAGACTCACCGACCTACTTCCCAAAATACAAGAGAATATTTTGTCCCCAATCCTGGATGTAGCGATGGGGATTATCAGGTATTTGCGCTGGAACTTCACGAAGGAGAATTGTACGTAGGTGTCACATGTACTGCTGAAACATCTAGAAATGCCGCTGATTCGAGAGCTGTAGTGATGAAGCTCAATAACCAGTCGCTTCAATTTGAAGAAATATTCTCTACAAATGCCATCAAAGGATTCTGGAAGGATACACCATTTGATGATATCAACGCCTCTCATTGGCTTACAGATCTTGCATTTACAGATGAAGGAAATATGATCCTCTCTCTTTCCGATCGAGTGGGTCACAAATTCTGCCGATTGGTAGGCCCTCAAAGACTTGATTTCCAAAATCCAGATATCTTACTGGTATGGAATGACAATGGTACTTGGAGATTGGAAAATAACGGAATCGCAGGTCCATGGACAGGAAGCGGTGTTGGAAATGGAGAAGGTCCTGGTGGCGGAGAATTCTTTGGATTTGATGCATGGCCATTTAGACCAGATTATCACCCGGAGGTAGCATTGGGAAGTGTGATCGTACTGCCAGGGACGGGAACTGTGGTAGCTACCGCTTACGATCCTGGTCAAAACTCATACTCCGGTGGACTACATAGATATAACACATCTAATGGTGCCTTGGTAGGTTCCAAAGAATTGTACGTAAGGTCAAATGCCATCCAGTTCGGAAAAGCCTCTGGGTTTGGCGGTATTTCTCTTCAGTGTGGACTCCCTCCGATCGAAGTAGGTGATGTTGTGTGGTTTGATACCAATGGAAATGGTATTTATGAGTCTTCAGAAGATCCAGTTCCAGGGATTCGTGTGCAGCTATATGATCATGAGTGTAATCTTGTAGAGACCGTCGTGACTAATACTGATGGAAGATTTGTATTTAGAAATATAAGACACGCTGATGATTACTTCGTATCTATAGACCCAGCCCAGTACAATCACCAAGCAGGCGTATTGGCTTGGGGTGGGGAAGTATATACCATCTCTAGTATTCTTGACAATGGTGGAAATGCAGAAATCCACTGCAACAATATTTTATTACCATTCAACACGCTGCACACTGACTTTGGATTAGATATCGGATTGAAATATTCTGGAGATTTTGATCTTCAGATCCGAAAGAATATTATAGGAAGTCCATTGCTAAGACTTGATGAGTTTATTACCTTTGGTGTGACAGTGACCAATGTAGGTTCCCGTCCAGCTGGCTCTATTCTGATACATGACATGATCCCAGCGGGATACGAATTCATCCCTGAGATGAATCCTTCTTGGACACTAGTCGGAAATGTACCTACGCATACACACCAACCCGAACTACACAGTGGAGAATCATTCCAGGTATTCATTACACTACGTGCGAAAAGGGTCAATTCTTTCAGCCAATACCGAAATGAGGTCCGCATCATTCAAGCAGTAGACCCCGCAGGTGAGGTTATGTCTGATCCCAATGATTTTGATCGTGCGATGCCGTTTGTTTTTGACTTAGAACTCCGTACTCAGATTCTTCGAGAGCCATGTCTATCTGTATTGGATACGGTGGCTGTGGTACATACCATATCAAATGCAGGAAATGTAGATGCCAAAACCTTTGAGATCACAAATCATATGGGCAATGGTTTGAAATTTATTCCTCAGTTGAACCCAGGTTGGGTAGAAAATGGTAGTAGGATTCAGTTTACTGGAGGAGATTTACCAGCGGGCTCTTCAAGAGACTATGTAGTTTACTTCGAAATGCTTTATGTAGAAGGAAAGAGCGATTACTCCAGCTTTGCAGAAATCTCTCGCTCTATTCCAGTGGGAAGCAATGATAGTTTTGATTTTGATAGTACGCCAAGTGTTACTGGAGAAGAACACGCTGAGGACGATAACCAAATAGCTAGAGTGGGAGGTGTACACTTTCATGACATCAGTCTTCGCATCAATAAAAGCGGTGATTATGCTGTAAAAGTGGGAAATCACATGGAGGTAGCTATAACCCTTACCAATGAAGGTACACTGCCGATATCGAAAATTATATTGGCATACCAAATTTCTAATGGAAATACGGATCTAGACCATACATGGAATAAAGGTGAAAACCATCATGTATTCAAATATGAGCATAATTTTAGTACACCATTTATGCCAGGACAGTCCGTGGTGGTTCCAGCCCATTTCAACATTATGGCGCCTGGTTTTGAAGGCTTCGCTGTTCATACCATAGAAATTGCCGAGTCTTGGGATATTTGTGGAAGAAATGTCACATCTATGGATGTTGATTCGGCACCCATGAATTCCGTAGATTGGGAGTTTCAGTTTAGTAGCAATGATTCTTTTGCAAGAAATGGAATAGAAGATGACGCGGCATTTTTCAGACTTTACATGGTCGAAGGAGGTGTGTCATTGTGTAGATGTCTTTCCAATTCTGTGTCTGGTGCCAATGGACAATTTGCAGATACAATAAAAATTACTTCTATCCCAGGGCAAACTTGGTATGTAGATCAAGCTGCCAATATATTTAGTAGCACATCTGCAGCGCCCCCTGCGAATCCCACGCCATTTAGTCTTGGTTTGGCGGGAGACCAACTTGAAGAAAGACAAATTGATGCTTCCACTAGTGAGTACACGATCGTAGGAATTTATGCAGACAATACGACATATACCATCCGAGTTAGGAATACCTTTGACGATATCGTCACGCTCAATGGTGGCGGATGTAGATATGAAAATCTCACCATCTCAGGAGCGAACTCACTTTGCTTAAATACCACTGAAACTTACACTGTTTCAGGCCACCAAGGCCGACCAGTAAGATGGAGGCTTACCGGCGGAGGAACCATCGTAGGTCCTACCGACCAAAGTACACTTACCATAAGATGGAATACGCAAGGTAGACACACGGTATCTGCTTCTGTTGAAGATGCCAACGCTTGCTTCAATGTACGTACTTACCAGGTCAGTATAGGTCAAGGTGACTTCGGAATGGCATGTAAAGCAAATTTGACTCTTTCACTTGATCAAAATTGCTCAATCACGATCACACCGCAAATGCTCATCGCTGGTCCCCTGAATCCATTGGCTCCTTACGTTGTGATTTTGAAGGATGACCAAAATAGACCGATAGAAGGAAATACCCTTGGTAAAGAGTTTATCGGCAAGACAGTAATGGCAAAATTGATGGATGGTTGTTCAGGTAATTCCTGCTGGTCCTCTATCAAGGTGGAAGATAAAATTAGACCGGTCATACTTTGTGAAAATGTGGATATTCTTTGCTACAAAGCTGACGAATACGAAGGCCCAATATACTTCGATAATTGTGGCGATCCTGTCACGATGCAATTGCGATCTACGACTAGACAAGATTTGAGCTGTGACCCACTTTATACAGCACGAATGTTCAATGAATACGTAGCTACAGATGCCTATGGAAATGTATCCAATGTCTGTAGACAACAGATCAACCTATTGAAGTTACCATTAAATGAAGTGACCTTCCCCGTCAATCGCTCGATGGCACTTGGTTCTGCGATAAACTGTAATTCTGACTTCAAGGTGGATCAGCAAGGATTCCCGCACCCAGATGTGACTGGTATACCTACCATCAATGGAGTAGCCCTCTGGCCACTAGAAAATAATGATTGCAAAGTGGCTTCTGGATATGCAGATTTCGATCTTGGTACGATCAATTGTGTAAGAAAAATCAGAAGAGTTTGGTCTGTATTCGATTGGAGCTGCGATGGTGTCAATATGGTCACCCATGAGCAACTCATCGAAATTACAGATGACGTAGCACCAGTTATCACTTGCGCTGCAAATCAGGTACTTACCACAAGCGGCAATAGATGCGAAAGGAATGTCCTACTTCAGGCTCCAACCGCAGTCGATGCTTGTAACAGTCCTGTCAGATATGATATCCAATATCCAGGAGGATTCGCCGAAAATGTAACATCGGTCAATGTAACGCTTCCTGTTGGTATTCATACCATTACATACTTCGCTTATGATCAGTGTAATAATAGAAGCTCTTGCTCACAAACGATCGAGATCGTGGATAATACTGCCCCTGTGGTCATTTGTGATAGAAATACAGTAGTATCTTTGGATATCAATGGATATGCTTTTATCTCTGCCTCTGTGCTTGATGACGGAAGTTTTGATGAGTGTGGAATCGCAACCTTAGAGATTAGGAGGGTAGACCTAGGTTTAAATTGTAATCGTTCACGACAAGATTTTGGCCCGACCGCAGAATTTTGTTGTGCGGATGTTAATGAAGATATCATGATGGAACTTCGAGTTACGGATCATTCTGGCAATTCGAATACCTGTATGGTTTCTGTTCAAGTACAAGATAAATTTGCACCTACTATTACTTGCCCAGCGCCAGTCACGATCAATTGTGATACACCATACAATCTTAATGACTTGAGCAACTTTGGAATGGCTACTGCTACGGATGCTTGTGGCGCTACAGTCACCGAACTGGCTCCCATCGTAAATATCAATAGCTGCCAAGTCGGAACAATCACTCGCCGATTTATGGCATCAGATAGAAATGGAAGTGCCGTGTGTGCACAAGTGATCACCATTGTCAATCCTGATGTATTTACAGAAGATAGGATCACATGGCCGAGAGATTATGCAGTGACGAATGTATGTAGTCCTACAGATCTGGAGCCCCAGAATCTTCCTCCTGGTTTTGATTTTCCAGTGCTGGATAGATTTCCTTGTGACCAAGTAGCCTTTACTAGGCTCCCAGATGAGTATTTCAGCTTTGATGATGGCAATGGATCATGCTTTAAAATCGTGAGAAAGTGGATCGTGGAGGATTGGTGTAGAAGAAACGAGCCAGGATATAGACCGTTCACATATGATCAAGTCATTAAGGTGAGCAATACCATTGCACCAGAGATTGCGTTAAATGTAATCGATCCAGTAGCATGTAATACTCCAGCAAATTGTGATGAAGGCATGATCATGCTTTCAGCTACGGGCTCCGATGACTGTACCCCAGCCAATAGTTTGACGTGGAGTTACAGAATAGACATAGATAGCGATGGCACTTATATAAATGGATTGAATGGTCAAGGTGCTATTGCAAGTGCAACTGGTATCTATCCGGTTGGAAATCACCTCGTAGAGTGGACATTCAGAGATCTATGTGGAAACGTGACGACTAGATTACAATCTTTCCGAATTATCAATTGTGTGAAGCCTGATGCTATCTGCATTGGGGAAGCAGTCGTAGCCATCGAACCAATGGATGTCAATGATGATGGAATTTTTGACATTGAGCAGGGATGCATTGTCGCTGCCTCCGTAGATGCTAGTTCCTTCCACCCATGTGGATTTGACTACGTATGGACATTTGATCCAGATGATTTGACAGATACCGTACTTTGTTTTGACTGCTTTGATGTCGGTGTCAATACCGTGACCGTATATGCAGTAGATATTTTTGGTAATATTGACCAGTGTGAAGTTGAAATCAGTGTCCAAGACAACAACAATGAAAATGTTTGTCCAGATTTGGAAGAGTGTATACTTTGGCCGGCAGACATCACAATTGAGGATTGTGGAATCGATTTTGATCCAATAACGATAGGCAGTGAGGCAGTAGTAGATCCTACCTGTGTATGCGACGAATTTGAGATCACATTTACAGATGTGTCCGTATCCTATCCGAACGCAACATGTACATTCATCCAAAGAACTTGGAGAGTAGACTTCACGTGTGGCTTCGGTGTCAATACCTTCACACATGTCCAAAGCATTTCTAAATTTAATGTGATTGCACCAACAATCATTTGTGTACCAAACATTACAGTGAATACGAATCCAGCAGCCCTTTCATGTTCGGCATTTGCGAATGTGCCAGTACCTACCGTCACCAATGCTTCATGCAATACAGGTGTCGTCATTACGCATAACTCACCGTTTGCTACCAATGCTCAGGGCAGTAATGCTTCAGGATTTTATCCGGTAGGCACCACACCGATTACATTCACGGTGACAGATGCATGCGGAAATACAAATACGTGTGTGACTAACGTGATTGTGAATGATAATACTCCACCTGTTTGTGCACCAGAAAACATTACCATTACCCTAGATGATCAGAATCCTGTTGTCATTGGTTGGGAGGACGTAGCTGGTGGTAGCTTTGATGCATGCGGAGGCGCTATCACAGGGACTGTATCCCAAACCAGCTTTGGATGTACGAATCTTGGATCCAATACAGTTACGATTGTCCTTACTGATGCTTCTGGAAATTCCACCACATGTACGTCTACCGTTTTTGTAGAGGACGAAGTTGCTCCGATATGCCAAACTAGAAATATTACTGTGACGCTCACAAGTAATGCTCCCGTCTTCATAACTCCCGATCAGATTGATAATGGAAGTTTTGATCCATGTGGGGTAATTATTTCGAGGACCGTCACACCTTCAGGTTTTGATTGTGAAATGATTGGTCAAAATATTGTGACCTTGACCTTGACAGATAATAGTGGAAATATCACTTCCTGTACAGCAGTTGTCACAGTCACGGATGTGGTGGCTCCTATATGCGATCTAAGAGACGTAACAGTATCCGTTGATCCAACAGGTGTTACCATCATCGACGTAACAGATATCAACGACGGTAGTTTTGATCCTTGTGGAGATATGATAGATTTTTCAATTACTCCATCGAGCTTTGATTGTTCTGATATCGGTACCAATGTGGTTAATGTCTTAATTACGGATAATTCTGGAAATACCACAACCTGCCAGACAACGGTGACTGTCATTGATGATGTAGCACCCGTCTGTATACCTCAGGACATCACCGTGACCCTTACTTCTACCAATGCAGTGACAGTTACGGGAAGTCAATTAGATAATGGTAGCTTTGATGAGTGTGGAGAAATCACAAATATTAGTGTAGTACCGGCCACCTTTGATTGTACTGATCTCGGAGAAAATGTAGTGGTCATTACCGTGACGGACAACTCTGGAAATACCAGCACCTGTACCGCTACTGTAACAGTTAGGGATGTAGTAGCGCCCATTTGTAATCTGAAAGACATCACTGTTTCCATTGGTAATGGTGATCAGATCATCCTGAATGGTGAAGACTTTGATGATGGAAGTTTTGACCCATGTGGCGAGATTGTTTCCTACTCTGTAGTTCCTTCAGTTCTTGATTGTGATAATTTAGGAGATACAGATGTTGTGATTACAGTAACCGATAATTCTGGAAATACAACTACGTGTACAGCTATTGTTACGCTAGAGGATATTACCGCACCGGTATGCCTACCTATTGATGTCACTGTATTCCTTGATGAATTCGGACAGGTGACTTTAGATCCAAATGATTACACACAGTTTATCATCCTAGGATGTCAAGAAGATGTATTGAATATTGACCTTTCTATCACAGAATTTTTCTGTAATGATGTTGGGGTAAATACTATTGACGTGACCATTACCAACAGTGCTGGAGTAGTTACGGTTTGTCCAGCCAATATCACTGTTCTTGATGTTACACCGCCTGTGATCAATTGTCCTGCGGATCAGACTATTTTATGTACAGAATTCACGGGTGACCTTTCGGTCTTTGGACTTGCGTCAGCTACAGATATCTGTGATGAGTTGGTTCAGGTCGTAGTAAACGATATCATCGTATTGAATCAATGCAATGTAGGATTGATCACTCGAACCTTCACAGCATTTGATGATAATAATAATACGAGCCAATGTGTCCAGATTATTGAAGTAATTCCTACTGCAAATGTATTTGGCATCGATAATATTCAGTTCCCACCTGCACAAATTCTTGTGGAGGCATGTGAAGGCACGGATCCCGAAGACCTACCGAATGGTTCGACAACTCTAATTGGAGATTTCGACTGTGCATTGGTTACCATCAATTTTGAAGACCTGAATTCGATCGAAAATACCTGTTTGGATACGATCTTCAGAGTATGGACAGTGGTAGATTCTTGTCAGCTTGATGGTACAGGAGCGGGAATTTGGACTTTCGAGCAGCAAATTATTGTGGAGGATACCCAAGCACCGGTAATTACTGGTCCGAATGGTCCATTCGTGTTTACCTTGCCTACTGGTGAGTGTACAGGGTTTATTGATTTGGCTGGATTCTCAGCTACTTCGAGCTGTAATGGATTGACGGTTTCCAATGATAGCCCATTCGCGGATAACCCTAATAGTCTGGATCCTTCTGGTACTTATGATCCAGGATTATATGAGATAAATTTAGTGGCTACTGATGCCTGTGGAAACAGTGCAGTAGAAATCATCGAGGTGGAAGTGATATCCAATGATACATTAGCATATATGTGTGATAAGAGGGAAAGGGAGATTCCAGAGAACTTAATATTTAACCTCAACCCTGATATTTTCCCTGAGATTATCAATCAACAATGTGGGGTAGAACTCATCGTATCATTTTCAAATACAGATCCGTTTGATACCACAAGAATTCTGACATGTGATGACATCGCTGAGATTCCATATTTTGTATATTTCTATGAAGATGGCGTTTTGGTAGATTCATGTAAGACTGCGCTTTTCTTCATTGATCCAAATGACTTCTGTAATACCTCCGGTGGAAGATTAGCCGCTGTCCTTGGGGAAGTGATTGGCACGAATGGTATCCCAGTTCCAGATGCTAAAGTGGTGCTTGATGGTGCGAATACTACACCCGTCATGACTACGCGAGAGGGAAGATTCAGATTCCCAGATATGGACAAGGGAGGAAGCTATATGGTCATGCCAGAAAAGGATGATGATCATACAGCTGGGGTCACTACCCTGGACTTGATCCTAATTCAGCAGCACATTCTAGGAATGCAGCCTCTAGATGGACCTTACAATCGAATAGCAGCAGATATCAATAACGATAAACGTATTTCAACTGCGGACTTGGTAGATTTGAGAAAATTAATTCTGGGTATTCATCATAGATTTCCTCAGAATAAATCTTGGAAACTGATTGATAGGGCTCATGAATTTATTGATCCGAATCAGCCTTTTGCACTAGAAATTCCTGAATATCACAATATTCCTGTTCTTTACAAAAACGAGCGTGCAGATTTTGTGGGTGTCAAAATTGGTGACGTGAACGGTAGTTTCCGCCCTGATAATCAAAGACAGCCTAATGAACTTTCTTCTAGAAATCAGACCCTCAAATTACAAGCTCAGGATGCCTATGTGGAAGCTGGCGACCTTATCGAGGTAAGCTTTGTAGCGGATCGAGATCAGTATATGGATGGTTACCAGCTCTTCTTTGCGAATAGCAACGTGGACGTTGTGCGTGTGGAAAGTGAGGTCTTTGGATCCAACCAGTTCTTCGGTCAAAACGACCAACGCCTTTCAATTCTCGCATACGAAGGTAGCAGTAAGCGTATACTTCAAGGACAGCCGGTATTCACAATAGTAGGTTTTGCTACGAAGTCTGGGTTGCTAAGTGATGTATTAGGGACACCACACATCGAGCGGTCTTTGGTCAATGAGTACTATGCGGATGGAAAGGCAGATAGACTCGAGCTTAGGTATATAAAGCATGTAGACGAACCGATGACCATGGGCCAAAACATTCCAAACCCTTGGAAAAATAATACCCAAATCGAATTCTTCTCACCTAAAGATCAAAATCTGAGCTTCGACCTTTATGACGCTTCAGGAAGAAGAGTCGTAAATCGAACCATCCAAGCGACGAAGGGTAAAAATCAAATCTATCTAGATAGAAATGATGTGCCTTCCGGAGGTGTGTACTTTTACGAGATTGGTTCACCTAATGTAGTATTACGAAAGAAGATGATTGTCATGGATTAAAAATAAATTTGATTCCTTCAGGGTGTTCTCTCTTACCGAAGAGAGAACACCTCTATTTACAAAAACCTACCAACCTTAAGAGTGAGAGCCTAAGATCTATTGTTCAAAATTTTAAAAACAATTGTATGGTATCTCCCAAAAATCAACAATTTTTCATTCCTCCGATTTCCCAATTGAGGAATGTGTACATGGGGCTACTTTTTGTAGTCTTCATGGCTTTCAATGGCAGCTCGGCGATGGCTCAGACTGTCCAAATTACACCACCAGACAATACAAATGCCTTGATTAGGATTTGTGGTTTGGGTGTTCTACCTCATGACCTTCATGCCGTCGGTATGAATCGAGGATTTCCGGATGTAACCTACTTCTGCTCTGGTAGTGGAGTGACGATTACCGCCGACCAATTCAATGCGGAACTTCCATCTCCTTGGGATGGATCACCGATTTCCGTTCCTATGATGAATGGCGTCTTTCTCTCTTATTCTGATGTCGTTTCCATCCACCCAAATCTATGCGGGCCTAATCAACAAATGTACCGTATCACGAGAACCTTTCTCGTGAATGATGGATGTGGATCTACGGCGACTGCTAGCCACCTCATCAATGTCGGAGACAATCAAGCTCCCGTTGCAGTAGTGACTTCCGCTCCGGTAGTGATTTCACTGTCGCAAGCATGTGAGGCATCTGTCTCGGTTGGGGATATTGATGGCGGCAGTACGGACAATTGTGGTGATGACCCACTAAATCCAAACGTATATAGTTTTGAGGATAACCTTTTGATTAGGGTGATATCTCCCTACACGTCTGCCTATGCTAGAAACATAGCTCTTCAGATACCCACAGCACAGGGAGAATTGTGCAATTTGACTTTTACCATCGAATTGCTTGCTACAGATCAATGTGGTAATACACATACCGCTACCAAAGTAATCTCTGTCGTGGATGATTTGGCTCCAGAAGTGACTGCCCCAGCTGATGTAGCCCAAATCGAAGGATGCTCTACTGATGATATCAGTAATGGAGGTCTAGTCAGATTCCCCTATAGTGAAGTTGAAACTGTAGTGCCTGTAGGAGAATTCGGTGATGAAGGTGGTCTTATATCAGAACGCTGTAGTCCTAATGATTTGACAATTTCTTATATCGATACTGTTACGATAGACTGTGGTTTTGCGATTAGACGGACTTGGAGAGCTGAAGATTTCTGTGGAAACATAGGGATCGCAGTCCAAAATATTTTCATTTCAAATACGACCGCACCAAGTATTCTAGGCTGTACCTCTACCGTAGCTTTCGAATGCGGGCCTGATGTTCAGACTGATGTACAGAATTGGGTGAGTGGTCAATTGGCTGACGTATTATCCGCATCATTTAGCGCTTGTGGGGATGCATTGACAGGGACTACGGACTTTAGTGGTACGCTTCCTGACTTTGCTTGTGCTGGAACGTCATTTGAGGTGGTTTTTACGGTAGCAGATACTTGTGGGCTTAGTAGCTCATGCACGACCACAATATCAATCGTAGATACAGAAGACCCAACGGTCAGATGCCCAGAGCCGGTAAATCGTGAGATCTGTACGCTGGATGACCTTGGCCCTGGATTACTACCTTACCAGTCAGCGCTTACTTCAATCAGCTTCTCGGAATTTCAAGGTGCTGGCGGTACAGCTGCAGACAATTGTAGTGGCACAGATTTGAATGCATTTTATGTGGATGTACTACAGACTGATGAGCCAATGCTTAAGTCCGTATTACGAACATTTGTTGTTACAGACTCTTGTGGCAATAGTGCTTCGTGTACACAAATTTTGACTTTGACTTCTGTGGTAGGTCCGAGTGTTATCTGCCCTACTGATACGATCATTGGGACAGATTTAGGAGAGTGTTCTGGAATTTTTGACTTTGGTGTACCATATAGCGATAATTGTAGTGGTACCTCATACCAAGGCTTTGTAGGGCCATTCGCACCAGCGAATTGGACGCTTACACAAACACCATCAGGTGCTGCGGCGGTTGACCTAGAGCGAGCACCTACACAGGTGACGCTCCGAGGTGACAATGGTCCGAATACGACCAATAGCGTAACGACACTCTGTGTTACAATCCCTGGCACCCAGACGGGTAGCTTAAGCTTTATGTACACGTACCGAAGTTTTGCAGTAGGAGGTCCGAGTGTTGATCCTTTTGGGTATTCCTTGGATGGTGTTTTCACACAAGTTTCAAATGATGCTGGTCCGAACTTACAAGTTGGAGTATTTACCATAGCTGTTTCACCTGGGCAGACTTTCTGTTTTGAGTTGAGAACCGGTGTGGATGCCAGTGGCCCGATCGTGACACTTGGTATGAATTTCGACTTTATGGAGGGTAGTGGTTTGGTATTGAGCCAGATATCAGGACTTCCTTCTGGATCACAGTTTCCATTGGGTACGACCATCAACACACTTTTGGTAACCGACAACAATAACAATACTGCTTCGTGCAGCTTTACCGTCACAGTTGAAGATCGCGAATCACCAGAAATATTTTGCCCTTCTAATGTATTGATCCAATTGCCTCCAAGGACCTGTGACACAGCTTATGTGCTTCCTATACCGACAGCAAGTGATAATTGTACCTTGAATCCTGTGATCCTTCAGACGGGTGGTATCCCTTCAGGATTTGATTTCCCAATTGGGTCTCATACTGTCATATTTACAGCAGCGGATCAGGCACAAAATACCAGCACATGTAGTTTCGTGGTGTCAGTGGCAGATTATGTTAATACCAACAATGCATGTCAACCCATTAATCTTTCACTTGATCAGGCTTGTACTGGCGTAGTCTCTCCGCTTCAGGTCCTTGCTGATACCGTCATAGGTTGTTTGGATAGATTTGTGGTCACTGTATTTGACAAAAATAACCTGCCGATTGGAAATACACTAGATGGAAGCTACCTAGGACAGACCCTCACCTATACCGTGGAGAATGAAAGCATTGGCTTCTTCTGCCATAGTACCGTATTAGTAGAGGATAAGTTCGCTCCAAGCATCATATGCCAAAATGATACCCTAAGCTGTCTAGCAAGTGTGGATCTAGCCGTTCGTCCGCTCCCGGTGGATAATTGCAGTGCTACTGCTGTTCTCGAATCACGAGTGTTTGATCCCGTCGATTGTGATCCCGCTATCCTAGGGCGAACTACTGAGCGATGGTATGCATTAGATGCTTATGGCAATAGAAGTGCTACTTGTACTAGAACAGTGGCTTTCAGAAGAACAAACTTAGTATCTCTTAGCTTTCCAGCTAATATTAAGCTTGCTTGTAATACTTTCCCGCTTGATGCACAAGGGAATCCACAACCATCTGCGACGGGTACACCTACGCTCAACGGGGTTTCTGTATTCCCATTCAGCCCAACCCAGATTTGTAATGGCTATGCCGTGTACCGAGATGAGATCTTCGTAAATACGGATTGTGTCAAGAGAATTCAACGAACTTGGGAAGTTGGAGAATGGTGGTGTAGCCAAGTAAACAATAGGACTTTCGTCCAGATCATCGATGTAAAGGATGAGACAGCACCTGTGATCACTGGTCTTTCAGACATTACGGTTAGCACAGCAGGCCAAAGTTGTGCTGCTGTAGTAGATCTACCTGCAGCTACGCTGACGGACAATTGTAATCCGCGATTCACCACATCCGTTAGCACCGGTTCTGGTGTATTGAGCACCAATGGCGGACGTATCACGCTTCCTGTTGGAACCAATGTGGTGACTTACTTCGTGACGGATGGCTGTGGCAATCAAGCTACAGCGACCATCCGTGTGACCGTAGTCGATCAAGCTAATCCAATCGCTGTTTGTGAAAGAAATACCACGGTAAGTATTACGGCCAGTGGCACTGCTGTGCTTCCAGCTACAAGCCTAGATGATGGTAGCTTCGATGTGTGTGGTCCAGTGACTTTCCTCACCCTCAAGATGGATGATGGCTTTGGTACTCCAGGAGCACCATGGGCTGAGTCACTTACCTTTGATTGCGAGGATGTGGGTAGTACGATCATGGTAGCACTCGAAGTGACAGACCTAAGTGGAAATAAAAATACTTGTATGGTCAATGTCCACGTACAAGACCAAATTCCTGCAAGGATGAACTGCCTTCCAAATATGACGGTAGAATGTACCACGACTTTTGATCCCACCAATCTAGGACCAGCATTCGGTACAGTTACAATTGTAGATAACTGTCCTTCAAATACGACACTTGAAGATGTAATCGTAGGAGAGCGTGATCAGTGTGGCGAGGGCGTTTTGACCAGAACCCTAAGATTGTTTGAGGGTACGCGATTGGTTCAGACCTGTCAGCAGACCATCACTTTCGTGCGTACCAATCCATTTACAGAAAATGATATCACATGGCCTACACGTACACTGACTTTCACCAATGATATGTGCGATATGTTGGACCTTGCTCCTGAAAATCTGCCCGCCGGCGCTCAAAGACCTATATTGAATCGTACACTTTGTGATCTTGCAGCTGCATCTCACAGAGATACGATTATTCCCGCTACAAACAACAATGCTTGCTTCCTAGTCATCCGTACTTGGACAGTCATTGATTGGTGCAGAAGAAATGGTGCAGGTGAGTTCGAAAGGTATACTTTCCAGCAGACATTTGTTGTCAACAATACCATCGCTCCGACCATCACGAGCTCGAATGCAGCTAGATTTGTATGTAGCTACTCACAGACTTGTTCGAGTGTGCCTATCACGTTGGACGCTAGTGCCACAGATGACTGTACGCCGACAAATGAACTTTCATGGACATGGAGAATCGATGTAAATAAAGCGGGGACTCAATTCCTATCAGGAACTGGACGCGATGCCAGTGGCACTTATCCGGTGGGCGTACACAGAATAGAATTCGTAGTACAAGACCGATGTGGTAATGCGACCAGCACGGCCTATGATTTCGAAATCAGAAATTGTACACCGCCAGTTGCTTATTGTATTGATGGGATGAGTGTAGACCTAGTCGGTGTGGATACAGATCAAGATGGTCTCGTCGATGCTGAGCAGGTGAGCATTATTCCTGATTCTTTGGATGCGGATAGTTACCACGTCTGTGGTATTCCCGTGACACTCAGTTTTTCCGCGGATCCAAATGACCAAGTGCGAACTTTTGGTTGTGATGACATCGGAAATAATTTAATCGACCTATGGGCGATTGATGCCAACGGAAATACGAGTATATGCAGAATCAATGTAGTCGTTACTGACAACAACAACGTAGATATCTGTGACGGTCCTCGTCCAGGTAGAATCTCCGGAACCATCAGTAATGTAGATCAGATCCCTGTAGAAGGAGTAGATGTGACCCTGATCTCCAATGAGTCTAGAACGCTGCGTACGCCAGATAGCGGAGCCTTCGCTTTTGAAAATCTGACACTTCAGAATCCATACGAAGTTGCACCTTCTAAAAATGATGATGCAAACAATGGGGTGTCTACCCTAGATATTGTACAGATGCAAAGGCACATTCTTGGTATTGAATCATTCACTACGCCAGCTCAATACATCGCGGCGGACGTCAACAAAAGTAAAACCATCACCTCTGCGGATGTAGTGGAAGTTCGAAAAATCGTATTAGGAACCCAAACTCAATTTTCCAAAAATGAAAGTTGGAGATTTGTAGATAGAAATTTTGAGTTCGAGACTTCGAATCCTCTAGCCCTTTCATTCCCAGAGATTTGTGCAATTCCAGCACTTCAGGGTGATATGGTGATGGATTTCTTAGCGATCAAAGTTGGTGACGTCAATGGAAGCGCTACTCCAAATCTGACAAACAGTGTCACCAACACCAGAAGTGTCGCTACACATTGGACCTACCAATTCGATGGTGATTACCACGGATATACCAAAGTAGCGATCAAAGCTGCGGACGTACGCACCTTGTTTGGTTTCCAGGCGGAGTTGAAATCGGAGTATCCGATCCTTCAGGTCTTACCTGCGGAACTTGGCTTGCAAAATGATCAGATGGTCATCAAAGGAAATTCCTTGAAGATAGCTTATCACCATGCCGAGGGTGTTACGACAGGCGAAGATGCAGTATTGTTCTACCTAGTATTGGATTTGGATTCTCAATTGGGTGTCCTGCCAAATATCAAAGTAGAAAATGGACCACTTCCAGCTGAAATCTATGTATCCGAATCATTGGAAGTACAAGATCTACAAATCAGATCTGCCGCTACCAATGCACAAGGACCATCCCTAACCGTAGGTCAAAACCAACCGAACCCTTGGACTATGGAAACCAGAATTCCGTTCGAAACGTCGAAAGCTGGTCTGGTAAAACTAACCATTTACGATGTGAAAGGAAGTGTCGTACTTCAGCGATCATCTTGGTTTGAAGCAGGAAATCAGAATTTCCGAATAGACCGATCTTCAATTTCTAGCGCGGGCATCCATTTCTATGAGATCCAATCTGAAAATCAGATCGAAACTAGAAAAATGATTGTACTCGAGTAATGTTAAATATTTAAAAACCGACAACTTAAGGGGGCTTTGGACACAAGGCCCCCTTTTTGTGTGCCCAAACCACAAAAATGATGACAAAAGCTAGTAGACGACCAAAACATTGATTAAACGCAAAGTCCGCGGAGAATCAACGCAAAGACCGCAAAGAATTTGTTCGAATCGGCTACTGTTAGCGCAAGTTTGTAACTTGCGCTGTACTGACCAAACTCAATTTCACGAATAGACCGCAAGTATTTTGTCGACGACTACTGTTAACGCAAGTTTGTAACTTGTGTTTTACAGACCAAGCCCCATATTACGGAAAGACTCTAAAGTAAATACCGGTTAGGAATTCAAAAGCTCCAGCGGAGCGACATCATAATAGCAGTGGGCGATAGCCCGCGGATATAGATCAAGAGGGCTTCTCCTTTTGGCGACATTTTTGCCGAAATCCGCAAAAATGGTGACAATAGCCTCCCTAAGTACAACGTACCTCAGTCGGCTGAAGTAAGGCAGCATCCCTTTTATTTCAAATCTGATGACCGTGGTATTCGCATATTCTAGTACCTTTGTGCTGCAGTTTGCGGGTTGAAAATTTGATTCTATGGCGTTATGCAGACTGCAAGTTTTGCCGATTTTGGCATGAATAATAAGTTTTTGGAATCAATATGGATCCCATCATTTCGAGTTTTTTAGTAGCGGTCAGGAATGTACTGATTTTGGTCCTTTGCCTTGCATTTTTGGGGGTGGGTATGCTGAAGTTGGTCGGATATCAGCAGATGGTCTCCGCATTTGATCGATGGGGCTTTCCCGCTTTTGTGATCTACCTGGTTGGTATATACGAACTGCTTATTTCTATTGGGATTTACATGCCGAAGTTTCGCCATTACGGACTTCTTGGGTCGTTTGGCCTCATGCTTGGGGCACTGTCCGTTCATATGACGTTTGGAGAGTTTGATCAGCTATATGGACCCATCGCTATTCTATCGCTGACCTTGATAACCATGGTGGTAGAGTATATGCTTCGTGGTCAGCAGGCCGCAGATAAGCCTTAAGACATTTTTTGCGGGAGCAGTAAGCACAGGGTCTTGTACCAGTGTCCGTGATCCAGCTTTCCGCCTTGGTTTAGCAATTCGTAGATCTCCAGCCTTCGCTCCTTTTGATAAGGCTTTTTCGTGGTGTACACCCGTATGTGTTCCGCATGTGTCGCCGCAAAATCAGCCAGCAAATCTACATTTGGTAAAGTCACACTACTTTCTAGTGCGACAAGGACCACCTCCGTAGCTTGAAAATGGAAGCTGAAGATGGAATTTGGCGTCAAAACCGTGACAAACTGAGCACGGTCCAAGACCTGATCGTAGATCTGATCACTAAATGCCCCGACCATCTGAGCTGCTTTTGCAGGATCTACAGTCTTGATCGTTTCCCAGGCCATCGCATCGATTCCATGTAGGATGAGGAAGGAGACAAACTCCTCTCGGAGGTTTTCTAGGTCTTCGGGTGGTAGGATTTGATACTTCATTCCACAGTATGTTGAATATCCTGATTCTTCAGATGGGATATGTAGTTGATGATTTTCTTGAGCGTAAACTTCCGAATCTGTCTTTGGAGGTCGCGGCTTATGTGCTTGAGCGTGTACTGGAATTTGCAATCGATAGAATCCTTCGAGATGTGGCTGATTTTTAAGTTGTAAGAATCAGGCTCTATTTGATCGTGAAACTCAGCCAAGGACTGAATAAGCTCGCTTTCGAGTTCCTCAAAATTATTGATATGCTGCAGGTCTAGTTGAAACTCCACGCTCATACGAGGTAGATCTCGCTTTGTGTAGTTGATGACTTCTGTATTGTAAAATTTTACGTTGGGAATGTACACGATGTCGTCATCATCATTTAGTAGCGTGATTTTTGTGAGTCCGATATCGATGATTTTCCCTTTTTGATCACCTACTTTGACATAATCTTCGAGTTCGATCTTGCGAGAAAAACCATTGATAATACCGACAATGATTTCTGCAATAAACTCTTTGGTGACAATCGCTATGGCCGCCGCTACGATACTCAAGGTCGTGAAGACAGCCTCTAGACTCAGCCCCAGTAAGGACAGCAAGCCCAATATGACCGCCACAAAGGAGAAAATGGAAAAAAGATTGGACAGACCCACAATCAAGTTATCCTTGGTCTTTCCGGTTTCATTTTTCACTTCGAGCCGATAGACGAGAATCATAAAATTGATGATGACCCGAAAGCTCAGCAGCAGGATACAAAGGCCTAGAATGGTGTGAATGATTCGTACCTGAGACTCGGTTCCTTGGATAGGGTATTCGATTCGCAGATACAAGCACAGCAGCAAAAGGGTGGACCATATGCTCAATCTTACGAGGCGTCTTGTTCGCATTATTGAATTTTTTGATTTGCAAAGATAGCGAGTATCTCAAAGATAGGCTTGTTAATAAGTGTGAATGAAAGGTGAAAATTTATGATACACGAGTTTGATTCAAGGGATTCCGCTCTAAAAGAAAGCTAAACATTTCAAATGTTTCTATAGAATAATTTTTTTGTCATGTTTAATATATTGATATATAATTAATTATATGTGTTAAAAATTATTATTTAAAATCAATACATAATATCCGAAAATAAACTACTTTTGTGGGAAGTTTAGAATCCACGAAGAACTAAACATTCGTAAAAAGAATAAATATAAGGTATGTATTGGACATTAGAGTTAGCACACCATCTAGAAGATGCCCCGTGGCCAGCAACAAGGGATGAGCTGATAGATTATGCCATCCGTTCGGGTGCACCGCTTGAGGTCATCGAAAATCTTCAAGAACTAGACGATGAAGGTGAAATCTACGAGACGATGGAGGATATTTGGCCAGATTATCCGAGGAAGGACGATTTCTTATTCAATGAGGACGAATATTGATCCCCAAAGGTAAATTTTAGTAATTTTGGGCTTTGCGCTGGTAAGCGTAAAGCCCAATTTGTTATTTCAATATCCGTTTATGATTATAGCTATTGATGGTTTTTCTTCATGTGGCAAATCTACATTGGCAAAGGATCTAGCTGCCATTTTGGAGTTACCTTATGTCGATACTGGTGCTATGTACAGGGCGGTCACCCTAGGGGTGCTTCGGGCAGGGATAGACCCACAAGACGAGAACGCGGTCAATACGCTTCTGCCAAGTTTATTGATCACCTTCGATAGGGTAGATGGGGTTAACAGCTGCTTTTTGAATGGGGTCAATGTCGAAGAAGATATTCGAAGTCTTCAGGTATCTAATTCAGTTAGTGAGGTTTCTACGCTAGGGGCCGTTCGTACCAAGCTCGTCGAATTACAAAGAGCCATGGGTGCAGCCAGAGGCTTAGTGATGGATGGTCGTGATATTGGCACCGTCGTATTTCCCAAGGCAAATTTTAAATTTTTTATTACTGCTGATCCCCTCATCAGAGCGCAACGTCGAAGGTTGGAGTTGGAACAAAAAGGGCAGATTTACAGCCTCGAGGAAGTCCTCCAAAATCTTCAGCATCGCGATAAAATCGATAGTACACGTGCTATAGCGCCGCTCCGCAAAGCAGATGATGCCATTGAAATTGATAATTCGAATATGACGAAATCCGAACAGCTGGCACTCGTGCTTTCATACATTCAAACAGATCAGTCTGAGGATTGATTTCGGTGCATACGGAAGCTCAACTTTTAGGCTTTTGATCTGTTATTTTCGGCGATGATTGTTCTTAGGTCATGTAAGGCTTAGGCAATCATATAAGATTTTGCTCACGAATGACAAGATGAGACCATGAAACACGATCAGCGAAAGTTTTTGATTCATCCTTACTACATTATGATGGCGCTCACTCTTTTTGGCGTTACAGCACTTTTTGTAGGGGTATCCATCGCCTACCTTTATAATAGGGTTCAACAACAAATTCCTCCGGTAGAACTTCCTTCACTTTTTTATTGGAATACGCTCCTGTTACTCGGAGGAAGTGCTGCCCTATGGAAATCAAAGCAATACTATAAGGATGATGACACCGAACGATATAAGGGGGCGCTGGTAGTCACCCTGATTTTTACCATCCTGTTTTTGGTGGCCCAAATCATGGCTTGGAACCAGATGCTAGCGATGAATCTTTCCATCACACATAGTACCATGGCCAGTTACATCTATTTTATTTCGGGTCTGCACTTTGCTCACGTGGTCGCAGGTATTCCATTTTTGGCATACTTTGTATTCATCGCAGTTAAGAAAATGAAGAGCCCGGTCAGTGTTCTAGTTTATTTCTCGGATATAGACAAGAAAAGGAAATTGGACTTACTCAACATATACTGGCATTTTCTGGATGGCCTCTGGATTTACCTAGTCCTTTTCTTTTTAATCAATTATTTGGTGAAGTAAGGCAGTTCAAATTCTCATACACTCAGTGTTCATTTTATAGATATCTTTGTATCGATTTTTCTACCTTCGAAGTTAAAATCTAGATCTTATGAAGTTTTTTCAAATACTTTTTCTATCGCTGATTCTTCAAGCCTGTATGTCCAAATCTAAAGACGGAGCCATGATGGCACAGTCTCAGGTGTCTGTACCTAAGCCTGATCTCACAAGTATGGAGAAAGCCTATTTTGCAAGTGGTTGTTTTTGGTGTGTGGAGGCGGTATTTGAGTCTGTACTCGGGGTAGCAGAGGTCGTATCAGGTTACGCTGGTGGAAGTGCCAAGGATGCAAACTATGAGCTGGTCAGTGCTGGAAGCACCGATCATGCCGAGGCTGTAGAAATCTACTACGATCCCAAGGTGGTTTCTTTTGAGACCCTGCTCCAAGTATTTTTTGATTCGCATGATCCGACTACCAAGGATCGTCAAGGTCCAGATGCAGGCCGCCAATATAGATCAGCCATTTTTTATAGGAATGAGTCTGAGAAGGCCCAATCTGAAAAATATATCAAATCCCTGTATGATGATGGAGTCTTTCGTCCAGGAAGCATCAGTACGGAACTGACACCATTTGATGCCTTCTATCCTGCAGAGTCCTACCACCAAGATTTCGAAAAGCGCAATCCAAACCACCCCTACATTCGCAATGTCAGTATCCCTCGCCTCAAAAGGTTCGAAAGCAAACGGCCGGAATTACTGAAAAAGGAAAGCCACTAAGGAGACTGTGCGATATGTTCTGACAGGGCCAGAAAGCAGTGGTAAGTCCACGCTCTTCGATAGGCTGAGTCCCATATTTTTAGGAGAGGCTATTCCTGAATTTGCACGCATTTTTGCAGAAGGGAAAATTGAGGGCACACCTTTTTCGCTGGATGAGGTTCTCTCTATCGCTACGCAACAAGGTGTAGAACTCGTTGCTCCGGGCGTCAAACTGATGGATACCGATCTGCTGACCACCTTGATCTGGCTAGAAGAAAAATTTGATTATCACGATTCGATCCTCTGGGAGCAACTGACCTTGGCGAAGCCAGCGTATTATTTTATCTGTAGTCCAGATATCCCTTGGGTCTACGATCCCTTACGTGAAAATCCATATGACAGAGATCGCCTTTTTGAGAAATATTTGCTTTACATCCAAAGATTGGGTTTTGATTTTCAAATTTTAAGTGGATCAATAGCCGAGCGCCTTTCACAAATTCAGCAGGGTATTGTAGGCCGAGTATTTTTATGGGAGAATGACGCTTCAGATCCTGATCACTGGGATTCAGACCGTTTAAGTGGCGATTCACTAGCGACTTAATTATCTCATCCAAACATTCTAAATAATTTTTTGACAACCTATACCTTCCTTATCTCAACGAAAGGTATCTTACGGAAAAAATTGGAAGCAGAATCTGCCTTTTTGGCAAACTGCGTTGGGATGGTTTGCTAATGCCCTTAGACTTTACCTATCACTTTCCACCAAGTCACAATCATAAGGGGAGAGCCATACAAAAAATTGAAAAATCATTACCTTTGTACTTTTGCACCAAAATCTTGCATAGTGTATATAGAGAATGGAAAATATTTGCTTGAAGGGGGGATAGATCCGCTGGACTTGGTGAAGCATTACGGCTGCCCATTATATGTGTATGAGACCTCTTCGATTAAGGCGCAATATGAGCGACTATACGGTGCTTTTCAAGTTCCAAACCTGAAACTCAATTATGCTTGTAAAGCCCTTACCAACATCAATATTCTAAAATTCATGAAGTCTCTTGGTGCTGGTTTGGATACTGTCTCCATTCAGGAAGTGATGTTGGGGATCAGAGCTGGCTTTGAGCCTCAAGAGATTGTTTTTACACCCAATTGTGTGTCTCTTGAGGAGATTCTTCAGGCTAAAGAATTGGGCGTTCGCATCAACATTGATAACCTTTCCATTCTAGAACAGTTTGGTGCATTGGATGCTGAGACTCCCGTGTGTATTCGGATCAATCCACATATTCTTGCAGGAGGCAATTTCAATATCAGTACGGGTCATATCGACTCCAAATTTGGGATCTCCATACACCAGATCCCACACGTGCTTCGAATTATTGAAACTACGAAGCTCACGGTGGAAGGCATTCATATGCATACAGGCTCGGAAATTCTTGATGCGGAGGTTTTCATTCAAGGTGCTGAAATCCTCTTTGGGGTCGCTACGCATTTTCCAGACTTAGATTATATCAATTTCGGAAGCGGATTTAAGGTAGCCTACCAGGATGATGGCATGGAGACCGATATTCAGGAATTGGGCCAAAAATTGGGTGACCGATTCAATCAATTCTGTGAGGTATATGGAAGATCGCTCACCTTGATGTTCGAGCCTGGCAAGTACCTTGTTTCTAAGGCTGGGTTTTTCTTTGCGAAGGTCAATGTAGTAAAACAGACGACTTCTATGGTTTTTGCCGGGGTTGATTCTGGGCTAAATCACCTCATTCGACCGATGTTTTATAATGCATACCATAAGATCGTCAATATCTCGAAAACAGAAGGCCGCGAACGGATTTATACCATCGTCGGATATATTTGCGAGACAGATACCTTTGGCGCCAATAGGAAACTGCATGAGGTACATGAGGGGGATATTTTAGCATTCTACAATGCAGGTGCATACTGCTATGCAATGGCATCGAATTACAACTCACGGTATAGGCCTGCAGAAGTCATGATTCATGAGGGAAAAGACTATTTGATCCGGGAGAGAGAGACCTTTGAAGATCTTTTGCGGCATCAAGTGGAGATTTTATGAGGTGCCTATCATTCAATATTTCGTACAATAAGTTATTGTGTCACATAATTTTAATTTGAACAGATGTCAATAGGATGGAAGTTTTTTGAAGTAAAACCTTTGGCTATGTTTTTGGCCATAGTTCTTTTAGTTTCGGCTTGTAAGCAATCAAGCCTTGAAGCTGAAAAGGAGTCACCCATATCTAATATCCAAGGAAAATACGTATCCAAAGTGGTGCAGGACGTCATCCAGTTTGAAGATGGTACCAGTTTCGATTTCGGTCAGCTGAATCCCAAGAAGGCCTACTTCCTCGTCAGACATGCCGAAAAGGATACCGTACCAAAGGGAGACCCAGCCCTGACCAATGCCGGTGCCTTAAGGGCAGACAAGCTTGCTCAAATCCTCAAGGGCACTCGTATTGATGCCATTTACAGTACATTTTACACACGAACACTCTTTACAGCTGGAGGTGTGAGCCAGATGAAGGGTATGCAGGTCAAACCATACGAGGAGCGCAGTATGAAAGAAATGATCGTCGGTATCCAAGAGAGTGCCGAAGAAAACCGGGTATTGATCGTAGGGCATTCCAATACCACGCCGGTAGTAGCCAATTATATTTACGGTTCTGATTTTTTTAAATCTTCTTTTGACGATTCTGATTATGACAATCTCGTACTAGTAGTCGAATCCTTAGAAGGAAAAGCTGAAGTATTCGCATTAAAATTTAAGTAATGAGTAAAGAACTATCCACCAGATATAATCCCAGTGAAATAGAGTCTAAATGGTATGCTCACTGGATGTCCAAAAAATATTTTCACTCCACTCCAGATGAGCGTGAACCTTTCACCATCGTGATTCCACCACCCAATGTGACAGGCGTCCTTCATATGGGGCATATGCTTAATAATACCATTCAAGATGTATTGATCCGAAAAGCGAGGCAAGAGGGGAAAAATGCCTGCTGGGTACCTGGTACTGATCACGCTTCCATCGCAACGGAGGCTAAAGTGGTGAAAATGCTTCGTGATAAGGGTATCAAAAAATCGGAGTTGACCCGGGAAGAATTTCTCCAGCACGCCTTCCAGTGGAAGGAAGAGTATGGCGGCATCATCCTGCAGCAACTCCAAAAGCTTGGAGCATCATGTGATTGGGATCGGACTGCATTTACCATGGACGAACCTCGTTCTGCTGAAGTCATCAAAGCTTTCGTGGATCTATACCGAAAAGGCAAACTTTATCGCAAAAAACGCATGGTCAACTGGGATCCAGAAGCCAAGACTGTTTTGTCAAACGAGGAAGTGATCTATTCGATGGAGCAATCAAGATTGTTCCATGTACGCTACTTTATCGAAGGTAGTTCTGAGTATTTAGTCGTAGCCACGACCCGTCCGGAGACAATTCCAGGAGATACCGCTGTGGCTGTGCATCCTGAGGATCCACGCTATGCACACTTGAAGGGAAAGTCCGTCATTGTGCCTGGAATCAATAGGGTCGTCCCGATCATATTTGATGCCTATGTGGATATGGAGTTTGGAACGGGAGCCCTCAAAGTGACACCTGCCCATGATGTCAATGACTTCGAAATCGGGCAGCGTCATGATTTGGAGGTGATCGATATTTTTAATGAAGATGGTACCATGAGCGCGGAATCCCATGTCTATGTGGGCGAGGATCGATTTGTGGTGCGAAAGAAATTTGTCAAAGATCTTGAAGATGCAGACTTGATCGAAAAGATTGAGCCTTATTCTAATAATGTCGGACGCTCCGAGCGAACGAATGCCGTTGTCGAACCACGCCTATCCCTACAATGGTATGTGGATATGAAGGCCATCGCAGGTCCAGCACTTGAGGCCGTTATGAATGATACAGTAGCTTTTCATCCCAAAAATCAAAAGAATGTCTACCGCCACTGGATGGAAAACATCAAGGATTGGTGCATTTCTAGACAGCTTTGGTGGGGGCATCGCATACCAGCTTATTATTATAAAGATGAGGTCTTTGTCGCAGAAACGGTAGAGGAGGCATTTGCTCAAGCTCATGAAAAGTTTCCAAATGATCACATGTCCATCGATGATCTTCAGCAGGACGAAGACGTACTTGATACTTGGTTTTCCAGTTGGCTGTGGCCGATGAGCGTTTTTGAGACAGAATCTGAGCGTCAGTACTACTATCCCACCAATGTCTTGGTGACGGGATGGGACATTATCTTTTTATGGGTAGCTAGAATGGTCATGGCGGGTTACGAGTGGCGCAATGAGCGTCCCTTCGAAAGCGTGTACTTCACGGGAATGGTTCGTGATAAGCAGCGTCGAAAAATGAGCAAATCCCTAGGAAATTCTCCTGATGCACTCCAACTGATTGAGGATTATGGGGCGGATGGTGTACGATTTGGTATGTTGTCTTGTAGCCCAGCCGGCGGTGATCTGCTTTTTGACGAAAAACTTTGCGAGCAAGGCAGAAATTTCTGCAATAAACTTTGGAATGCTTTCCGCCTTGTAGAAGGATGGCAGATCGTAGATCAACCTATGTCAGATACGGATCGACTGGCTACAGTTTGGATCCAAGAGACACTGAAGAAAACGGTAGTCGGGGTTAATCAGACTTTTCAAGAGTACAGATTGTCTGAAGGACTGATCGATTTGTACAATTTTGTATGGAATGACTTCTGCTCTTGGTACCTAGAAATGGTCAAGCCTGAGTATGGATCTCCCATATCCGCTGAGCTTAGGTCGGCAGTCATTGAAGTGTTTAGCGAAATCTGTACGATTCTCCATCCCTTTATGCCTTTTATAACTGAGGAACTTTGGCACGAACTAAAAGACCGAGTGGGGGAGGATTGTATCATGAGTAGCTATCCAAACTACAAAGAGTACGACCAGCTTATCATTCAGTCGGTAGGAGAGGCCACACAAGTCATTTCTGCTGTAAGGGACATAAGAAACAGAAATGGAATGAAAATGCGTGATCCCCTACCTTTATTTATGACTGCTTCCGAAAACGTCCAAGCACTGCTCGATCTTCATGGGTGGAAAGAGTTGGTGGTCAAAATGGCCATTCTCGAAAATCTTGAAGTTGGAGAACCTTTAGATACTGAACAGCAAAATAGCTTCATCATCGGTACCAATAAGTATATTGTGCCACTGAAACTACAGGTAGACATAGCCAAAGAACTTGAAGAAAAGAACAAAGAATTGGAGCGACAGCGTGGATTTGTACTAGGAATCCAGAAGAAATTAGAAAACGAAAAATTTGTAGCCTCAGCTCCAGCAGACGTGATCGACAGAGAACGCAAGAAGCTTAATGATGGCCTCGAGCGTATACAACTGTTGGAAGGAGAAATCCAGCGTTTGACCATCAATAGATAAAAAAGTTTTTTATCCGTCTTTCAAAAATTCTTATAAAGCATTAGTTTTAAATTAATTAAATCTGATGTTTAATGATAATGTATAAAAGGCATTAAATATCGAAAAAATATCTATATTTATTTTTTCTAATTTTGGTCCAATAGTTTTTGAAATTCGAAATAATAGCTATCTTTGTCACGAATATCGAGTACCTTCTGAACGAAGAAGGTGTTTCATATTTGGTCGAAAGATCTAATCTTTTGAAGTTAGTCGTAAATATTGAAATGGAGACGAATGGTATTTGGTCTAAAGACGAATAGAGCGAATACTACCAATTCAAATTGTCGACCTTGTTGGGATGAAAGACGAAGCATCTCGACCACTCACTTCGGCTAAATATTATTTTTAAATATTTTTTTAACCAAAACTCAATCTCATGAAAAGATTCTTTTTCCTGATGGGGTTCTTTGCAATGTTCGCTTTTGGCGCTGCAGCTCAAACATTCGTTACACCGGGTGAAGCAGTTCGCAAACTAAGTGTTCACGTTGTAGAACTTCAAAAAAACCCAGTTGCAAATTTGGGAGATTCTGCTGACCCAGCGAACACCAATTATGCTATCCATAGCTTGAAAATAGCTATAGGACAATTACTTGCTAAGAATATTGAGCGATCAAATTCTGTTGCGCAAGGACTTTCTCAAACCTATGCAGAGTCATTTTTGAATCCAGCGGATCCAAAAAGGGCTCAAATGGTAAATCAAGTGAAAACTTATTTTACCGAATTCTTATCTAAGTAATTTTATTTTAACCAAAACTCAATCTCATGAAAAAAAATAACTTTTTTCATCTAGCGATGGTGGTGTTTTTTGCAGCATTCGGACTTAGTGCCACTGCTCAAAATATCAACATGGCGGCTGGTACTCAGACTGTCACGGGTGGGAATGGTGTTGTTCTTAATGGCAACATTTTCTACGACAATGGTGGTCCAGGTGCAAATTACTCAAATGGCTTTTGCGGTACTCTAAATTTGTGCCCCACGCCAGCGGAATGTCCGGAGCAAACCACGGGAGCCGTTTCACTTTCATTTACTTCATTCCAAATTGAAGCGCTATCCAGTTCTACAGGATCTGTATGGGACGCTTTCGGTATTGAAGGAGCTGCTAACCCAGCACAAAACGGTGTTTACACGTCAGGTTTCACTTCTTCAGGAACCATCTTCGGAACTGCACCTTGTGGAGCTTCTCTTACTACTCTAAGAGCTGCGACCGGTGGTGTTACTAAGTTGATGCCACTTAATACAGTAATCGCTTCCGCTCCAGGCCAGTGTTTGAGAATCACCTTTACAAGTGACTCTTCTCTACCTGATGCAGGATGGGCTGCGACTATGGGTGACCTAGGTCCTACTGGAACATGTGGTGGTACTGGCAATGCTGGTCCTGCTTGTTTGCTTGTTTGTTCAGGTAACCAAACTGTAACACTTGCTCCTGGAGCATGTGAATTCACACTTCCAAACTACGTTACCAAAGCTGGTAATGGTTGTGGTGGTTTTGTACCTGGAAGACGAGCCAGAGGATTTACAGATTCACCATTCAATGTTTCTACATTTAACCCATACAACGGTGCAACTTGCCCTGATTTAAGTATGGTACTTAATACTGAATGTGTTACTGTTACTCCTACAACAATGACATTGAGAACAACAGACTTCGGTTCAAGCCCGGTTTGTACGTTTATCGGTACATTTGTATATATGGATCCTATGCCATTTGCGGGTACCCTTCAGTTTGACTGGACGTACAATACATTGGATTCTGCTCCTATTTGGGATCCATTTGGATACCAAATCAACGGTGGATGTACTACAGCACTTCAGAATTTCCTTGCTGATGGTTTCGGTCCTACATCTGCATCTGGCCAAGTCGTAAGACAGGTAAATGCAGGCGATGTATTGAGCATCGGATCTACTACACTTGATGCTGGAGGCGGTCCATCAACAGCTGTTGTTAGTAACTTGTTGTTGTTCGAACCAGACGTAAACACAGAGTGGCAGATTGTACAAACAGCAGGTCCTGTAGCTGGTGAGTCAGTTGGTCCTGGTACGTATACACTTTCTTTTGAACTATTAGACCTTCAAGGTAATGTACAAGGTACTTGTACCTTCACTGTTACTGTATTACCTTTCCCTAACCCTACATCAACAATGGCTTGTAACGATCATGTGAACATCTCTACAGATGAGAACTGCCAAGTTACAATCCTTGCTGATATGTTCTTGGAAGGTGGTCCATACATGTGTTATGACAACTTCGAAGTAAGAGTATGGCCTTTCGGTTCGCAAATGAATGCAACTGGTAACCTTAACGGTGCTACGCTTTCATTGCCATTGGGTACACACACTGTAGAAGTAAGAAATCCTACAACTGGTAACAGATGTTGGGGAACTTTCACTATCGAGGACAAAACTCCTCCAACAATCGCTTGTGATGAAGAGTGTACAATCACTACAGTAACTCAAAATGCAGTTACAGCATTCACTGGCGCTATCAATGCTCAACAGCCACAATTCCAAAGACCAACCGGTACAACGGCATGTGCAGCTGGTGCAGGTGGACTTGAGTTTTACTCAGCTACTACTTTCACAGTAACTACAAGTGGTTCTTACACATTCAATGCATTCGGTAGCCAAGGTGATACTTATGCTATCCTATATGTAAATAGCTTTAATCCAAATGCACCTTGTACTAACTTCGTTATTGCTAACGATGATACTGCGGGTGACCTTGATCCACTTATCACTACTAACTTGACAGCTGGTACAACCTATGTGTATGTATTTACTACATTTGGTGCAGGTGCTACTACTGGTAACTACAGTGCAGCAATCACTGGTCCTGGTCAAGCGATCGTAACAAATACAGTTGTTGAAGACTGTTTCTTGTTTGCTTACCAAGTTAACTCTTTCCTTGCAGAAACTCCTGCAAACACCAACAATGGTCTTACAGCTACTTTTGCACCAGCATTTGGTGATGCTTGTGGACCTGTTACAGTTAAGTTTAACAACAATGCAAACGTGAACAACTGTACAGGTGGTTTCGTAACAAGAGACTGGTTGATTACAGATGCTTCTGGTAACACTGCAACATGTACACAAACATTTGCTGTTAAGCCAATTACTATTGATGACATCATTCCTGCTGAAAATGTACAGTTAGAGTGTAAGTCAGGTACTACACCTGCTGAAATCGCAGCTGCATTTGATAACCCACTTACTGCTGCTGTAAACGAAGGTATTCCTTTCGCTTACCCACACTACTTCATTGGTAACGCTCCTCAGAGTGCAGTTCCAAGTGCAGGTAATATTTTCTGCAGCTTTAATGACAATGAATTCCCAGCATGTGGTGCAGGATGTCATGGTAACAAAAAGGTATTGAGAACATGGACATGTTTTGACTGGTGTACAAACACAATCAGAACAGACATCCAAGTTATCAAATCTGATGACAAAGAAGCTCCAACATTCACTGTTATGGATACAGTAGTATCTACTTCTCCATGGGATTGTACAGCAGATTTCTGCTTACCTAAACCTTGGGAACTACACGATAACTGTGATGTAAACGTAACTTATACAGTAAGAGCATTGGGTAACGG
>Ga0209278_1000182_pt1 | contig 70276 bp, 68 predicted proteins | sample JI81BgreenDNA_FD_187504 | JGI IMG/M metagenome (GOLD analysis project Ga0209278, IMG submission 187504) | Wastewater effluent complex algal communities from Wisconsin, to seasonally profile nutrient transformation and Carbon sequestration -... | ecosystem: Engineered > WWTP > Effluent > Algae... | reverse complement strand
TACTTTACTTGATACGTGAAATCGGCATGAGAGGGACGATAAACATCTTTTAGATGCTCATAATCCGAAGATTTTGCATCTGAATTTTTTATGAAAAGGGCAATTGGCGTTCCAGTACTCACCCCTTCGAATACTCCCGATAAAATTTCCACCTCATCAGCCTCATTTCGTGGACTTGTCAATGAAGACTGACCCGGTTTTCGTCGGCGCATTTCAAAACGTAGAAAATCTAAATCAATTTGGAGACCTGCAGGACAACCATCTATCACAACACCTATTGCAGGACCATGCGATTCACCAAATGTAGATACTCGAAAAAGTTGCCCAAAACTATTACCTGCCATATCAATACTTCATTTCAAAACCCAATTTCGACAAATCATCCCAATATCTTGGATACGATTTACTGACAACTGCTTGCGTTTCCCAGCTTATTTTAGCACCTGCGCAAACCAATAAATTCATAGACATAACGATTCGATGGTCGCTCCATGTGCTACATACCACCGCAGTTGACGGATAGGGCGCTAAAGTGGGTATTAACTCAGCATAATCGTCCGAAAAACTCAGTTTATGCCCAAACTTATGGAGCTCCTCCTTTAAGGCAAGCAGCCTATCACTTTCTTTGTATTTTAAGGTTGAAATTCCGCTAAAAACACCTCTCATTCGGGCAGCAGCACAAAAACAGATTATAGTAGGTGCTAAGTCAGGACAATCGCTAAAATCGGCTTCCAGCAAATTATGAGTCCTGTCAGTTTTGGCCGATCGAATATGCAATCCATCCTCTTTTTGCTGCCACTGTAACCCCATTGGGCGTAATAGCTCTAGAACTACTTTATCAGCTTGATTACTCTGTACGTCTAAGCGATCTAGGAATAAAGCGCTGTTCGGCTTCAGGCAAACCATAGCTGCCCAATAGCCCGCCGACGACCAATCTGCCTCTATATCTCGACTACCTATTTTGGGCATACCTGGTGAGACCGCGATACGAGCATTTTCAACCTCAACCTCAATACCAGCAGCCTGAAGCGTATCAACAGTTTGTTGTAGGTAGGGCATCGATACCAACTTCCCTTCCCAGTGAATTACCAACTTATTCATTAAAATCGGTGCGATAAGCAGTAAGGCCGAAATGTACTGACTGCTGATAGAAGCGTCCATACGAAGAGAACCGCCTACCAATGTTTTGCCACGAATCTCAAGCGGTGGGAAACCCTCCTTGCCCAAATAGCTGATATCCGCACCTAGTAACCGTAAGGCATCAACCAATTGGGAAATTGGCCTGTGATGCGCCCTATCACTACCAGTAATTTTGAATTCTCCGGGCTGCGTTGCCAAATATGCAGTTAAAAACCGCATGGCCGTGCCAGCAGCTCCAACAAACCTCTCACTCCCACTTTCATTTAACGCTTTCAACAGAAGTTGTGTGTCGTCGGCTTCTGATAAATAGGATAAATTGCCTGAATTGCCACTTAGTGCATTCAAGATCAGCCACCTGTTACTGCTGCTTTTAGACCCGGGTAACGAAACTTGCCCTACGAGTTCACCGGGCGCACTCAAGAGTTCCACCATGCCGAAAACTTATTCCAAACCTGTCGGAGGGTATGCTCTTCCACTAATTTATTCCATTCGGCCTCTCCCACCTGCTTTAGCACTACCATGCGATAGCCATGAAAGTTCTTTTTGTCGTTCTTCATAAATGGCAATAACTCTTCAAAAGAAGTAGAAGCACGTATTCCTTGAAATAACGATTTCAACTTTGACTGAAGTAAAATTGCCGTTTCGGCGTTAAGCCATCCTCCCGATACCGAGAGCTCAATTTCAGCGCCTAAACCAAGGATAATGGCCTCTCCGTGCAGTAGAGGAAATGTTGACTGATGCGATGCAGCCTCTATCGCATGTCCAAATGAATGTCCGAAATTGAGCAACTGTCGTTCACCTTTTTCAAAGGGATCTCGTGTAACAATTTCCAACTTCACCTGAACCGCCCTTTGAATTAGGTCGGCATTCGGACATTGTCCTGGCCGAAGTGCGGATGCGTCGTGCCACAAGCAGGGATCGGCAATTAAACCATGCTTTAATAGCTCTGCTTTACCCGACTCCAGTTCCCGAACGGGCAAACTTTTTAAATAAAATGCACTAAAGAGCACAGCTTCTGCTGGCCAAAAGGTGCCGATACTGTTTTTTACACCGCCTAGATTGCATCCGGTTTTACCCCCAAAAGCTGCATCTACTTGCCCTAAAAGTGAGGTAGGAACGTTAACATAACGAATCCCCCTTTTGAAGCAAGAGGCTGCAAAGCCCCCCAAGTCGGTGATAACACCCCCTCCTACATTGATTAATAAGGCATGACGATCGATACCTAAGTCGAGCCATTGTTGCCAAAGTCGCTCAATAGATTGAAGGTTTTTTAGTTTCTCTCCCGATTCGATGCAACAAATGATGCCGTCCAATTTCTTGGAAATCATTTCACCGTAGTGAAAAGTATTTTCATCGGTTAAGACCAGCACCGCCGATGGTTTGAGTCTTCCTAGTAGGTTATGGAGTTCATCGATAGGATGCTCTGTAAATATAAGCTGTTGGCTCATGACCTTTTCCGAGGCTGGCGATCGCGCTGTTCACGAAAAACTTTGACCTGCGCATTTATTGACTCCTGATGCATCAGTTGAAGCATTCTTCTTACAAAACCAGGCTCCAATTCACGTGAATCAGCTTCTGCCAAGCGTGTTTCCATGATCTGAGCCCATCGGGCAGGTTGTAAAATGGTAATGTCGTTATTGTGCTTTACCTCGCCTATGTCGCGAATTACTTCCATCCGTTGGCTGAGTAATTCTAAAAGGTTTCGGTCTATTTGGTCGATCTGTTTTCTTAGCTGTTCTAGCTGGGTATTGAATACAGGGTCTTCGGTAAGCTCGCGGCTATGCACGAGCTTTGCCAATAAACGAATTAGCTGTTCAGGCGTAATTTGTTGAGCGGCATCGCTCCAAGCTTGCGCGGGTTGAATATGTGTTTCAATCATCAAACCGTCAAAATCCAGGTCTAGGGCAATCTGTGCAGTATCCGCAACTAAGAGCGCATTGCCACTGATGTGGCTTGGATCACAAATCATCATTAAATCGGGCGCTTGACGCCGTAATTCAATTGGCAGTTCCCAATTGGGTTGATTGCGGTAAATGGTTTTTTCATAGCCAGAAAAGCCCCGATGTATAGCCGCTAACTTTCGAATGCCCGCTTTGTGCATGCGTTCTAGTGCTCCTATCCATAAATCCAGATCAGGATTTACAGGATTTTTGACCAAAACCGGAATGTTGGAGCCTTTGAGGGCATCCGCAATTTCCTGCACCATGAACGGATTTACCGTCGTTCGTGCGCCAATCCAAACCATATCGATTCCAGCTGCTAAAGCCAACTCAACATGCTTAGCGCTGGCTACCTCAATCATAACCGGTATGCCCGTATGTTCTACAGCTTCCTTCAGCCAGATTAATCCTTCAGGACCTACTCCTTCAAAGGTATTGGGGCGAGTGCGCGGTTTCCAAATACCGGCACGTATGGCATTTGGTTTCGCAGGAAGAAGACCATTGATGGTAGCCCTTAATTGATCTGGCGTTTCAGCCGAGCACGGACCTGCAATGAGAAAGGGACGTTCATCCGCTTTGCGGCGACCAAACCATTCTGCTTTGGGGGCTATATCCTGAAGGAGTTGCATAAATAACTAATGCAAAGAAAGTCGTTTTTGTTCATTCAACAGCCCAGAATAAAGCAAAGCCATACACAAGTTCTAGAAACATTCACGGCGCAAAGGCAGTTGTTTTCCATAAATTTGCCTTAACATTCACTTTTGCATGGAACCTCAGCCAGCACTTCAGTTTAACGACACCTTCATTGCATTCGCCTCAAAAAGTAATTTACAATTGCGAAAAGCCTACTGGTTATTCAAGGCAATGCATTCCCCAACTTCTGTAAAGTTTCTGACTACGGCAGCACAATTAAGTCTTAAACTACACTTACCAGTAGATTGGGCGATTAAGGCGACGGTTTTTGAACATTTTTGTGGCGGAGAATCAATCACTGGCTGTGAACCTACTATTGAACAGCTGGCCAAATACAAAATCGGAACAATACTGGATTATAGCGTTGAAGGCAAAGAAAACGAAGCCGAGTTTGATTCGTGCAAATTTGAGATTATACATACCATCCAAAAGGCCAAGGGTGATAGTCGCATTCCTTTTAGTGTTTTCAAGGTAACTGGGGTAATTCGATTTGGGTTACTTGAAAAAGTGAACAGCAAGGCCAAATTAAATCCTACCGAGCTTGCTGAATGGGGCCGTGCCAAAGAACGAGTACATGCAATATGCAAAGCTGCTTACGACGCTAGCCAAATGTTGTTTATCGACGCCGAAGAAAGCTGGATTCAAGATGCCATTGATGAATTAGCAACTGAAATGATGGTAGAATTCAACAAGAACAAACCCATTGTTTTTAATACCCTTCAAATGTATCGGCACGATCGTTTGGCTTATCTCAAGCAAAGTTACCAAGCCGCAAGATCTGGGAATTATTGGTATGGGGTAAAGTTGGTTAGAGGTGCGTACATGGAAAAAGAAAGAGCCAGAGCAGCTGAAAAAGGATATCCTTCACCTATTCAACCCGATAAAGCATCAAGTGATCGCGACTACGATGAAGCCGTATCTTTTTGTTTGAAGCACATTGAGCATCTAGCATTTTGTTCAGGAAGTCATAATGAACAAAGCAATCTAGAACTTGCTAAAAAGATGGGCGCATTAGGCTTAGATGTCAATCACCCAAGAATCTGGTTTGCGCAATTATTAGGAATGAGTGATCATATTAGCTACAATCTGTCGCACGCAGGATATAATGTTGCCAAGTATGTCCCCTATGGTCCTGTAAAATCAGTAATGCCCTACCTCATCCGTCGAGCCGAAGAAAACACATCAATTGCTGGACAAATGGGACGAGAACTAGGGTTATTAACCAAAGAAATTGCTCGCCGAAAGCTTTAAGAGGTATGATCGTATACGATCAACCAACGACCGTTAATTTTGCGAAAAATCAGGGTGAATGGGCCTGATGGTTTGTCCTTTTCCCGGGTTAGGGTATACTTTCCGCTTACTAGCCACACATCCTCACTCAATTTACGAAACTGCCATAAATCGAATTGTAATGTACCCATTGCCGCTTTATTAGGGTATCCTTTTTTGTATCCCTCCAAAGTTGCCTTCCAGCCATAACGAATCGATCTTCCAATGAACTGCAAGGAATCCGACTTCCAATACCCTTCCATAAATCTCTCGATTTCACCTTCATTCCAAGCAGCTTGTTGGCTTTCTAGCACTTTCCTGATTGCTATTTCCTCTGTTGATTGAGCCGCTGCGGATACAGCCAAAAGCAAAAAAAACAGCATGAACCTTCCCATCTTATAAACGAGCTGCGGCAATCAATTCAAGATTAGTAAAGCTCATATCAAACTTCTGGCTTAAGTACTTATTCGTGAGATTGCCATTGAAACAGTAAATGCCCGATCTCAGGCCTTTTTCTATCCAGAAGTAACTATCGATTCCTCCGAATTCTCCTGCATCAATAAGCAAAGTACTGAGAATATTGCTCAAGGCCATGGAGGCAGTTTGTGAAACGCGTGATGGTATATTGGGTACACAATAATGAGTAACGTCGTGTTTTTTAAATACAGGTTTGGTGTGGTTGGTGAGTTCCGACGTTTCAAAACATCCACCCTGATCAATACTTACGTCTATTATCACCGATCCTGGCTTCATTTGTTGCACCATATCTTCACTTACCACCATGGGAGCTCTACCTGTTTCGGCATGTATGGCGCCAACAGCTACGTCGGCAGTTCTTAGCTCGTGAGCCAGTATGTCGGGGGCAATTACCGACGTGTAAATGCGCATTCCCAGATTATTCTGTAACCTCTTTAGTCGGGTAATGCTATTGTCAAAAATACGTACATCACTACCCAAACCTATTGCTGTTCGAGCAGCAAATTCTCCTACAGTTCCAGCACCCAGAATAACTACCTTACTCGGGGGCACCCCGCTCACTCCTCCCAATAACTTACCACTTCCCTGAAATTGATTACTCAAATACTCTGCAGCAATTAATATGGCCGAACTACCGGCTATTTCACTCATCGAACGAACTATCGGAAGACTGTCGCTCGCATCTTTCATGTATTCGTAGGCTACTCCTATAATTCGTTTTTCGACTAAGGCCTTCACATATTCTAACGTGATCGTAGGCAAATGAATGGCTGAAAAAACTATTTGGCCGGGATTGAGATATTTGATCTCATCCATTGGTACCGGCCCTACTTTCACAACTATATGTGATTTATAAAGCTCTTCTGGGCTGTATACGATGTTTGCACCAGCCTCAGTGTAATCTTTGTCGCTGTAAAAACTCGCTATTCCTGCCTTGCTTTCGATGGTAACCTCATGCCCCATGGCCACTAATCTCCCAACCGCTTGTGGAGTTAACGACACCCTGTTTTCTTGGTATCCACGCTCACGTGGCACACCAATCGACATGCTCGTTGTCCGCCGCGATATGCGTAAAGGCTGTTCTAGAGGAGTGGCGGCAAATCGCGCCATGCTGGGAGTATCAGCTGACATGTTTGAAGCTTAATTGACGGCTATTGCCTTCGAATATACGCAAATCAATTTGTACAAACTTATTGGGCAATAAGCTTGTCACTTTTTGAGGCCATTCTATGAAGCAAATATTTCCGCTATAAAAATATTCTTCTACACCCATTTCAATTGCTTCCCCCTCATTTTCAATACGATAAAAATCGAAATGATAAACTTTTGAAGAGCCTAAACGATATTCGTTTACCAAACCATAAGTTGGGCTACTCACGGCATCGCTAATTCCCATTTGTTCGCATAACGCCGCGATAAGTGTTGTTTTTCCTGCTCCCATTTCTCCCGAAAAACACCAAATTTTTTCATTTCTCAAATGTTCGACTAACCATGCTGCGGCTTCCCTTATCCCTTGCAATTCGTATGTTATCGAATTCATCTTGCAGTGAAAGTGGCGAATGGGACGATCATTTCTTCCAAAGAGATACCACCGTGCTGAAATGTATTGCGGTACAGATTAACGTAATAGTTGTAATTGTTCGGATAACAAAAATATTTATCGCCAGTAGTGAACACATACGTACTACTTAAGTGGGGTTTTGTTAGCATTACTTTTTCTGGCTTATCGATCACGAATAGCTCTTTGTCGTCGTAGCTAAGATTTTTACCTTCTTTGTACCGCAAATTAGTGGTTGTTTGTTTATCGCCAATAATTCGAACAGGTTCACCCACTTTTATTGTCCCGTGATCGGTTGTGATCACCATCCGATGGCCTTTTTGTGCGATTTTTTGCATGAGCTCGAAAAGGGGCGAATGTTCAAACCAACTCCGAGTAATACTTCTGTAGGCAGCTTCGTCATCGGCAAGTTCTTTAATTACATTCATTTCGGTACGAGCATGACTCAACATGTCAACGAAATTGTAGACAACCACATTCAAAGGGTTATTCATCAAATTCCCGCAAGTTTCTGTTAGTTGCCGCCCTTGGTGAAGGGTGGTGATTTTGTTGTAGCTGAATTTAATGTCTTTACCATAAAGTTTTAGCTGCTCACCCAAGAAGAATTCTTCATTTTGGTTTTTACTTCCCTCCTCTAATTCACCATCATGCCATTTATCGGGATACCGTCGTTTAATCTCGGATGGCATCATTCCCGCAAACAATGCATTCCGGGCAAATTCAGTACTAGTCGGTAGAATGCTGAAATATGGATTAAGACTATCAACTCGGAAATATTCGTTCAGATACGGCTCAATCATACGAAACTGATCTAACCGAAGATTATCAATTACAATTAACCATATAGGCGTTTTATCGTCTAAAAGAGGCAGGAATTGTTTCTTGATTACATTAAAACTCAAAACTGGTGAACCATCCTGAGCAGCAAACCAATCTTCGTAATTCGTTTTTACAAAGCGAGCAAACTGGCGGTTGGCCTCGTTCTTCTGCATGGTAAAAACCTCTTTCATTCCACTATCCTGACTGCTTTCAAGTTCAATTTCCCAATAAACAAGCTTTTGGTAAACGTCCATCCATTCGGTGAAACTGAGGTCTTCGTTCACCGCCATTCCGAGGTTACGAAAGTCTTGCTGATACCCTGAAGTAGTCTTCTCACTCACCAAACGTTTGTTGTCGATAATTTTTTTAATCGATAGCAATATTTGATTAGGATTGACTGGCTTGATGAGATAATCGGCGATTTTAGAACCAATGGCTTCCTCCATTAAAAATTCCTCTTCGCTTTTGGTAATCATCACTACCGGTAAATTCGGCTTTAGCGATTTAATTTTTGGCAATGCTTCGAGCCCCGATACACCAGGCATGTTTTCATCGAGAAAAACAATGTCAAAATTTGATTTAGTAACGGCTTCTACCGCATCTTCACCATTGGTTACCGGAGTTACATCATAACCTTTCGCTTTTAAGAATAGAATATGGGGCTTAAGCAGATCGATTTCATCGTCGGCCCAAAGAATGTGAATTTTCTGGCTCATGCTGTGAATTGCGTAAATTAGACGCCGTAAGGGAAACGAAATTACTGCCTTTTAAGTATCCTCTTTAAATCTTACCTGATTTGAACAAGAAGAAAATTATTAACGACCCCATTTATGGGTTTATTCAATTGCCACATGAGCGTATTTACGACTTAATTCAACACCCCTATTTTCAAAGATTAAGGAGAATAAAACAAGTGGGCATGACCTACCAGGTATACCCTGGTGCCATGCATAGCCGATACAATCATGCCTTAGGTGCCATGCACTTGATGCAAAAAGCCATCGAAGTTCTTCGCCAAAAAGGGCATTCAATCACCGATGACGAAGCTTTAGGTGCACTAACGGCCATTTTGCTGCACGACGTGGGTCATGGCCCATTTAGTCATGCACTTGAATTTTTGTTTATCAAAGAAGTCCACCACGAAGAAATTTCGCTTCGCATGATGCAAGAAATAAACGAAGAGCACGGTGGAGCTTTACAAACTGCACTGGACATTTTCCAGGGCGTGTACCCTAAACGTTTTTTGCACCAACTTGTAAGTAGCCAACTCGATATGGATCGGTTAGATTACCTTACACGCGATAGTTTTTTTACAGGTGTATCGGAAGGAGTGGTGAGTTGGGACAGAATTATTAATATGCTTTCGGTAGCCAACGATGAATTAGTTATTGAGGAAAAAGGCATCTACAGCATAGAGAAGTTCATTATTGCCCGACGCCTTATGTATTGGCAGGTATACCTACATAAAACAGTACTGTCGGCTGAGTTTATGATTGCGCGTATACTAGAACGAGCAAAACAATTGGCTCTGCAAGGAACCAAATTGTTTGGTATCCCTTCTTTACTCTATTTCCTTGAGCAAGATATTGATGCTAAACGTTTCCATACAGATTCGGAAGTAGTAAAGCGCTTTTCAGATTTAGATGATCACGACATATTCAGTGCAATTAAAGTTTGGTCGAAACACGACGATTACATTCTAGCACGACTTAGTCATCAACTTTTTAATCGTGAATTGCACAGAGTACATCTGCAAAATCAGCCTTTCGACCCCGAACTTTTAAATAACTTGGAAAAAACTTTACTTCAAGTACATCCCCAATTAGCAGCTCATTCACACTTTTTTCTAAGCACGGGTACCGTTACCAATAATGCTTATAATCCAGCCACAGATAAGATTTTGATTCTTAAGAAAAATGGAGAAATAAGTGATGTAACCGACATTTCTGACAACCTTAACCTCAAGTCGTTAAGTAGTACGGTAGTTAAACATTACTTGTGGCTACCGAAATGGTTAGAGGCAGCTCTCTAACGTTATTTGGGTATTTATTAAGTTTTTGTTAACGATGCCCACCAGCGATTTTTTGATAGTCGAGGTATTTTCGGATATTTGTCGACTATTCAAAAAAAATTAATGCAATTCACAGCTCAGGAACTCGCTGAAATTATCGGAGGAACGGTCGAAGGTAATCCTCTCGTTAAAGTCAGCAAATTGGCAAAAATCGAAGAAGCAGATCATTTATCGGTCAGCTTTATTGCCAACCCGAAATACCTGGGATTTTTGAATACGACCAAAGCTGCGGTACTTATTCTGAGTAAGGACCTTGATCTTGAACACGAACCTGCGGCCACAGTCATTCGGGTAGATGACCCATACTTAGGTTTTTCCAAATTGCTGAATCTATACGATACCAGTGCCATTTTACTTTCTGGGATTGAAAAACATGCACATGTATCCCCAGATGTTGAACTTGGTCAAGGTTGTTATGTGGCCTCTTTTGCATATATAAGTTCAGGTGTGCAACTCGGAAAAAATGTTAAAGTGTTTCCCGGCGTTTACATCGGACCTAATGTAAAAATCGGAGATAATACGATTCTCTACGCCAACGTGAGTATTCAGCGCGATTGCGAAATTGGTCAGGATTGTATACTTCATCCTGGAGTAGTTGTAGGAAGCGATGGATTTGGTTTTGCCCCTCAAAAAGACGGGACGTACAGTAAAATAGCCCAAAATGGTAATGTTGTTATTGAAGATAATGTAGAAATCGGTGCAAACGCTGCTATCGACAGAGCAACCATGGGCTCTACTGTAATCAAAAAAGGAGTCAAACTCGACAATATGGTGCACATTGCTCATAATGCTGAGATTGGTGAAAACACGGTAATTGCAGCACAATCAGGAGTTTCGGGTAGCACAAGAATTGGCCATAACGTGGTCGTGGGTGGGCAGGTTGGCTTTGTAGGACATCTTTACATTGCGCCATTCTCTCAATTTGGTGCACAAAGCGGCGTAACTCGTTCGGTAAACGATCCGAATAAAAAGTACAACGGCACTCCTATTCAAGAGTATATGGGGTCGATGAGATCAAATGCTACTTTTAGAAGACTTCCTGAATTGGAAAAACGTATTATTGAGCTGGAAAAAATAATTGCCCAGCTTACGATAACCCAAAAATAAAGCATGAGCGAAAAGCAACGCACCATCGGGTCGCCGGTGAGCATTTCTGGTGTGGGAATTCATACAGGGGCAATGGTCACTATGACCTTCAAGCCCGCACCCGTGAATCATGGTTTTGTATTTAAACGAATTGATCTTGAAGGTCAACCTGAAATACCAGCCTTGGTTGACTTTGTTGTTGACACTAGTCGTGGCACCACGCTACAAAAAGGTAATGCCCGAGTACATACTGTAGAGCATACGCTTGCTGCTTTGGTAGGCATGCAACTCGACAATTTATTGATCGAATTGGATGGCCCAGAAACCCCAATTGCTGATGGCAGCTCAATTGAGTTTATACGAGCCCTAGAGCCAGCAGGTATTGTGGAGCAGGATGCTGTTAGAAACTACTTGGAAATTACCGAAAACTTCCATTTTTACGATCCCACCAAAGACGTAGAAATAACCATAATGCCCCACGACCACTATCGTATTTCGGTATTAATAGATTACGATTCACCGGTATTGGGTACTCAGCATGCTACGCTGAATAATATTGCAGATTTCAAAGATGAAATCTCTTCATGCAGAACCTTTTGCTTTCTCCATGAACTTCAAATGCTGCTTGATCATAACTTGATTAAAGGCGGTGACTTGAATAATGCCATTGTTGTGGTAGACAAGGTAGTTGAAGACGAAGAGTTGAATGAGCTCGCCAAAGCATTCAACAAGCCTAGGATGGAAGTTCGAAAAGAAGGCATCCTAAATAACGTAGAATTAAGGTTCGTTAACGAACCTGCTCGCCATAAACTATTGGATGTGGTTGGCGATTTAGCGCTCCTAGGACGCCCCATCAAGGGTCATGTTATAGCATCGAAACCAGGTCATGCCGGAAATGTAGATTTTTGTAAAAACCTGAAAGCCAGCCTTAAGAAAAAAGTTCAAAAACGCGATATTCCACGCTATGATCCCGATGTCGAACCTATTTTCGACGTCAATAAGATTATGGAATTCCTGCCACACAGGTATCCATTTCTACTCGTCGACAAAATCATCGAGTTGAGTGAAAACCACGTCGTAGGTGTAAAAAACGTTAGCATGAATGAGCCTCATTTTATGGGGCACTTCCCGAATAATCCCGTTATGCCAGGCGTTTTATCTATCGAAGCAATGGCGCAAACAGGCGGAATCTTATGTTTAAGCCTCATGGATGACCCGGGAGGCTATTGGACGTATTTTCTAAAAATAGATAACGCTAAATTTAAAGACAAAGTAGTCCCAGGTGACACACTCATCTTTAAATTGGTACTTAAAGAACCCATCAGACGTGGGATATGTCAAATGTACGGCCAAGCCTTTGTTGGGAACAAACTTGTACTAGAAGCAGATCTTATGGCTCAACTTGTTAAGAAGACGAACGCATGAATCAACCCCTAGCCTCAATACATCCGAACGCAAAAATTGCCTCCGACGTAATCATTTCTCCCTTCGTAACCATAGAAGGCGATGTTGAAATCGGAGAAGGCTGTTGGATTGGTCCGAATGTTACCATATTTGATGGAGCGCGAATTGGCAAACACGTAAAAATTTACCCTGGTGCCGTTATTTCGGCAGCGCCACAAGATCTGAAGTACCAAGGCGAAAAAACACATACCTATATCGGCGACCACACCATTGTACGCGAATGTGTTACCGTAAACAGAGGTACGCGCGACAAAATGAAAACCGTGGTTGGGGATCATTGCCTGCTCATGGCTTATTCGCATATAGCGCACGATTGTATTGTAGGAAATCACGTAATACTCGCCAATTTAGCCACCTTGGCAGGGCACATTTTAGTTGAAGACTGGGCAATATTAGAAGGGATGGTAGCGGTTCAACAATTTGTAACCGTGGGTGCTCACTCCTTCGTAGGTGGCGGCTCACTCGTGAGAAAAGATGTACCACCATTTGTAAAAGCGGCCAAAGAACCACTTTGCTTTGCCGGAGTTAATGTAATTGGTTTAAGGCGTAGAGGCTTCAGCGAGGAGATGATTAGGCAAGTAGAAGACATTTATAGAATTATTTATGTCCGAGGTTACAACATCACGAAGGCTCTCGACATTGTAGACAGTGAAATCGCAGAGTCGGCCGAAAAAGCACGCATACTCGACTTCATTCGTTCCTCTACTTATGGGGTAATCAAAGGCATGATAGAATGATGGACGAGGTGAGCATACACCTCACCCGTGCTGGCAAACGCTACAATCGTGACTGGATATTCAGGAACCTCGTTTTAGAGCTTCCTTCTGGTTCAAAGACAGCACTCATTGGTCCGAATGGATCAGGAAAATCCACCTTGTTAGGTGTCCTTTCTTCTTTTCTATCCTTAAGCGAAGGAGAGATTCATTGGAAAAAAAATGGGGTTATGCTTGAGAAAGAAAAAATCTTCGAGCAAATCGCCATTTGTGCCCCTTATCTCGACATTCCGGAAATGTACTCCGCAACAGAGCTTTTTGAGTTTCACTTTGGACTAAAAAAAAAGTTTGGTTCCGCTACCAATCAAGCACTACTTGAAAATGCTGGTCTTGGCACAGTAGGTAATAAATTAATTCGAGATTACTCATCGGGCATGAAACAACGCATTAAGTTGCTCTTGGCATTTTATTCCGACGTTCCCGTTTTACTCCTTGATGAACCTACCTCTAACCTAGACGCGAGCGGGATAAATTGGTACAATCGCCTACTCGAAGAATTACCACCACACAGAACCCTGATCGTGGCAAGTAACTTGGGATACGAATACGAAATTTGTAATCAGCAGTTAAAACTGTCTGATTTCAAAAACTGAAAACGTCTACTTTTCTGGAATTATAGACAAACATTCCGTTAAACTGGACACCTTTTTGTAATTAAGCTGCATTTTGAGCCATCACAATAGCACTGAAATGAAAGAGGCGAAAGCTCATTGGTTTGGCATGATGCTTGCACAACCCAATCGTCTTCATTTTTCATCAGGTAGTATTTTTTAACATTAGGGGTCTTCGGACCCCTTTTTTTATGCTGTTCGCAAGTAGTACTTGCCCGGTAAAGCTCGAACCAATCCTTTTAATTCGAGCGCCAACAGCACTGCAGATAGCTTTGAAAGAGAAAAAACTGTTTGTAAAGCAAGTTCATCAATACCCAACTGATTAGATGGTGATAAAAAATCAAAAACATATTGTTCATCGTCCGACAACTCCGGGAATAGTAAAAGTTGTTTGTTCTGATTCGTTTCCTCGCCACTCGTCCATGCCAACGCTTCCAAAAGATCTTCTGAACTCGTTAGCAATCCTGCTTTATTGCTCTTAATAAGAGCATTACAACCGCTACTGAATGCGTCGGTTACGCGACCAGGAAAAGCGAAGACATCTCTGTTATAGCCGATAGCCAAATCAGCGGTAATTAAGGCGCCCCCGTTCGTAGCAGCCTCAATCACTACCACCGCATCCACCATACCCGCTACAATTCGGTTTCTTTTCGGGAAATTCTCTTTATCCGGTTCTGCCTCATGAAAAAGTTCAGTCAATAGCCCTCCATGGGCTTTCATTTTTTCGGCAACAGGTTTATGTGCTGCAGGGTACACCCTAGAAAGCCCATTCCCCAAAACCCCAATAGTGGGCAAGCCAGCCTCCAAAGCGGCTCGGTGAGCGGCGATGTCGATTCCATAAGCTAAACCGGATACAATCATTACATTCCAGGCACTTAATCCCAAGATAAATTGACGAGTTAAATCGAGTCCATACGGGCTTGCCTTTCTTGTACCTACCACAGCTATGATTCTCATGCTATTTAAGTCGGTATTTCCATTAAAAAACAAAACCGATGGGAAATCGGGGGCTTGGCGCAAACGCTGCGGAAAGCTAGCATCTCGGTAGTCCAACACCTTTACTTTTTCTTTGAGACACCAGTTCAACTCCGCCTCCGCCTGTTTAAAAGCTAATCCGTTTTTAACTGCTTCTGAAACTCTTGGGCCGATCCCTGGAATGGTTTCCATTAATCTACGGCTGCTCTTGCAAACCTCTGTTGCACTTCCAAAACGCTGGATTAGTGCTCGCGTAATTTGGTTCCCAACCCCTGGCGTTTCAAGCAAGGCGAGCAGATGCAATAATTCTGTTTGTTGACTTGACATAGGAGGTTAATTTAGCAGGTAGATGCGGTTCATTTTTTCAGTTTTCACGCAACTTTTGTTCATATTCAGCGCACTGCTCCTTTCTTTGGAGTTGAACGCTCAGACCACTCTATCTGGCAGGGTCACGGATGCCAAAGACGGAGCCCCGCTGGTTGGTGTAAATATTTCGTGGGGAGCTACCGGTACTGTAACTGACTTAGCGGGAGATTATGAAATTAAACTGCCCGATACCGGCAAAATCAACTTGAGATTCAGCTACATCGGTTATCAGCCCTATATTTTGGCAATTTCACTTGAAGGTGGTAAAAAATTATACAATGTTGAGTTGGTCAGAATCGAAAATTCACTTCAAGAAGTCCTCATTACTGCTAGTCGATTTGAACAAAGCCGAAGCCAAATAACGCAGAGCACAGAAATAGTTAGAGCGAGTCAAACGCTAGCCTATAATTCTCTCAATGCCGACGATGCACTGAATAGAATGCCAGGCTTAAATGTGACGAGAGGTCAGTTGAATATTCGAGGTTCAAGCGGGTTCACCTATAATGTAGGTAGCCGTGTGTTAGTGTTACTTGATGGTATGCCACTAATTACTGCTGAATCGGGAGAAGTGAAATGGAACGTACTTCCGCTTGAATTAGTAGATCAAATCGAGGTGATTAAAGGTAGCGGTTCAGCGTTATATGGCGCATCGGCCTTGGGCGGAGTAGTTCATTTTAGAACCAAAAAACCAACAGACGTACCCCAGACGAATATAACCCTCTTTCAACAACGCTACGACGCGCCCAATGCCGAGCACAATGACCCATGGCGTAATCGTAGACGACCACTGGCCCATGGCATTCAGTTTTCTCATTTAAGAAAAGTTGGAGAATTGGACCTTACCCTTGCGTTCAACGCCATGAACGATGATGGTTTCAGAATTGGTGACCCTAGCCGACGTATTCGGTTGAATGTTGGTACCCGTTACAAAATAAAACAAGGTTGGTATATGGGTTTAAATGCAACCTATTTACTCGATTCTACTCGACTGTATACCTTCTGGGCGAGCGATAAAGATGCCTTTGAACCTTTCCCTGGATCGGTAAATCCGCAGTTGAATCATCGTTTTGCCTTAGATCCTTTTCTGGAATTTATACCCAACGAAAACACAAAACATATTCTCAGAAACCGTTATTATCGCTCCTATACCAATTACAATAACGAAGACTTTGGGCAAGGTGAAACCTATTTTTCGGAATATCAATTCCAAAAGAGACTGAAATTGCCTTGGTCAAAAAGTACCGTGGTTACGGCAGGACTTGTTAATCAACGCAATTTGATCATTAGCGACCGTCTTTATGGTAATCAAAATACCGACAATCGTTCGGGCTATGTACAACTAGACCATAACTTCTGGCGTGTCAATATTTCATTGGGTGGTAGATACGAACAGTTTGTAGTGAATGGTAAAGTACGTGAGGGTGAACCTGTATTTAGAGCCGGATTAAATATTGAGCTAACAAAGTCTACTTTTTTGAGGGCTAGTTATGGAGAAGGCTTTCGTTATCCTTCGGTTGCTGAGTTGTTTAGCAACACTTTTATTGGTTCGGTCCGGCTACAGAGCGACCCCAATCTACTACCAGAGCAAAGTAAAACCTATGAGGTTGGTCTATTGCAAGGTTTTCAGCTAGGCAATATGGACGGTATGCTCGACATTGCTGTATTTAGAACCGATTATACCAATATGATTGAGTATGCTTTCGGTGTGGCTTTACCAAGTGCATATACAGCCCAAGACTCGGTAGATATTCAAAACAATAACTGGGGGGCATTGGCACAACGTTATGCACGCTTTGCCCCAGGAAACGTAGTTCAAGCCCGAATAACTGGTGTGGAAAGTAGCCTGAGAGGAAAAATTAATCATGGCAAATTTTCTTTTGAGTGGCTGCTTGGATACACTTACATAAATCCAATAAATCTGAATCCACCCGAATCGCAGTACAATTTACCCGCCGATTTAATGCAATACCTCAAGTACCGGTTCAAACATTTAGCTCGCACCGACCTTGCCGTAGGATGGGCTGGCTGGCAGTTGGGTATTAATGTTCGTTACAATAGTGTTATCTTAAACATTGACGAAGATTTTTACGCCTTTATGCCAGGATTAATCGACTACCGTTTACGTCACGTTGAAGGTGATCTAATTGCTGACGGCAGAATTGTCAAAACTTTTGATGAACATTTTAATGTCAGCTTCATCGTTAGAAACCTATTTAACGAAAGTTATATGGTCGTTCCTGGGAATATAGGCGAACAGCGCGTTTTTGTAGGGCAATTTAACTTTCGGTTCTAAACATGAATAAGGCATATTTGGTAGCACTACTTTTGTTTCTTTTTTCGGCGTCTTTTGTACAAGGCCAGAAAATAGCAGGTAAGGTCACCGATGCATCTACTGGCGAAGCTTTGGTTGGTGTAAACGTGGTTTACGAATCTAACAAAGGAACTACTACCAACAAGGAAGGCAAATATGTTATCGCGTTGGAGCTAGCCGGAAGGTATTACATTGAGTTTCGCTACGTAGGATATGTAACAGAAAGGCGTAAAATAGATGTGCCTCTTGGAGGTAGTTATACCCTCGATATTCAAATGAAACCGGATTTTGCAATGCTCGATCCAGTGGTGATTACTGCTGGCAAATTTGAACAACGGCAGAACGAAGTGACCGTTTCGATGGAAGTATTAAAACCTTCGGCTATTCAAAATAACAATTCTACAGATTTTGAAGATGCCATTGACCGTATACCTGGAGTAAACGTACTTTATGGGCAAGCCAACATTAGAGGCACAAGTGGATTTTCGTATGGAGCAGGTAGTCGTGTACTTGTTTTGGTTGATGAAATGCCTCTGCTTAGTGCCGACGCAGGTGATGTGAAATGGAGCTACATCCCTATTGAGAACGTTTCTCAAATAGAAGTTATCAAAGGCGCTTCATCGGCCTTGTTCGGTTCTAGTGCCTTAGGGGGGGTGATTCATTTGCGTTCGGGGTATCCTACTGCTAAACCCAAGACCCAAATTCAAACTTTTTTTGGTGTTTACGGAGACCCTCCTTCCCCTTTCGTTAGTCCTTTTACCAGTCGTCCCGGCATTCAAGCAGGAATAAGCGCGTTTCATAGCCAGCAATTTGGCAAGCTCGATTTCACTGCTGGCATGTACAGTTTGTATGACGAAGGCTATAGAATAGGCGACTACAGCAAACGCATTCGTGGAAATGTAAACCTGCGGTACCGAATATCTGACCGGCTAGCGGTAGGCTTGAACGTGAATGCGATGCGTGACTCATCGGGCAACTTCTTTTATTGGCAAAGCGATACTTTGGCATTTTACCCATCCACAGGCACCAACGATGCACAATTGGGCATTCGATACAACATCGACCCCTTTGTAGTGTATAATGCACCGAATGGCAGTAAGCATACGCTACGAAACCGATATTATTATACCGACAATCAGGCATCGGCAGATAGATCAACCCAAGGACATGTTTATTACAATGAATACCAGTACCAGCAACCCTTAGAACTGCCTTTTTTCTCCAAAACGGTAGTAAGCGCAGGTGGTGTTCATTTGTATAATGGCATCAATAGCGGCGCATTGTATGGGCAGCGAGACAGTCGAAATTTGGCATTTTATACACAATTAGACCAGACTTTATGGCGATTTAGCTACTCTTTGGGTTTTCGGTATGAGTCGTTCGTCATAAACCGAGAGAGCCCAATAAATTATCCTGTTTTCAGGAGTGGATTAAACTTTCAAGCTTTCGCAGCGACTTGGCTGCGCGCAAGTTATGGTCAGGGTTTCCGAACACCCAGTGTAGCCGAACGGTACGCCAATGCTGCAGCCGGAGGGATACGGGTAATACCCAACCCAAAGCTCGAAAGTGAAAGTGGCTGGAGCAGTGAAGTGGGCATACGTCAAGGCTGGCAACTTGGGAGCTTCAATGGTATGATTGATTTAGCTGGATTTTGGACCCAGTTTGACAATATGGTGGAATTCAACCTAGGTTCCAACGGTACCGATATCGGTTTTCAAGCGATTAATTTAACCGATCGGCTGACTCGCGTAAGAGGAATCGAAATTAGTTCTGCCATGCAAGGGAAACTTAATCAGGCGAATATCACCGTGCAAATAGGTCACACCTACATCCAACCCATCGAACGCTTTACCCCTGTACCAAATTTACCTGAGTTCACCTTAGATTCTGTATTAAAATATCGGAGTAAACATTTGTTTAGAGCCGATTTTGAAGTACGGTTTAAGCGGGTTCAATCGGGCTTAAATTTCCGATATAATAGTTTCATCGAACGTATCGACCCATTGTTTGATAATATACCCGGTGTACGGCAATACCGAAGTCAGGATAATGCTGGCGATTGGATTGTAGACTGGAGGATTGGATACGCCATCCATTCTCAAATAGACTTAAACTTGATTGTTAGGAATTTATTTAATGAAGCTTATATGATTGTGCCTGGCAATATTGGTGCTGCAAGGCATTATGTGGTTCAATTAACCTTTAGAAATGACAGTAAAAACTAAAATAGTCCTATCTAGTATTCTTCTCTTCATAGGCTTGAATAGCCAGCAAATTGACGCTCAAGATGCTCCCAGTTATAAGCAAGCTCCTGCCGAAATTGCTCAACTCTTAAATGCACCAACAACTCCAGCGATTAGTATTTCGCCCAACAAGGAGTGGATATTACTGCTTGAAAGATCTGACCTTCCGAGCATAGAACAATTGTCGCGTCCTGAATTAAGATTGGGAGGTCTTCGCTTGGATCCTCAAAATTTTGGGCCAAGTAGGTCGAGTTATTTTATCGGATTAAAGCTAAAAAGAATCAAAGATGGAGCTGAATTCGAAATTAAAGGACTGCCCAAGCCACTGCTGCTTGCGGCAAATGGCTGGTCGCCCGACAGTAAAAAAATTGCATTTACCCAAAATGAAGCTGATGAAATAAGTCTTTGGGTCATTGATTTAAGCACTTTAGTAGCCAAGCGCATGAGTAAGCGTAAAATCAATGCAACACTGGGCAATACCTACAGTTGGCTTTCCGATAGCAAGCGTATTTTGTTTTCGGCTATTCCAGAGAATATTGCTTTGCCGCCAATTCGGCCAAAAACCCCCAAAGGACCTGTTGTAGAAGAGAATTTAGGGAAAAAGGCCCCTTCCCGCACATTTCAAGATTTACTTAAAAATAGCTACGACGAAGCCCTATTCTCCTATTATGCTACCGCCGATCTTGTGTTGGTTGACCATGACGAAAAAGAATCAACCGTCATGCAAGGTATTATACTGAATGACTTTAATCCTTCTCCCGGTGCATCCTACGTGCTTACCAGTATTATTAAACCACCATTCAGCTATTTGGTGCCTTACAACCGATTTCCACAAGATGTTTCGGTTTATGATTTAAGTGGATCACTTGTAAAACGCTTGGTTGAAATACCGTTAACAGATTATGTTTCAAGCGCTTTTAATGCTGTAGAGAAAACACCACGAAACCACGCCTGGAGAGCCGATAAAGCTGCCAGTTTATATTGGGTAGAGGCCCTTGATGGTGGCGATCCTAAAACTGCAGCTACGCACCGAGACCGTTTGATGGAGTTAGCAGCTCCCTTCACTGGAGAAGCTCGCGAGTTAATTCGTACCAAGTTAAGATTCAGCTCGGTGGTATGGGGTAATGAGGAGATAGCCTTAGTAACCGCCAGATGGTGGAATAACCGAATGGAAGAAACTTGGTGGTTGAATCCATCTGAACCCGCAGCCAACAAACTGCTCCGTGAACGCAATTATGAAGATACTTACAACAATCCAGGTCAACCCGCGCTTCAAAATAATCTTTGGGGCAGACCGGTTCTCGCCATTCAGAAAAATATGCTCTTTCTGTCTGGGCAAGGAAGTTCTGACAAGGGGGATATGCCCTTTCTTGACCAGTATAACCTTATCACTGGTAAAACGAAAAGGCTATGGCAATGCAAGGCCCCTTATTACGAGTACGTCGTCACCATTACGGATTTGCAAGGCGGGAGCTTCCTAACTTCAAGAGAATCGAAGGAAGATAACCCCAATTATTTTATACGATTGAATTGGGGAAGTCAGCTAAAACCCATCACCAAATTTCCTAATCCTTATCCAGCACTCAAACTTGCTCGAAAAGAGCAACTGCGTTACAAAAGAAAAGATGGTGTGGAATTAACCGCCACTTTGATTTTACCACCAAATTACGACACCACTAAAGGGCCTTTACCGACCTTGGTTTGGGCGTACCCAAGAGAATTCAAAAGTCAACAAACCGCAAGTCAGGTTACTGGATCGCCCTATACTTTCACTAGAATTAGTAGTGGAAGCCCGATTTTTTGGGTAATGCGAGGTTATGCTGTCATTGACAACGCTTCGATGCCCATTGTAGGTGAAGGGGATAACGAACCAAACGACACCTACGTAAAACAACTTGTGGAGAATGCGCGAGCGATTATTGATTATGCTACCAGCTTAGGCGTTACCGACCCAAATAGAGTTGCAGTGGGCGGTCATAGTTATGGTGCCTTCATGACTGCAAATCTTTTGGCGCATACCAACCTCTTCAAAGCAGGAATTGCGCGAAGCGGAGCCTATAACCGTACGTTAACACCCTTCGGCTTCCAGTCGGAAGAACGTACCTATTGGCAAGCTCCTGAAATATATTATCAAATGTCGCCTTTCAGTTATGCCGACAAAATAAAAACGCCCTTGTTACTCATTCACGGTGAAGTCGATAATAACCCGGGAACTTTCCCCATTCAAAGTGAGCGCTTGTATAATGCCATTAAAGGGCATGGAGGGACGATACGCTATGTAGTTTTGCCTCACGAAAGCCATGGATATAGGGCTCGCGAAAGTGTTGAACACATGTTATGGGAAATGGATACTTGGCTAGAAACCTATGTAAAAAAGACCTTGTAAGCTTAGGCCTCTACGAATACAACAGCTTTAGTTTCGAAGAATGGCTCGTTAAAAAAACGAGTTATTGGGTAGATCTTATAAGGTCGACCGGCTTCATCCAACTCGTCTAGAAGATCACCACCTTTGAGATACAATATCCCATTGGGCAGCTCATGTCTGTTCTTTCCCAAGAATTTGTTTTGCACCCATCCATAAAAAGGCGCCATTCGAGTAACGGCTCTGCTTACCACAAAGTCAAACTTATCGGGAATCAACTCCGCTCGAGTATTGATGGCTTTTACGTTTTGTAGCCCAAGAGAACGGCTTACCTCTTCAACTACTTTTATCTTTTTACCAATGGAGTCAACCAAGGTGAAACTACATTGAGGAAAAAGAATGGCCAATGGAATTCCAGGAAAACCGCCTCCCGTACCTACATCTAAAATTTTAGCCCCCGGATTGAATCGAATTACTTTGGCTATGGCAAGGCTATGGAGCACATGATGCTCATAAAAGCTATCAAGATCTTTTCGGCTAATTACATTGATTTTGGCATTCCAATCCCTATAAAGAGGTTGTAATTGTTCAAACTTTCCGACTTGATCTTCACTAAGTTCATTGAAATACCTTTTCAACTGCTCCATTACCAATTTTTTTGAAATCTACCTCTTAGTGTCCAAAACAAATGAAATACTGGATGAACAAAATCGATTATCGGTAATAACCAGCCAAATCGTGCTTCACCTAGTTTTCGTCCGGCCAATACCAAAAAAACCCATCGGTTTAAGAGAATCAATGCTGCAAGGGTTACACCAGAGATCAAGAGCATAAATTCTTCACGGTAAACGTAAATTAGGTACACCAGAGTTGGGAAATAAAGCATGTGAATTAAAGAGGAAAAAACCAAACCACTCAAATGTTCACCTTTTAAAAAACGACCTGAACTACATTTTTCGATTTTATGCCCGTGCCATTTCTTCCACGTTTTTTGAGGGGTTGTGTACATGAACGATTCCTTTTCTATGCACACCCTTGTATTCGATTTATTCGCCGATTGGTTAACGAATAAACTATCGTCGCCACTAGGATGCTTTATATGAGAAACATACCCCTTGTGAAAAAAGAAAAGTGTTCGCAAATAAGATAAGTTCCTTCCTATCCCAATATAAGGTTTATGAATGATTGCTCTACCTAGATAATCCAAAGCTGTACGCACTGAATCGTATTGAATAAAAAAATTCAAAAGCGTTGGCTCGTACTCTACTGCCCCAAACCCCAATACTATTTCTGTTTTATCCACATAATTTCGTTGCATCAACCGAATCCATTGATTAGAGGCAGGGTAACAATCGGCATCTGTCAAAAGTAGAATATTGTTTTTAGCCGCTTTAATTCCTAAAGTCAGGGCGAACTTTTTACCTGTTGGATACTTTTCTTGTTCTTCTATTGATACTACTTTCAACCTTTCATATTTTGCCTGAAAGTCTTTTAGAACATCGGCCGTTTCGTCGAACGAACAATGGTTTACCACTACTACCTCAAAATCGGGGTAATCCTGGCCCAGTAAAAGAGGTAAAAATTTTTGAAGATTTTCTGCTTCATTTCTAGCGGCAAGGATTACCGATACAGGCTGTTCTCCTCGGTTATGAATTGAAGTTTTGTCTTTATAGGTTAGAAAAGGCAACCAAAACCGGTAATGGAAATACACATTTAGTACAAATAAAATTATGACTGCTATGAGTGGGATATATAGAACCAGGTTCATGCTTTAGAGATTTCCAGACTCGGATGCGTTAACTTTGCGCGCGACAAAGCTAATACGAATACAGAGCGGGTTACCTACATTTTTTGAACAGATGTCATTTAATTTACTTCATACTTCCACACAATCGAAAGCGAGAGCAGGCGTACTACAAACCGACCACGGAAATATAGAAACACCGATTTTCATGCCGGTTGGGACTGCAGGCACTGTTAAAGGCGTTCATCAGCTTGAATTGCAGCAGGATATTGGCGCACAAATTATCTTAGGAAACACCTATCACTTATACCTCCGTCCAGGCACTTCGCTTCTTGAACAAGCCGGTGGATTGCATCGTTTTATTGGTTGGAATGGGCCGGTTTTAACCGACAGCGGTGGTTATCAAGTATTTTCCTTAAGTGATATTCGAAAAATAAAAGAAGAAGGAGCAACTTTTAGCAGCCACATAGATGGTTCGAAGCACCTTTTTAGTCCAGAAAATGTGATGGATATTCAAAGGAGTATTGGTGCCGACATAATGATGGCTTTTGATGAATGCACCCCCTACCCTTGCGATTATAAATATGCTCGGGAATCGATGGAATTAACGCACCGCTGGCTGGAAAGATGTATAGCTCATTTTGATGCTTCCACCCCGAAATATGGTTACAAACAGCTTCTTTTTCCAATAATTCAAGGAAGCACGTATCCCGACTTGCGAAAAAAATCGGCTGAATATATTGCATCCACAAACCGTGAAGGTTATGCCATCGGTGGTTTGAGTGTAGGTGAACCACATGCAGATATGTATGCGATGACAGATTTGGTAACCGATATTTTACCTATCCAAAAGCCGCGATACCTCATGGGGGTAGGTACCCCTGCAAATCTTCTAGAGAGTATTTCCCGCGGCATTGACATGTTTGATTGTGTAATGCCTACCAGAAATGCACGAAATGGGATGTTATTTACGAGAGAGGGAATTATTAACCTTCGAAATGAAAAGTGGAGAAGCGATTTGTCGCCCATTGATACTGAAAGCGAATTAGCCCTTGATCAGCACACAAGTAAAGCCTATTTGGCTCACTTAATTCGAAATAAAGAAATGCTTGGTGCTCAAATCGCCAGCATCCATAACCTTCATTTTTATCTCTGGTTGGTGAAAGAAGCTCGAAAGCACATACTGGCAGATACTTTTGAGCCGTGGAAGGAAGAAATGCTAGTTAAGGTTCAACGTAAACTTTAGCATTTCAAGTTTTTCGTAGCTTGCAGTATGAAGATATCAGCTGTAATTATATTCCTTTATCTTTTAGTTTATCAAGCCTATAGTCAAACTATTGGCTTCACACCCAGTTGGGCCAAAGAGGTAGTTTGGTACCAAATATTTCCTGAAAGATTTAGAAATGGGGACCTATCGAACGACCCGCCACTTGCAAGCCAGTTTCACGCTTGGCCCCACGATACGGTTTCGGCGTGGCAAATACACCCTTGGACAAGCGATTGGTATGCCTTACAGCCGTGGGAAAAAGCCAATGGTAAATCGCTCAACTACAACATTACCCGAAGGCGATATGGAGGAGACTTGCAGGGCATTATCGATCAACTGCCTTATCTGAAGCAATTAGGTATTTCGGCAATCTACTTAAACCCGATTTTTTGGTCACCCAGCCACCATAAATACGATGGCTTCATGTATCATCATGTCGACCCCTATTTAGGTCCAAATCCCAAAGCAGATATTGCACAAATAGCGAAAGAAACCTATCATGACCCCTCCACTTGGACCTGGACATCTGCAGATACCCTTGCCCTGAGCCTGATTAAAAAGTGTCACGCTCTGGGCATTCGTATTATCTTCGATGGCGTTTTTAATCACCTCGGCAGTGGTAGCCCACCGTTTCAAGATATCTTAATCAACCAACAAAATTCTGCTTATCGCGACTGGTTTATGATAAAAAGCTGGAACGACTCTGTAGCTGGAACTTCTTTTGCTTACGACGGGTGGTTTGGCGTGCCCAGCCTTCCCGAAATCAAAGAAGATAAGTTCGGCATCGTTGATGGCCCTCGCCAATACATACTCGCTAGCACCGAGAGGTGGATGAATCCTAAAAACGGTGACCTCAGCTATGGTATCGACGGTTGGCGATTGGATGTGGCCTTTTGTGTAGACCATGCCTTTTGGAAATGGTGGCGAAAAGAAGTTCGGCGTATTAATCCGGAGGCCTATCTAACGGCAGAAGTAATTGACGAGCTACCTAAAGTAAAGCCGTATTTGCAAGGCGATGAATTCGATGCCATCATGAATTACAATTTCGCATTTGCCTGTGCCGACTTTTTCGTCAGCGAAAAAACCAGAATATCTGCATCTGATTTCGTTGCACAACTCGACAATTTACGGAGCGCATATGCCGAGGAAGTTTCGTTCGTTCAACAAAATTTGTTTGGTAGCCACGACTCCAACCGACTCAATTCGCACATCGTGAATAAGGATTTTGCACGTTATGCGAACTGGGGAGACTATTTTGGTAAGTCGAGAAGCGAAAACCCTGCTTACCAAACCCGCAAACCAACTGAGGAAGAATACAACATACAAAAGCTGTTCGCAGTATTTCAAATGTGCTATCTCGGTGCCCCCATGATTTACTACGGTGACGAAGCAGGCATGTGGGGTGCAAACGACCCTGACTGCCGAAAGCCCATGGTTTGGTCGGATTTGACCTATACTGACGAAATTTTCAAAGCAGATGGTTCAAAATACGCGCAGCCTCAACCTGTTTCCGTTCGGAAACAAACTTTTGAGCACTACCAAAAACTTATTCAAATACGGAATTCAGAAAAAGCGTTACAGCTAGGTACACTCGACTGGGCAATTGTATTAGACGACAAGGAAATAATCGGATTTAAACGAAGCTTCCAAGGCGAAGAAGTACTCGTTCTGGTGAACAACAGTACTTCAGACCAACTTCTCCCACTCAGTTTAGCAGGAAATTGGAGAGATTTATACGCCAATGTTCCCGTAAATCTGAAGAAAAAACTACCCATCTCTGCCAAGGGTTTTTACATTCTTAAAAAACAACGATAGTTCGCTATCTCATGAAAAAACTACTTTTTTGCTTTTTGTTCTTCCCGCTATTCAGTGTTGCCCAACGCGAAGGTACCATTCAAACCGACCGAGTAGGTGAAGCCCTAAGTCCTCTTACAATTGGCAAAAACTACTTACAAATTCAATCGGGCTATTTGCTTAGCCGCATTCAACAAATTACCGTAAACGATGAAACAGCAAGCGGAATGGCAGGCAATTGGCAGTTGCGGTTTGGAATCACCCGAAAGAGTGAGCTGAATATTGGTTTTATTGCCGACAGAAGAGATGTTGAGGCGCTTTCCTCTGGGGGGAATGTCACTTTAGTGGCTGTTCGAAGATTGCCAGGCTATTCAAGTGGTCTTCATCAGATGGATATAGGATTCCGACATAATTTTTTCACTATCAGTGAAAGGTCATACAACTTAGGCCTGTTGGTTTCCTCATCAATTTTTGTGAACCCGTTCAATAGTCGTTTTGACTACCTTGTAGGAAGGGCCATGTTATTAGGCAGTACCGACATTGGTAGTAAGGTATATGCTACCGGAAATATTGGATTTAACTGGGCACAGCAAGTAAATGTCCCCGACTTTGTGTATTTGGTCAATTTCAAGTTCGACATGGGACGCAACGTTGGCTTGTATGTAGAAACCCGGAACGACATAAGTTTATCAACCAATGGGCCCGGAAGAGGTCAACTTGGTAGTGGCGTAATCTGGCGCTTTGCACCAAACTTTCAATTTGACCTAGGTGGGGGTTGGTGGCGGGAAAATACTTTCGGATTGATTTACAATCAATGGTATTTAACTACCGGATTTAGCTGGAAAATTAAAGCTTTACCAAACAAACCTAATAGCTGAAGTATCACAGTATGAACATAAAAAAGGGCGCTTTCGCGCCCATTGCTTTATTCAATGATTCTGAACAGTCGACTCCAGCGAATTTTATTGAAGAAACTCGCATTGTAGTCGAGGCTTAACCACACAAAAACTGCTTTACCCACTACGTGATCTTCTGGTACAAATCCCCAATACCTACTATCTAAGCTGTTATGGCGGTTATCGCCCATCATCCAATAATAGTCCATTTTGAATGTGTAGGAAGTAGTAGGTTCCCCATTGATGTAAATCTTTCCATCTCTGACATCCACTGTATTTTTCTCATATACTTCTATTGCCCTTCTGTAAATGTTCAGGCTGTTGGTATCGAGTGGCATCGCAACTCCTTTTTTGGGGAGCACAATTGGTCCATAATTATCTAAGTTCCAAGGGTAGAATTTGGTGTAAGGAAATACCTCTTCGGTGTAATAATTTTTTGGAGCATTATACGGTTCAATAAACTGAACATTCGCAAACCCCTTTACTTTGGCAGCATTTTCACGTGTGAGATTCAATAAAAAATCACCTTCTGCCGAGATAGCTCCCCCTTCAGTAATGTCTAACTTTTCGAGCGTTTTTGGATTGAAACCAGTCCCGTCGGTTTTTACATGGTATTTGAACTGACTTCGTTCTGGTTGGTCAACCGCTTTGCCATTAATAAACACAACCCTATCGCGAATCTCCAACGTATCACCAGCAATTCCAACGCATCGTTTAATGTAATTATCCTGCTTATCGACGGGACGAAAATCCTCCATGGGATAATTGAATACTACCACGTCGTTGTTTTTTATTTCGCCAAATCCAGGAAGCCTATTGTACCCCAATTTGATCCACTCTAAGTACGACTTTGTGCCTACTATTGGAAGCGTATTGTGTGCAAAAGGAAAACTGAGCGGCGTCATGGGCATGCGCGGCCCATAACTCAATTTGCTCACAAAAAGGAAATCACCAACCATCAGGGATTTTTCCATCGAAGGTGTAGGGATGGTATACGCCTCAATCATAAAGGTGCGTATGAGTGTAGCCGCAATTACCGCGAATACGATTGCTTCTACCCATTCACGGGTTTTCGATTTCGGTTTAGCGCTTTTCTTTTTTTGCCAAAATTTCCACTGCATTATTTCTAAACTTAGGGTTTTAAGTGGGGAACTGGCTCAGAACGCAGGTTCTCCGTTTTTATTTCCTCGATATTGACGCCTACCCCATGATTGTAGACCAATTTACCACCTAACCATCCACCATAGAGCATCACAATTACAGCAACTGAGTAAGCGCCAATAAATACTTTATTTTCACTTACCGACATGGTATTACGGCGAAGTAGTTTCCATATGAACAAGGTAGCCATTAACCAAACCGTGATATAGCCTACGGTTTCATGACTTTCTACCGCTGCATGAGCAGTCGTACTCAACTGAAGACGGTCTTCCTCCCATCCTCCCGAAATTACAGCCAAACCAGCTCCCGCAGCTCCTCCCAAAAGCATCCAAAACGACATTTCGCGAAATAATTCTTGCTTTCGCAACAACCATAACAACTCAAAAGCTATTCCTACAATGAGCAAAGCAATTGGGAAATGCGTAAAAAAAGGATGAAATGGAGTGCTCATTAGCCCATAAACTTGGATAGATCTAATCCAGGAATATTCGGAATTAGACCGTCAGTTCCCTTTTTAAACTCTTCTTTGTAGGTTCGGTGTGCTTCACGCAGAGCATTATTAACTGTAGCTAGAATAGCTTCTTCAAGCATTGCCTTGTTTTCAGGCTTCAATAGATCTGCGTTCAGTTCAATTGACTGAATGTGTTTATTGACCGTACTAGTAACTTTTACCGCATCATCGTTACCACTTGCGGTAACGGTCATACGGTCACATTTTGCTTTTACATCACCAACAGCATCCTTGAGCTTGTTGATTTTATCCATCATGCCAAATAAATCAAACATATGTCTTGTTTTATCCTTTTCGGAAGTTCAAAAATAAGCTAAATATCACTTTCGAATTGTTAAGTATTGAAATCAATTCGAAGCTTATGTCCAAGGGCTACCATATCGTCGTAAACCTTATCGTTCAGGGGTATTCCTTTTGTTTTGCGCTCATGGTAATGTACCTTTTCTGGCTCTCCATGCACAAGGACAGGTTCATTAGGATTAATGGGTTCTGACGACTTAAATCGATCTATCCAAGTATCAATAGCCTCATAGTATTCATCCAATTCGCGGAAAGCATCAATTTTCATCGCCCCAACGAAATGTCCAATCCCCTCGCCTACAGGATTTGCTGGCGGCTGTAAAAACGAAACAAATGGAGGTACCCAAGGCCCGAAATTAGCCCCCGAAAGCACTCCACTCAATAGGTCTGCGATCGCCCCCAAGCCATACCCTTTATGAGAACCATGATCTGAATCACTGCCTAAGGGGAGTAGCATACCTCCTTTTCGTAAAACAGAAGGATCTGTGCTCGCTTGACCTTGCGCGTTTACCGCCCAACCCTCGGGTATAGCAGTGCCTTTGCGTTCGGCAATTTCAAGCTTTCCATTTGCAGCTGCTGAGCTCGCCATGTCGAAAACGAGTGGCTCAAATCGACGTGCGGGAAAAACCCAACAGTGTGGGTTGGTACCTAACAGTTTTTCTTTGCTTCTCGTGGGTGCAACCAAAGGGCTTGCATTAGTCATCGACATACCAATCATGTGATGCGGTACAGCTTTCATGGCATGATATGCTGCAATTCCGAAATGATTCGAGTTTTTGATGCTAATCATACCCACCCCAGTAGCTGTGGCCTTTTTTATCGCAATATCCATGGCCTTAGCAGCCACGATTAAACCCAACCCACGGTCACCATCTACTGTACCAGCTGCTAAGTTATCGCGCACTAATCGCACCTTTGGGGTAGGATTAATGCGGCCGGCTTCCCACAAACGCACATAACCCGAAAGCCGAGCTACTCCATGCGAATCAATGCCTCGTAGATCGGCCTCAAGGAGTACATCTGTGGCCAAATATGCATCGTCGTTGGAGTGACCCATACGAACAAAAACCTCACTTACAAAAGCCCACAACTGTTGTTCGCTAACTAACTTATATCCTTCTGTCATGCTATTTCGCCCCATCCATTGGCCAACACATCGGCGATGTGCATGGTTTTCAATTTAATTCCATTTTTTTTGATGTAACCGTCGAGCTGCATTAAACAAGATAAATCGGCTGAAACTAAAATTTCGGCATCCGTATCAACGGCACATTGTACTTTTTGTTCGGCCATAGCGACCGAAATAGCTTCGTTTTTTACGGAAAAAGTACCGCCAAACCCGCAGCAAACCGTACTATCTTTTATTTCAATTAATTTCAATCCGCGTACTTGTTTCAATAACTGACGTGGCTCGGGGTAAATTGAACATTCACGTAAAGCTGAACAAGCATCGTGATAAGTCACCGTATGCTCAAAAACAGCGGGCAGCTTACTAATGTCTAAAAATTTGAAAATGAATTCAGAAAATTCATACGTATTGCGTTGGAGCTGCTTGAATTGATTATGTACTGCAGAATTATGAAATAAATCATGGTAGTAATTCCGCATCATTCCCGTGCAAGAACTAGATAACACTACCAAAGGACGATTATTCGGAAAATCACGCAAACATTTTTCACCTACTGCTTTTGCTTCTTCCCAATAGCCTGCATTAAAAGCTGGCTGACCACAACAGGTTTGATTTTCATTGTAGTGAACTTCACAACCTAATTTTTCAAGAACTTTAATTGCATTAAATGCCGTTTCGGGATAAATCTGGTCCACAAAACAGGGCACAAACAGGTCAATCTGCATGCTTAACCTCGATGAATTTTAAAATTTGGAATGCGGCGCATCAAGAGTATTCCAAGTACAAAAAAGATGGCTAAGCTCAATGCGGAATTCCGCATGGTACCTGTTAACTCGTTGATGAAACCGAACGCAAAAGTACCGAATACGATGGCAAGTTTTTCGGTCACGTCATAGAAAGAGAAATAACTTGCATGATTGGGTGTTTCGTCGGGTATGAGTTTCGCATACGTACTTCTCAACAAAGCCTGCATCCCTCCCATCACTGTGCCCACTACTGCTGCAAGCGCATAAAACTGGTATTCGCTGTTCACGAGATAAGCAGCTATACAGATTCCCAGCCAAACAAAAATCCCAATGAGCAAGGTGTAAATATTGCCGATTTTGGACGAGATTTTTGAGAACAAGAAAGCTCCGGCAATACCAATAAACTGAATGGTGAGCACAGTTGCAATGAGTTTTTCGGTGCCCAGCTTCAGCTCATCGGAGCCAAAAAGTGTAGCCAGATACATGACCGTTTGTAATCCAGCACTCGTGAAGAAAAAGGCCAGCAAATACATTTTTATTTTGGGCTGATTTCTCAGTTCTACCCAAACCTTTTTTAATTCCTTAAAGCCATTGGCCAACAAGCCGCTGTGTAAATCGCCCAACGCTTTTTCTTTGGGTAATTTCCATAAAGTGAGTTGCGCGAATCCGATCCACCAAATGCCAACCGTTACAAATGCGTATCGCGTGGCCATGCCTTTATAATATGATAAAGCCTCCTCTTGAGCCATTAGTTCTGGCAAACCTTGGGCAACTAGGCTTGCTGTTTTTCCTTCTACGTCGAAGATTAGCCCAGGAAAAAGTATAACCACGAGCTGAAGGATTAAAAGGATGATACTACCCGTATACCCATAGGCGTAGCCCCTGGCGCTCACTTCGTCGTATCGATCTTCGGTTACTATTTCGGGCAAAAAGGAATTGTAATATATAACGCTTCCCGCCCAGCCAAAAGCAGCCAAAAGAAATAAGGCCAAACTCAAGCCCACCGTTTCGGGGGTAACCCAATACATAGAAGCACAGCTCAACGCTCCAATCAAAGCAAAGATGCCGAGCATTCGCTTTTTCAAGCCCCCGTAATCAGCTACGCCAGATAGCAATGGGGTTACGAAACTTACCAGTAAATAGGCAATACTTAAAGTGTAACTGTAGGCTGCCGAACTCACGATTTCGCGACCGAACAGCTCCACATTATATACATCTGCCTCAGTAGATGCCCCTCGAGCAATAGCTGCCGAGCGTGTAATTGAATCGTAATAAATAGGAAAAACGGCCGTGGTGATAGAAAGATTATACACCGAATTGGCCCAGTCGTACATGCACCAAGCACGTATTTGTTTAGGGTCGTTTAGTTGTGCCATTACTTCAAATGTAGGTCGTTTCGTTGAATTTCAATCGAGTCTTTGAAAATTCCGAATGTAGTCCAGTTTAGGTACTTTTAAAGTATGCTTACTTCGGCACTCTTGATGGTACGGCCAGCAGCTTTCGGGTTCAATCCCGAAACGGCCAACTCCAATATATTCCAGCAGAAAATTGAATCATCACGTATCGCCCCATTGGCTGTGGCTGAGTTTGATCAAGCCGTTTCTAAGATTCGGACTTCAGGCAAAAATGTACTGGTGCTTGAAGACACCCCAGATCCTGTAAAGCCTGACGCAGTTTTTCCGAATAACTGGTTCTGTACACTTCCTACTGGCGAACTACTATTCTTCCCCATGGCCTCAAGCAATAGAAAGTTGGAAGTACGGGATGATCTCCCGCAATTTTTGAACGATCATGGTTATACAATTAAACGTCTTATTGATCTCCGCTCCCGGTTGGCACCTGATATGGTTTTAGAAGGTACTGGAAGTTTAGTTTTTGACCATATCCATAAAACAGTTTTTGCTACAGTATCGAGTAGAACCAACGAAGAAGCTGTTCGAGTAGTAGCAAAGCTAGTCAACTATACTGCGCACATTGCTTGGGCAGAAAGTAGTTTCAGTGAAGAGATATACCATACTAACGTTTTGCTGGCTCTATCGCCTTCGTTGGCTGTATGCTGCACGGATTGGCTTAAACCCGGAAAACACAAAGACGATTTTCTCGAAGCCTTGCATAAAAACAACCGTAAAACCATCCACATCAGCGAAGCGCAAGCCCGTAATTTTGCAGCGAACATGCTTTTTGTACCCACCAGACACGAGCTAAAGCTTATTGCTAGCAGTACTGCTTGGGGTGCTTTAACTGAGGAACAGCGTCAACAAGTGTCGGATGCCGCTACACCTTTACTTCTCGACATACCAACCATTGAAACAGTGGGCGGTGGCAGTGCAAGATGTATGCTCGCTGAAATTTATTTGCCCGAGTTACCGAAATAACGTCGACTAAAAAGGAGTAGGCCGAAACTTTCGCTCGGACGCTTTTCGGTCCATTTGTGATGTGCTCTGTGAGCGCGTTGCAAGGCCCTAAAATAACTAAATCGTGTAGTTGCCCATCCCCTCACCCGCCGGTGCACCAGCATATCGTGTAAAAAGAAATACAATACTCCGTAGAAAGAGATTCCCAACCCTAACCAGAAACCAACACCAAAATCGTTCACCCCCCCAAGAAGCAGAAAGATCCCAGTTCCGCCAAATATGAGGGTAAACACATCATTGCGTTGAAAAAAACCCTTTCCTGGCTTATGATGGCTTTCGTGGATGAACCAGAGCGGGCCGTGCATAAGCCAGCGATGAATCGCCGCCGATATCAGCTCTGTACCAAAAAACCCAAGTAAAAACCAAATTGTATTTATCACGAAGCTTCGCTAACGATAGACAACATTTCCTTCAAGTCGGCAATGATGCGTACATTAACCGGAACTATCAGGTCTGAATCGTTGGTTAATGTGCCGCCAGTGGCGTATATCACCGATTCCGGGAAACTTTTACTCAATTTATCGAGATAGGTCGACCCCGACTCACCACCTAATAACGGAGCAGTAATGACGGTAAACAAATAGTCGGGGCTGTATACCCGGTATACCGTCGACAAATCATTAAAGGGCACATTTGCGCCGATGTAGGCTACCCTGCCGCCTCTGGCACGAATGGCATAATTCGCAAACAATAATCCGATCTCGTGAAACTCGCCTTCTGGAAGAAACAGCATGAACTTTTTCGACCATATGTCCGAAAGATTCTGTTGGCCGTCGATGGCTACAATGAGTTTTTGTCGAACAATATTGGTGATAAAATGCTCGTGGGCCGGATTGATAGAACCCGTTTGCCACATTATCCCAATCGTACGAAAAAATGGAAAAATCAAATTCATCATTGTTTTTTCCAGCCCCATTTGTAAGATACTCTTGTTCAACAATTGCTCAAATGCGGCCTCATTCAACTCAAGCATGGTAAGTGTGAGTGCTTGCAATTGGTTTTCGTAATCGCTCTTTTCTTGGGATAATTTCAAAACCTCCTGCATGAGTGTTTCAGCATCCATGGAGGCTATTTCAGAAATTTTGTAGCCATTTCGATTCAAAAGGCTCACGTTGAGCAACTTTTTCAAGTCGGATTCATCATAGTAACGTATGTTCGTATCGGTACGCTTGGGCGTAATCATGCCATAACGCTGCTCCCAGATACGTAACGTATGCGCTTTGACGCCCGTCAACGATTCAATTTCCTTTATGGAGAAATAATTCAAAACATCCACAGTTTAAAACTGCGCAGCAATTGCGTTCGCTTATACACAATTTGCAAACGCTGTCAATCCAGTAACATCATTGTGGCCATCTTGTTTTGCCCAAAGCAAGAAAGTTTGAAAATACCGCATTAAGGGTAGATTACCCGCAATGGCTTACTCACCCACTTCTCGTTTTTTTGGTAAAACCGGTAAGGTAGCATTGCATCTGCACCTGCATAACCGATACCCACCCTTGGCCCAGAAATCAACTCCATTCCCAACTTGGGTATTCCTTCTTCTAACAATTGAAGTTGGCCATCAAAAAACGAAGCGCGGTTCAATCCTAGATCAATAGCCATAGCCTCACAAACCCTACCAGGACCGGTTGTAAGCTGGCCAATATTTTTACACTTAATTCGACTGGCCCACATCAGTTCAATTCCTTCTACCGGCTCAACTGAACGAATTAATACTGCTTGTGGATCGTTGAGGGCACCACAAACCACATTCAGCATATTGTGTATACCATAGCAGCGGTACACGTAAATGGTCCCTGGCGCTGCATAAATGGCTTCATTCCTAGCAGTTCTTCTCCCCGCAAAGGCGTGCGAACCTCTGTCGGTTATGCCGGCATACGCTTCCGTTTCGGTAATTCGCGCCAAAAGTAGCCCTTTGGATGTGTTATGCCGCAAATATTTACCGAGCAGTAGTTTTGCCATCTCCACTGCACCCACCTCAAAGAAAGAAGAATCGACTAGTTTCATCCAATCACTGCCATGGTAGATGTAGAACGAGCTATGAGTTCCCACTCTCCTTGAGCATTCAGAACCCAAATTTCGCTTTCGCAAAAATGAAGTCGCGAACCAGCTTTTTTTACTTGACCTATGGCTTTTAGCCTGCTGCCAATACCCGGCTTGTAGTACATGATATTGATATCGGCCGTAACCACATGTTTGTCTAATGGAGTTAAGGAATATGCGGCAAAACCTGCTACTATATCAGCTACCGTGGCTGTTACCCCTCCATGGAGGAAACCAAGCTGTTGGCGAGTGAATTCTGGCAAGTCCATCTCACCTTCAATTCGTCCAGGCTCAATACGTGTTAAGCTAAATCCGATATGATGCATGAAGTGCTGACCTTCCAATTTTTTCAGGATGTCGTTTCTTCTAATTTCGAATAGGTTGTCGCTCACAGAAAATTAACTTTAAAACACAAAGGTAAAGTGCGTTTACTCTTGAAATTGCGATAAATATGCTATTATTGCGACTACTCTAATCTACTCTCTGCATGAAAATGATGAATCTGGTGAAAGCCGCACTTTTTGTCGTAATTGTGGTGCTTTCGTACTTCCTGATTGAGACCATTGCTGAACCAATCCGATTTGAAAAAGAAAAAAATCGGCGGTATGCAGCTGTTATCGAAAGACTCAAGAACATTCGTACCGCACAACTGGCTTATCGCGATGTGAAGGGTGAATTTGCCGATGATTGGGACAAATTGCTTGATGTCATCAAAAACGATAATCTTCGATTCATTAAAGTAATCGGTAACCCCGACGACTCGACGGATATTTTGAAGGGTATTGAATACGACACCATTTATGTACCCATTATCGATACATTTTTTGTAGGCATTAATGTAGATTCACTTCCATTCATTCCGTACGCTGAACCAGAGAAATTTTCAATTACAGCTGGTAAAGTCCGTAAAGGAAGTGTAGAAGTCAATGTATTTGAAGTTATTGACACCAAACCTTACGACCCAAGAAAAACCTTGAAAGTGGGTTCAATGACAGATGCAAACTTCTCTGGCAACTGGGAATAAATTGGAAAAACTACAAAAACAAGTTCCAGGTTTCGATCCTGGCAAAACTCACGAATACACATTGGCCATTGTCCTCAAGGACGATGGCTATTCTTTTTGTATTGCCCAATCGTCAAGTTTATTGGCTCAGCAGCTTGTTGCGGCGCCATGGGACAAGAGTCTCTCGAACAGCCATCCTACAGAAAAGATCCAGTGGTTGGTAAAAAATTACCCGCAACTCAGCGGATGGTACGATAGGGTTTTATTTGCAACAGACCCTGCTCGTTTCACACCGGTACCTACAGCTGTATATCAAGATGGCACCGGTACAGACTATTTCGAAACGGTTTTTAGGCGAGAATCAGGCGAGCAACTCAATCGAGAACGTTTGACTCAATCTGAAATTGAGCTGATTTATGCCCTACCAACAGGACTCAGCAACAGCATACGCTTACAATTCCCGTCGGCAAGTCTGCGTACAATTGCAGGAATTCTTAGTGAACATTGGCAGAGTAGTATCAGCACAGATAGCCAATTCATTCTTTGGCCAGATGGGGATAGCTTAACCATATGGGTTTACAAGGGCAAAAAATTACAGTACATTAATCGATTCTTTGCTCCTGGCACTGACGATTGGTTATACCACCTACTCAATGTAAAAAAACAACTTGAGTTGGAAGAGTTCACGTTGTTTACACGCAGTTCAGGAGGTGGTATAGATGCCCGTGAACAAGTGTTACGTGATTTTTTTGGAGATCTAACCACACTTTCGCCTGGTATCTCCCAAATTCCTGAAACCCTAGAGCTTACACCGGCTGAAAAACATCGCTTTTATGAGGTTTTAACCTTAGTATGCGCATCATAAGCGGTATTCATAAAGGAAGACAGCTTCAGGCCCCGGGAAAACTACCTGTACGTCCAACAACCGACAGGGCCAAGGAAGCTCTTTTCAATTACTTAGCTCATCGATTCGACCTTGAGGAGGTCAGCGTACTCGATTTATTCGCTGGAACTGGGAATATCAGTTACGAATTTGCCTCCCGCGGCACCAAATCGATACTTGCGGTTGATATTCACCCCGCTTGTATTAGCTATATCCGTTCAACAGCTAGTGCGCTGGGAATGAACCAACTTGAAACCAAACAAGTAGATGTATTTAAATGGATAGCCAAAAGTCAAGGACAATGGGATCTTATTTTTGCCGACCCTCCTTACGCGCACGCATCTTTAAAAGAACTACCCGGAATGGTGCTAAATAATGGGCTCTTAAAAGAAGATGGCCTTTTAATACTGGAACATCCTAGCCATCATAACTTTGAAAGCGAAAGCTGTTTTGTTGAGGCAAGGGCGTATGGCCAATCGGTTTTTAGTATATTCAGCCCCGAAGTGAGTTCACAATGAAGCGCATTGCACTTTTTCCAGGTTCGTTCGATCCAATAACCAACGGACATGTTGACATCATACAACGTGCACTGCACATTTTTGATGAAGTAGTTATTGGTATAGGTCAAAATAGTGCAAAATCATATTTATTTGACTTAGCCCAACGCAAAGCTTGGATAGAAGAAGTATTTGCTTCCGAGCAAAAAATACGTGTGGAGGTATACGAAGGACTAACAGTACGTTATGCCAGTTCGATAGGCGCTTCCTTTATCATACGGGGGTTGCGTAATGCGCCTGATTTTGAATATGAGAAAAGCATCGCACAGTTCAACAAGGCAATGCACGGAGTTGATACTGTCTTGTTTTTTACCGAGCCGGCACTATCCCCTATTTCTTCGACTATCGTGCGCGACATTATTAAAAATGAAGGTGACGTGAGCCCTTTTGTCCCACCTGCCGTACGAATTACGAAGAAAATTCAAAGCGAGCTCAATCAGCGCTAAGCCAAAACTGAAGTAGGCTTGCAATAGAGGCATAGGTGTTTGCCATAACTTCTGGCAGTTCGTTTTTACCGAACCATCTCACCTCTGTAATTCCTTCCTCAAGCTGAGGTTTTGGGGTTCCCTGAAAACTCGTCTCCATCTGATACCAATGGCTGTGTTTTAGTGCCATTGCTCCTTGAAATTGATACGTATGGTACGTAGTTGCGATGAATTTTTTTAGGTGAAGCCCATTCACACCGCACTCTTCTTCCACCTCTCGAACAGCCGCCGCTTCGAACGACTCTCCTTTCTCCACTTTACCTTTGGGCAAATCCCATTTTCCAAATCGTTTAATAAATAGCAATTCATCCTTGCGCGTTACCAACCCTCCCGCTGCATCGATATTGCGGTAGGTTGCCGAAAAATTTTCAAAGCACTTTGTCGGTTCTTTTACCATCGCATAAACAGCCAAAAGAGCCGCATCTTCTTCTAACCGTTTAGCCCAAAGGCTTAAATTTTCTAAACGGGGCTCATGTAAAACAATGTGCCCACGAACAGCACTTCCTTTTTTCTCTTGAACAAGGAACAAGGGCTTTTCATTAATGAAGATTTGATACATTTGCGCTGTGAAAAAGACTGATGAGACTGCTCTGCAAGTTGCAAAACTTTTGCTGGAAATTAAAGCTGTAAAACTTTCTCCCGACGAACCATTTAAATGGGCAAGCGGTTGGAATTCGCCGATTTATTGCGATAATCGCATTACCCTGTCATACCCCAAAATACGCACTTATATCCGGCAGCAATTATCCGAAACTATTCGGCAGCAATTGGGTGTAGTAGATATAATTGCAGGTGTTGCTACAGCCGGCATTCCGCAGGCGGCATTGGTTGCAGAAGAGATGGGTTTGCCTTTAATTTACGTGCGTTCGAGCGCCAAAGAACATGGCATGGGCAATCAAATAGAAGGGGTCATTCGCCCTGATGCCACGGTTGTCGTTATTGAAGACCTCATCAGTACTGGCGGCAGTAGCATGAAAGCAGTTGAAGCCATTCGTGACGCGGGTATGAACGTCAAAGCTATTTTAAGCACCTTTACGTACGAATTCCCTCAATCGGCCAAGTTATTTAAAGAAAACAAGGTGCCTCTTTACAGCTTGAGTAACTACAGTATGTTGCTGCAAGTAGCAAAAGAAGAAAATTACATACGCGAAGAAGATCTGGAAAAACTAAATGCTTGGAGGGAAAAGCCAGAACTGTGGATGAAGGACTAACGTCCTTACGCATCAGCTCAATTTCTCGCAATAGTATCGGCAAGCAGATAGAGTGCTGCCATGCGTATGGCTACGCCATTCTCCACCTGGTTTAGGATTATGCTTTGTTCACCGTCTGCTACGTCGCTCGTTAGCTCGACACCCCGATTGATGGGCCCTGGATGCATTATGGTGATGTCTTTACCAATCTCTTTTAAAAGTTCTTTATTGATTCCAAATTGTAACGTGTATTCCCGCAATGATGGGAAATATTTGGTTTGTTGTCTTTCTAGCTGAATCCGAAGCACATTGGCCACGTCGCACCATGCTAAAGCCGTTTTTACATTGTGTTCTACACGCACTCCCAATTCCGACATGTAACGAGGCATTAAGGTAGTGGGTCCACATACCATTACTTCGGCACCAAGTTTTTGTAAGCAAAATATATTGCTCATAGCCACGCGAGAATGAAGTATATCGCCAATTATGGCCACTTTCAAACCCGCAACATGCCCAAATTTTTCGCGAATCGAAAATGCATCTAACAGGGCTTGTGTAGGATGTTCATGAGCGCCATCACCGGCATTAATCACGCGAGCATCGATATTGTTGGCTAAAAACTGGCAAGCTCCGGGGCTGCTGTGTCGCATGACCACCATATCTACCTTCATCGCCAAAATATTCTTGACCGTATCGATCAGTGTTTCGCCCTTGGAGACAGATGAACCTGAGCTTGAAAAATTGACCACATCGGCCGATAGCCTTTTCTCGGCTAATTCAAACGAAAGGCGGGTTCTTGTGCTGTTCTCAAAAAAGATATTGGCGATGGTGATGTCGCGGAGCGAGGGAACCTTTTTGATCGGCCGGTTGATAACGTCTTTAAAATTATCAGCGGTATTAAAGATGAGTTCTATGTCATCGGCGGTAAGCTCCTTGATGCTGATTAAATGTCGTGTACTAAGTGCTTGTGCCATTATTGCGAAACTATCCAGACGTTATCATTACCATGTTCTTCTTTCCATTCTACCAGTACCTTTTCTGAATCGGTGGTATTTACACGTTTGCCCAAAAAATCGGGCTTAACAGGAAATTCTTGGGTAAACCGGCGCTCGATGAGCACCAATAATTCTACGCGGGCTGGCCTCCCAAAATCAATAAGGGCATCTAGCCCTGCCCGGATGGTACGCCCAGTGTACAACACGTCGTCAATAAGAACAACCTCTTTGCCTTCTATACTGAAATTAATTCTGTTCTCACTTGGAATTAGCGGTTTTTCGTTCCTCCGAAAATCGTCGCGATAGAAAGTGACGTCTAACAATCCAAAAGTGATCTGTTTATGCGTAATAATTTCGAGTTTACGGTGAATTCGTTCAGCCAATCGTGCGCCACGGGGTTGCAGGCCAATTAAAACCGTATTGGTAAAATCACCGTGTCGTTCAACCAACTGTGCGCACAACCTGTCGATGATGATAGGCAGCTGAGCTGGTTCAAGTATTAAACGGCGGTCGTTCATAGTTCTGACAGTGCTAATATAGCATCAAAATGTGTCTTCGAAACCGGCATGACCGATAATCGGCTATGGCGCACAAGTGTTAAGTCGACGAATTGGGGATCTGCCTTCAGTTGCTTAAGAGTTACAGGATTCTTCAATTTTCTCACGGGCTCTACCTCCACCGCCAGCCAACGTTCATCCGTTGTAGTTGGATCAGGGAAGTGTGCGGCCGAAATACGAGCTAATCCAACGATTTCTTGACCGATATTACTGTGATAGAACAAGGCCAAATCACCTACCTGCATCTCACGCAGATTATTACGTGCTTGATAATTCCGAACGCCATCCCAAATGCCTTTTTTATCTGCTTCTAGCCTATCGTAGCTGTAAACATCGGGTTCCGATTTCAAAAGCCATAGATTCATCGGGGCAAAAATAAGGATAGCAAACTGCGGAAATCAATTCTTCAGAAAAAAATGAGCTGCTTGTAATTTTTTTCAATTCAAAGGCACTAATGTGCTAAACTTAAAATCAAATGATGAGAATCGTCCTTGTTCTTTTATTGCTGGTGTTTGGACAAGCTAAAGCCCAAACCAATTCTTTGTTGTGGGAAGTAAGTGGCAACGGCTTAAAAAAGCCTTCCTACCTCTATGGCACGTATCACCTGTTGCGAAGTAGTTTAGTAGATGAGTACCCCGAAGTGAAAAGAGCACTCAAAAAGTCGAAAACCGTAGTCGTAGAAACCGAACTCGACTCAAGTAAAATGATGGCGTTGAGTGCCCAAATGATTTCGCCAGACGGACCTGCTTGGACCAAAAAACTCAGTTCATCAGAAAGTGCTCAACTGGATTCCTTACTGAAACGCTACTTTGGAGCCGACTTAAATCAATTTTCAATACTTCGACCTTCTGCCATCAATACCATGCTGGCGATGGGGCTTACGCAAGAGGCGCTATCAGATACCTTACCCGATTTTAAAGGCCCCACCTTAGATCAATGGTTTGCAGCTCAAGGCAAGAAAAAGAACCGCAAGCTAGTTTCGTTAGAAACTCTAGAGGAACAATTCGCGCTGCTTTACACCCAAACCAGTACCGATAGCCAACTGGTTGATTTGAAAAATGCGCTAAAGGTAATTCAAAGCACAGGTCCTGAGTCAAGGCGATTGTGTTTAGCGTATTTGAAGCAAGACTTGGCTGAGCTAGAGAAAATTGCTCACAGTTTTGGCGAAAAGCATGGCAGTTTAGAGTCACTACTCGATGATCGGAATGCACGATGGATGCAGGTTTTGCCCAAACTTATGGCCGAACAACCTACATTCGTAGCCGTTGGGGCACTGCATTTGCCCGGCGAGCAAGGACTTATAGCCCTGTTACGTGCTCAGGGCTATACCGTTAAGCCTGTGAAGAACCCGGTTAAAACCGACGACAGTGGTATGGATGCTGCTGTGATTCTATTACTACTTTTACCCGCAGTAACCAGCGGCATGGAGTGGCATCCTCCGGTAAAAAACCCAGTGCATGGCTGATCGTTTGTTGCAGCTTTTAAACGAGCATCGGGCGCTGATTTATAAGGTGGCTCGCCTTTATGCTAACGACGCTGAGGATCAAAAAGATCTTTTTCAAGACATACTGGTTGCCGTTTGGCAGTCGTGGTCAAGATTCGAAAACAGATCCCAGTTCAGTACTTGGCTGTATCGGGTTGCGCTAAATACTGCTCTAAGTTGGAATCGCAGAGAGAAAAAAAGACAAGCGATAGAAAATCAACTGGAGTGGCATGAGGTTACTGACGATCCTCGACAAGAGCAAATAGATCTCCTGTATCACCAGATGCGCCGACTCGACCCCATTAGCCGAATGCTGCTTTCATTGCGCCTTGACGGCTATGAACTACCCGAAATTGCAGAAATATCAGGAATGACAATTAATCACGTCTCGGTTAAAATTCACCGGGCCAAACAACAACTTACCACATGGATACAAAGCAACCCGACCCAATAAATGAACTATGGGTTATGATGAATTCGGCCGCCAATCAGCCGCCAGTTCAGTTGCCCGATGCCGAATACATGATTCGCAAAGCGGTTGACCCGTTACACAAGCTGAGAAAAAACATCCGAATTAATAGTGGATATGGCGTTTTTTTCATCCTTATCGGCATCTATGTTATGGTCAGCTCCCCTTTCTTTTGGGTCCGCTTTTTACTTGGCATCATGGTGGCAGGAATGGTCGCCAACATTGTTTACAACGAGTACCTGATTCGCAAAGTACTACTAACCCCTCCAGCCGACCAAAATATTCGCCTTCGCCTAAGCATGATACATTACCGCATGAAGCAGGCTTTACGAACTATTGAGTATGTCGCGATATTTTTCTATCCCTTAAGTATCACCGCAGGGTTTGTTTTAGCCCTTGCCGATTCTGGGAAACTAAGTCTAATCGAAACCGACAAAACACTTCAAGCAATTCTAATTGGTAGTTATTTTGTCTTTACCCCTTTGTGCTTTTTTCTTACCCGTTGGTTAAATAAAGTCGCCTTTGGGAAAGAAGTAGCACGGATTGGTCAGCTCGTGAAAGAAATGGAAGATTAAAGCGAGCAATACAAACAGAAAGTGCAGATTGGGGTTTATTCTGTATGCCCGAATCTGCTCTTTTTTGGTTTAGAAACGACTTGAGAACTCACGACCAAGCGGTACTTAACCGCTTAATCAGTAGTTGTGCTTCTCTTCATACAACCTACATTTTCAATCGCTCAACTTATGCGTCAACACCTTGGGGGTTTTCCCGTACCGGCGCATTTAGGCATGCCTTTTTGCTTGAATCGCTCGGCGATCTCAAGGATGCTTTGGCTTCGAAAGGATTAGGACTGCACATTCGTTACGAGAACGCAGCTGACGCGCTCCTCGATTTATGCAAAACCTACCAAATCAAAAAAGTGTACGCTCAAGAGCTCCCTGGATGGGAAGAGCAAAAAATGGAGAAAATAGTTGAAGAAGTCCTTCTGAAGGAAGGGATTGAATTAATTCTGCACTCCAATCATACGCTAATCGATCCTCTTGAGCTTCCGTTTACCTTGCCCCGATTGCCTGAAATTTTTACTGAATTCAGAAAGAAAGTAGAACGTGAATCTAGAATTTTAGAGGATGCAGGTGAATTAAGCACTTTTAAGGGCTCGAGTAAGAGCAGTGGGACTTTCAAATGTGACTTTTGGCCTGAAAAAAAAGTAGAAATAGACAAACGCACGGTCATTCGTTTTGTTGGAGGCGAGCAAGCTGGTTTAACCCGACTGCAAGAATACATCTGGAAAGGTGATCATCTCAAAAATTATAAAGAAACCCGAAATGGTCTCTTAGGTGCAGATTACAGCACAAAGCTATCGCCATGGCTAGCGCTCGGTTGTATATCTCCTAGAAGGATTTATGCAGAAATAAAACGTTATGAGCAAACGCGCATCAGTAACGCCAGTACCTATTGGCTCTATTTTGAGTTGTTGTGGCGCGATTACTTTCAATTTGTAGCCTTGAAACATGGACCCCATCTTTATCGTTCGGGTGGAATCAAACAGCAAATGCAAAAGTGGATGTTTGATTCGGAAAAGTTTGAGCGCTGGCGGCAAGGTCAAACTGGGCAGCCCTTTATCGATGCCAATATGCGTGAGCTCTTGCTGACTGGTTGGATGAGCAATCGTGGGCGACAAAATGTTGCGAGCTATCTGGTTCACCAGCTGAAAATCGACTGGAGAGCTGGTGCAGCCTGGTTTGAGAGTCAACTAATTGATTACGATCCTGCTAGTAATTATGGCAATTGGAACTACCTCGCCGGAATTGGAAACGACCCCCGTGAAAATCGAATTTTTAATCCTATTAAACAAGCAGAGAACTACGACCCCAAAGGCGAATACGTTCGCTTATGGCTTAGTTAATAGGCCCTAAGGTTATTTTATAACGCACCGCTAGCAGACGAATGGTTATAACTGAGAGAATAGAAATTACCATGTTCCACTCTCTTTCAATGCCTGTTTGTCGGAGCAATAAATAAATGGCGGCTCCTGCTAAGCAAGCAGTTGCATAAATTTCTTTGCGAAAAAGTACGGGTATTTCATTGGTAAGGGTGTCGCGTATTACCCCACCCATTACGGCCGAAAACATACCCATTATTGCAGCAATTTCCGGTTGCACGCCCAAGCGCATGGCTTTCTCAACGCCTAAAACTGTAAAAAAACCTATCCCCACAGTATCAAAAAGAAATAATGTTTTACGCAAACGAATCAGGTACTTAAATCCAAAATAAGTTGTGGCAACGCCAGCAATAACTGCGTAAAGAAAATGAATATTGGCAATCCAAACCAAAGGGTAGCTACCCAACAGGATGTCGCGAATACTTCCGCCACCAATAGCCGTTAAAAAGCCAGTAAAACCTGCTCCAAACCAATCATGCTCTTTGTCTTTCACAGCCAGAGAACCAGAAATTGCAAAAGCATATGTACCTAAAAGTTCGAGAGCGTGCTGTAAAACCATGTGCGAAGATACAACTCTTGGCATTTCTCACTTTCTGTAGTAGTTTGCACAATGATTTACCGTTTTGCTCTCCTATTTGTTCTCGCGCTTAGTTTAGGCTGTAAAAAAGACCCCTCTACTCCTTCTATCATTAATCCGCCAGTATTCGCACCGGTTGAGACAGAAGATATCGTGATGTATGAGGTAAACCTCAGGGCTTTCAGTGCACAAGGTGACATAAACGGGTTGCGTTCTAGATTAGCCAACCTGAGTAATCTTGGTGTAAATACACTTTGGATAATGCCCATTCACCCAGTAGGGCAAATCAAGTCAGTTGGCGGTTTAGGTTCACCCTATTCGGTAAAAGATTACCGAGGAATCGGAGCAGAATATGGCAATATTGAAGATTTTAAGGCTTTGTTAAAAGAAGCCCATGAACGCGGCATGGCTGTATTACTCGACTGGGTAGCAAACCACACGAGTTGGGACCATGCTTGGATAAGTCAACATCCCGATTGGTACACGCAAGATGGCAGTGGTACCATTCTTCATCCACCGGGCACGACTTGGCTAGATGTTGCCGATTTAAATTATACTAATCAGCTCATGCGTAATGCGATGATAGCCGACATGCGTTATTGGACCGAAGAAGTTGGCATCGATGGATTTAGATGCGACGCAGCCGATATGGTTCCTTTCGATTTTTGGAAGCAGGCAATCGACAGTATTCGCACTAAAGCTGGAAAAAAAATTATCATGTTGGCCGAAGGAGCCCGCGCAGACCACATGGAAGCGGGCTTCGACCTTAACTTTAGTTGGAATTATTACACGCAATTAAAAAATGCTTACCAAAATGGTTCGGGAACAGTGGCGCTTTGGTCAGCTCATCGTGCAGAATATACTGGATTTACTGTTGGTCAGCACCGTTTAAGATTTATCACCAATCACGATGAATATGCTTGGGATAACACACCTTCTGCTTTATTTGGTGGTGAAAAAGCTGCGTTTAGTGCATTTGCCTTGACTAGCCTTTGGAGTCCTGTAGTGTTAATTTACAATGGTCAAGAACTTGGCTGGCCTACCAAAATTCCATTTTTTACAAAATCACCGTTAAACTGGTCGTTCAATACCAATTATAGAACCCAATACGAGCAATTTATGATGGTTCGTAAAAACAATCCTGCACTTTACAAGGGGACCTTAACACCTGTACAACTACTCCCTTTAACAGCATTTACACGCGTTTCTGGAACCGATACCTTTTTGATACTTGTAAATACACGAAACAGAGTGGATAGTCTTACTTTACCTGTGGGCTGGCAGGATGAAAAATGGACTAATGTGAACAACAGCACTGCTCCAATAAATAAATTGGAACCTTTTGAAGTGAAAATTTGGAAAAGAATGTAATCAGGATAACATTTTTTGACGAAGCAGGAACTCCAATTGCTCATTCACACGAATGAGACTTTTCATGAGTTCTTTGTTCTCCGCCCTTAGGGAGTAAACCTCAAATGCTTTGTTAATGATATTTCGCAGTTGCTGTTCTTCCCAAGGTTTAGTTAGATAATGGTAAACTTGACCTTTATTAATCGCATCTATAACTGCCTGAATATCAGTATAACCTGTTAAAAGTATACGAATCGGATCTGGATAAACTGGAATAATCGATTCAAGAAACTCTACGCCTGTCATACCAGGCATACGTTGGTCAGTTACAATTACTTCAATTACTTCTTCATCCAGTATTTTTCGCCCCTCAGCGGCCGACTCTGCCGTAAATACGTTAAAGTCTCTGCGAAACGCCGCTTTGAAGCTGTGGAGGTTATTCACCTCGTCATCCACGTACAAAATATTGATAAGTGCCTTTTCGGACATACGAGAAGTTTGTTGCTATCAAAAATAAACTTTTTCCTAATTGCATTTACAATTATTGAAAAATCCTTGATTATCTTTCGATGTAGCTTGTAAAATTGTAAAGACCACCTGATAATTATGGACTATATAGATTACAGATCAGGAAGCAGCGCACTTCATTACCGACCTAGAATTTTCCGATTAAGCAATCCTGCCGATGTAAGCGAGTTTAATGACCTTATTGGCAATCCAGACTTGGTTATCTTAGATACACTTCAGCGTCAACTTGCTGAATTAGCTGTTATAAGAAACCCGACCCGAAGGTTCATAGACGAAGAATTAAAAAATGAAATCAATAATACTTTAGGTGAAAAAGGATTCCATGAATATGGAGTTTGGGTGTACTACAGTTGGTCGAACCGGCTCATACATTTGGTGGATGAAGCCGACTTTTATGAGCTTCGAACCAGTCGAAATCGGTATAAAATCAACCAAATAGAGCAAGATCAATTAAAATCAAAAAAAATAGGAGTCGTTGGGCTTTCAGTAGGTAATGCAATAGCTGTAACCATGGCCATGGAACGAATTTGTGGCGAAATTCGATTGGCAGACTTTGATACATTAGATTTAACAAACTTAAATCGTATAAGAAGTGGAATTCACCAAATAGGCCAAAACAAGGCGATTATAACTGCGAGAGAAATCGCGGAAATAGATCCATTTCTAGAAGTAAAAGTGTTTACCGACGGGCTAACCCCAGAAAATATAGATGCATTTTTTGAAGAAGGAGGACAACTAGACTTGATAGCTGATGAATGCGACAGTTTAGAAATTAAGCTATTGCTTCGAAAAAAGGCTAAACAAGTTAGAATACCTGTTGTCATGGAAACTAGTGACAGAGGTATGTTGGACGTTGAGCGCTTCGACCTAGAGCCCGAGAGGCCTCTCTTTCACGGGAGATTGAACGTGTTTGGATCTCTTCCTGAAGGTCCTATCCCAGCTGAATTACGCATGCAAATTTTGATGTCGGTGGTAGATTACGGAAAAGTAAGTGCAAGAATGCGTGAATCCTACGGGGAAATAGGCAAATCAATTACTACCTGGCCACAACTAGCATCATCTGTTATTTTAGGTGGCGGGAGCACTACCGATTTAGCACGCCGGATTTTACTTGGTCAACACGCTCATTCAGGACGAATGTATGTGGATACCGAGGCGTTGTTTCATCCTGACAATATTTCAAACTAATGGCTCTTCAGGCTGTCAAAATAAGAGCATTTCGAGCGACAGACGATCCTGAAGCTTGTGACCGTTTTATAGCAGGTCATGAACATGTATTGGAGGTGGCTGGCGTAAATAAAGTGACAAGTGCCAATCATGCCTGGAAATTCAATCCAGCTTGTTTTGTCATACTAGTCGAAACTTTGGATGGTGGTAAAGTTTTAGGTGGTGCCCGTTTACAATGTTCAGGCGGAAATATGCCTTTACCCATTGAAGATGCCACTGGCGAATTCGACGCGAAGATTTATGATTACGTCCGTGAATTAAGTCATGATGGAACTGCGGAGTTATGTGGTTTATGGAATTCAAGAGAAGTTTCAGGCTTAGGTATCGGCGCATTTTTTAGCACTCGAGTTGGTGTAGTCATAGCCGAGCAAGTGGGGATAAAGAGCATTTTCGCACTATGTGCACCATACACAGTTAAATTCGCGGAAAAAGTTGGGTGTAGAGTACTTAAAAGTATTGGAAACAACGGCACCTTTTATTACCCTAAGCTAGACCTTCTCGCAACGGTTGTGCTACTAGAAGATGCTTCAACACTCCTCACTGCGGAAGAACTGGAAAGGGAACGCATTTTTAGCTTACGAAAAGATTTGAATCAAGTACATATCGAAACTTCTCCAATACGACAAATGCAAGTCGAAATCCATTACGATTTAGAAATAAAAAATGCAGATAAAACTGAATTTAAATTGTTAGGCCGATGATGTTAAGAATACTAGCGGTTCTATTGCTTTTATTACCAACTTTTGGGTTCGGACAAATCATAATTTCAAACTCACAGGTAAAATATAAGTCCGGTAGTTCTTTGAGTATTTTCGTTGATACCTTAGGAACTTGGAAAATCGAAGATATTGCTAAAAGCGCTCCATTTACTTTACAATTGTCGGGAGAGCCAAATTACCAATATACTCATTTGGCAGTTTGGGGTAAACTAACCTTAATCAACCAACAAGAATTAAGTAACCTTGCTGTAGAAATCTCAAATCCACAATTAGATTCCATATGGTTTTACATTCCCAAGGGTGATGGATTTACTGAAATTATCACAGGCGATAATTTCGACTACGGAAACAGACCAGTTGACCACCAACAATTTGTATTTCCTGTGGAATTACCCACCGATAGAACGTTAACCGTTTACTTTAAGGTAAGGTCGGAAGAACAACTTATTCTCCCAGTTCATGTTGGAACCGTTCCTGCGGTGCAAAGTAGTCATAGTGGAAGTGATGCATTCATAGGTTTGTACCTAGGCATCATGCTGGTGATGTTTTTCTACAACCTATTCATTTGGCTTAGTGTCCGCGATAAATCCTATTTCTTTTATATCGTGTATATACTCGGAATAGCGATGGCACAAGCGGGTTTACAAGGATTCAGCTTCAAATTTTTATTTTCGCATTGGCCAGAGATTAATAAGTTTTCTGTCGTCTTCTTTTCAACCCTTACTGGAATCGGAGCTATTTCTTTTACCCGTTCTTTTTTACACCTGAAAGAGCGATTGCCGGTTATTCATAGAAGTTTGTATGTTTTCGTTGGGTTATATCTTCTTTCAGTTGTTGTTTTTTTAGCGGGATATTCCTCATTTACCTACTATCTCCTTGATTTATGTGCATTCTTACTTTCTTTTTATGCACTTGGATTTAGTATTTACCTAAGTCTAAAAAAAATTAGATCAGCACGTTTTTTCTTGTTGGCTTGGTCGTTTTTTATTGTTGGCCTTTTCGTTTATGTTGGCAGAAACTTGGGGTGGTTACCCAATAACTTTTTCACCACTCACGTATTAATGATGGGCTCCGCCGTCGAGGCAATTTTACTGAGTATAGCCCTTGCCGATCGCATTAATATACTGAAGCGAGAAAAAGAAGAATCTCAAGCGGAAGCACTTCGTATTTCTCAGGAAAATGAAAAGTTAGTACGCGAACAAAACGTTATACTCGAACAAAAAGTTAAAGAAAGAACCCTTGCGTTAGAACAAACTAACAATGAATTGAGTACCACTCTTAGCGAGCTAAAAAATACCCAAACACAATTAGTGAACTCGGAGAAAATGGCTTCTCTTGGCCAATTAACGGCTGGTATTGCCCATGAAATCAATAATCCCATAAATTTTGTCACCAGTAATATTCGTCCGTTGCGTAGGGATATGAACGACTTGACTGAAATGATTCAAAAGTTCGAAGAGATTATTCCGGAGAATGCCACCGAAATCAAAGACAAATTGAAGGCCATTAAAAAAGAAATGGACTTTGATTATTTGAAAGAAGAAATTAATGTGTTGATTTCCGGGATGGAAGAAGGAGCCTTTCGTACCGCAGAGATTGTGAAGGGTTTGAGAACTTTTTCTCGTTTGGATGAAAGCGATTTGAAAAAAGTGAATATCAATGAAGGGATAGACTCTACCCTAATCCTACTTAACAGTAGTATGGGCGGTCGCATTGAACTCATTCGCAATTACGATGAAGACGCCTTGTTAGAATGCTACCCGGGAAAATTGAACCAGGTATTCATGAACATCCTGAATAATGCTATTCAGGCCATACATGGAAAAGATGGACACGGTAGTGGTAAGCTTACAATCACGACCAAATCGGAAGGAAATGTGGTCAAAATCGGCATTCGAGATACCGGCCCAGGCATGGATGAGGCCACAAAAGAAAAAATATTTGATCCTTTTTTCACAACAAAGCCTGTTGGACAAGGAACAGGCCTTGGATTATCCATTGTTTATAGTATTATTGAATCTCATAAGGGAAGTATAGCAATTGATACTGCCCCAGGACGCGGAACAGAATTTATATTGACACTACCAAAACTGCACAAATAAGCATGCCCAATCGTAAAATACGTTTGCTTTATATTGACGATGAAAGACATAATCTTTATGCCTTTAGGGCAGCTTTCAGAATGGACTTTGACATACTGTTGGCAGAATCGGCTGATGAAGCCAGAGAAATACTTGTAAACAATCCAATACCAGTCATCATTGCTGACCAACGGATGCCAAAAGAAACAGGTATTGAGTTTTTTGAGTCAATAAAAAATCTGTATCCGTATTCGATGCGGATTTTGCTAACTGGTTACACCGATATCCAAGCAGTCATAAGTGCGGTAAATATTGGCAACATCTATCGTTACTTACAAAAACCGTGGAATGAAGACGAAATAAGAGTAGCTATTCGATCAGCTTATGAGATTTACGACTCGCGGATTCAACTTATTGAGAAACAAAATGAATTAGAGAAAGCCTATGTAGAGCTTGATAAATTTGTGTACTCTGCTTCTCATGACCTTCGCTCGCCGTTGATGTCAATACTGGGAATAATTAAATTAGCCAAACTCGAACAAGACCCGAGTCAAACGGAACAGTACTTTGGCATGATCGAAGATAGCGTGCATCGTCTCGATGAGTTTATCAAGAATATCATTAGTTACTACAAAAACAGCCGTATTGAAAACGATATTACTGGTGTTGATTTGCGCAAATTGGTAGCTGAAATTGTTGAGTCAAATCGCTACCAGGAAATGGCCACGGGTATTCATTTTGACATACGTGTTCATGAAACAGAACCATTTTTTACCGATGCACTAAAGCTCAACATTATATTCAGCAATCTGGTGTCGAATGCGATAAAGTATCAAGACCCTACCAAAAAAGACAAAAATGTATATGTGTCGATATTGGTAGAAGATCAGGTAGCTAAAATTGAAATAGGCGATAATGGGATAGGGATTGCTCATCAAGAGCAAGAGAACATCTTCAAAATGTTTTTTAGAGCCACCAACCATAACTTTGGAAGTGGTCTCGGACTTTACATCGTAAAAGACGCAGTGACAAGGTTAAATGGAAAAATCGCCGTGGATTCGGAGGTGGGGCGCGGAACCAAATTTAAAATTGAAATCCCCAGCTTGCAGTGACAAATAACGACATAAAGCAAGTTCCGTTCATCCTCATTGATGACAATCCGCTTGATTTGAAAATCAGCGAACGGCTACTGCTTTATGCAAAACTCGCAAATCGCGTTACCATTTTTCTATCCCCTTTAGAAGCTTTAGCCGCAATCCGCAAGGCGGGCAAACCAGAACAAGCTACGGTCATCCTCCTCGACATTCAGATGCCCGAAATGAATGGCTTTGAATTTTTAGCCGAATATCACGAATTACCACCGGAAATCAGGAAACGGTATTTCATCTTTATGCTTTCTTCTACCCTCGATGATGCTGACCTAATTCGCGTAGTAGAAAACCACGATGCACTTGCTCTACTTCCTAAGCCTCTCGATTACCAGGCTTTAAAGGCAGCCTTGATTAAGATTCAGAATTTGCCAATTTGACAGGCCCCGAAAGGGTTGGCACTGGCTTTGACTCGATTGAAGTAAAATTAGTAACTTATGGAAAACGTACGTACGGGAACCATTTCCGTAAACACGGAGAATATTTTCCCAATCATCAAAAAATCACTGTATTCCAATCATGAAATCTTCTTAAGAGAGTTAGTAAGCAACGCTGTAGACGCCACACAAAAGCTTAAAACTCTCGCGTCGCTCAACGAATTCAAAGGTGAGCTCGGTGAATTACAAGTCAGAATTTCAGTCGATAAAGACAAAAAGACCATCAGCATCAGTGATCGTGGTATAGGACTTACTGCTGATGAAATAGAAAAATACATCAACCAGGTGGCCTTTTCGGGTGCTACTGAGTTTGTTGAAAAGTATAAAGACAAAGCCGAATTAAATTCAATGATAGGTGCATTCGGACTTGGCTTCTATTCCGCCTTTATGGTAGCCAAGACCGTTGAAATCCAAACACTAAGCTATCGTGAAGGAGCCACCGCCGCACGCTGGACCTGTGACGGAAGCACAAGCTTTGAAATTACAGATGGGGGACGCACCGATAGAGGTACTGAAATCATTCTTCATGTCGCAGAAGATTCTGAAGAGTTTTTGGACGATTACCGTTTAAAAGAAATACTCCGCAAATACTGCAAGTTTTTACCCGTTGAAATCGTATTTGGTGAAGAAGTAATTAACCAAACCCAGCCCATTTGGACAAAAAAGCCCAATGAATTGACGGATGAAGATTACGAAAAATTCTACCAAGACCTGTACCCAATGGCTGAGAAACCGTTGTTTTGGATACATTTAAACGTAGACTATCCCTTCAACCTGACCGGAATTTTGTATTTCCCTAAGCTCAAGCAAGACTTTGAGCCGATGAAAAATAAAATCCAGCTGTACAGCCGCCAGGTGTTTATCACCGATTCGGTGGAAGATATTGTGCCCGATTACTTGCGCCTACTCCACGGTATTATCGATTCACCAGACATTCCTTTGAATGTAAGCCGTTCGTTCTTGCAAACCGATGCCAACGTACGGAAGATAAATAGCCATATCAGCAAAAAAGTAGCCGACAAACTATTCGACATCTTTAAAGCCGATAGAGAGGCTTTTGCCGAAAAATGGCAGCATCTTGATTTATTCGTGAAATACGGCATGATTAGCGACGAGAAATTTTTTGATCGAGCCAAATCATTCTGTTTGTACAAAAATACGGACGGCAAAACCTATACCTGGGAAGAGTTTACTACCGCTATAGAACCGTTGCAAAAAGATAAAAATGAACAGCTCGTTGTGTTGTACACCAGCCAGGCAGAGGCGCAACATGCTTTCATTCAAGCTGCTTTGAAACGAAACTATCAGGTATTAGAAATGGGCAGCGTAATTGATAGCCATTTTATCAGCGCCCTAGAAGGAAAATTGGAAAAAACCCAGTTTAAACGTATTGATGCTGAAACAATCGACAAGCTCATAGAAAAAGATGAAAAAAGAGAATCGTTGTTGAATGAAGAACAACAAAAAGCAGTTGTTGACCTTTTCAAAAACTTCGACGCCGACAATCAATTTACAGTTGTGGCCGAAGCACTCTCAACCGACGATCAGCCCGTAGTTATAACCCGATCGGAGTTCATTCGCAGGATGAATGAAATGGCAGCCAGTGGTGGTGGTGGCTTTATGGGAGGCACCATGAAGGAGCCTATGCAGTTGGTGCTCAACACCTGCCATCCTTTCATCCAAAAAATAAGTGCCGCCGAAGCCGACAGCCAAAAGAAGCTGGCCCAGCAGGCCTTCGACCTGGCCCTTTTGTCGCAGGGTATGCTCAAGGGAGCGCAGCTTACTTCGTTTATTGAGCGCAGTATCGAGCTAGCATAACCTACAGGCAACTCAGTTTCAAACGCCCGACCTTAAATCGTCGGGCGTTTTTTATTTAGTACTGGTATCGGGCTTCTTTGCTGATACGTTTTTCTACTTCTTTAAGCCATAGCATACATTGCATGCCATCCTTGCAAGCATTATCGTTCAGAAACAACAACCGTAAAGCTTGTAATTCTTTGAGTCCGCCCGGAAACTCTTCGATATCGTTATCGGCGATATCCAGTTCTTTGAGGTTTTTGAGATGTGCTATTTCAATGGGGAAGATTAAAAAACGATTGTTGTTTAACCCCAAACGTTCGAGTTCTGTGAGCTTTTTGAAATGAACAGGCAATCGTTCCAATTCGTTGTATTCGGCATATAACAAGCGAAGTTGGCCGAGGAATACCAAAGAATCGGGCAGGAATTTAAGCGCATTATGTGCAATGTATAATTCCTCGAGCTGCGTCAATCGCCCGATGCCTTCGGGCAGGGTATCGAGAAAATTATAGTGCAAATCGAGTTCATTTAAATTACGCAAATTGAAAACAAAATCGGGCACAGCGGTGATTTTGTTCTTGTAAAAAATGACGCTTTCGAGTTTCGAGAAGTTTGAGATTGCAGGAGGAATTTGAGTCATTTTGTTTGACGCTAAAACAAGCTTACGCAAAGCGCGCTGTCCTAAAATACCTTCCGGCAATTGGGTAAGTTGATTATCAGCAAGGTTAATGACTTCCAATCGAGGCTTAAAAAAAAGGCCTTTAAGGTGGATTCTTTCCAGTTTATTCGACGCAAGATTAAGTTCAACCACAGCCTTACCTGAAACTTGGATTTTTTGAAGGCGATTATTGGATAACTCAATCTTTTCAAGTTTTGGTCCCGCCTTGATTTTTAACTGCGCTGGAAAAGGATTGCGGTCGGCTGCGAACGTCTTTAACTTTCTGTATTTTCTTAGCTTAAGTGTGGTTGCACTTAGCTGATTCTCGCTTATGGATAAAGTCAACAATTTGGGGAATCGCTCAATTTCAGGAGGTATCTCCTTGAAGTTGTTTCTATCCAAATGAATGACTTCAACACTTTTGTACTGAAGCAGTATTCTGGGGAAGCTATCGAGCTTCATGCGGGTAAGGTCCAGCTCTTTGACCGAGTCGGGATGCATTGCTTGTATGCTTGCGAGGTAGCTCAAAAGTTCTCTTTGCTGCCATCTTTGCGCTAAAACGGGCTTAGAATGAGAAATCCACAGCAAGGTGCACAAAAAAAGTACTAAAAATCGCATGTTTAAAGATAACTGTATCCACGATGAAGCACCAAAAAGACTTACTTTTGTCCCTTTAATAGCTACGCCTTTCAATGAATATCCTCCCCATCCGCTCAGCGCTTATTTCGGTTTATTACAAAGACGGCTTGGACGACTTGATTAAAAAGTTACATCACGACGGCGTAACCCTTTATTCGACCGGCGGCACGCAAGCATTTATTGAAAAATTGGGCATACCTGTGGTGGCTGTGGAAGATTTAACCGGTTACGCGAGCATTTTGGGAGGAAGGGTAAAAACTTTACATCCTAAAGTTTTTGGTGGTATCCTAGCTCGTCGTGAGCACATTGATGACCTCAATGACTTGGCGGCATATGAGATTCCTACGATCGACCTGGTAGTCGTTGACCTCTACCCTTTCGAAGAAACAGTAGCTGCTGGCGCTTCCCACGACGACACCATCGAAAAAATTGACATTGGCGGCATTTCTTTGATCCGGGCTGCAGCCAAAAATCACGATGAAGTGGTGATACTTTCATCGAAAGAACAGTATGGCAGGCTGCTATCGCAACTGACTGAACAAGGCGGTACAACCTTGGCCGACCGTAAGTTGTATGCCGCTGAAGCATTTGCAACCAGTTCGAATTACGATACGCATATCTTCAACTATTTCAACCAGTCGCAGCAAATCGACGTATTACGCATTGCTAGCAATCACGGTCAAACACTCCGTTATGGTGAAAATCCACATCAGCAGGGTTCATTTTATGGCAAGCTCGACGAGATGTTCGACACTTTGAATGGTAAAACGCTGAGCTATAACAACCTCTTGGATGTGGATGCAGCAGTGAATTTATTGGCAGATTTTGAGGAGCCCACCTTTGCCATCATCAAACACAACAATGCGTGTGGATTAGCTTCACGCGACACGATTTTACAAGCATGGCACGATGCGCTCGCTGGTGATCCAGTTTCAGCGTTTGGTGGTATACTGATGGCTAACCGTGAAATTGACATGGAAACGGCCAAAGAAATAGATAAGTTGTTTTATGAGGTACTTATTGCTCCTTCATTTGCCGAGGGAGTTATTGAGCTCTTAAGCAAAAAGAAAAACAGGATACTGCTGCGGATGAAACAGAATTTGAACACTCAAAAAAGTGTACGTTCTATTTTGAATGGCGTTTTGGTTCAAGACCGCGACTTACACATCGACTCCTTGAATCAGTTGAAGGTGGTTACAAAAAAAGCACCTACTTCAGCCGAAATGGAGGATATGGTATTTGCTCTGAAATTGGTAAAACATACCAAGAGTAACGCAATAGTGCTCGCCCGAAACAAACAACTCATTGGAAGCGGTACCGGTCAAACCTCACGCATCGATGCGATGAAGCAAGCCGTGCACAAAGCACGTAGTTTCAATTTTGAGATAGATGGGGCTGTATTGGCTTCAGATGCCTTTTTCCCTTTTGCCGATAGCGTAGAAGTTGCCTATCACGAAGGCATACGTGCGGTGGTTCAACCAGGAGGCTCGATTAAAGATCAAGATTCAATAGATTTTTGTGATGCACATGGAATGGCAATGACCTTTACCGGAATTCGTCACTTTAAACACTAACTTTAAGCTTATAAACCAACTACATAAATGGGAATGTTCGACTTCTTTACTCAGGAAATAGCCATTGACCTGGGCACAGCGAACACGCTGATCATATACAAAGATAAAATCGTGGTAGACGAGCCATCGATTGTGGCCATTGATAGAACCACCACCAAAGTGATTGCTATCGGCAAACAAGCGCAGCAAATGCACGGCAAAACCCACGAAAATATAAAAACCATTCGTCCACTTAAAGATGGAGTAATTGCCGACTTCCATGCTGCCGAAAGTATGATTCGCGGTATGATTGACATGATTAACCCGAAAAAAAAGTGGATAGCACCTTCTTTACGAATGGTTATCTGCATTCCTTCGGGTATCACCGAGGTAGAAAAGCGAGCCGTTCGCGACTCAGCCGAACATGCTGGTGCCAAGGAAGTATACCTCATCCACGAGCCTATGGCAGCCGCCATTGGTATCGGTATCGACGTAGAGGAACCGAAGGGAAATATGATTATCGATATCGGGGGTGGAACCTCGGAGATTGCGGTTATTGCCTTGGCCGGTATCGTTTGTGACCAAAGTATTCGTGTTGCGGGAGACCAATTTACCGCTGATGTTTTGGAGTATATCCGCCGACAACACAATATGCTTATTGGAGAACGTACTGCTGAAATGATCAAAATTCAAGTTGGTTCGGCACTGCCCGAGTTGGATGAGCCACCAGCCGACATTACTGTGAGTGGACGTGACTTGATGACCGGTATACCGAAACAAATCACCGTGAGCTATACCGAAATTGCCCATGCTTTGGATAAAAGCATCAGCAAAGTAGAAGGTGCCATTCTCAAAGCGCTCGAAATTACACCACCTGAACTTGCTTCGGATATACACGAAACGGGCATTTATCTCACCGGAGGCGGTGCGTTAATTCGTGGATTAGACAAGCGAATTGGGCAAAAAACCAAGTTAAAAGTACACGTTGCCGATGACCCTTTACGCGCGGTAGTTCGTGGTACCGGAATAGCTTTGAAAAATATCGATCGTTTCAACTTCTTGATGACATAAAGCCAAGATGCGGGCGATTATTCGGTTTTTTACCCGTTTTCGGTTACTCCTGTTGTTTTTAGTACTTGAAACAGCGGCGGTGGTACTTACTGTCCAAAACAATCGGTACCATCAGGCAGCGATATTTAATACAAGTAACCGGATTAGCGGTGCTTTTTATGGAAGAATTACCGAATTCAGAAACTTCGTCCGTCTACGACAAATTAACGACTCCCTGGCTGTTCACATAGAGTCGTTACAGGCTCAATTGCCTCAAAATCGGTTTGTTGATTCAAGCACTTTTGCACCGCTTCCCTTGGACTCAACTTCCAACCAACGTTACTATTACACTGGGGCAAAAGTCATCAATAGCACGGTTACCTTCCGCAACAACTATCTTACCTTGAATAAAGGCAGCCTTGCTGGAATAAAACCTCGTTCTGCGGTGGTGAGTCCAAAAGGTATCATCGGCATCGTCAAAGACGTTTCGCCACACTTCAGCACCGTGATTTCTTTGTTGAACAAGAATGCACGGATTTCGGCACGACTAAAGCGCTCGGGTACAGCAGGTACAGTTTTATGGACTGGAGGCAATTATCGTTATGCCGATTTGATTGAGATTCCTGAACACGTGGAGGTAAAAAAGGGAGATAGCGTACTTACAAGTCCATATTCGAGCATTTTCCCCGATGGCTTATTTATCGGCACTGTAGAAGAAGTGGAATTGCCCTCGGGCAGTAGCATGTACGAGATTCGCATACGTTTAGCGGCCGATTATAGAAGACTAAATTACGTTTGGGTAGTTGAGGACCGACTTGGGGCAGAGAGGGATTCATTAGAAAGCAGCCTGATCTATGAGTGAAATATTGAAACATACGTTCCGGCTCGTTTTACTCCTGTTTTTTCAGGTAACCGTATTTAATCATATTGGGCTGCATGGGGTATTGAATCCATTCGTGTATGTATTCTTCATCATCATGCTCCCATTGTCTACTCCTGCAGGTTTATTGATGTTCATTGCATTTGCTTCTGGTTGGCTAGTTGATATATTTTCGAATACCGGTGGTATGCATGCTTTCGCAAGCACTTTGGTTGCATTTGTTCGCCCATTCTGGATAACTACTACCATTCCTCGAACAGCGTATGATGACTTGCAAAATATCAGTTTCCGGGATGTGGAATTCGGTCAATTTTTGACTTATTCTACTTTTTTGATTCTGGTTCATCAACTAGCCCTGTATAGCATCGAAGCCTTAACCTTTACCGCATTCTTTTCAATTTTGCTCAAAGCAGTTTCAGGCACTTTGATCACGTCTTTACTGGTGATTGGCCTTCGGTATATCGACATCAGACCTAGAAAAACAACATGAACGGGCAGAGCAGGCAAAATGTCGTAATTTTTATCATGCTTGGGATATTTGCCGTATTTATCCTGAGGTTGTTTTACGTGCAAGTTATTGCCGACTCCTATACGCTTTGGGCCGAACAGAATGCCATCCGCAAGGTGACCGTATATCCTGCAAGAGGAATTATTTATGATAGAAATAAAGAGCGCGTAGTTGTTAACCGACCGATTTACGATTTGATGGTGGTTCCTAGGCAGCTAGACAAAACGATGGATACCCTAAGTTTTTGTGCCCTCTTGAAAATTGACAAAAGCACCTTTATCGAGCGTATCGAAAAAGCAAAAAAACACAGTCGATTTAAACCGTCTTTGTTTCAAGCACAAATTAGTGTAGAAGAGTTTGCTGCCATTCAAGAGCGCCTGCACGAATTCAGTGGCTTTTATCCAGAAGCGCGTACCGTTAGATCCTATCCCTTCCAAAGCTCTGCGCATGTTTTGGGATACATTGGTGAAGTGAATCAAAAACAGATAGATAAATCGGCAGGTTACTACCAGCAAGGCGACTACATTGGGATTGGGGGCATAGAATTGGCCTATGAGGAATTTTTACGTGGCAAAAGAGGCGTAAAATACCAATACGTAGATGTTCATAACCGGATTGTAGGGTCGTACAAAAATGGAGAATTCGACTCGGTAGCTCAATCTGGTGAAGACATCGTGTTGTCGCTCGACATTCAACTGCAGAATTATGCAGAGTCATTGATGGTTAACAAAAAAGGCAGCGTGGTAGCCATAGAGCCATCCACCGGCGAAATACTCGCCTTTGTAAGCGCGCCCTATTACGACCCAAATCTACTGGTTGGCTCTATCCGAGGAAAAAACTACAAGACCTTACTCAACGATATCAACAAACCACTTTTTGTTCGACCTATTCAAGCCCAATACCCACCTGGCTCCATTTTCAAAGCCATTCAGGCTCTCATAGGTCAACAGTTGGGGCTTATGGGTCCCGAAACTCGTTATCCGTGTCATGGTGGCTACAGAATGGGAGGGCATACGGTTAAATGTACGCATGTACACGATCGTCTGAATCTGGAAGAATCGATACAGTTCAGTTGTAACCCTTACTATTGCTGGGCTTTTAAAACGATGGTCGATAACAATCCTGGTAAAAGTTCAAGAGAAGGCTATACCATCTGGAGAGAACACATTGCCGCCTTCAATGTGGGAAGCAAAACAGGCATTGATATCCCGAATGAAGTGAAGGGTATACTGCCGTCGACCCAGTATTACGATAAAATACACGGTAAAAAATGGTATGCCAATAACATCATCTCTTTGGCAATTGGTCAGGGTGAGTTAGGCATTACTCCGCTGCAGATGGCCAATGTAATGGCTATCATTGCTAACAGGGGCTGGTACTATCGCCCTCACTTGGTGAAACAAATTGGCGACAAAAAACGCGTAAAAAAGGAATATGCTGAGAAGATTAGCGTAGGCATTGACGATAAGTACTTCGACGTAGTTTTTGACGGCATGCAGAAGGTTGTGGATGCAGGAACTGCAAGAGCTTACGGTAAAATTGACTCGATCACCGTGCTCGGGAAAACAGGAACAGCTCAAAACCCTCATGGTAAAGATCATGCTGTATTTGTTTGTTTTGCTCCAAGAGAAAACCCGCGAATTGCTATTGCCGTGGTGGTAGAAAACTCTGGTTATGGTGGCGTTTGGGCTGCCCCTGTTGCCAGCCTCATGATAGAGAAATACCTAAAAGGAGGCACGAAACGAACCGATTTGGAGAAAAGGATGCTTGAAGCTAAACTCTTGTAAAATGCAAAGAGAAGAAAAAAGCATATTTCAGTATATCGATAAGCCAACCATTTTGCTGTATGCTTTGCTGACGCTAATTGGTTGGATTGCCATCTATTCGGCCGTGTATAACGAAGAACATCAAAGCATTTTTGATTTAAGCCAAGAATACGGCAAACAATTGCTTTGGATTGGCTTATCGTACTTGCTCTTAACCATAATCTTGGCTCTTGATTTCCGAATTTTTGAAGGAATAAGTCCATTTGTGTACCTCACCAGTCTGGTAATGGGAGGACTAGTCTTGGTTTTGGGGCGAGAAGTAAATGGAGCAAGAGCGTGGTTCGAAATTGGAAGCTTCCGTTTGCAGCCTGCCGAATTTATGAAGTTAGGCACCTGTTTGATGGTAGCCTACTACTTCAGCAATACCGACGTTGCTATTTCGAAGATTAAATCGAAAATCATTGTCGGCATGCTTTTGTTGGTGCCGGTTGCCTTAATTTTCTTGCAACACGACACGGGAAGCGCGCTGGTTTATGCTTCCTTTATTTTTGTGCTTTATCGTGAAGGTCTTTCGGTGAACTACCTTGTATTTGGCGGTTTAGCTATTTTGGTAGTAGTGCTTACCTTAATTTTCAACGAATGGGCCACGTCCATCAGTGTTGCTGTGCTGCTGGCTATTTACGTTTTCTTATCCCGAAAAAAATGGCGCTCGTTTTTGCAAGGCATGTTGGTTGCCGGACCGGCACTGGCCTTAATCTTTTCGGTGAACTATGCCTTCGAAAACATACTTGAAACCCACCAGCGTCAGCGTATCAATGTGCTTTTAGGTAAGGTAGAGGACTTTAAAGGTGCAGGCTATAATGTGCATCAGTCGCTCATTGCGATAGGCAGTGGAGGTTTCTTTGGCAAAGGATTTTTGCAAGGAACCCAAACCAAATTTGATTTTGTACCCGAGCAGAGCACCGACTTCATTTTTTGTACAATCGGCGAAGAATATGGATTTTGGGGTAGCAGCTTACTTCTAACCTTATATGCCTTATTGCTGATTCGAATTATTCAAATGGCCGAACGACAAACCTCCCGTTTTGGAAGAGTTTATGGTTATGGGGTTGCCAGTATCTTGTTTTTTCATGTCTTCGTGAACATCGGCATGGCCATTGGCTTGCTACCGGTAATTGGGATACCACTACCATTTATCAGCTATGGAGGGTCTTCGATGTTTTCGTTTACCATACTCCTCGGAATTCTCATTCGATTTGATAGTGGTCGCAAACTTGTTTTACGCTAAAACCTCCTTGCTTTCTCACTGTTACTACTCACATGAAACAAATATTCAGCTACTTCGTCAATGTATTCAGGCCCAATGGTCCGCATAAGACGACCAATTTCAACTTAAAGGTCATGCACGGCATCAACAAGATTTCGATCTTGATGTTCTTGTTTTGCCTCATCGTGCTCATCATTCGCTGGTTGCGCTAACTAACTTATTCTACTCCAGTGTTTGCGATGTTTGTGCTGTTCGTTGTACACTGCAACTAATTGCCGGCTCACCGGTTTGGTTAAATCTGGGTCGTCGGCAAATAGCCCTTCCACCACCTTTCTCGCCTCACGCAAAATCTCTCCGTCGGTAGTCAAGTCGGCAATACTAAACTCTATACTACCACTCTGCTGCGTGCCTGCAATATCGCCTGGTCCTCGCAGCTGCAAGTCCACCTCCGCTATCTTAAAACCGTCGTTGGTATCGCACATGGTTTGTATCCTAACTTTTGCTTCGTTCGAAAGTTTATCGGAGGTCATGAGAATGCAATAGCTTTGCTCGGCCCCGCGTCCTACTCTACCGCGCAGCTGATGGAGTTGCGATAGCCCGAAGCGTTCTGCATTTTCGATAATCATCACCGAAGCATTTGGAACATTTACACCTACTTCAATGACAGTGGTGGCCACCATGATATTCGTTTGCCCTTTTACAAAACGCTGCATCTCAAATTCTTTGGCATCCGACTTCATTTTCCCGTGTACAATGCTTACTTGATAATGTGGAATTGGAAAAGCGCGCGAGATGGCCTCAAAACCATCGTGTAAATACTTCAAATCCAATTTTTCCGACTCCTCAATCATGGGATATACCATATACACTTGGCGGCCTAATTGAATTTCACGCCGCATAAACTCAAAAACCTTCAGTCGCTGCGCGTCGCGCGCATGACTTGTTTTAATTGGTTTTCTACCTGCGGGTAATTCATCAATCACCGAAACATCCAAGTCGCCATACAAGGTCATGGCTAGTGTACGCGGAATGGGTGTAGCGGTCATCACGAGCACATGTGGTGGTATGCTGTTCTTCGCCCAGAGTTTGGCTCGTTGTGCTACACCAAATCGGTGTTGCTCATCGATAATCGTTAGCCCTAAGTTCTGAAAAACGACATCGGGCTCTATCAAGGCATGCGTGCCTACCAAAATGTGGAGCTCGCCCGACCGGAGTGACTCGTGAATTTCGCGTCGGTCTTTGGTCCCTGTGCTCCCTGTAAGTAAACGAATACGCACATCCATGTCGCCCAACAATTCGCGTAGGGTATGAAAATGCTGGGTAGCCAGTATTTCAGTTGGTGCCATCAAACACGCTTGAAAACCATTATCAATGGCCAACAACATGGTGAGTAAGGCTACAACCGTTTTTCCACTGCCCACATCACCTTGAAGGAGTCGGTTCATCTGAGCACCGGTCTTCAGGTCGGCGCGTATTTCTTTCAGTACTCGCTTCTGGGCTTCGGTTAACGTAAATGGAAGTTTGTGCTCGTAAAACATCATGAAGTTTTCGCCCACCTTCCCAAACACCTGTCCCCTGAACTTTTGCGATCTAGCGCGTTTTTGCCACAATAAGCCAAACTGCAGTAAAAAAAGCTCTTCAAACTTGAGTCGGTAGCGTGCTGCATCCAATGCGCTTTGGTCGCGAGGAAAATGAATATTACGATAAGCCAGTGCTCGAGGCAGCAAGCGCTGCTGCTCGATAAACGCTGCTGGAAGCGTTTCCATGAGCTGTGGTTGAACTTGCTCAAGCAATACAAAGGTGAGTTTCGCAATACCCTTGGCATCCAACCCCCTGTTTTTAAGCTTATCGGTACTGTTATAAACCGGTTGAAGCACCGCCTGTCCTCCCATTTTTTCAGCATTGGCCACCAACTCCAATTCAGGATGCGCAATACTAAAACCCGATCTGTAAAACACCGGCTTTCCGAAAACCACATACTCTTCTCCCAACTTTAAGCTGCTTTCGACCCATTTTACAGCTTGAAACCATATTAGCTCAAGACTGCCGTGGGCATCTCGGAAAGTAGCTACCAAGCGGCGCTTGCGTCCATCTCCGGCATAACCGATATGCACTATTCTTCCCTTTAATTGAACCAGACCTAAATTCTCATTCAACTCGGCAGTAGTGTAAAATCTTGTTCGGTCGATATGCCTAAACGGGAAATAATGCAGTAAATCCCAAAAGGTATGCACATTAATCTCCGTTTTGAGTAGTGCAGCACGTGCAGGCCCTACGCCTTTTAAAAATTCAATGGGAGTTTGTAAAATGTCCTGTTGGCTCACGTTTCGAAATTAGGCCAAAAGGGAATTATTTCCACCGAAAGCTTTCGAGCATTTTGCGCATGTCGACAAGCACATAATCTACGATAGGCGCGAGGCTATCGGGGCGGGGACTGCTGTAAAAATATAAGCTACCCCGCACAAAGTGATTGGTGCTATCGGTGAGGTAAAACTGGGTAGCCGAAGCTGCCTCTCCGCCCACTTCGTACCATATGCCGAATATTCTATTGGCACTATCGGCTAAAAACTTCTCTTCAATCGACGATGCTTTTACTACGTGTTTATAGGTCATTCGTTGTGTTTCGTCGATATACCGAAACAAAGATTCCTGTCCGTCAATTTCTTTGTAACTGAGATAGATGGTAGCTCCCAAGTCGGGATAATACAAATTCATCCAACATGGATTTTCGGCGTTTCGTACGGGCTCAAATCGGCTGGCGACGGATTTCTCGAAAGAATAGGGGCAATTTGTAGAGTCGAAACGCGCATACACGCGTTCAGGATAATTGATACGGTGATAACCGTAAGGTTTAGGGGTTGGCGCCTCATTCGAACAAGCGGCAAATAAAGCCAAACTAGATATCAGGAGTAGTACGGCTTTCATCTTGTTCATCATGGGCTGCTTCGGGTAAGGTTAACTTAACGGAAATTATACGTCTATCGTCTGCTTCAACAACCGTAAATACGAAGCCAGCATGTAATATTTCTTCCCCTGGCACAGGCATATGACCACTCAACTCAAGTATCAACCCTGCCAAACTGTCGGCTTCACCGCGTACATCTTCGAATAAGTCTTCGTCGATATTCAAATGTTTAAAGAGTTCTTGCAGTTGTACTTTAGCTTCAAACAAATAGTTTCGCTCGTCTAGTTGCTGATAAGGGAGTTGTTCGGCTTCGTCGAATTCGTCGTTAATTTCACCCACAATCTCTTCGAGTATGTCCTCTAACGTGATGAGCCCAGCACAGCCTCCGTATTCATCCACTACGATGGCCATGTGGGTATGTTTGGTTTGAAAGTCTTTGAACAAATCGTCGATACGCTTTTTTTCGGGTATGAAAAACGGCTTACGTAACAAGCCCGACCAGTCGAAATGATTATCCTTGTCGAGATGCGGTAGAAGATCTTTCAAATACAATATTCCGTTGATTTTGTCGAGCGACTCGGTATATACTGGCACCCTGCTGTAACCCGATTCGGTAACGAAGGCCAATAATTCGGTGAAGCTTAGGTCACTATCGACCGCCTGAATGTCTTGCCGAGGGGTCATGACCTGTTTCACGCTGATGTTCCCAAAATTGACAATGCCCTTCAAGATGTCTTTCTCTTCGGTCTTTTCTGCTTCTTCTTCGTACGTAAGTTCGATGGCTTGATTCAATTCATCCATCGAAACATTCTGCACTTTATTCTTCATTCTTCGGTCGATCAAATCGGTGCCCGAAATGAGAAGCCAATTGAAAGGTGCGAATACTTTATTCATCACGTTTAAAGCTGGCGCCATAAAGGCCGCTACCTGCAAATTTTTCTCGGTAGCATACACTTTGGGCACCACTTCACCAAACATAACAATGAGCAACGTCACCAATAAGGTTTGAATTAAAAAACCTAATAGTGGATAAGCACTGATATCAAATTGCTCAGCTACGATGTAATAAGAAATAATAACGATACTTACATTAACCAAGTTGTTCGCTATCAGTAGGCTAGCAAGCAATTTTTTAGGGTGGTCGAGCAAATGAACGATCAAGCGGTCGCGTGGTTGGTCGCTCTGCACGAGTTGATCGTGTATGCTTTTGCTCATGGAAAAAAAGGCTACTTCCGATGCCGAAATGAGGGCACTGCAAATGAGCAGGAGTACGATGATGCCTAGCATCAACAGTAGTTCCTGAACGGGTACGGTAAGCGTTACCTGCAATAACAGGCTTAAACTACTCGTGGGAGGTTCTCCTAAGGATGAGTCCAAAATGGTTTGGTTTCGTGAAACTTAAAATGGCAAATCATCGTCGCTCTGAACCGACGAATAATCGTCGTGCGATGCGCTGCCCGAGGAGGAGCTGCCTCCATCGCCAGGCTTACGGCTGAGCAAAACAATATTTTCACCGACGATTTCGACGGTGTAGCGGGTATTGCCATCTTTATCTTCCCACTTCCGGGTACTTAACCGGCCTTCGATATACACTTGTTGTCCTTTGGAAAGGAATTTTTCTGCACGTTCGGCCAGGGCCCTCCAAAGTACTATATTATGCCATTCTGTTCTTGTTTGACGGTTTCCGTCGCGGTCTTTGTAGTCCTCCGACGTTGCCAAAGGAAAGGTTACCAGCTTCACTTTGGCCTCTCCGTCCCTACCTGTCTCTTTCACCTCAGGATCTTTCCCGAGGTTACCGATCAACATCACTCTGTTTAATCCAGCCATGCTTCAATTGAATTTATATACGTAGATATCAATTTTGGTAAGGGGTAATGATTCAAATCGCTACGACTCACAAAATTAAGGTCATTCTGTTGCAATTTAGAAAAAATTCGCACCAGCCAAAAGCGGGCATGCAGTCGTTGGTGGCTTAGCAGATGTTTGTAGTCGTGAGTACGTTCTGCGCCAAGTAGTTCGACATTCGGTATTGAAAAATTTTGCGTGAATCTTGCCAGAAGTTCTTTAGTATCCATCAAGCTATCCGCCTCGATCAACCAGGGGTCGTATAAACCTTGCCAGATATCGCCTTCTCCCCGACGGTTCAAATAAAATCCATCTTCGTAGGCGATGAGCACGTAATTAAAATAGCGATCACGCACCTTGATTTTACCAGCTTTCACCGGCAATTCAGTTATACGTTGCTGCTGCCGTGCTATACAACCGTTTGCTAACGGGCAACGACCGCATTCGGGATTTCGGGGCGTGCAGCAAGTAGCTCCCAGCTCCATCATGGCTTGATTAAACGAACCAGGGCGTGCTGGATCGATCAATTCTTGCGCCTTGGCCTTAAACAGGCGCTGCCCAGTAGGTTGATCAATGGCCTCTTGAATGCCATAAACCCGACTCAATACCCGATAAACATTACCATCAACAACCGCATGGGGCAAATCGAAGGCCATTGAGGCGATGGCCGACGCCGTATAGTCACCCACCCCTTTTAACCTAAGGAGTTTGTCGTAATCGGCTGGAAACTGCCCTTCAAAGTCGGACACAATCTGCTTGGCTGCCGACTGTAAATTTCTCGCACGACTGTAATAGCCCAACCCTTGCCAATCGCGTAATACCTGCTGTTCGCTCGCACTGGCCAAGGCAAATACGGTGGGATAATGGGTTATAAAACGCTCGTAGTACGGTAATCCTTGTTGCACGCGCGTTTGTTGCAATATGATTTCCGATAGCCAAATGCGATAGGGGTCTTTGGTTTTCCGCCAGGGCAAATCACGGTGAGCGGCCTCATACCAGCGAATTAGATCAGATGCAAACGACATAGCACACTAAATAACGACAACATATGCAATTACGTTTTTAATTCGGCTACAAAACCTTATTTTTGCAGTCCGTTTCCAAACGATAAAGTCTAATTAATACATCAAGATGACCAAAGCAGAAGTTATTAGCCAGATTGCCGAACAAACCGGCATTGAGAAAGTAGATGTTCAACAAGTCGTAGAATCATTCTTCGGCGTGGTGAAGGACTCCATCAAAAACGGAGAAAACATTTATGTTCGTGGTTTTGGCAGTTTCATCGTGAAAAAGCGTGCTAAAAAAATTGCACGAAACATTTCGCGTAACACTTCAATTGAAATCCCCGAGCATTTCATTCCGCACTTCAAACCTTCGAAGCAGTTTATCGAAGAGGTTAAAGACAACGTTCGCAACACGGTTGTAGCCTAATACATGACCCGTCTACAGCTCATAGTTCTTGCCATTTGCCTTTCGATAGGTGCTGGTCTTTTCTTTTTCGGAAAGATGACGGCTCTTAAATCGGAAAGTGCAACGGTATCGGCCGACGCAGCCCCCATGGACACGGAGTCCTTGCTGCTCATCAGTCGATCGGCATTGAATGCACAAGAG